>Ga0209874_1000511_pt1 | contig 11534 bp, 9 predicted proteins | sample GWRWN1_20_30_FD_187216 | JGI IMG/M metagenome (GOLD analysis project Ga0209874, IMG submission 187216) | Riverbed sediment microbial communities from areas with no vegetation in Columbia River, Washington, USA - GW-RW N1_20_30 (SPAdes)... | ecosystem: Environmental > Aquatic > Freshwater > River... | reverse complement strand
CGACCGCGGCGCAGAGCTCCTGCACGCGCTTGGCCATGTTGCCCGGGAAGCGGTGGATGGCCGGCTTGCGCCGGAAGATCTCTTCGAGCTCGCCCGGATCCGTGCCGGCGATCGTCGCGGCGTCGAAGCTGCCAAGCCGTCGGCGCAGCTCGAGTGGGCCCGAGAAGGCCTTCTGAACGGTGACCTGCTGGTCGAGCACGAACCCGACGAGCAAGGCGAGCGGCTCCTCGGCAAGGAAGCGGTCGGCCTCGTCGTCGCCGGTGAAGTGGAGGTGCGACGGACGGGTGGTGGCCATGGCCGGATTCTAGCCCCGCGTTTCCCCGGCCGACGCCGTTTCGGCACACCTCGTGACGGTTTCGGCACGATTCGCGCGCCACGTGTGCGGCTTTCGACGTTAGCCTCGAAGGCGGGTGGTGGGATGGGGTGCCCCGTAGGAGTTAAGGAGATGCCGGGGGCAGGGGCAGCCCCCGGGCGCGACGCACCAACAGCTGCAAGTTGTCGAACCGAGTCTGCGGGGACGACCGGGAAATCGCTGCGCCGGCGTCCGCGCGCCGCGGGTCACAGGAGTCGCTCGAGCTCCAGCTCGTCCCGGATCGGGATGCCGTCGTGCCCGACGAGGGGGATGACCGGTTTCAGGCGCCGCGAGGCCTCGATCGCGCCCGGATGCAGCGCGGCGAGCACGAAGCCCCGGCGCTGGTAGAAGCGGAGCGCCTCCAGGTTGTCGTTCGTCGTGATGAGCCACAGGCGCTTCACGCCGAGAGCGTGCAGTCGCGCGACGAGCGCGTCGATGAGCGCCGTGCCGATGCCGGCGCGCCGATCGAGGGCGTCCAGCGTCACGATCTCGCACGCGTCGCCCTCCCGCCGGTAGGTCAGGAGGCCGCGCCGTGCGCCGTCGCGTTCGGCGACGAGCCCGGGGAGCTCGGCCGGCCGGTGCACGACGCCGCGGCTGACCGCCTCGGGCGACCCCCAGTTCTCGAGGAGCAGCTCCTCCACCCAGTGTGCGTCCTCCGCCGACGCGTCCCTGACGCTGATCTCGCCCATGGCGCGATTCTGCGTCGCGCGCGCCCGGGTGGCAAGCTGCCTGGGCGGCGCCCCGGGCGCGAGGGGTACGCTGGGCGGATGAGCGCGCTCGCGCCCTTCAGCCCTGGCGTCCGCGGCTGGTTCGAGCGGACGTTCGACGCTCCGACCCCCGCCCAGGCGCTCGGCTGGCCGGCGATCGCCTCCGGCGAGCATGTCCTCATCCAGGCGCCGACGGGCTCCGGGAAGACGCTCGCCGCGTTCCTCTGGGCGCTCGACCGGGCGCGGCCCGGCGAGGGCACACAGGTGCTCTACGTCAGCCCGCTCAAGGCCCTCAACTACGACGTCGAGCGGAACCTGCGCGGCCCGCTGGCCGGGATCGGCTCTGAGCTCTCCGTCGCAGTCCGGACCGGCGACACGCCGCCGAAGGAGCGCGCGGCGATGCTCAAGAGCCCGCCCGACATCCTCATCACGACGCCGGAATCGCTCTTCCTGATGCTGACCTCCCGCGCACACGAGACTCTGCGCGGCGTCCGGGTGGTGATCGTCGACGAGGTGCATGCCGTCGCGGGCTCGAAGCGCGGCGCGCACCTGGCGCTCAGCCTGGAGCGGCTCGAACGCCTCGCGGGCGACCCGGTCCAGCGCGTCGGCCTCTCGGCCACGCAGCGCCCGCTCGAGGAGATCGGCCGCTTCGTCTCCGGCGGCCGCCCGATCCAGCTCGTCGACGCCGGCACGCGCAAGGAGCTCGACCTGCGTGTGGTCGTCCCGCTCGAGGACATGCGCGAGCCCGGCGAGGGCAACTCGATCTGGCCCTCGATCTACCCCGCGCTCCTCGAGCTCGTGCAGGAGCACCGCTCCACGATCGTCTTCGTCAACAACCGCCGCCTCGCCGAACGCCTCGCGCTCCGCCTCAACGAGCTGGCCGAGCAGGAGATCGCGCGCGCCCACCACGGCTCCCTCGCGCGTGAGCAGCGGGTCGAGGTCGAGGAGCTCCTGAAGAAGGGCGAGATCCCGTGCCTCGTCGCCACCTCCTCGCTCGAGCTGGGGATCGACATGGGCGCAGTCGACCTCGTCGTGCAGGTCGAGTCGCCGAAGTCGGTTGCGCGCGGGCTTCAGCGGGTCGGCCGCGCGGGGCACCGGCTCGACGAGGCCTCCAAGGGCCGGATCTTCCCCAAGTTCCGCGCCGACCTGCTCGAGTCGGCCGTCGTCGTCCGGCGCATGAAGGAGGGCCTGATCGAGGAGACGCGCGTGCCGCGCAACCCCCTCGACGTACTTGCCCAGCAGATCGTCGCGATCTGCGCCCAGGAAGAGATCGCGGTCGACGAGCTGCATGACCTCGTCCGGCGCGCCTGGCCCTTCCGCGACCTCTCGCGCCAGCAGCTCGAGAACGTGCTCGACATGCTCGCCGGGCGATACCCGTCCGAGGAGTTCGCCGAGCTGCGGCCGCGCATCACGTGGGACCGGGTGGCGGGCCTCCTGCGCGGCCGCGAAGGGGCGCGCCGCCTCGCTGTCACGAACGCCGGCACGATTCCCGACCGCGGGCTCTTCGGCGTCCACCTCGTCGACGGCGGCGGGCGCGTCGGCGAGCTCGACGAGGAGATGGTCTACGAGGCGCGCGCGGGCCAGACGTTCCTGCTCGGCGCCTCCACGTGGCGGATCGAGGAGATCACGCGCGACCGCGTGCTCGTCTCCCCGGCGCCGGGCGTCCCCGGACTCGTACCGTTCTGGAAGGGGGAGGGCGTCGGCCGGCCCTACGAGCTGGGCGAGGCGATCGGCCGCGCCGGCAGGGAGCTCGTCGCCCTCGACGACGAGCGGGCCCGCGAACGGCTCGTGACCGAGCACGAGCTCGACGAGCGCGCCGCTGAGAACCTGCTCACGTTCCTCCGCGAGCAGGAGCGGTCAACCGGAACGCTCCCTTCCGACCGCGCCGTCGTCGTCGAGCGCTTCCGCGACGAGATCGGCGACTGGCGCCTGTGCATCCTCACGCCTTTCGGAGCGCGCGTCCACGCACCGCTCGCGCTCGCGCTCGCCGCGCGCCTGCGCGAGGCGCTCGGGCTGGAGGCCAACTTCATCTGGTCGGACGACGGCGTCGCGCTCCACCTGCCGGACGCCGATGCGCCGCCGCCGCTCGACGAGCTGCTGGTCGGCCCGGACGAGGTGGAGGACCTCGTCGTCGCCGAGCTCGGCGGGACGGCGCTCTTCGGCGCGCGTTTCCGGGAGAACGCGGCCCGCGCGCTCCTCATCCCGCGGCGCCGGCCGGGGCAGCGCACGCCGCTCTGGCAGCAGCGGCTCAAGGCGCAGGGCCTCCTGCAGGTGGCCCGCCGGTATCCGGACTTCCCGGTCGTGCTGGAGACCTACCGCGAGGTGCTGCAGGACGTGTTCGACCTCCCTGCGCTCCGGGCGCTCCTCGGCGCGCTCCGGCAGCGCCGCATCGACCTGGTCGAGGTGGAGACGCCGAGCGCGTCGCCTTTCGCCTCGTCCCTCCTCTTCGACTACGTCGCGACGTATATGTACGAGGACGACACGCCGCTCGCCGAGCGGCGCGCGCAGGCGCTCGCGCTCGACCGCGACCTCCTCAAGGAGCTGCTGGGCCAGGAAGAGCTGCGCGACCTCATCGACCCCGCCGCCCTCGAGCAGGTGGAGGCCGAGCTGCGCGGCTTGCCGAAGACCGCCGACGGGCTCCACGATCTCCTTCTCCGTCGCGGCGACCTTGCGCCCGGCGAGCTCGACGAGGCGCTGGCAGGGCAGCTCGAGGCCGAGCGCCGCGCCGTCCGCATTCGCGTCGCCGGCGGCGAACGGCTGATCGCCGCCGAGGACGCCGGGCGCTACCGCGACGCGGTCGGCGCCATGCCGCCCTCCGGCCTCCCGGACGCCTACCTCGACGGCGGCGAGGATCCGCTCAGCTGGATCCTCCGCCGCTTCGCGCGGAGCCGCGGGCCGTTCACTACCGACGAAGCCGCTCGCCGCTTCGGGCTCGAGCCCGAGCGCGTGGAGGCGATCCTGAGCGGCCTCGACCTCGTCCGCGGCGAGCTCCGGCCCGGCGGGACCGAGCGGGAGTGGTGTGACCCTGACGTCCTCCGCCGACTGCGGCGCGCCAGTCTCGCCCGCCTGCGCAAGGAGGTTGAGCCGGTCGAGGCGGGCTCGCTCGGCCGCTTCCTACCGGGCTGGCAGGGGGTTGACCGGCGCGCGAGCCTGCGCGAGGCGCTCGTACCGCTGCAGGGCCTCTCGCTCCCGGTCGCGCTTTGGGAGAGCGATGTGCTGCCGCGCCGCGTCCCCGGCTACCAGCCCGCCTGGCTCGACCAGCTCACCGCCTCCGGCGAGGTCGTCTGGGTGGGCGCGGGCCTCGAGCGGGTGGCCGTGTACTTCCGCGAGGATGCGCCGGCGCTAGGCCGCCGGGGCGCGCTCCCGCCTCCCGAAGGCGAGGCGCATGAGGCGATCCGCACCGCGCTCGCGGGTGCGGCGCTCTTCTGGTTCGACCTGCTCGGCGCGACCGGCCTCGACGGCGTGGTCGCCCTCCCTGCCCTCTGGGATCTCGTCTGGGCCGGCGAGGTGACGAACGACGCGTGGCAGCCGCTGCGGGCGAGTCGCCGGTTCCAGGCGCCCCGGCCGGAGAAACGCCCGCGCCGCTTCTCGCGCTCCCGGGCGGACGCGATCACGGCCACGCAGGGCCGCTGGTCGTCGGCCGAGCGGCTCTTCACGGGCGACGGGCCCGATCCGCGTGCACTTGCGGAGCTCCTCCTCGAGCGCCAGGGCATCGTCACCCGCGACGGCGTGCGCGCCGAGGGAATCCCGGGCGGGTATGCGCCCGTATACCGCGAGCTCCGCAAGCTCGAGACGCTTGGGGTCTGCCGCCGGGGCTACTTTGTCGAGGGTCTCGGCGGGGCCCAGTTCGCGCTGCCGGGAGCGGTCGAGCGGCTGCGCGAGCGTCCCGAGGAAGAGCCGGCGCTCGTCCTCGCTGCGGCGGATCCCGCGCAGCCGTACGGCGCCGCGCTTCCCTGGCCCAAGCGCTCGGGAGCCAGGGCCGCCCGCGTGGCCGGCGCCCACGTCGTCCTGCTCGGCGGCGAGGCGGCGCTCTTCGTCGAGCGCGGCGGTAGGTCGCTCGTCCCGCTGCGCGACCCGGAGGAGGACTGGCTCCGCACGGCCCTCGCCGCCCTGGTCGAGCATGCGCGCCGGATCGGCCTCAAGCGTCTCGCGGTCGAACGCTTCGACGGCGAGCCGGTCGGCGAGACCGACGCCATGCCGCTCCTGGTCGAAGCCGGCTTCCTCGCCGGCCCGCGGCGAGCCGTCCTCCGTGCCTAGATGCCCGGCCGGCGATTCCCACACTCACGGATGGCGGCTGCGACGCTGCGCCGGATCGTCGCGCTCGCCCTTGCACGTACTTGTCAGTACGCGCTGCGGACGATCGCGGCGCCCGGCTTGGTCGCAGCCGTCCCCGGTGAGCGCCGGAATCACCGGCCGGACATCTGAGCGACGCCTTCCACCGCGCGGCCGAGCGCCTCCGCGTTCTCGAGGGCGAGGTCGTCGCTGTCGAGACGCCGCATCCCCGCGCGGCCGTCCTTCGGCTGGCCGACCAGCTCGACGGCCTCCGCCTCGAGCGCGTGCAGGCGGTCGGCAAGAACCTCCTGCTCGACTTCGAAGGCGGCCTCGTCCTTCGCAGCCACCTGCGCATGCACGGCCGCTGGCGGGTCGAGGCGGCGGGAGCGGAGCCGTTTGGGAAGCCCTGGCTCGTCCTGCGCGGACGCGAGCGTCAGGCGGTCCTCTGGAACGGTCCGGTGCTGGAACTGACGCGGGGGCGATCGCCGACGGTCGCGCGGCTCGGGCCTGACGTGATGGCCGATCCACCCGATATCGACGGCATGCTCGCGCGCTTCCGCGCGGCGCGGCAGTCGCGGGAGGTCGGCGAGGCGCTGCTCGACCAGCGTCTCGTCTCCGGGATCGGGAACATGTGGAAGGCGGAGTCGCTGTTCGCTGCGGAGATCTCACCCTGGCGGCGGCTCTCCGAGCTCGAGGACGCAGAGCTGCGCGGAGCCCTCGAGGTGGCCGCGCGCCTGATGCAATCGGGCCGCGTCCGCCTCCGGGCGTACCGCCGGGCAGGCCGTCCATGCGGTCGCTGCGGGGCCCGAATCCGCTCCTATCCGCAGGGCGACGACGCCCGGACGGCGTACTGGTGCCCGGGGTGTCAGGCAGGAACGAGCCCCGCGGGGGCGTAACCGTTCCGCGTGTCCGACCGGGCTTCACACCACCGCCCCCCGACCGGGGGCGCGGGCAAGGCGCCGCGCTCGCCGCAGCTGTTTACCGCACTGCGGGGCTTCTGCCTCGGCGCGTTCTTCGACCTCGGGCTCGAGCTGGAGGGAGGCGCCGACCTCCCGATCGCCCTCGAGGAACACGCCGGCCCGAACCGGCCGACCCTGTACGAGTATCGCCCGCTCGTCGGCTCCTTCATCGAGCAGCGTGCGGGCCGGCTCGCGCTGCGCGAGGACGCCCGCGAGGCGCTCTCCGAGCTGAAGGACGAGCCGGCCGCCGGGATCTTCGCGACCGCGCACGCCGACCAGCGCGTCGGCGAGGACGAGGCGCTGCGCCGCACCGTCCTCATCCCGCTGCTCGTCGCGACCGCGGAGGCCTGCGGCGGCTTCGACTGGGACGACGACGCGTTCGAACGCGCCTACATCGAGCTCGAGCGCTCCTTCTACGGCGACCGCCGCTCGTATACCGCGCTTGCCCCCCTCGTCGGCCTGACCGCCGGGGGGACGACTCAGCTCGGCCGCGGCGTCCGGGTCCGCGCGGCCGCCGCGAACGAGCTCACCGCGTCCTGGCCCGACGCCGGCCGTCTGCTTCCCCGCGACTGGGGTCGCGAGATCGACCGCACGCTCGTGCTCGAGATCGAGGCGGAGCTCGACTCGCAGGCCTGCCGCGTCCCCGACGCCCCCGGCGAGTTCGGGCGCGCGGTAAGTGCGCTGCGCCTGGCGACCCCGGGCGCCATCGCCGCCGGGCCGGTCGTCTTCGAGCGGCTCGACTTCCGGCCATACGGCGTGCGGCCGATGCCGGCGACCGCGGCGCAGGTGCCGCCCGGCCAGGCGACTCGCTTGGACGTCTTCCGCGCGCCCCTCGTGATCGAGCTGCAGACGCGGCTGGCGGATGCGCCCGAGGATCTCCTGGAGGCGCTCGACCGCTGGGAGCTCGCGCTCTTCCACGCAGGTGCGCACCGTTCCGACGAGCTTCGCGAGGCGCTCGAGGCCTTGCTCGGCTGCGACGAGGGACCCTGGGCGGCGGCCATGCGCGCCGCCGTGCTCCTCGGCGAAACCGCGCGCGACCGTGAGGATCTTCTCATCGCGCTGCGGGCCCTGCTCGACGGAGACGGCCCCGGCGCACGGGCCGAGGACGCCGTCCGGCGCGCGCTGGTCGAGACGCTGCTCGTCGGCTCCCGGGAGCAGCTGGTTGCCGTCCTCGACGAAGCCCTGCTCGGGCTGCGGCCGCGGCCGCAGGTCAGCTCCTCGTCCCGCGTGCTCGCAGCCAGCTGATGGTGCCGAGCCGGGCGGAGCTGATACGCCGCCGCCGCTGCCGGCTGCTCGTAGTGGGCATGGTGCTCGGTGTGCTCCTGCCGGTCTTCCAATGGAGCTGGATCACGCTCGCCTTCGGGCTCGGCGGCGTTGCCGTGCTGCTCTTCGTCTATCGGCGCGAATGTGCTGGCACTTCCGAGCAAAAGTCGACACAAAGCGACACACACTCGCGCGGTCCCGAGGCGTAGCCTCGGGGACGTGGACGAAGCACGCAAGGTCATCCGGCGCCTCGAGCGGATCGAGGCCCTGCAAAGCGCGAAGGCCCCCGCGGAGGAGCTGCTCGGCGAGGTGCGCCAGCTGCTCTCGGAGGGCGAGGCGTGGATCGCGGCGGAGCACGACGGGGCCCGCCGGGAGAACGGCGCAGGGCCGGCCGGAGAGGGCGAAGCGGCGACTGCCGGGGCGGCTGCCGCGCTTCGCGGCTGCTTGGTGACGCTCGCAGAACGGGAGGAGGTGGCGCCCGAGCCGGCCGAGCACGCACCCCTATAATCGCGGCCCCATGCCGCGCTACGGGCCGCCGAACGCGTTCGAGATGCCGCGCTTCTCGGGCCCGCGGACGTTCATGCGGCTCCCGCATGTCCGCGACCTCGAGCACGTGGATGTCGCGATCGTCGGCATCCCGACCGACGGGGCGGTCGTCTACCGGTCGGGCGCGCGCTTCGGGCCGGAGGCGATTCGCAGCGTCTCGGTGACCCTGCGCAACTACAACCCGCTGCTGGGTGTGGACGTCGTCGACAAGCTGTCGCTCGTCGACTACGGGGACGTGCCCACGGTCCCGGGCTCCACCAAGGACTCGCTGGAGCGGTCGGCCGCCGCGCTCGAAGAGATCGTGCGCGCGGGAGTGACGACCGTGTGTCTTGGCGGCGACCACACGGTGCTGCTCGCGGAGCTCCGCGCGCTCGCCGCGGTCCACGGTCCGCTTGCCCTGATCCAGTTCGACTCCCACCACGACCTCTGGGACGAGTACTTCGGGCAGAAGCTTTTCCACGGGAGCGTCGTCAGGCGCGCCGTCGAGGAGGGGCTGATCGATCCCGGGCGGTCGATCCAGGCCGGGCTGCGGGGGTCGCTCAACAGCGTGGAGGACGTCGGCATGCCGGCGCAGATGGGGATCGACGCGCTCTCCTACGAGGAGCTGGCCGCGCTTGGTCCCGGCCGCTTCTCGGAGCGCGTGCGCAACCGGGTCGGGTCGGCGGGGTGCTTCCTGTCCTTCGACATCGATTTCGTCGACCCGGCGTTCGCGCCCGGGACGGGGACGCCCGAGGTGGGAGGGCCGTCGAGCCGCGAGGCGCTGACGTACGTCCGCTCGCTCGCGGGCCTGGATTTCCGTGGGTTCGACTGCGTCGAGGTCTCGCCGCCGTTCGACCCGGCCGGCGTGACCGCCCTCGTCGCCGCGAACGCGTGCTTCGAGATGCTCTCGCTCGTCGCCATCCGGCGGTGAGCCGGCAGCGGGCGGATCGCCCGAAGCGAGGTCCGAGATCCGCTCAGAACCGCTCCCCAAGCCGGATTGCGGGTTCAGAAATCGAGAAGGATTGTGCTACCCTGGCACGAAACAGGAGCCCTCAATGGGCATTTCCGGAATCCTCGCGCGTCCGCGGAAGCGGACGTCTACTTCACAGGGAGTCACGCTGGGTCAGGTCATCGCGCTCGCCAACCAGAAAGGTGGCGTGGCGAAGACGACGACGACGCTCAATCTCGCCGTCGCCTTCAAGGAGCAGGGCTTCAAGGTCCTCGGGATCGACCTCGACCCGCAGAGCAACCTGACGATGAGCCAGGGGATGGACCCGGACTCCGTCGAGCGCTCGATGTTCGACGTCCTCGTCCACAGCCTGCCGATCGACGAGGTCATCCACCGTACCGAGATCGACCTTGCTGTCTCGTCGATCGACCTCGCCGGCGCCGAGCTCGCCCTGTCGAGCATGATCGGACGCGAGCGCGCGCTCCAGAAGGCGCTGCTCCCGGTGCGGAGCCGCTACGACTACATCCTCATCGACACGCCGCCCTCGCTCGGCCTGCTGACGATCAACGCGCTCACGGCCTCGGACAGCGTCATCGTCCCCGTGCAGTGCGAGTACCTCTCGCTCCGCGGTCTCGTCCAGCTCGAGAACACCCTCTCGATGATCCGGGAGAACCTCAACCCGACGGTCGAGATTCGCGGGATCCTGCCGACGATGTACGACGGCCGGACGCTCCACTCCAAGGAAGCTGTCGAGATGCTGAAGGAGACCTTCGGCGAGCTCGTCTTCGCTACCTGGATTCGCAAGACCGTGCGCTACGCGGAGGCGCCCGTGCAGGGCAGCTCCGTGCTCAAGTACGACCCGACGGGATCGGCCGCCGAGGCGTACCGCGACCTGGCGAAGGAGGTCCTCGATGGCGCGACGCCGCGCCAGCATGCGTGAAGGCCCGCTCGCCGAGCTCTTCAAGGCGACCGAGGCGGCACAGCGCCAGTCCGAGAAGGAGGGCGAAGCCGGGCAAAAGGGCTCCGCCCCGGAGCCGCCGGACCAGGACGCGACCGTCGAGTCGGCCGCGCCGTTCGACGCCGACGCGCCGGACACCCAACCTGAGACGCCGGCGCCCGAGGAGACCAGCCTCGCACAGCCCCCGGCCTCGGCCGCGCCGCCCGCCGCCCCCGAGCGCGGGCCCGTCTCCCAGCCCGACCAGCCGGAGCGGCCCTACGCCGATCCGGCGGGCGACCGCCGCGCGACCCAGCCGGTTCGCCGCCTGATCGAGCCCGCGCCGCGCATGCGCACGACGCCCCGCCCGGATTCCGCCGCCTACCTGGCGGTCATCCGCGTCGTCGGCGTCGGCGGCGCCGGCCTGAACGCCGTCAACCGGATGATCGAGGCCGGCATCTCGCAGGTCGAGTTCATCGCCGTCAACACGGACATCCAGCAGCTGAAGCAGTGCGAGGCGCCGATCAAGCTCCACATCGGCCGCGACCTGACGCAGGGCCTCGGCTCAGGCGCCGACCCCGACATTGGACGTCGCGCCGCCGAGGAGGCCGAGGACCAGATCAAGCACGTCCTCCGCGGCTCCGACATGGTCTTCGTCACCGCCGGCGAGGGCGGGGGCACCGGCTCCGGCGCAGCGCCCATCGTCGCGAAGCTGGCCAAGGACGTCGGCGCGCTCACGGTCGGCATCGTCACGATGCCGTTCCGCTTCGAGGGCACGCGCCGGCGCGCCCAGGCCGACGCGGGCGCCGACATGCTCCGCGAGGTCTGCGACACCGTCATCCTCATCCCGAACGACCGCCTGCTGGAGGTGCTCGACCGATCGACGTCGATGCTCGACGCGTTCCGCATTGCCGACGACGTGCTGCGCCAGGGCGTCCAGGGCATCTGCGACCTCATCACGATGCCCGGCCTCATCAACCTGGACTTTGCGGACGTGCGCACGGTCATGTCCAACGCGGGCTCGGCGCTGATGGGGATCGGCTTCGCCACGGGCGAGAACCGGGCGAACGAGGCCGCCGAGCGGGCGCTGCGCTCGCCTCTCATCGACACCGAGCTCGTCGGCGCGAAGGGCATTCTGCTCTCGATCGCCGGCGGCGAGGACCTGACGCTGCTCGAGGTGAACGAGGCGGCCGAGGTGATTCGCCGTGGCTCGACCGAGGAGACGAACATCATCTTCGGCGCCACGATCGACGAGCGGCTCGCCGGGCAGGTGTGGGTGACCGTGATCGCTACCGGGATCGGGAAGCCGATCTCGCGCGCCTCCTCTCGCCCGTCCGAGCCGGATCCGCTCGAGCCGCCCAGCTTCCTGAGCGATCTCTAGGCCCACGACCGGCGCTACCCTCTCCCCATGAAGGGCGCCGTGGCCGCCGGCCACCCGCTGACAGCAGAGGCGGGCGCGCGGATCCTCGCCGAGGGCGGGAACGCCGTCGACGCGTGCATCGCCGCCGCGTTCGTCTCGTGGGTGGCCGAGAGCCCGCTGACCGGCCCCGGCGGGGGCGGCTTCATGCTCGTC
>Ga0209874_1000509_pt1 | contig 11536 bp, 9 predicted proteins | sample GWRWN1_20_30_FD_187216 | JGI IMG/M metagenome (GOLD analysis project Ga0209874, IMG submission 187216) | Riverbed sediment microbial communities from areas with no vegetation in Columbia River, Washington, USA - GW-RW N1_20_30 (SPAdes)... | ecosystem: Environmental > Aquatic > Freshwater > River... | reverse complement strand
GGCCGTCAAGCGTGCGGGACCGCTCGCCCTGCCGCTCATGCTGGCCGCGTTGGTGGCCGCCGGCTGGGCCGTCGATTCGGTGGCCCTGGCCATCGTCCTGGCGCTCGAGCTGGCCCTGGCCGGCCTGGGGACAGCGGCCCTGCTGGGGGCGGTGCGCCCGTCGATCGGCTATGCGCGGTACGCCATCCTGGCCGTGGTCGCCGTGTCGATCACCCTCGCCGGACGGCAGCTGCCGGACGGCATCGGCCCATTGGCCGCCCCGGTGGCCTGGGCGTTCCTGTGGTGGACCCTCAATACCGAGCGCAAGGGGGCGACCAAGCCCAGCGGCCGGCTGGCGTTGGACCTGTTCCTGGTGCTGACCGTGTTCGCCACCGCGGCCGGCCTGGCCGGATTGTTTCCCGAGGAGCTGTGGCTGCTGGAGCTGGTCCTGCTGGGCATCCTCACCTCCGTCGCGTGCCTGCGCGCGGCCGAGGCACGGGGAGCGCTCGGGGTCCCGGCCGTCGGGCACGCGGCGTTGCACCTGCTCGTCGTGCTGCAGGTCGCCGCCGCCCTCTTCCTGCTCGACCTCCCCCAGCCGGTGGGGCCCGCGCTGATTGCGCTGACCTTTCATTCGTGGAGCGGCGCCGCCGACGCGCTGGAGTCGGGAACCTCCGACCGGGCCGTGGTGCTCGAATACGGCTCCCTGGCCGCGATCGGTGCCATCGTGGCCCTCTTCCTGAGCCGGCCCGGACCCTGAGCCGTAACCGCGTTGACACCATGAGGGGGCGGTGATACAAATTGGCGCCCTCCGACGGTCCCGCCTGCCGCACGCGGTGCCGTTCGCCCACTGATCACGCCGCGGGGAGAGTCGCGCGCCCATGACCGCCGGGGATCCGGACGCCACTATCCGGCAACGCCGCCAGCTGGCCGACATCGCGATTGGCCAGGCGACGCGCGGCGAGTGGCAGGCCGCGGTCGAGACCAACCAGCAGATTATCGAGCTCGGCGGCGACGTGGACGCACACAACCGGCTGGGCAAGGCGCTGAGCGAGCTCGACCGCCACGCGGAGGCGCTGGAGGCGTACCAGGCCGCGCTGGAGCGAGAGAAGACCAACCGGATCGCGGAGCGCAACATCGAGCGCCTCGAGGCGTTGCTCACCGCCGCGGACGCCGCGCGAGGCGACAAGCATGCGGCCCAGGCACCGGCCGCGCTGTTCATCGAGGAGATGGGCAAGACCGGCAGCGCGCGGCTCATCAACCTAGCGCCCGCCAAGCAGCTGGCCCCCCTGTCCCCGGGCGACGCGATCGAGCTGCGCGCCGCAGACGAGGAGCTGGAGGCCCGCGTGCGCGGCTTGAAGGTGGGCCAGGTGGAGCCGCGGGTGGCGAATCGGCTCCTGAAGCTGATGGCCAAGGGAAATCGGTATGAGGCGGCCTTGACCACCATCCGCGACGACGACCTGCGCCTCATCATCCGCGAGGTCTTCGCCGATCCGGCGAATTTCGGGACCGTGTCCTTCCCAGGTGCGGCCGCCGGCCGCACGGGTGACGTCCGACCGTACATGAAGGGCACCGCCCTCCGCTACGATGACGAAGAAGAGTCGGAGGAGTCCGAAGAGGAGCCGGAGGAGGTCGAGGAGCTCGACACGTCCCTTCCGGAGCTCTCGAGCGAGCCCGATGAGGACGAGGAACTGCTCGAAGAGACCTAGCGTCCATGACCGAGGCCGAACGGAAGAGACTCGACCACGTCGTCCTTCCGAGGCGGCTTCCCGGCCTCGCCCTGCTGGAGCGCTACTTCCCCTCGCCGGCCGATAACGTCCTCGACGCCGAGCTGGCATCGTTCGCCGCGTCGGGCGACACGATCCTCGACCCGTGGTCCGGGACCGGGTGGACCGCCCGCCGCGCGGTGGCTCACGGCATGCGGGTGGTGGCGGCCGAGGCCAGCCCCTTCGCCCAGATGGCGGCCCAGGCCTTCCTGCTGGCGCCCGAGGTGGCCGCGGTGGATGCCGCGTTCGCCCAGCTGGCTTCCTCGCGGCGGGTCGACATCCCGCTCCGCCAGCACATCGAGGAGCTGTACGCCTCGCGCTGTCCAGTCTGCAACCGGCCGGTCGTGGCCGATGAGTTCATCTGGCCACGGGACGCCGATGCGCCGGGGCGCAAGGTTTACCGCTGCACGGCCTGTGACATCGCCCTCGGCGGCGCCGACGAGCGCGTGGCGCCGGTTGACGAGACCGACTACGCCAAGCTGGGGCTCGAACCCCCCCGGCCGCAGGCCGCCGAGCCGACCGTGGAACCGGCGGCCGATGCCGACGAGGACCTGCCCCCCGCCCCGGTGGGCCTGATCGGGGATCCGCTGCCGGTCGAGCCGCCCATCCTGGCCCCCCTCGGTGAGCCGGGTGGTCCGCCACCCCCTCCCGCGCGAGCGCCGGACCCGCCGGTCTCGTTCCCATCCGGTGAGGGGCCGCGGTACGCCTCCACGGTGCGGCCGACCCCGGTGCCCGGGCCGGTGGGGACCGATATCCGCCAGGGGCTGGCCTACCAGCAGATGCACGACCGGTTTCCGGTGCTCGACGAGCGTGGCGATGTCGTGGACGAGGTGCTCGACCTGTACACCGCCCGCAACCTGTACGCGCTGCAGGCGATCGCCAACAAGATTGACGCCGAGTTCCACGACCAGCCCCTGGCGGCGGTCTTCCGCCTCGCGCTGGCCGGCTGCCTGCTCCCCGCCAGTCGGCTGAACGGCTACCCCGGGCGCGTGGCGTCGCTCCGGATCAGCGGCGGCCACGTCCGCCAGCCTGCTTCGCGGCATCATCGCGAGGTCAATGTGTGGCGCCTGTTCGAGGTCGCCTACCAGGACGTACGGACCGCGCTGGCTGCGCTCGGACGCGATCGGCGCCCGGTGCGCTTCGCCGCCGACCTCGACGAGCTGGGCGGCATGAACGCCGCCAACCTGCTGTGGATCCGATGCCGGCCCGCGGTGGTGGGCCAGTACTTGCCGCCCGACAGCGTGGACCTGGTGATCGGCGCACCGCCGCCGCCGGAGAGCGTGGACGAGCTGAGCTTCGAGTACCTGGCCACCGCCTGGCTGCTGGGGCGGGAAGCGGCCGAGACGCTCCGGCTGGAGCCGCTGTTCGGCGGCGGCTCGGGCCGCGCGGACGGCGCAGAGGTGACTGCCTTCCGCCACGCCATGGCCTCCGCCGCGGGGGCCCTCAAGCCCGGCGGCTGGTTCTGCGTGCTGCTGGAAGGCGACAACCCGGACCGCGTTCTCGCCGTGGCCATGGCCGCCGCGGCCGCCGAGCTGGTGCTGGTGCATGCCATTCCCCGCGAGTCAGGCCGGGTGGGCGACGGCGTGGCGCTCCATTTCCGGCGCGCGTCGGCCGAGGATCGGCTCCGGGACGCGGTCCGACCCAAGCCGCTGCGCCTGGGCGCGGAAGGCGGCCACCTGACCTATCCGGAGCTGGCGGGCGCCATCGAGCGAGCCACGGTGGGGCTGCTTCGCGACCGCGGCGAGCCGGCCGGCCTGGCCCGGATCGCCTGCGCGGTGCTGATCGAGCTGGAGCGGACCGGCCTGCTGCGGCGCCTGGTCCAGGCCCGACCTCCGGACGAGGACGACGATGGCAGCACCCCGCGCCAAGACGAGCTGGTCGGCCGGGTGGAGCGCGGCGGACCGGCCCTGCTGGCCGTCCTTCTCCGCGAGGAGCTGTGGCGCGACGACCACCCCAGCCTGGAGCGGGTGGCCGATGCCCAGCGCCCCGCCTGGTGGCTGCGTGAGCCGGCCCTGGCTGACGGGACACTTGCCGACCGCGTCGAATGGGCGACCTTCTCGCTCGTCACCACGGCCGGCCGCCTGGACGAGGCCGGGTTCCTGGACCGCATCTACGCCCTGTTCCCGGGGACCGCATCGCCCGACGAGGAGCTGGTTCGTGCCTGCCTGGGAGCCTACGCCGCGGTCGGGGATCACGGTCAGCTGCGCAGCGAGGAGGACCTCGCGACCCGGATCGCGGATCACACGCGGGTCCTGGCCAGCATCGTGGAGTTCGGACACCGGCTCGGGCTGCGGACGTGGGTCAGCCGGCGCGAACAGGAACGTCCCTGGCGCGAGGCGACGCTCGGGGATCTGCTGCGCGAGGACGAGCGGCGCACCTATCTCCCGCTGGTCATCCGCGCGCCCGCCGACGTGCTGGGGGCGGTGGACGGCCTGTGGTACGTCCGCAATCGGTCCAGCTACCTGTTCGAGGTGGAATGGACGGCCATGGTCGGCGAGGCCGTCCTGCGGCGCGGCAGCCAGATCCCGACCTCGGAGCAGCAGGCCCGATTCCTGGTCATCCCCGCCGAGCGGACCGAGCTGCTGCGGCTGAAGCTCGGTCGCTCACCTTGGCTGCGGGCCGAGGTCGAGCGACAGAACTGGCACGTCCTGAAGTGGCCGCACCTCGAAGCGCTGGTGGCGCGCGAGGGGGCGCGGATCGAGTGGCTGGAGCCCATGATCGGCCTCGACCCGCTGGTCGAGCGTGGCGGCAAGCAGCTCACCATGTTCGGGGAGTGATCGGATTCGATCCGATTGGCTTGACCGGCGCCCGTATAGTCGAGAATCGGGAGTGCCGTGGTTCCCCCCTGCGGCACTCCCGATACGTGCCCCGGGCCGCCTCAGCCGGTTCGGCTTGCGCGACGCCCGGCCGGCCTCCGCATGGCGCGGCGGACGACGGTCATGACCTCGCGCACATACGGCTCACCCTGCCCGCTGTCGATGGCATGCGTCAGGCAGCCGTCGATGTGGTCCTCCAGGACGAGCATGGCGACCTGGTCGGCGGCCGAGGTCATGGCCTCGACCTGCTGGAGGATGTCGAGGCAGTAGGCCTCGTCCTCGACCAGGCGCTGGATGCCACGGGCCTGACCCTCGATCCGGCGCAGCCGGTTGAGGAGGTCACGGCGGTCGCGGGTGTAGCTGTGGCGGAAATGCTCGGTCCCGGACGAAGCGTCGTGCGTGTCCATACTCGGGGGTAGTATGCGCATCGGCTCCAGGGGCGGTCAATTCGACATGGCGAGGCTTCCGATACGATGCCCGCCATGAATCGGCTCGCGAGCGCGACCAGCCCCTACCTGCTGCAGCACGCCGATAACCCGGTTGACTGGTATCCGTGGGGAGCCGAGGCCCTGGCCCGAGCGCGGAGCGAAGATCGGCCGATCTTCCTGTCGATTGGCTACTCGGCCTGCCATTGGTGCCACGTCATGGCCCACGAGTCATTCGAGGACCCCGGCACCGCCGAGCGGCTCAACCGCGACTTCGTGGCCATCAAGGTCGACCGGGAGGAGCGTCCGGACATCGACGACGTGTACATGGGCGCCGTGCAGGCCATGACCGGCTCGGGGGGCTGGCCGCTCAGCGTGTTCTTGACCCCGGACCTGGAGCCGTTCTTCGGCGGCACCTATTTCCCGCCCGACGACCGGCACGGCCTGCCCGCATTCAACACCGTGTTGGAGGGCGTGGCGGAGGCATATCGGGAGCGGCGTGGCGAAGTGACCGGAATCGCGGCCCAGCTGGCCACCCACCTGCGGCACCAGATGGCCGTCGACGGCAGCGCCGGAGGCGCCCCCGGCACGGAGCAGCTGGACGCCGCGGTGCGCCGACTGGGCGGGTCGTTCGACGCGGTCCGCGGCGGCTTTGGCCCAGCCCCCAAGTTCCCCGCTCCCATGACCCTGGAGTTCCTGCTCCGCCGCTGGCGGGACACCCGGGACGAGGCCACCCTGCGGATGGTGACCGTCACCCTGGACCACATGGCCGACGGCGGCATCCATGACCAGCTGGCCGGCGGCTTCGCCCGCTACAGCACCGATGCCTCCTGGCTGGCCCCCCACTTCGAGAAGATGCTGTACGACAACGCCCTTTTGGGCCATGCCTACCTGGAGGCGTTCAGGGCCACCGGGATGGACCGATACGCCCGTGTCGCCTCGTCGACCCTCGACTTCCTGCTCGCCGAGCTGCGGACCGACGAGGGTGGGTTCGCCGCGGCCCTGGACGCGGACAGCGAGGGCGAGGAGGGCCGGTTCTACGTCTGGGACGCCGACGAGGTGGCCGCGGTTTTGGCCTGTGCCGAAGTGGCCGCGACCGACGCGGCGGTCGTGGCCGCCTACTGGGACGTCACGACCGCCGGCAACTGGGAGGGCCACACCATCCTGCACGTCACCAGCGCCCCGCCGCCGGAGCCGCCGATCCTGGATCGGGCCCGGGCGGCGCTCCTGGCGCGTCGGAGCGAGCGCGTCCGTCCCGGGCGTGACGACAAGCAGCTCGCGGCCTGGAACGGTCTCGCGCTGCGGGCCTTCGCGCTCGCCGCGCTGGTGCTGGGCGACCCGCGGTTCGCGGCCGCAACCCGGGAGCTGGTGGCGTTCATCCGAGACGTCCTGGTCCACGACGGGGACCGGCTGTGGCGCACGGCTCGCGCAGGCGTGGCCCACACCCCCGGGTTCGCCGAGGACTATGCGGCGGTGGCCGACGGGCTGCTGGGGGCGTATGCCGCGCTCGGCGAGCCGCGGGATCTGAGATTGGCCGAGGCGCTCATGGAGCGCCTGGCGTCCGACTTCTGGGACGAGGACAGCGGCACGCTGTACGACACGGGTCCCGATCACGAGCAGACCGTGGCTCGGCCACGTTCGCTGCTCGACGGGGCAACTCCGGGCGCGAACTCGATCGCCGCCGACGTCTGGCTCCGTCTGGCGCTCCTGGGTGGCGACCCGGAGCCCGACCGCCGCGCACGTCGCATCCTGGCGGCGGTGGGTTCGGCCCTCGAACGCCAGCCGTCGGCCTTCGGGCGGATGCTGTGCGCCGCCGATCGCGCCCTGCGCCCCACGGTCGACGTGGTGGTTGCCGGCGAGGCCGCGGACCCGCGCTCAGACGCGCTTCGCCGGGCCGCGGCGGCTCCGTACGCGCCGGACCTGGTCATCGCTGGCCTGCCGTCGGGTGATGAGCTCGGCAACCGCCCGCTGTTTGTCGGCAAGGTTGCGCGCGAGGGCGTGCCCACCGCGTACGTCTGCCGTAGGTACGCGTGCGACGCTCCGACGGCGGACCCATCCGTGGTGACGGCCCAGGTGATCCGCCTGGCCGGAGGCGAGGCGCCAACCGGGGCGACGGCCGAGGCGCCGGTCTAGGCTGGCACGAACGACAGCCTCACCCGCCGCCGGACGTGATCCGCGTTCGGATCCAGGAGGGCGATGGATTGCCAGGTACCGAGCGCCATCCGGCCGCTAATGACCGGCACGCTGAGCGACGGGCTGACCAGCAGCGGGAGGACGTGGTCCGCGCCGTGACCGGGTGAGCCATGCTGGTGGCGCCAGCGATCGTCGCGCGGCAGGAGCCGGTCCAGGGCGGCGACCACATCGGCCTCGGAGGCGCTGCCCAGCTCCATGACGATCAGCCCCGCCGTGGCGTGCGGCGCAAACAGGTGCAGGATCCCATCGCCGCCCGCGGCCGCCTCGGCCACGAATCGGGCGCAGGCATCGGTCAGGTCGTGGACGCCGCGCCGCCCGGCGGTTTCGATGCTGATCTCCCTGCTTTCCATGCTCGGAGCCTAGCAGTGGACGGCCGCCATCTGGCGTCTGCCCTCGCGGGCGGCTACGATCCGCGGTCGATGCAGCACGAATCCCGCCGCGTCCGCCTGCTGACCGTCGCCCTCACGATCTGGGTGGCTGGATGCGCGCTGCTGTCGCCCAGTCCGACCCCCAGCCCAACTCCGATGCCCACCGCCACTCCCTCACCCACGCCGCGGCCGACGCCCGCCCCCACGCCAACCCCAGAGCCCACGCCGACGCCGGTTCCCATCAACGCGGCCCTCCTGGACCGTCGGATCACCGTCCTGTTCGCCGGCAGCGACTCGACACCGGATCGGGTGGCCAACGGATACGGACCGCTGACCGACTCCATGGTCGTGGCATCGGTCAGTGCCGACCATGCCCAGCTGACCATGGTCGCGCTTCCGCGCGACGCGGTCGACCTCCCGCTGGGCAACGGCGCGATCTGGCATTTGAAGGCCAATGCGATCCGGTTCAGCTATGGCATGGACGGGCTCGCGGCGGCGTTGCAAACGACGTACGGAATCCCGATCGACTACTGGATCGAGCTGAACATGCCCGACTTCCCGCTCCTGGTGGATGCCCTGGGCGGGCTCTGGATCGACGTCCCGTACGCGATCAGCGACGACCAGATCGGTTTCAGCATCGCGCCGGGCTGGCAGCGGATCGACGGCGCCACGGCTCTGTCCTACTCCCGATCCCGGTACACGGACAGCGACTACGCGCGGGCTGGGCGCCAGATGCAGCTGATCGCCGCACTCGCCCACCGGATCTCGCTCATCGATGACGAGTTCGACCTGGGCGCCATGCTGGCCCTGCTCACCACCCTGCAGACCAACGCCCCACTCACCGACTTGCCGACGCTCCTACAGGTGGTAGGCGATGCGGGGGATGCCAACGTCTCCGCGACCGTGCTGTCGCCGCCTCGCTTCTCGCTGTACACCGGCATCGAGCCGGGGACCAGCCGGGGCTGGGTGATGATCGCCAACGTGGCCGAGATGCGTGCCTACGTTCAATCCTTGATGGGGAACTGAGCCAGGGCTACTGGCGCGCCCCGCAGCTGAAGCAGACGGCGTCGCTGGCCCGGATCGTCGTTCCGCAGGTGGCGCAGTCCCGCGCCAGGTCGGCCTCGCAGCGGACGCAGTACATCGCGCCGGGCGGATGGACCAGCCCGTCAACTAGGCAGTACGGCGCGCCGGACGGCAGGACCGGCGGGGCCGCATCCTTGGGCATGGCCTCGCCGACCACCGCCTCGGCCTCGATCCCGACCTGCGAGGCACGGAGGTACCCGATCAGCAGCCAGAGGACGTACAGGCCCAGGGCTCCGACCAGGGCCAGCGGGACGAGGATCGTCAGGCGCTCGCCCCAGCCGGTGGCGAGCGACTCGATCAGGCCCTTGAGATCCATCGGGCGCCGATTCTAGCGCGGTTCGGCCCCGGCGGACCGGCTGCTACACTCGGCCAAAGTCCGCAGCCGGTGGCACATGGCGCGACCCCGGATCGACCCCCATACGCCGCTCAGCGAGCTCCACGTACACCTGGGAGCGGCGGTCACCCCGGCCATCATGTGGGGCATCGCCCACGCTCAGGGCATCCGGCTGCCGACCAAGGACTACTGGGCCTTCCGTGAGCTGATCACCCTCGGTCGCCGCCGGCGCCGGACCTTTGACGGGTACCTCGACCTGTTCCACTGGACCGAGCTCATCCAGTCCAGCCCGATCGCGGTCGAGCGCAGCGTGTACGAGGTGATCGGCGGGGCGTATCGGCGCAGCAACATCACGCGCCTGGAGCTGCGCTTCAACCCGATGAAGCGCAATCGGGGCGGCGAGCAGGATCTGGACCACATCATCGCGGCCGCGGTGCGGGGGATGGATCGAGCCATCCTCGAGTACCCCCAGGTGCAGGCCGGCCTGATCTTCTGCCTGGACCGCGCGTTCAGCCGCGAGCTCAACGAGATCCTGGCCGCCAAGGCCATCAGCTGGCGTGCGCGGGGGGTCGTGGGAATCGACATCGCGGGCCCGGTAGTCGCGGGGTTTCGATTCGCGGACTACCGCGACATCATGGACGACTGCCGGCGTGCCGGGCTGGGGATCACCGTCCATGCCGGAGAGACCGGGGGTGCCGAGGAGGTGGAGGAAGCCATCGAGGCGCTCGACCCGGCGCGCATCGGTCATGGGATCCGGAGCGCAACCGACCCGCGGGTCATGCGCATCCTCCGCGAGCGGGGGATCGTGCTCGAGGTCTGCCCCTCCTCGAACCTGAGCACCGGTGTGGTGGCCAGCCTGGGCGAGCTCCGCGCGCACATCCGCAACCTGGTCACGCACGAGGTCGCCTTCACCCTGTCCACCGATGGGCCAGAGATCCTGCAGCGCTACCTGCGCGATGAGTTCGCGCTGGTCCTCCGGCACGGCATCCTCAGCCTGGACGAGGTTGAGCGTGCCATCGAGACCGGCCACCAGGCGAGCTTCGTGGAGCGGGTTCCGGCCGCCGAGCGCGTCCCCGGCGTGCGCGATCGGAGCCGCGATCCGTCAGCGAGGGTGGCCCTCGAGCTCGAGGTCTAGGCTGATAGACTCGCCGCCGTGTCGTCGATCTGGCGGCCCATCCGTGAACGGAATCCCGCCCGCAGCCTGATGGTGATCGTCGCCCACCCCGGCGACGAAGCGTTCGGGTTCGCGGGCGCCATTGCGGGTGCTGCGGCCGAGGGGGCGTACGTGGTCGTGGTGTGTGCCACCCGCGGCTACTTCGATCCCCGAATCACGACCAAGCCGCCGGCGCCCGGCGGCCGCAACCGGGACCTCCTCGATTCCCTAGGCTGGCGGAACCTGGACACCGTCCGCGAAGACGAGATGCGCCGTTCCGCGGCTCTGCTCGGAGTGCGGATCCTCCGCATGCTGGACTACGCCGAGGGCGACCTGGCGTCTGTCGACTTCCATCACCTGGTCGGGCGCCTGGTTGAGCCGATCCGGATGCACCAGCCGGAGGTGGTCCTGACCTTCGGGCCGGATGGCGTGACCGACGATTCGGACCACGTGACTTTGTCGCGGGCGGTCGGAGAAGCGGTAGACAAGGCAGCTTTGCCATTGGCCTACGAGGACAACCTGGAGGAAGACCAGGTGGCGTGGCGCATCGCCAAGCTGTTCCACCTGGTCGTGCCGCCGGAGGCCCTGACGATCCTGGGTGACATGGCGCCGCGCGCCGGATACCACACCTCCTCGGCCGAGCCGGTAGTGGCGGTCTCGCTGGGGGACCTGGTCCCGCTCAAGCTGGCGGCCATCCAACGACACGTGTCGCAGACCGGCTCGGATGGGCCGTTTGCGGGCTGGGATCCCGCGGTCCGCGACAACTGGCTCTCGGCCGAGCACTACCGGCTGGCGGTATCCAACCTGGCCGGCTCAACGTTGCCCGCCGGGGTCGGGTCCGGCCTGTTCGACGGCGTGGCCTGAAGCTCGCCGGGCGCTCGCCGGGCGCTTGCGCCGCGCACCTGATACCCTCGAAGGGTGACCATCACGCTGACCGATGACGCGATCATGGCTGCCCTGGCTCGGGTCAAGGACCCCGAGATCGGCCGCGACCTGGTCTCGCTGAACATGGTCCGCTCGGTGGACATCTCCGGATCGCTGGTCACGGTCACGGTCGAGCTCACCACGCCGGCCTGCCCGCTCAAGGCCAAGATCGAATCCGACATCGCCGATGAGCTTTCCGGCGTGGGGGCCGGCGCGGTGAAGATCGAATGGGCCGCCAATGTCAAGCGCAGCTTCGGGGGGCCCATGGCCGACCTCATCCCCGGAGTCCGCAACACCATCGCCGTCGCCTCCGGCAAGGGCGGCGTGGGCAAGACAACGGTCGCCGTCAACCTGGCAGTCAGCCTGGCCCGTGACGGCGCCCGGGTGGGGCTCCTGGACGCGGACATCACCGGCCCCAACGTGCCGCTCATGATGGGCACCCAGGAGGGCCACGTGACCGGCGTCGGGGGGCGGGTCAACCCCGTCGTCAGCCACGGC
>Ga0209874_1000508_pt1 | contig 11541 bp, 13 predicted proteins | sample GWRWN1_20_30_FD_187216 | JGI IMG/M metagenome (GOLD analysis project Ga0209874, IMG submission 187216) | Riverbed sediment microbial communities from areas with no vegetation in Columbia River, Washington, USA - GW-RW N1_20_30 (SPAdes)... | ecosystem: Environmental > Aquatic > Freshwater > River... | reverse complement strand
CGCGAAGTCCGGCCCGGCTGCGCCGGGGCCATGATGACTTATCTGAAGCAGGGCCTCCGTTGAGGGTGATGGGGGCGAGTGGTTGCGTGTTCGGTCGAGCTTGGGTCGGATTCGTTCGCGAACGCCCGAACTTATCTGGGTGCGCGACCTACTGGTCGGCGACGTGATGGTCAATGGGTCGATCCACGTGGAACGACTGCGGCCGCTCGGTCTTCGGTGGGTCGCCGCCGTGAGGCGGGAGCCGTCATCATTGGGGGAGCCGGCCGCAATGGTGTGAGCCATCTGTGTGCGGGCGGGCAGCGCGGGAGGAATCGGCCGGTTTCGCATCGCTCAGTCGGTGAGGGGCTCCAAGGCGGCTGGGCCGAGCTCACGCAAGCTGTGGTAGCAGCGGCGGGTGAGCTTGCGCGCGATCGTCAGTGAGGTGCGGGTGTGCGAGAGACCGCGGGCTTTGAGCTGGAGGTAGGCGGCGTGGTCGGGACTCGTCCGCCGGCAGGCGGACTGGGCCGCCTCGTACAGCGCCCAGCGCGCAGCAGACGAGCCCTGTTTGGTCAGCCGGCCGACGCGGGAGCGGCGGTCGGAGCGGTGGACGCCGATGTCGAGGCCGGCGGCGCGGACCGCCTTGCGCGAGCTGGACAGACGTGAGACGTCGCCGAGCTCGCACAGGATCGTCGGCGCCGTCAGCTCGCCGATCCCGAACTGGTGCATCAGCGCCTGGCAGCCTGGCTGGCTGCGGGCGAGTCGGCGTAGCTGACGCTCGATCGGAGCGAGTTGGGCCTCGAGCGCATCGATCAGGGCGAGCGCGACCGCGATCCGCTCGCGCGCGGCCTCTGGCAGCGCGACCCGCTCGAGGAACGCACGTCCGTGCTGGTTGAGCAACCGCTCGGGGACGTCTGCGACCGGGACGCCGTGGTGGAAGAGCGTCGCCCGGATCCGCTGCAGCCACTCGGTGCGCTCGTCGACGAGCGTCTTGCGCAGGCGGGTGCGCGTGCGCCATTCGCACACGTGCGCCGGCGGCAGCCAGGCCTCGGGCAAACGTCTCTGGCAGAGCAGCTCGCGCAGGTGCCGGGCGTCGGCGCGGTCGGTCTTGGCGTGCCGCTTCTTGCCCCGCCTCGCGCTCGTCTCGGCCGGCTCGGCCAGATGCGGGCTCGCACCGGCCTCCGCAAGTGCCTCACACACGAACAGCCAGCCGGTGCAAGCCTCGACCGCGACCTCGATCTCTTGCTCGGGGAACCGGCCCACCCAGCTGCCAACTGCGGCGCGGCTCGACTCGATCCTGCCGCGGTACACCTCGCCCGTCTCGGTGTCGAGTGCGTCGAAGGTGATCTGTCGTCTATGCACGTCGAATCCGGCTACGATCGCCATTAGGGCCTCCTTTGAGCTCCTGTCTTGACTAATCACGCGAACAATCTCGCGTTGAGCCAAAGGAGGTCCTGCTTCATGCCATCTTCAATCGGTTTCCGTTTCGATCCAAGCGGTCGTGAGCCGACGCCGGCAAAGCCGGCATCGGCGGCGCTTGGTGAAGGCTTCAGTGAAGGACTTGAGTGCGCTCAAGGTAATCCTCGACGGCCATGAGGAAAGTGCCGTCCTCGGCGAGCTCCCGGAGCGTCCCCTTCGTCTCGTCGTCGAGATCCTCGTCGCGCGCCAGCTCGGTTAGGAAGCTGCCCATCTGGCCGTCGCGGGACATCGCAGCCATGCGCAGAAAGACGCGCTTGGCCTCGTCGTCCTGCGAGATCGCCTCGAGAGACTCCATGTCGTTGAGCCACAGTCCGAGCATGTACCCGTTCAACGCCTCGCTGGCGGAACGGGATACGGCCTAGCTCGCCGCTCGCTCCAGGGCTTCGACCAGCTCCTCGAGCTCCGCCTCGTCGGCGAAGGAGATCTCGAGCCGGTTCGAGACGACTCGGCTCGAAAAGCCGGTGATGCGGTCAGCCGCAGTCTTGGCGCGGGCGACCAGAGCCGGGTCGAGCTTAGCCGTCTGGCGGCGCTGCTTGGTCTTCGCGCCGGCCCAGCGCGCCGCGCGCTCCGCGGCCCGCACCGACATGCCCTTCTGGACGATCTTGCGCGCGAGCGCGCGGCGGCCCTCGTGATCGGGCACCGCGAGCACCGCCCTGGCATGACCCTCGGTGAGCTGGCCGCGCTCGACCATCTTCAAGACGTCTTCGGGCAGCTCCAGCAGGCGCACACGGTTCGAGACCGCCGGCTTCGACTTGCCGACGCGATCCGCCAGCTCGCCGAGTGAGAGGCCGAACTCGTCCAGCACCACCGCGAACGCGCGCGCCTCCTCGATCGGAGAGAGATCTTCGCGGGCGACGTTCTCCACGAGGCCGAGGAGCAGCGTGTCGCGGTCGTCGGCGTCGCGAACGACCGCCGGCACCGTCTTCATCTTCGCGTCCCGGGCTGCGCGCCAGCGCCGCTCGCCCGCGATCAACTCGTAGCCGCCGGCTGCGCGCGGCCGGACGAGCACCGGCTGCACGACGCCCGCGGATCGCACCGACTCCGCCAGCCCTGCCCCGGCCTCCGAGTCAAAGCGGCGGCGTGGCTGTCGCGGGTTCGGATGAATCGCATCGACCGGCAGCTCCGCCAGCTCCGTCGCCGTGGCTCCACCAAGCAGGACCTCCAGGCCTCGCCCGAGGCCGCGTCTTTCAGGAGCGCTCGACAAGTTCCATCGCCACCTTCCAGTAAGCGTCCGCACCGCGCGAGCGGCGGTCGTACGCGATTGCGGGCAGGCCGTGGCTCGGCGCCTCGGCGAGACGCACGGAGCGTGGCACTGTCGTCGAGAACACGAGCTCTCCGAAGTGGCGGCGGACTTCGGCCTCGACGTCAGCCGAGAGCCGTGTCCTCCCGTCGACCATGGTCAGGAGCACGCCGCCGACAGCGAGACGCGGATTGAGCCGCGCCTTCACGAGGTTGATCGAGTGGACGAGCTGCGAAAGACCCTCGAGCGCGTAGTACTCCGCCTGGACCGGAATCAGCACGCGGTCGGCTGCCGCAAGCGCGTTCACCGTCAGCGGCCCGAATGACGGCGGGCAGTCGAGGAAGACGAACGAGTACTGCTCGGCACCCGATGCGAGCGCCTGGCGCAGGTACGTCTCACCGTCGCTGTGCCGCGTCAGCTCGACGGTTGCGCCGGCCAGCTCGGGCTTGGACGGAATGATGTCCAGATTCGGGAACCGGGTCGGCTTCGCCAGCTCCACGAGCGGCGCGCCGTCGAGCAGATCGTAGGTCGACGCCCCGTTCGCGCTCTCACCGAGTCCGGAGGTCGCGTTCGCTTGCGGGTCGAGGTCGACGACCAGGGCGGGTTCGCCCGCCTCGGCCAGACACGCTGCAAGGTTGATTGCGGTTGTCGTCTTGCCGACACCGCCCTTCTGGTTCGCGAGCGCGTAGACCTTCGTCACGCCGCCAGAGTACTCACGCCAACGGACGCTTTCGCGCCACACCGGTGCGACGTGGAAACCCGTCCGGGGTCGGCCCCAGCTTCCGGAAGACGAGGAAGCCCGGAGGGCCGTCGGCCAGCTCCGCCGCCAGCAACGCGGCCACGCGAGCCACGCGGTCCGTGTCGGCGCTCGGGCCGACCCAGAGGATCGCCGCGCCGCCGGGTCGCACGAGCGGGAGACACCACTCGGCGGCCACCGGCGGAGGAGCGAGCGCCTTGGCCACCGCGATGCCGAAGCGATCCGTCTCCTGCTCTTCGGCTCGGCCCTGAATCACCGAAGCGTTGGACGGCGCCCACTCCCGCAGAAAATCGCACTTGCGCCCATTCGCTTCGAGCAGCGTCACGTCACGGTCGGGCAACGACGCTGCGAGCGGAATTCCAGGTACGCCGCCGCCCGAGCCAACGTCGACGATCGGACCGTCGAGATCGCGTAGCAGGTCCACACCGCGCAACGAGTCCTCGAGCAAGACGCGGCGTGCCTCGGCAAGACCATCGATCGCCGTCAGGCCGGGAGTAGCGACAACTGCGCGAAGCCAGTCGTCAAGCAACAGGACGAATGACGACGAAGCGGTTCGGCTCTGTGCCCTCACTCGACGTCTCGACGCCGTCGAACTCCTTCAACCGAATGTGCACGACCTTGCGCTCGACCGCGGTCATCGGCTCGAGCTCGACCGGCTCTCCGCCCGAAAGCGCGCGTTCCGCTGACCGAACCGCGAGAGACTCGAGCGACGCTCGGCGGCGTGCGCGATAGCCCGCCGCGTCGACCACGACTTCCTTGCGATCGTCCGGATGCCGGCGGTAGATGGCGGCGTTCGCGAGATACTGAACCGCATCGATCGTCTGGCCGTGGCGGCCGATCAGCATGCCGAGGTCGGGGCCGGTGCACGAGAGCGTGATCGTCTCATCGTCCTCCTCGACATCGATCCGCCCGACGACGCCAATGCCGTCGATGATCCGCTCGATCAGCTCACGCGCTTCCTCCGCCAGCTCGCTCTCTTCCGGACGCGGGCCTTTCACCGGTTCGGGCTCCGCGGGCGCAGTCGCGATCACCTTGGCGGGTGCGTAGCCGACGCCGAGCAGCCCGCGTTCGCCCTCGGTGACGACCTGGAACCGAACCGACGACTTGTCGAGCCCGGGCTGCCGTTTCTCGAGCTCACGCAGGGCCGCCCATTTGGCCTCGCCAACCGTCTCGCCGGTCGCCTCTACCTGGATATCTCGTTCACTCAAATTTCCGTCTCCCGAGCGAAGCGAGGCCCAACCCGACCCGCGGGGCTAGCGTCTCGCTTTCTTCTTCTTCTTCCTGACGCGTCGCGGCGGGCCACTGGGCTTCGCAACAGCCGCAGGCTGCTCGGCCGCCTGCGCTGTGTCCTCCTTCGTCTCCTTCGAAGGCGTGCGGGAAGAGCGCTTCGGAGTCGTCGGCGGCGCGACCTTCGGGATCAGGCGGCGTGTGATCAGCCCCTGCCCGACCGTCCAGAGGTTCGTCGTCATCCAGTAGAGAACGAGCCCCGTCGGGAAGTTGACGATGAACGGGATGAAGACGAACGGCAGGATCATCATCAGCACCCGCTGCGATTTCTGCATCGTCCCGGACATGAAGTACGTCGAGGCGAGCTGGCTCAGGACGTAGACGGCGATCAGCAGCCAGCCCGACCAGTGCGCGCTCGCGTCTTCGGCGACGCTCGGCACGAAATGGAGCCAGGAAAGATCGCCAAGGTCGCTCCCCGGCTTGTCCGCCTCGTCCGCGAAGTTCCGCAACGTAAAGAAGAGGCCAATGAAGATCGGAATCTGCGCGACCAGCGGCAGGCACGACGACGCCGGATTGATGTTCTTCTCCTTGTAGAACTTCATCAGCTCTTCGTTGAGCTTCTGGCGGTCGCCCTTGTACTTCCGCTGGAGCTCCTTCATCTGCGGTGCATGCGCCTGCATGTTCTGCATCGAATGGATCTGCTTCACCGTCAGCGGCACGAGCAGGATCCGCACGATGATCGTGACGCCGACGATCGACCACGACCACGGCAATCCGAGCGAGTGCAGCGCGTCGAGGATGTTGCGAAGCAGGTCCTCGAGCGGCGTCAGGATGCCGCCGACAATCATGTGAACACCTTCTGATCGCTCGCGTAGTCGACGCCCCCGCGGCTCCACGGGTTGCAGCGCAGCAACCGCCAGCCGGCGAGAACGCTCCCCTTGAAGAAGCCGTACTCCTTGAACGCGTCGATCGCGTACTGGGAGCAGGAGGGGTGGTACTTGCAGTGGCCCGAGCCGAAGAGAGGGCCGAGCGTCACCCGGTAAAGCCAGACGGCGGAGATGCCCAGGTACCTCACGCAGCCGCCTCCGTCGCCTTCGGCTTTGTCGCGTGAGGGAAACCATGTTTCCCCCACGAGCCCCCTTCTTTTGAAGTGTTCGCCTCGCCCACCTGGTCGAGGATCGCAGGCGGGGGAACCTCCCGGTTCCCCCCAGCCCCCTCCACGCGGCCGCTCACGCGGCCGCCTTCCTCAGCACCTCGTTCACGCGCTCGGCGAGCCAGCCGAAGCCGTTCGCCTCGACCGCCTCGGGAAGGCCCGGCTTCGCGATCAAGACGTAGTCGCGGCCGGCCGGAACATGCTCGAGCCGCTCATGCCACACCTCGCGCAGCTGGCGCTTGATCCGGTTCCGCGCAACCGCGTTGCCGGCCGCTTTTGGCACAGCCAGCCCGAGGCGGGGCTCGCCGGGCTCTGCATCCCGGTCGAACCAGTACAGGACGAGGAACCTGGTCGAGGTGGAACGGCCCTGCCGGTAGACGGCGTCGAAGTCCCGCGAGCGAGACAGGCGGTGCCGGCGCTGCACTACTTACGCGGAGAGACGCTTCCGGCCGCGCGCGCGCCGCCGCTTCAGAATCGCGCGGCCGGCACGTGTCGCCATCCGGGCACGAAAGCCGTGCCGTCGCTTCCGCCGGCGCACGTTGGGCTGGTAGGTCCGTTTCACGAGGTCGAAGAGGGAGGAATTGCCCAAAAGAGGGCCCGTGGAACGGCCAGTATAGAGGAGCCTCAGTACACAGAGTTGTCCACAGCCGGGCGAGGCCGAAGTGCCTCCAAATGTGACTATCCGTCACCCTTCCTCCACAGGTGTGGAGAGCCGTGTGGAGTCAGGGAAATCCCTGCAAATGCCCGTTATTTCATCCCCAGTTTCCACCCATTGAACGTGCTCGAGGCCGCTGCTATGCTCGCGCATCCCCCGAGGCGGAGAGGAGTGGTAGCGCGGCGTGGATCGCCCAATTGAGCTGACTGCGGAAAGCTTGTGGAGCGAGGTCGCCGGTCGGCTCAAGGGGGCTCTCAACGAAACCACGTACCGCACGTGGTTCGCCGAGGCCGAAGGGGCGGAGCTCTCGGACGATACATTCGTCCTCGGGGTCCCGAACGACTTCACCCGGGAGTGGATCGAGGGGCATTTCCTCGGGCTGATCGGGGCCGCCGTACGGGACGTCACCGGCCAGGAGCGCCGGGTCGCGCTCTCGGTGACGGAACGCGCCCCGGCAGCCGATACGCCGGTGCCGGCCGAGGTACCGAAGCGGGTCGGCGCGGGCGCGGTCGACACCGGCATGAATCCGAAGTACACGTTCGACCTGTTCGTGATCGGCTCGTCCAACCGCTTCGCCCACGCTGCCGCGCTCGCCGTCGCGGAGGCGCCCGCCCAGGCGTACAACCCGCTGTTCATCTACGGCGGCACCGGGCTGGGGAAGACGCACCTCATGCAGGCGATCGCCCAGTACGTCGCCGAGCACTCGAGCGACCTCTCGGTCCGGTACGTGACCAGCGAGACGTTCATGAACGACTTCATCAACTCGCTGCGCGACAAGAGGATCGAGGGCTTCAAGCAGCGCTACCGGACGTACGACCTCCTGCTCGTCGACGACGTGCAGTTCTTCGAGCACAAGGAACGGATCCAGGAGGAGTTCTTCCACACCTTCAACTCCCTCTACGAGGCCGGCTCGCAGATCGTGATGTCGTCGGATCGCCCGCCGCGCGATATCGCGACGCTCGAGGAGCGGCTCCGGTCGCGGTTCGAGTGGGGACTGATCACGGACGTCCAGCCTCCCGACCTCGAGACCCGCATCGCGATCCTCCGCAAGAAAGTGAAGACGGACGGGATCCACGTGCCCGATCCGCAGGTGCTCTCTTTCATCGCCTCCCGGATCTCGACCAACATCCGCGAGCTGGAGGGAGCGCTCACGCGGGTCGTTGCGTTCTCGTCCCTCACGGGGCGCTTGCTGTCGGTCGAGCTCGCGGAGGACGTACTGAAGGACGTGTTCCCACAGGGAGAGGCGGTTGAGGTCTCGATCCGGCGAATCCAGGAGCTCGTCTCGGAGCGCTTTCAGCTCACGATGGACGAGCTCTGCGGCGACAAGCGCTCCCAGAACATCGTCTATCCGCGCCAGGTCGCGATGTACCTCTCCCGCGAGCTCACGGACTCGTCACTCCCGAAGATCGGCAAGGAGTTCGGGGGTCGCGACCACACCACCGTCATCCACGCGACCTCCAAGATCGCGCGCCTGATTCGTGAGGATAGATCTGTCTACAACCTTGTGCAGGAATTGACCGCTCGTGTGAAACAGGTCCGCTGAGGGTCCGAGCCTGTTGAAGCAGCACTTTCGTCCCCCGTCCTCATCCCCTGCGAGAATGGCTCAACCAGGGGCTAGGAGCCCGTCCTCCACGGTCTTCACACCCCCTATGACTACAACAAGGTTTTTTAAATGATGGAAACCAACACCATAGTTGGGACGGGGATGAAAGTCGTTTGCCAGCGGGACGAGCTCACTCAGAAGCTCGGGGTGGTCGCCCGGGCGGTTTCGACCCGCGCGAGCGTGCAGATTCTCTCGGGTGTCTTGCTGCGGGCCGAGGGTGGTCGCCTGCATCTCGCTGCGACCGACATGGAGCTGTCGTTGCGCTCGTCGCTCGACGCGCAGGTGGACGGAGAGGGAGCGGTCGTCGTGCCCGGGCGTTTGCTGGTCGAGCTCGTGCGGCTCCTGCCCGAGAGCGAGGTCACGTTCGAGCATCGCGCCGATGAGAGCGTCCTGCACGTGACGTGCGGTCCATCGAGCGCGACGCTGCACACCTATGCCGCGGAGGACTTCCCACGGTTGCCCGACCTCGACACGGTGGGTACCTTCACGGTCGATCGCGAGTCGCTGCTCGATACCGTGTCACGGGTTGCGCGCTCCGCGTCGCGTGACGAATCGCGACCGGTGCTGACCGGGATTCTCGTTCGCTTCGAGGCCGGCAAGCTCGTCATGGCCGCAACCGACTCGTATCGTCTCTCCGTCAAGGAGACCGAGCTGGAGGGCGAGGTTCCGGAGCTCGAGGCGATCATCCCTGCACGCGCGCTGTCGGAGCTCGCACGAATCGCGCAGAGCGGCGACAACATCGAGCTGGGTGTGCACGAGAACCAGGTGGTGTTCGCCGCTGACGACGTGTGGCTCACGACCCGCCGGATCGACGGGCAGTTCCCGAACTACAAGCAGCTTCTACCGGAAACGTTCGAGCACGATGTGACGTTGCCCCGAGGCGAAGTGCTGGACGTCGTGCGCCGGGTCGGCGTAATGGTGCAACGCACGTCGCCAATCCAACTGCGCTTCGCGGAGGGCGAGCTCACCGTGTATGCGCGGACGCAGGACGTCGGCGAAGCGAAGGAGTCGCTACCTGTGCAGTTCTCCGGCGAGCCGCTGGAGATCGGCTTCAACGCGGAGTTCCTACGCGAGGGCATCGAGTCGATCGCCGCGGACGAGATTCAGCTGCGGCTGATCTCGCCGCTCCGTCCCGCAGTGATCGAGGGCGGCGAGGACGATCCGACGTACCTGATCATGCCGATACGCCTGCCTGGGTAATCTGATCGTCAGCAAGGTCTCGCTGCGGAACATCAGGTCGTACGCACGGCTTGACCTCGAGCTGGAGCCAGGAGTAGTCCTCGTCGTCGGACCGAACGGTGCAGGCAAGACGAACCTGCTCGAGTCGCTGCATGTCGGCACCCAGGGCTTCTCGCCGCGCACGCGCTCGGAGTCGCAACTCATCCGCTTCGGCGCGGACGGAGGACGAATCGCGCTGGAAGGTCATCGGGCAAGTACGGGGGTGCAGCTCGAAGTCACGCTTCAGCTCGGTGAAGGAAAGCGGGCAAAGCTGAACGGCGCGCCGTTGCGTGCTGCCGAGCAGCTGCGGTCGGAAGTGGCCACGCTCGTCTTTACGCCCGACCGGTTGGCGGTCGTCAAGGGCGGACCGGCGGTGCGGCGCGCGTACTTCGACCGCACGCTTGGGCGTCTGTCGCCAGCCCGGGCAACCCTTGCCGCGGAGTACGGTGCCGTGCTTGCGCAGCGAAACGCGTCGCTGCGGCGAATCGCCGGAGGCTTCTCGGTGTCGGATGCACTTGCCCCGTGGACCGAACAGGTGGCGACGCTGGGCCGACAGCTCGTCGAGGCCCGAAACGAGGTTGTCGCTGCGCTTGCCCCCGGCTTCGCTGAACGCGCGGACGAGCTCGACTTGCCGGCCGCGCGCATGAGCTACGAGGGCGAGCCGCCGACGGTGGAAGCGCTGGAGGCGCGGCTCGATCGCGACCTCGATCGCGGCTCGACCGGACTGGGGCCCCACCTGGACGACGTCGTCCTGACCAGTGGTTCGCGCGACCTGCGGAGCTTTGGTTCGCAGGGTGAGCAGCGGCTGACCGTTCTCGCGCTCCTGCTGGCGGAGTCGGAGCTGATCGCAGAGCGCCGCGGCTTTCCGCCGCTGCTTCTGCTCGACGATGTCCTCTCCGAGCTCGATCCGGATCGCCGGCGACTGCTGGCCGAACGCGCTCGCCTGGGAGGCCAGACGCTGATCACGGCCACCCAGGCGGCCTCGTTCCCACTCGAGCCCGCGCAGCTACTCGAGGTTTCACCCGGGCTGGTCAGGGCGGCGTGATGGACCGGGTGGGAAATGCCGTTGCCCGCGAGCTCGGACGATTTGGTCCCGCGAGCGGGATGTCGCCGCTGGTCGACGTCTGGCCCGCCGCAGTGGGAGCCGAGATCGCGCGCAATGCGTGGCCTGCCCGGCTCGCGCGAGACGGCACGCTGCACGTTCACACGAAGGATTCGATCTGGGCGTTCGAGCTGACGAGTCGCGCCGAGGAGATCAGAGGCAGGCTCGGTGCGTCGCCTCCGCCGCGTCTCGCGTTCGCTCCCGGACCGTTGCCCGAACCCGACAACGACCCTGCGCAAGCCGCTAGAACGAGGCCTGCGGAGCCGACTGCCGAACAGGTTGCGAAAGGCGAGTCACTCGCGCGAGGGATTCGTGACTCCGACCTCCGCAAAGTGGTTGCAAAAGCCGTCGCTTTGAGCCTTTCGAGGGGCGATAACGACCGCTCGTTCTGGTAGAATTCGGAGTGCCCGCAAGTAGGCATTTTGCAGGGCTTTTTTCATGAGTGAAGTCACCTATACCGCCAAGGACATCACTGTGCTCGAGGGTCTCGAGCCCGTTCGCCTGCGCCCGGGGATGTACATCGGCTCGACGGGTGCCCGCGGCCTCCACCACCTGGTCTACGAGGTCGTCGACAACAGCGTCGACGAGGCCCTTGCCGGCCGGAACGACAAGATCGAAGTCACGCTTCATCCGGACAACTCCGTCACGGTGCGCGACTACGGCTCGGGCATCCCGGTCGACGTGATGGCGGATCAGGGAACGTCAGCGCTGACGGTCGTGCTCACCAAGCTGCACGCGGGCGGGAAGTTCGGTGGGGAGGACGCTGCGTACAAGGTCTCGGGCGGTCTTCATGGAGTCGGCGTGTCCGTCGTGAACGCCCTGTCGGAGTGGCTGGTCGCAGAAGTGCGCCGTGACGGCAAGGTCTACCGGCAGGCTTTTACGCGCGGCGCCCCCAATGCCGACGTCGAGGTCGTCGGCAAGGCGGAGAAGGGCGACACGGGAACGACGATCTCGTTTCTCCCCGATGCCGAGGTCTTCGACGAGATGGAGCTTTCCGCGGACACACTGCAGCAGCGGCTGCGCGAGACGGCATTTCTCACGCGTGGGCTGCGCATCGTCCTCACCGATGAGCGCGCCGGCGGCGAGACGGTCGAGTTTCACTACGAGGGCGGTATCAGGGACTTCGTCGCG
>Ga0209874_1000507_pt1 | contig 11567 bp, 25 predicted proteins | sample GWRWN1_20_30_FD_187216 | JGI IMG/M metagenome (GOLD analysis project Ga0209874, IMG submission 187216) | Riverbed sediment microbial communities from areas with no vegetation in Columbia River, Washington, USA - GW-RW N1_20_30 (SPAdes)... | ecosystem: Environmental > Aquatic > Freshwater > River... | reverse complement strand
CCGCCCTCACCGCCCGGTCCTTGTGGTCTACCAGCGCCGCCGATGCCGCCCTCGCCGCCTTCGCCGCCGCGGCCGCCCTCGCCGGTGTCGCGGCCAGGTTCCCCCGGCTCGCCGGGGCGTCCTGGTCCCCCTGGAGCGCCGCGTTGTTCGTTCATCTAGGAATCACCGGTCCAATCGCCAGCAGCAGCAATAGCAGCACAACCGTCGACACTACCACCCAAGCAGTCGAGTTCGGATGGGCCTTGATCCACTCCCACAGCATCATTGGTCTCCGTTGTGCCGACTGTCCCGCGGCAGCGTGAACGCCAGCCCGAAGATACTTACGCCCGCTCCCGCCAAGGCGACGTTGAACTCGCCGGTCACCACCAGCCCGCCCAGGTCCGCGACCAGCAAGAAGGTTCCAAGGGCGAGCGCCGCCTGCTGGCGCGGGTCTATACGGGTGACCGGCATTTGTGGTAGTCCCCCCGACAAGCCGATAGTTCGGAATCATACGGTCGCTCCTTTACAGTTGCGCCGTAACTCTATGCACGATTATTCGATGCTCCCCCTACACGACTTGAGCCAGTGTTGGTTTGCGCACTCGGCGTCTGCCGGGGGAGTCCAGGCTGCGTGCCCCGCGCCTTCGTACGCTGAAGCGCCTTCTGTGCTTCTTGCTGCCGGCGCTTCGCCTCCTCTTTCGCCATATCCTCTTCGTGCTCGAACTCGTCCTCGCGAACTTCATCTTCGCGTTCTTGCAGTTCTTTGAGGCGCTCCGTTTCGGGATCGCGCGGGGGGAGACTCAATTCTTCACGAATGAACACCTCCATCAGCTCGTCAGCGCGAATGATATCGGCGCCGACAAAGTTGCGGAGCGTGAAGCTGAGATCGCGCCAGTTCGTCGGGAGGCGCAGGCGGAACTGTGGATAGCCACTGCTAGTGCGCGTATAGTTGTAGTCAACAAGCTGGCGCGCGGCGTAGTGGTTGATCGAGTCGGTAACCTCATTGACAATGTCGTGGCTCGCACTTAGGAACCATTCTTGCGCCTGGTCAGTATCAAGTGGATCGTGCCCAAGAATGTTCACCATGATCATCTTATCGTGATGAGCAATCGATTCCATCGGGTTGACCGGATAGCCCTCGACCTTCGCGAACATCAGTTCCCACATCGGCGGCAGTACGACATGCGCCTTTTCGTTCACCCGCAGATTGCGACCGATCTCATCGGCGAGCTGAAGGTCGGATGGTTCGCCATTTGGGCCAGCCTTGGACGTGAAGTTGATCGGCAGCTTGATGACCGGGATACCAATGCCGTGTCGCTCTTTCTGAATTGCATCAATCTTGTAGAGATTGTCTTTGAAGTACCAATGCTTGTACGCACTACGCAGCGCGCTGATGCCAGCGAGGTTGCTCGCCTCGCGATCATGCGAGATGACGAGGAGCTTCTCTATTGGCACAACAACAGTAGGATTAACTGCTGGATTGTTCGAGTAGAATTCAATAGCTTCCGGCCCACCAGTGTCGTCGAATATCCATTGCATAATCTGCAATGGATGGCGCGGCGAGAGTTTCTTCCATGTGATACGCGATTCACCATCGATGATCTGCTGGTCGAAGACCTTCTCGAAGACGCTATGCCCAAAATCTTGCGAGAGTGACGCTTCAGCGAGAAACTGCGAGAGCGGCATGCTCATATTGTTGAGCGTCCACCAGAGCTGTCTTGCAGCATTCTTATCCTTCGCCGAATCCGACGCCGGCTTGATGTAAGGCGTGCCTGCCATGATCGGCAGCTTCTTCAACCGCAAAGATGCCCGTACCGTCGCATCAGAGCGCCGCATCTGATCGTACTTCCTGATGCCGGACTCACCACGCAGGTCGGGGTTATATTCTTCATCCCAATACTGCCCATAGTACGAGAAGCCGCTAGAGCCTAGCTCCCTGAACGATGATGGACTAGATTCGCGCAGCGTGATCGGTGGACGCTCCTTGACAATCATATAGCCGCCCGACATGCTGACGGGCTCAAACTCCATGAAGATATCCGTCAGCGGTCGCTGCTGGACATCATCGAGCTTGATCTCGCGTGTATCCCCAATTGCCATCAGAAGTCCCTATCATAGAGGCCGCTGAAAATCGTTTGCGTTGACGAGCCCCATAAACTCGGCTCGGTTGGTGCATCAGGAGCGCCGACCGTGATGAGTTCGCGCGCTGGCACGACAAGCTGCGCGCCTTCGCCATAGACTTCATTGAGATGCCGCGTGGCGCCCGTGTCATAGAGCATCGTGAGCGCGTACATCATCGCGTCGATGCCGTGGTCGTCCTTCTTGTTCGGCGCGTCCTGCGGGTCCTGCGGAATCATTGTGTTCGGCGGGCGCTTGCTACGGTAGTTGTTCATCTCAAAGATGAACTGTGGGCAATCAAAGTCGGCAAAGAAACGCGGCGCCATCTGCGGGGTGCCGTACTCATCAAGCACGTAGCCCGTTTCCCGCGAAGTTAAAAATGTTGCCAGCCGGTCAACACGCTGGCGCCAGGTGAACTTCTCTTTGAGGTCAGGGTCGCCGACCGTAGGCACGAAATTCTGGCTCATGTACCGAATGGCCGCCGGCTCGCTCGGGTCGCCAAACCCAAGGTCGAGCCTGTATCCTTCTGGCTGCGGCCGAGCCTTCATCGCAGCAGCATGCTCAGTGAGGTCCAAGCCCGTTTCGTAGTACTCGCGCCACACGTAGACCGTATCAGATGGACCTATTTGAAATTCGATCGCGGCGAAAGGTCGAGTGAATCCCCAATCAAATGCGATGTAACTCGGGAGGTGTGGATCATACTCAACCCGCCGAACATGCTTCTTTTCGTCCCACTCGTTAAAAATCTTGCCTACAAAAGCGGTGAACTCCGCGCCATACTCCTGCGCGAACCATTCCTTCGTTGTCGTGCGCTCGACAGCGAGGATCTCAGGGTCTTGTCTGCCCCCAGGAAAGACATACGTATTTTCCCAAGAGGGAAATTGCCATGACTCCCACTGCTGAAAACTTGGGTCACGACCTAGTTGCCAAAGCTTGTAGAGCCAGTTTTGACCTTCCGGCGTGGTTGGAAAGTCAGCAGTGCCCAACTTGTCAGCGAGCGCTGGACGTAAATATTTTTCCCACGTCTCAGGCCGGTGTTTGGCAGCTTCAGATAGAATCAGCCAGTCCAAACCCTCTCCAACTAGTGTCTCGGGATGGTCACTCGATCGAACTTCGACTCTCGCCTGCCATGGCAGCTCAATATACATACTGCCCGTTTTCACCGAATACGCCTTTTTCACGCGCTTATCGAGGCCAAGCTTCTGCCCGATGATCAGATCGTCCCACAGAACCCGGAATTCCTTCTCACCAAGGTCGTAGGTCGGCCCGACGATCCATCCGCGTGTCTTCGGAATAAAGAGGCTCGGTTCCTTGTCGCGTGCTGCCATCGTGCTCTTGCCCATACGGCGACCGCAGCACGCGACACGAAATCGAGCGTCAGATAGGTGATAGGTTCGCTGAACAGGATGCGGCTGGTAGCGCACCTTGTCAAACCATTTCCACAAATCGATAGCCACTTATCCCGTCACGGTCCCCTTACGAACATTGGTTTCACTTACACTGTACGATACTCTTACCACATGCGATTCACTCGCTATGCTCGGTCCCCTCGCGACGGAACGGTTACACTCCCTGATCGACGTAGCCCAACCCACGCATATACTGGTTCGCATTGACATGATCGAGTGTCACGATGTCGCCGATGTAGCGAATAAATGTCTTCTCTTCGTTGATTTCCTTGTAACTACCAGGCGTCCAAAACGTCGTCAACGTTACGAACCCATCTGGCGCGTGTTGGTTGAGCATCATCACGAGTTCTTGCTTGGCTTCAACGCCACCAGCCTCGCGCAACTCCGGCGCGCGAACGTCTCGAAAGCGTATCCATTTGCGCAAGATAGCGTCGAATCCCACATCAACGCACATCCGAATGGTATCCCCATCGTGGATATCAATGATCTCTGCAACTGGATATTCTCTCGGAATTCGCGATCTTTTCGCCATTTATCGAGCAATTCCTTGTTCAGAGCGCGAGATGCGCAGTGCAGTCGCATCGCGGAGCTTTCGAGAATCACGCGGACCAACGCCGGGCGCTCTCGGCCGCAGGTGGGAGCGCACAGCTCGTAGCTGCTGCCGCTGTAATGCCTGCTGGACCGTGCGGTCGCGTGCAGTGTCTTCAGCAATATTCGTGCCGCGCGCATCCTGCACTGCTACATCGTGGACGTACCGCGCAGGTGTCACCTGATAGACCTGTGATGCGCGCTCCAGCTCTTCCCACTCTTGATTAGAGAATTCGAGCTGTATCGTATGACTCATCAGGACTTCTTTCCCTTCTTGACGCCAGAAACACGCTTGAGTCGCGGATTCTTCTTAACCGCCGCAGGGCTTGCCTTTCGCGCGCCAGCCGCGATCATCGCGCGCCCTCGCTCCTTCGAGACGCCAGCCTTCTTCGCCGCCTGTGCCGCTGCCCGCTCGAAGCCGACATGCTTGACCTTCTTGACGACCTTCCGAGCCATCAGTAGCCGCCCTTTCGCGTTGCCCGTCGCTTGGCCGCACGCTTCTTAGGCGCCGCGCCTTTCTTAGGAATCTTCGCACCCGACTCGCGCGCTGTATTGAGCGCCGCCGCAACCGCCTGCTTCTGCGGGTGGCCCGCCTTGATCATCTCACGGATATTCTTGCTCACCGTAGCCTTAGATTTGCCCTTCGCGAGCGGCATTAGGGCCTCCACACGTTCGTCTGTGCGTGGCTAGTCTGGCGATTCACATCGAGATTCGAGTTGAGCTGTGTCATCTGGCCGGCAACCCCTGCCGCGGCTGTGAGCGGCGTGCTCGCATAGAACGCATCCGACGTGTGGCGCGGCATCGCAAGGCGCACCGCCGTCTGGCTCGTTACCGCAATTACGCGCGCCGGCCGCCAGCGCCCATCAGCAGAGCGATAGCTCACTGTGCGTCCAACGCGGAGGCGGGTTGCATTCGCCATCGGGCTACGGCTTCGCGCCAGGGTTGAAGATCACGCCAGTCTGCGTGCGAGTCGTCGCAACCTGCACCGCGATCTTGTTGCGTCCACCGCCAACGCGCGTCACAGCAGGCGTCACGGTAATGCCACCCGGAGCTGGATCAATGCTCGGCGCCTTCGCATACTTGAGATTCGGCACGTACACGTTGTAGCCAGTCACCGTGGTATTCGAGCCTGGCAATGCGCCTGACGGCGTAACCGTGCCGGTGTCATCGAACTGGAGCGCAGTGGTATTCACCATGAACAGCTCGGCGGCAGCCGTACGCCCGTACACATCGTACGACTCTGCACCAGTAACGGCTGACCACGTCACCCTGTTGAAGTTGGTCGCGGACAGCGTTGCGTTGCCCGTCGCAGTCGTGCCGCCAGTGCCAGGCAACGTCACGCCAGAGCTATTGCGCGCCACAATGCGATAGCCATAAGTGGTAGCCCCCGTGGTGCCCTGCGGCGTCACAGTCGGAGTGCCCGGCGTACTGATCGCCCCGACCTGCTGCCCCTTGATGTAGGCGTCGTAGATCTGCCCATCAACGTGCCGATAGAGCACGCTCTGGTAGCCCGAACTCTTTACTGCTATCTGAAGCGATCTCGCCATTTACGGCTCCCTTCTCACAATGGTTCCTCCCGGCCGGTTCACGTTCCAACCGATTGCCCAACCAAGAAACGCGAACGCAATCCCAAGGTACAGGAAATTCACTTCATCGAGGTCCACGCCAAATGCGTGCAGCCCCACCAAGAACGCACCGATCAGAATGAATACGTTCATGTCGTGTCCTCCACGATATGCCCGAGCCCTTTGTGGAATCTAATATGGAGCCTGGTGTCGATCACCCAGCAGCCACATATCGTGCAAATCATGGTCAGGCGAGGGGCCTCAGCGAGATCGATTTCACCCACGCCGTACACCGCGCCCTCTTGCTCACTCATTGTTGGTAGCTCCCATCGGGCTGTAGCACGCCGAGGTAGTTGCCAGCGTCATCATAGCGGCGGTTCTCGTCTTGCTTGCCCTCCCCCTCTACGTCAGGCGTGTTAGTCGGCGTATTCGGCGTTGTTTCGACCGGCTCGCTCACCGTCATAGGGATACCTCAACGGCCACGATTTCGAGGCTGTCCACCGTGACCCAACCTTTACGGTCGTTCTTCATATGCGCGTCCGTGACGAATCCGCCTGGGTCCTTTTCGAGCCTGCCCGTGAACTGTACGCCACTGCGCAGCGTCAACGTGCAGCGCGCGTCGTAGTTGTTGTAGCAATTATTCGCAGCGTCGGCGAGCGCCAAGCAAATCGCCGCGCTCGGCCGTGCCTCAAGGAGCTGGCCCTCAGTCACAGCGACACCTCATGCGTACGTTCGGAGTGTTCCAGAGCATCTACGGGTATGAACTTATTCCCACAGTCGTTGCACTCGTAGTAACCGGGCGCAGAACTAATATGCATACTTTCAAGCTGTTCGTCAGTCAGGGGCTCGTTAAGGTCCACCACGTCAGTAGATAGGCAGCGCGGACATTCGATATCGCCGTCTTCGTTCTTATGTAGGGGCCAGTCGCCCCACGGCATTTCCAGCGAAGCGCTCATCCGTCGTAGTCCTCCGGCGCGCCCGTGCCTCCGGCGGGGAAAGGCCCCACAGGGGGCAGAACATCATCCTGCGTAGGGAGCGCCTTGCTCTGTTCGACCTGGCGCCTGATCGCGGTCATATCGTCTTCAGACACGCCTTCAACGAGTGCCCGGAGGGAATCCTTCTCGTTGCTCTCGGTGCGAATCTTGGCGAGCATAAAGTTGTGCTGAATCACGTCGTTGGCTGCAAGGCGTGCGATTCTATCGTCCGGGCTGTGCATCGCGATGCTGACTAGGCGCTTCACCGCGAACGGGAACCCGCGCTCCAGCTCGCGCTGTGCGATCTCGGGAGTCGTCAGCTCCTTGTGCGCGTTCGTGGGGTCGTTGATCTCTCCGTCGACGCGCCGGATCGCCAGGAGCGCATCCCAGCCCTCTTCCAAGTCCCTGAACATATCAGTCATTTGGCTGCCTCCACCGGCGTGGAAGGAAAGCTCGCATGGACGTGCTTGGTGTGCTCATCGGTCACGGGCTCAATGCTGAAGTAATTGTGAGCGCTCTTCTCGACCTCTTCGAGCGTGACCATGCGGTGCTCAGTGTGGCCGTGCTCCTCTTCGAGCGCCACGAGCCATGCCAGGATTTCCTCACGTTGATGCTGAGTTTCCAGCTCGTTCACCACGGCTATGACCTCAAAGGCCATCGTGTTCGGCTTGCTGATGCGCCCCCACGTCAGCTCATCCATGAGGCGAGAGGTGTTCTCCATCACGAAATGGTAGTCGGCCAGCTCACGTTTGATAGAATCCTCATCGAGCGTGTAGCTGCCATCGGCATGCACGGTGCAAACGAGCGGCTTCCAGAATTCCTCGAAGTCCTTCTCGTAATCGATATCGGGCGGCCTCATCATGCCTCCGCAGGTTCTTCAACGCGCTCAGGCCAATGCCAGGTTCCGCCCGGCTTCAGCGGTTCGTTCTGCGGAACCCGGTGGTTAAAGAAAAGGCCCTCCGGGTTCAGCACCACGAGGTCTACGTGCTCGGCGAACGACACGCTCTCTCCCGGCGCGAGGTCCTCGTGGTTCGGCAACCCGTGAACGGCCGCCACGACGGCGGCGCGGCACGTAGCGGGGTATTCGCCGCCGGGTGTGCCGTAGCTAACGTAATGTACGATGCGCCCTACGCTCGGAACTGGCACTAGCGGCTCCTTGAAGTAGCGTGTGCGTGCCTCCCCCGGTAGCGCACTGCATACACGAGCAGTACGCCGGCCAACAGCAGCGTTGAACCGGCAAACGCACTCAGCTCGGCTGGCGAGCCCGTCTGCGCGAGCGCATCAGGGGCGGGAGGCGTTGGCACGGTCGTCGCCGTGGTCTGCGCCCAGCCCGGCCAGTTCGCCGGATATTCGCAGGCAACACCATCGTGGTCGGCGTCGAGCCCGTCGACGTTGGTAACGGGGGTGCCCCCATGCGCAACAAACCATGCCTGCGCTGCGTCGTGCGAACTAAAGTCCTTGCAATCCTTATCGGCCATATCGTTGTCCTCGCTTTGCATCTGCGGTGCTCTTGTCGAGCTTGGCTGATCTAGTCCTCCAGGGTGAACTGTACCACGCCGAGCGGCCAGCTCATACTGTACGTATCCGAGGCGTAGAGTTTCGGTATCTATGGAACGCGCGCACGCGCGAGTAGCACATGCTGTGTAAACTTGTCAAACAAGGAGGTCACACCATGACCGTTGCACATCCCAAACCCCAGGTGCGCTGCCCAGCCTGCTGGCGACTGGTAAAGGCAGACCGCATGTGGGGCCAATACGCCGACGATCAGATACGCCGGCCAGTCCGGCATAAGCGCGAGCTGCCCAGTGGGCAGCTCGGAGATTGGTGCGAACCCCGCACTACATGGCGCGAGCCAGAAAGGGAACTATAATGAAGAAACTCGCAATCGCTCTGGTCACAGCGGGTATCCTCGCCGGAGGGGGTTGCAGCTCGGCCGCGAGCCGCGCGCAGTACCAGGCCGCGTATTGCTACGAAACGCGGGAATCCATCAAGCGGCTCGCGTTGAAGGGGAAGTACGATATCGCCGATGCACTCATGGCCGACTACCGGCGCGAGTGCCCGGAGTAGCCACCCACCTATGGGCTGTGGTAGGATGGTGCCACCCTACAGAGGAGGCGCCCATGCCCACTCCCCGCGTTCGTGTCCCAGTCGATTTTCCGCCCGAACTGGACGAATGGCTCAGAGCCCAGGCAGCCGGATTCAAGACGAGCCGTAATGCGCTCATAGTTGGCCTTGCCGAGTGGTTCCAACGCGCCGTGAATACCGGCGACAAGGATCTTACTTGGCTGCGCGAGCGTGTTGATCGGCGCGGCTAGTGGGAACGCCGACGCGCACAATGCGCATCCCTGATGGTGAATGGGATCGTTGGGTAGGCATTGCAGCGCATTCGATCCCCACGGATGGTACTAGCGCTACAACGCTGTATATCCGTCGAGCTGTCAATTGGGTCAGCGATCTAGCTGAGCAACGAACTGTCACTGTGAGCGAGTCAGGGCTCGTGGTCCCAACACCGCGTGAACGCATTGTGGTGGCCTCGACTAAAGATAAGCTCACTGCCGAGCTTGCTGCTGATATCCGTCAACGTGGTAATGCGGGTTGGGAGGTGGAACCTGGATATTCTGAGCCCGATTGGCTCAAAGAATATATCCCGATTGGCCCGCCGGCATAATTGTCCACCTAGGGGTGTATACACCCACTTCGACATGTATACACCAGATCGCGGACCTAGGGGTGTATACACCCACTTCGTCGTTCTAGGGGTGTATACACCCACTTCGTCCGGCTTGCGGCGCATGGAGGTGCTATGATTAAGGACGTGGCTTTGCTCGTTATTGGTGCCTTCCTATATAAGGCTGCGGAGGACGCCTATCCTGCATTGAAACATATGCTTGGGTATCTTACGCGATCTAAGTGTTCACGGTGTAGAGGCCGCAAGATCGTCACAGTGCGCTACCTCGTCGGCGGCGCTAGGATTCTTTGTGCTGCATGTTACAGGCTGGAAGAGGCCGCGCTTGATCGGTATTTGTCCGCTTCACTTACTGAACTGCGAGGTTAGTCAACGCGCTGACCCATCAAGCGTCTGACCAGCGAAAACGTGTCGATACCGGGCCGTCCTTCTCCGCGTGTCGCATATGTCTTATATGTTAATATAGTTACATATGTTCGTAATGTCCGGGTTATGGTATGTGGTGGGTTCGGGTGCTCTGACCGACATAAAGTGTATACATATCGACATAGTGACATGAGATAGAGCGCTCACTCTCATACACAAGAGCGCTTCAATGTCAAGGGCGTAAAGCCTCTGCCTGTTTGGGCACAAATTAAACACCACACGACGAAATGTATTATACATTTGATAAAACACCATACTACATCAGTGTAGTGCGTAGTGGGTCCACCACAAAGAGTAGTACTATACGTATATATGTATAATGTATATATATGTATTGTGTTGTTCATAAACCCAAGTTCTGCCTTTTGGACCAAAAGTAGTCTCAAATCGGTCAATCCATTTTCTTGAGATTTATTCTCTTGTCCAAAGGGTATAGAATGCACAGAACTCAAAAGGATTGGAGGAGCATATGGCACAAGTCGGACTCTACGTAGATGACGCCCAGCGGGATCGCTGGCGGCGGGCAGCGTTCGATGCCGGCGTCACCCTATCCGAGTGGGTACGCCAGCAGTGCGATCACGGAGCATCGAACGCACTGCTCCCGTCTGAGCGGCGGGCACGTGAGGCGCTCATCCTCGCTCGCCGCTTCCTGGCCGAGCTAGCCGCTCTGGATGCACCTACCCAGCAGGGCGGCTCTGCGCCTGGCAGCGAGCCGCCACGGACCATCGCTGGCCCGTCTGAGCAAGCACCTGCAGCGCCACCCTCGGGCGGGCAGCGCCCGCACTGGCAGAACGCGGACGGCAGCGTGCGCGAGCCAACAGACCAGGAATTGAGCGTAATCAAGATACTCGGCACAAACGATGCAATGCGCGTACTTGAGCTGCCGCCGCACGTCATCGCGCGCTGGAGCGTTGAGCCCCCCGAGCGGCCTACATCTTGACCTTCCTGATCTAGCAAGATGCTTGACATCCCTACCCGTCCGTGAAACGATGCTCTTGCACCATCAAGGACACCAGAACACCTTGACAACACAAGAGCGAACGGCCGGGTAAGGAGCAGGACGTTGCCGGCCGAGCACCAGCGGCGGATGGGCCTAGGCGCCACGAGGACCAGCCACACGGGGCGAACCGCCACCCGCTAGGTACTCGACCGGGAACGCCAGATGCAAGCCTGAGAGAGCCGCTCTCGTGCCACCAACAGAGCACTTGAGAATCCGAGGCAATCGCCCTATCCGAGCGGTATGGGCGACAGGCTTGCCTTGTCCCGTTTCAGTCGGGACGCTAGCCGATATGCGCGACAACCCAACATCATGCCGAAGCAATGCGCCGCAGGGTGCGCGTGCTCGCATATCGGTCTGCGTGCCTACTGAAAGGAGCGCATCCTTATGCGCCTACCTCGAACCATCGCGGCCACCATGCTTGCCGCCACCGTTGTCTACCTCGCGGTCGGATGCGCGGTCGGATGCGCGGGCAATGCGCCACCGTACGATATCCGCAAGCCGAACGACATCGCAGTGACCGATGCCGGCACTATTCCAACGGAGAGCACCCCTGCCCCTGTGGGGTCTGCCGACACACGGGCCGCTGCTGACCTCGTGCGCGAGTACCCACCGCCATCCGAGTGTCAGACCGAAGACGAGGGTACGTTTCGCCGTTACGAGGATGGCGCTGTTGAGATCCTCGACAATGGTTGCGTGCTTGATGCTGAGACACGTGAGTGGCGCACCACCCGCGCGCCGACGATCAACGACACGACGGGACCGACGACGGCGCGCGTGCAGTGCCCGCCCGACTACACCGCTGAGGACTCTTGCCGGCTCAATG
>Ga0209874_1000506_pt1 | contig 11578 bp, 10 predicted proteins | sample GWRWN1_20_30_FD_187216 | JGI IMG/M metagenome (GOLD analysis project Ga0209874, IMG submission 187216) | Riverbed sediment microbial communities from areas with no vegetation in Columbia River, Washington, USA - GW-RW N1_20_30 (SPAdes)... | ecosystem: Environmental > Aquatic > Freshwater > River... | reverse complement strand
CATTCGACGAGTGGGCCCAAGCCACGGTTCTCTTCCTCAGCAAGGCGAGGGTCAGAGCGCGGCGATGCTATCGCCAGGCTGTGACTATCACCTTCGACTAAGCCTCCTCTAATCGGCAGAATCGAACTAGCGGCCCCATCTGGCATATCTGCTCGTCTTGCCGTGAGCGACAACTTCCTCACAGCTCGCTTGACTTCGCGTATGAGGTAAGTAACATTACCTCTTATGCGATCTAGCCCCCCTCCGCTGCTGCCGCTCCTTCGGTCACGGGTCCAGGGTGACCTGCTTGCGCTGCTCTATCTGCAGCCGAACCGCGAGTTCAGCCTCACCGAGGCGGCTGCCCGCATCGGAGCGTCGGTCAAGGCGGTTCATCAGGAGGCATCCCGGCTTGTGGGCGCCGGCTTCCTGGCCGATCGACGCCTCGGCAACGTCCGGCTGCTTCGAGCCGTCACCGACACGCCGCTGGCGCGCCCGCTGACCGACCTGCTCGCCGTGACCTACGGGCCGTTGCCGGTGCTCACCGACGCATTGGCGGCCATACCCGACATCGAGCGTGCGTTCATCTACGGGTCATGGGCCGCCCGCTACCGAGGTGAGCCCGGACCGGTGCCGAACGACATCGACGTGCTGGTCATCGGCACGGTCGACCCAGACGAGCTCGACCGCGTCGCCCAGCAGGCGCAGCAGCGCCTCGGCCGGCGGGTCAACATCCGCCGGGTCCGGCCGGCGGCTTGGCGCCAAGCCGACCCCAGCGACCCGTTCCTCAGATCGGTGCGCGAACGGCCGACCGTGGAGCTGCACGTCGGATCCCAAGGATTCGCAACGACATGAGGTGGAATCAGGGTCGGGCCGACATCGAGCGGATGCTCGCGGATCGGCAGCTCCAGCAAGTGCCGGCCAGCCGCGGGCACGCCGAGCGGATGCTCGAACAGGCGCGTAGGCATCTTGCGTCTGCGCAGGAAGTCTGCGGCGATGACCCTGAAGGCGGTTATGCGTTGTTATACGACGCCGCCCGCAAGGCGCTGGCGGCGGTGCTGGGAAACCAAGGGCTGCGTCCCACCAGCGCCGGTGGCCATCTCGCGGTCTACCAGGCGGTTCGAGTGCAGCTCGATCCGCCGATGGGCCCCGTCCTGACCCCGTTCGACCGGATGCGCCGGCAGCGACGAGACGCAGAGTATCCGCTCGTGGACGCACCGGAGCTGACCGCCGCCGACGTCCGGGAGGACGCGCCCAAGGTGCAGGCGATGCTGGACCTCGCCATCCGGGTGCTCGACGAGATGTCGCCGTTCTGAGCTCGGCCGGCTAGGTCCGCAGGCGACCAGCTCGCCCGGCTCCACCATCGGGGCCGGCGGGGTGGCCGGCGTCCCAGCCGGTCACCTCAGGGGCCGCCGTGGCCGGCGGGGGCGGGGACGCGCTGGCGGCGCAGCAGGCCGTAGTGGAGGCCGTCGGAGAGCGCCTCCCAGGAGGCGGTGACCACGTCGTCGGAGACGCCGACGGTGGTCCACTCGCCCTCGCCGTCGGCGGAGGTGACCAGCACCCGGGTGACCGCGCGGGTGCCGGCCCGTCCGTCCAGGATGCGCACCTTGTAGTCGACCAGGCGGACCGACGCCAGCTCCGGGTGGCGGCCGGCGAGGGCGCGGCGCAGGGCCTGGTCGAGGGCGTGGACCGGCCCGACGCCCTCCCCGACGGCGAGCAGCCGCTCGCCGTCGACCCGCAGCCGCACGGTCGCCTCCGACAGGTCGCTGCCGTTCCCCTCCTCGACTCTCCGCTCGACCACCACCCGGTAGCCTTCGAGGGTGAACGGCGCCTCCAGCAGGCCGCCCTCGCGGCGGACCAGCAGCTCGAAGGAGGCGTCGGCGGCCTCGAAGGCGTAGCCGCGGTGCTCCAGCTCCTTGACCCGCTCCAGCACCCTGGCGCCGAGCGCGGGGTCGGCGTCCAGGTCGAGGCCGAGCTCGCCGGCCTTGGCGAGCAGGTTGGACCGGCCGGCCAGCTCGGAGACCAGCACCTGCGCGCGGTTGCCGACCCGGCCGGGGTCGACGTGGCTGTAGGCGTCCGGCCGGCGGGCGATCGCCGAGGCGTGCAGGCCCGCCTTGGTGGCGAAGGCGGAGGCGCCCACGTACGGCTGGCGGGTGTCGGGGGGCAGGTTGGCGAGCTCGGCGATGGCGTGGGCGGTGGCGGTCAGGGCGGCCAGCCGGTCCTCGGGAAGAAGCTTCAACCCCTGCTTGAGCTCGAGGCCTGCGACCACCGCGAACAGGTCGGCGTTGCCGCAGCGCTCGCCGTAGCCGTTGGCCGCGCCCTGCACGTGACGCGCCCCGGCCTCCACCCCGACCAGCGAGTTGGCGACGGCGCAGGCGGCGTCGTCGTGGAAGTGGACCCCGATCCGCACCCCGGGCAGGGCCGTGGCGACCTCGCCGACCACCCGGGCCACGTTGGTGGGCAGGCTGCCGCCGTTGGTGTCGCAGAGCACCACCGTGTCGGCGCCGGCCGCCGCCGCCGCCTCGGCGACCGCCAGGGCGTAGGCGGGGTCGGCGGCGTGGCCGTCGAAGAAGTGCTCGGCGTCGAACGTCACCCGCCGGCCGGCCGCGACCATGTGGGCGACCGAGTCGGCCACCATCGCCAGGTTCTCCTCCAGGCTGGTGCGCAGCGCCTCGGTCACGTGAAGCGTCCAGGCCTTGCCGACCAGGGTGACGATCGGGGCGCCGGAGTCGACCAGGGCGGCGAGGTTGGGGTCGTCGTCGCTGCCGCGGCCGGGCCGGCGGGTCGCCCCGAACGCGGCCAGGGTCGCGTGGCGCCACGGCAGGTCGCGGGCGCGGGCGAAGTACTCGGCGTCCTTGGGGTTGGACCCCGGCCAGCCGCCCTCGACGACGTCGACGCCGAGGTCGTCGAGCAGCCGGGTGACCCGGAGCTTGTCGGCGACGGTGAACTGCAGGCCGACCTGCTGCGACCCGTCGCGCAGGGTGGTGTCGTAGGTCTCTACGTGCTCGTGCGCATGCAACAGCGTGCTCCCTCCAGCGGGGTTGGACGGCGGAGGGAGGCCTCTGGCCGTGGGGTTCCTAGGTGACCGGTTCGAGCCAGTCGCGGTAGCGCTCGTCCCTGCCCCTGGTGGCGGCCACGAAGACCTCCTGCAACCGGCGGGTAATCGGACCCGGGTCGCCGATGACCCGGTCGTCCACCTCCCGGATCGGCACGACCTCGGCGGCCGTGCCGGTGAAGAAGGCCTCGTCGGCCAGGTACAGGTCGGTGCGGACCAGGTCGGTCTCGCGCACCGCGATGCCCTCGTCGACGGCGATCTGGATGATGCTGGCCCGGGTGATCCCCGCCAGGCAGCCTGCCGCCAGCGGCGGGGTGCAGAGCACGCCGTCGCGGACCATGAAGACGTTCTCGCCGGAGCCGTCGGTCACGTAGCCGTTGGGGTTGAGCAGGATGCCCTCGTCGTAGCCGGCCTTGACCGCCTCGGCCTTGGCCAGCGAGGAGTTCAGGTACTGGCCGGTCGCCTTGGCTGCCGGCGGGATGATGTTGGGGTCCAGCCGGCGCCAGGAGCTCACCTTGACCCGGACGCCGGTCTCGAAGGAGTCCTCGCCGAGGTAGGCGCCCCACGGCCAGGAGGCGATCGCCATGCGGACCGGGGAGGTCAGCGGGTTCAGCCCGATCTCGCCGTAGCCGAGGAAGACGATCGGCCGGATGTAGCAGGTCGGCACGCCGTTCATCGCCACCAGGTCCTTGGTCACCTTGATGGCGCCCTCCAGCGAGACCGGCGGCTCCATGTGGTAGATCTTGGCGCTGCGGAACAGCCGCTGCAGGTGGTCGGTGAGCCGGAACACGGCGGAGCCGCCGCCGTCGCTCTGGTAGGCGCGGATGCCCTCGAACACACCCCAGCCGTAGTGCAGCGACGGGGTGAGGACGTGGACGCGGGCCTCGTCCCAGTCGACGTACTCCCCGTCCATCCAGATCTTGCCGGTCGCCTGGATCGGCATCATCGCCCTCCTCTAGGTGGTCGGTGCCCGCCGCCCGCCACGGCGGTGGCGATCCGGTCACCGAGTGCTTGCGTCGAGTATCCCGCAGCCCCCTGCAGGACCGCCACGGCCCCGGCCTCGACCGCGGCGGCGGCGGCCCGCTCCCCAAGGTGCTGCAGGAGCAGCGCGGCCGACAGCACCGCCGCCACCGGGTTGGCCTTGCCGGTCCCGGCGATGTCGGGCGCCGACCCGTGCACCGGCTCGAACAGCGACGGCGGAGGTTTTGCCGGGGGGCTACCGCTTCGCTCCATGAGCCCCCCGGACCCCCCCGGGTTCAGGTTGGCGCTGGCGGCGGTGCCGAGACCGCCGGCGATGGCCGCCCCGAGGTCGGTGAGGATGTCGCCGAACAGGTTGTCGGTGACGATCACGTCGAAGCGGCCGGGATCGCCGACCAGGTACAGGCAGGCGGCGTCGGCGTGGGCGTAGTCGAGCTCCACCCCCACCTCGGCGGCCACCTCCCCGGCGGCGCGCCGCCACAGGTCGCCGGCGTGGACCAGCACGTTGGTCTTGTGGACCAGGGTGAGGCGGCCGGAGCGCTCCTTGGCCCTGGCGGCGGCGTAGCGCAGGCAGCGCTCCACCCCCACCCGGGTCTCGATCGAGGTCTCGGTGGCGACCTCGGCGGGACCGCCGCGGTGGACGACCCCGCCGGCGCCCACGTAGACCCCCTCGGTGTTCTCGCGCACCACCAGCAGGTCGACGTCGCCCGGCCCGACCCCGGCCAGCGGCGAGGCCACCGCCGGATAGAGCTTCACAGGCCTCAAGTTCACGTAGAGGTCGAGCTCGAAGCGCAGGCGCAGCAGCAGGCCACGCTCCAGCACCCCGGGCGGCACGTCGGGGCGACCGACGGCGCCGAGCAGGATCGCGTCGGCGTCGCGCAGCTCCTTCAGCGCCGTGTCGGGAAGCGCCTCGCCGGTCCGGAGCCAGCGGTCGGCCCCGAGGTCGTAGTCGACCCAGGCAAGGCCGAAGCCGAAGCGCGCGGCGGCCGCGTCGACCGCCTTGCGCGCCTCGGCGACGACCTCCGGGCCGATGCCGTCGCCGGGCAGGCAGGCGATGGTGTAGTCGGCCAACTAGGCCTCCGTACCGAAGACGCGGCCGAGGGCGGTCAGGCGCTCGACCTCGTCGGCCGGCGGCTCCGGCGCGGTCGACCCGGCCGCTGGCTCGCCCGGCTCCACCTCGACGCCGAACACCCTGGCCATGGCGGCGTGGGCCTCCTCGGTATGGGGCTGGCGGGTCGGCTGTGGTCGCTTGGTCATGCTGGCACTTCCTTCCGGTCGGCGCCCGGGGCGCCGCGGACGAGCTTGTTGACAGCCTGCAGGTAGGCCCGCGCCGAGGCCTCGACGATGTCGGTGGCCACGCCGCGCCCGGTTACTCGCACGCCGTCGTGCTCCACCTGCACGGTCACGTCGCCGAGGGCGTCGGAGCCGCCGGTGACCGCCGCGACGTGGAACTCGAGCAGCCTGGCGTCGATCCCCACCGCCTTGGCGATGGCGGCGCAGGCCGCGTCGACCATGCCGTCGCCGACGGCCGACTCCTCGACCACCCCGGTGCCGTTGCTGAGCCGCACGGTCGCGGTCGGCGACATCACCGTGCCGCCGGCGACCTGGAGCCCGACGAACCGCCAGGCGGCCTCGTCGGCCAGCACCTCGCCGGCGACCAGCGCCTCCAGGTCGACGTCGGTGATGCGGGCCTTGCGGTCGGCCAGCTCCTTGAAGCGGGTGAACGCCTTGTCCAGCTCCTCGCGGCTGAGGTCGAAGCCCAGCTTGTGGAGGGCGTCGGCGACCGCGTGGCGCCCGGAGTGCTTGCCGAGCACGATCCGCGAACCGGCGAAGCCGAGCTCCACCGGGTCCATGTGCTCGTAGGTGGTCCGCTCCATGAGCACGCCGTGCTGGTGGATGCCGGACTCGTGGGCGAACGCGTTGGCGCCCACGATCGCCTTGTTGGGCTGGATCGGGTAGCCGGTCAGCAGGCTGACCAGCCGCGAGGTGCGGGCGATCTCGCGGATGTTGACCTCGGTGGCGACGCCGAGCGAGGCCCGGTGGGTCCGCAGGGCCATCACCACCTCCTCCATGGAGCAGTTGCCGGCGCGTTCGCCGATGCCGTTGACGGCGACCTCGACCTGGCGGGCGCCCGCCTGCACGGCCGCGACCGAGGAGGCCACCGAGACGCCGAGGTCGTCGTGGCAGTGCACGCTCCAGGTCGCCCGCTCCGAGCCGGGCACCTCGGCGATCAGCCAGGCGACCAGCTCGGCGAAGGCGTCGGGCAGCATGTAGCCGACCGTGTCCGGCACGTTGCAGGTGGTCGCCCCCGCCGCGATCGCGGCCGCGTACACCTGCTTCAGGAACTCCGCGTCGGAGCGGGTGGCATCCTCGGCGGAGAACTCCACGTCGTCGGTGTAGCCCCGCGCCCTCGCCACCGCCCCCTCGGCCGCGGCGAGCACCTCGGCCGGGGTCATCCGCAGCTTGTGGCGCATGTGGATGGGGCTGGTGGCGATGAAGGTGTGCAGCCGGCCGCGCTGGGCGGGGGCGAGCGCCTCGGCGGCGCGGTCGACGTCGCCCGGCGCGGTACGGGCCAGGGCGGCAACCGTGGCCCCCTTGACGCGCTCGGCGACCGCCTTGACGGCCTCGAAGTCGCCCGGCGACGCCTGCGGGAAGCCGGCCTCGATGACGTCGACGCCGAGCCGGGCCAGCTGCTCGGCGATCTCCACCTTGGCTTTGGCGTTGAGGTTGATCCCGGGGGCCTGCTCCCCGTCCCTCAGGGTTGTATCGAAGACGATGATCTGCTCGGCCACGGCCGGCGACCTCCTTGCACTCGGGTTGCGCTCAGCTTCCGTCTCCTCCGCGCCGTCTGGGCTCTCCGTGGGGCGACCGGCACGAGGCCGCCCCACGGCAGCGAAGGATCAGGAGGCGCGGCACCCCGGTTTCAACCCTCACCCGACCGCTCCCGTCGGGTGCTGGGGGAGGTGGATGAACGTGCTGTCGTGCGCGCCGATCTCCGCCTCCACCCGCTCCAGGACCCCGGCGGGGATGCCGGCGTCCACGGTCAGCGCCATCAGGGCCTCGCCGCCCTGCTTGCGCCGCCCGACCTGCATGCTGGCGATGTTGACGCCGCTCTCGCCGAGGATGCTGCCGACCCTGCCGATCACGCCCGGCCGGTCCTCGTAGAACAGGAACGCCATGTGGTCGGCGGGGGCCATGTCGATCGGGATGCCGTTGATGGCGACCAGCCGCTCGGCGTCCCGCTGGCCGACGGTGGTGCCGGCCACCCCGACCTGCCCCCTCGACCCCTCCCCCGACAGGGTGATCAGGTCCACCCAGTCGCGGCTGAGGCTGGTCTTGGTCTCGGTCACCTCGAAGCCGCGCTCGGCCGCCAGCAGCGGCGCGTTCACGAAGGTGACCGGCTCGCTCACCACCGGGGTGAACAGGCCCTTGAGCGCCGCCAGGGTGAGCACCCTGGTGTCCTGCTCGGCCAGGGTGCCGACGTAGTCGATGTGCAGCCGGCCGCCGCCCAGCGCGCTGCCCCTGCCGCCGGTGCCGCCGCCGGCCAGCGCCGTGTACAGCCGGCCCAGCTTCTCGGCCAGCGCCAGGAACGGCCGCAGGGCGTCCGGCACCGGGCCGGCGTCGACGTTGACCGCGTTGGGCACGAACTCGCCGGCCAGGGCGAGCAGGAGCTGCTCGGCGATGGTGACGCCGGCCTTGTCCTGCGCCTCGGTGGTGGAGGCGCCGAGGTGGGGGGTGACCACCACGCGCTCCTGCTCGAACAGTGGGCTGGCGGTGGTGGGCTCCTCCTCGAACACGTCGATGGCGGCGCCGGCCAGGTGGCCGTCGCCGACCGCCTTGGCGAGGGCGGCCTCGTCCACGATGCCGCCCCTTGCGGTGTTCACCAGGCGGGCGCCGCGCTTCATCGCGGCCAGCTCCGCCTCGCCGATCAGGCCGACCGTCTCCGGGGTCTTCGGCAGGTGGATGCTGACCACGTCGGCCCTTGCCAGCACGTCGGCCAGGCTGGCCAGCTCGACGCCCATCTGCGCGGCCCGGTCGCGGCTCACGTAGGGGTCGTAGGCGAGCAGGCGCATGCCGAAGGCGTTCAGCCGCTGCGCCACCAGCGCCCCGACCCGCCCCACCCCGACGATCCCGAGGGTCTTGCCGTACAGCTCGGTGCCCTGGAAGCGGGTCCGTTCCCAGCGCCCTTCGCGCAGCGCCGCGTGGGCCTGGGGGATGTTGCGGACCTGGGCGAGGATCAGCGCGACGGTGTGCTCGGCGGCCGAGATCACGTTGGACTGGGGCGCGTTGACCACCATGACGCCGAGCCGGGTGGCGCTGGCGACGTCCACGTTGTCCAGGCCGATGCCGGCCCGGCCGATCACCTTCAGGTCGCGGCCGGCCTCGAGCACCTCGGCGTCGACCCTGGTGGCCGAGCGGACCACCAGGGCGTCGACGCCGCCGACGGCCGCCAGCAGCTGCTGGCGGGAGAGGTGCTCCCGCGCGTCCACCTGGTGGTGGGCGCGCAGCAGCTCGACGCCGGCGTCGGCCAGCGGCTCGGCGATCAGGATCCTCGCCATGGTGTGCTGGCTACGCCTGGTCCCTGAGCCAGGACATCATCGCGCGCAGCGGCTTGCCGGTCCGCTCGATCGGGTGGTTGGCCCCGGCTTCGCGCATCCGGGTGAAGTTCGGCCGGCCCTGGTCGTCCTCCTGGATCCATTCGCGGGCGAACGACCCCGACTGGACCTCGGTGAGGATGCGGCCCATCTCGGCCCTGACCGCCTCGTCGATCACCCGCGGCCCGCGGGTGTAGTCGCCGTACTCGGCGGTGTCCGACACCGAGTGGCGCATCCCCGCCAGCCCGCCCTCGTACATGAGGTCGACGATCAGCTTCAGCTCGTGCAGGCACTCGAAGTAGGCGACCTCCGGCTGGTAGCCGGCCTTGACCAGGGTCTCGAAGCCGGTTTGGACGAGCGCGGTCGCGCCGCCGCAGAGCACCGCCTGCTCGCCGAACAGGTCGGTCTCGGTCTCCTCCTGGAAGGTGGTGACCAGCGCGCCTGCGCGGGTGCCGCCGATCGCCCTCGCGTAGGCCTTGGCCAGGTCCCAGGCCTTGCCGGAGGCGTCCTGGGCGACCGCGACCAGCACCGGGGTGCCCTGGCCGTTCTCGAACTGGCGCCGTACCAGGTGACCGGGGCCCTTGGGGGCGACCATGGCGACGTCGACGGTCTCGGGTGGGCTGATGTAGCCGTAGTGGATGTTGAACCCGTGGGCGAAGAACAGGGCGTCGCCGGGCTTGAGGTTGGGGGCGATGTCGGTGGCGTACAGGTGGCGCTGGACGGTGTCCGGCACCAGCACCATGATCAGGTCGGCCCAGGCGGCCGCCTCTGCCGGGGTGGTCACCGCCAGCCCGGCGGCCTCGGCGGCGCCGCGGCTCCTCGACCCTTCGGCGAGCCCGACCCGCACCTCACAGCCGGAGTCGTGCAGCGACAGCGCGTGGGCGTGGCCCTGGGAGCCGTAGCCGAGCACGGCGACCTTGCGCGACTGCACCAGGCCGAGGTCGGCGTCGTTGTCGTAGTAGATGGTGGCCAAGGTGGTGCCTCCTTCGTTGGAGTGGAAGATCAGGCGGGTCGGGCCACCCGCAGCGGCTTGTCGGCGATTCCCTTTCCGCCCCTGGCGAGCGCGACCCGGCCGGTGCGGACCAGCTCGCGGATGCCGTAGGGGTCCAGCAGCTCCAGCATGGCGGTGACCTTGTCCGGGCTGCCGGTCGCCTCGACGGTGAGCGCCTCCGGGGCGACGTCGACGATCTTGGCCCGGAACAGCTCGGCCAGCTCGAGGATCTGGTAGCGGACGGCCGGGTCGGCCTTGACCTTGACCAGGACCAGCTCGCGCTCGACCGCCCTGTCGGGTTCCAGCTCGACGATCTTGAGCACGTTGACCAGCTTGTTGAGCTGCTTGGTGACCTGCTCGAGGGGACGCTCGGCGCAGTCGACCACGATCGTCATGCGGCTGCGGCCCGGATCCTCGGTCGGCCCGACCGCCAGCGAGTCGATGTTGAAGCCGCGCCGGCTGAACAGGGCCGAGATCCTGGCGAGCACCCCAGGCTTGTCCTCCACCAGCACCGAGATCGTGTGGGTGCTCATCCGGCGCGCACCTCCCTGCGGGTCGCCGCCGCCTGCTCCTCGGGGGAGAACTCGGGCCCGAGGATGATCTCGTCGTTGGGGCGGCCGGCCGGGACCATCGGGAAGACGCCTTCGTGGGCGTCGACGCGGAAGTCCACCACCACCGGCACGGCGTTCTCGGCCAGCGCCTTCTCCAGGGTGGCGTCGACGTCCTCCGGCCGTTCGCAGCGCAGCCCGAGGGCGCCGTACGCCTCGGCCAGCTTGACGTAGTCGGGCACGTCGAAGCCGAGGTGCACCTCGGAGTAGCGCTCGTCGTAGAACAGCTCCTGCCACTGGCGCACCATGCCGAGGTGGCCGTTGTTGAGGATCAGCACCTTGATGGGGATCCGCTCGGTGGTGCACGTGGCCAGCTCCTGGGCGGTCATCTGGAAGCAGCCGTCGCCGTCGATCGCCACCACCAGCTCGTCGGGCCGGCCGACCTTGGCGCCCATCGCCGCCGGCACCGCGAAGCCCATCGTCCCCAGCCCGCCGGAGTTGATCCAGGAACGCGGCCGGTCGAAGCGGAAGTGCTGGGCGGCGTACATCTGGTGCTGGCCGACCCCGGCGACCACCACCGCCTCGCCGCCGGTCAGCGCCGACACCCGCTCGACCACGTGCTGGGGCTTGAGCGGCCCGCCGTCCTGCTGGTCGTAGCGGAACGGGAAGCGCTGCTTCCACTGGGCGGTTGCCCGGTGCCACTCGGCCACCTCGGCAGGTCCGTCGGCGGCGACCGCCGCCCGGTAGGCCGCCGCCAGCTCCTCGATCACCAGGCGGACGTCGCCGACGATCGGCACATCGGCGATGCGGTTCTTGCCGATCTCGGCCGGGTCGATGTCGGCGTGGACGATCTTGGCCTTCGGTGCGAAGGTGGCCAGGTTGCCGGTCACCCGGTCGTCGAAGCGGGCGCCGAGGGCGACGATCAGGTCGGCCTCCTGCAGGGCGGCCACGGCCGCGTAGTTGCCGTGCATGCCCGGCATGCCGAGCGCGAGCGGGTGGCTGTCGGGGAAGGCGCCGCGGGCCATCAGGGTGGTGGTGACCGGCGCCCCTGCCGCCTCGGCCAGCTCCCGCAGGGCCTCGTGGGCGTCTGCCTTGGCCACGCCGCCGCCGACGTAGAGCACCGGGCGCCTCGAGGCCCGCAGCAGCGCCGCCGCCTCCCTGACCCGCTTGCCGTTCGGCCTGGTCACCGGCCGGTAGCCGGGCAGGTCGAGCGTCTCTGGCCAGGACCACTCGGTGGTCGCCTGCAGGACGTCCTTTGGCACGTCGACCAGCACCGGGCCGGGCCGGCCGGTGGCGGCGATGTGGAACGCCTCGGCGACCGCCCCGGCGATACGGCCGGGGTCGAGGACCAGCTCGTTGTGCTTGGTGACCGGCATGGTGATGCCGGTGGTGTCGCACTCCTGGAAGGCGTCGGAGCCGATCGCCCAGCTCGGCA
>Ga0209874_1000505_pt1 | contig 11578 bp, 14 predicted proteins | sample GWRWN1_20_30_FD_187216 | JGI IMG/M metagenome (GOLD analysis project Ga0209874, IMG submission 187216) | Riverbed sediment microbial communities from areas with no vegetation in Columbia River, Washington, USA - GW-RW N1_20_30 (SPAdes)... | ecosystem: Environmental > Aquatic > Freshwater > River... | reverse complement strand
CACGAACAGCACGACGGCGAGCGGGAGGACAGTGAGACCGAGCAGCCGGTACCGCGGCTGGCAGCCCCAGATCAGATAGGCGCCGACGACGAGCCAGACGAACAGGTTGAGCGAGCTCGCCCAGGTCGACCACGGAAACCCGTCGGAGCGCACAGCCTGGACCGCGAGCAACGCCGTCTGCACGAGCCAGCCGATGCGAACGCCCCAGGTCGCGAGACGTCCTGCCCGGCCGGGATGCCGTGCCTCGCCGAGGTACGCGACGGCCGCCTCTCCGTACGCGAGCAGCGCGGGCCAGAAGAGCAGCTCAGCCAATCGCGACCGCCTTCCGCTCTTCCTCCGCCGGCCGTTTCGAGCGCGCCAGCTCCGCGAGCTCTGCGAGCTCGCGCTCGAGGCGCTGAAGCTTCAAGGCGATGATCACGACGTAGGCGAGCACGACCGCGAAGATGACGAGGTACGCAGCTGCGACGTACTTCTCCTCGGTCGTCAACGCAGAGCCTCCCGCAGCTCGCGCAGGCGGATGTCGATCTGCTTTCCCGTGAGCTCGACGCGGTAGAGCGTCGCGGCGAGGGCGAGCATGGCGGCCCATGACACACAGAACGCGAGGAACTGCGAGCCGGCCATGTTCGGCCCACCGCGATCGAAGGCAACCGGATGGATAAAGCGTTCCGAGAGGCGGATCGCGAGGATGCTGACCGGAACGAGCGCCACGCCGAAGAGCGCATACACCGCGCTGAGATTCGCGCGCCGCGGGCCCGGCGGTACAGAGAAGCGCAGCATGAAATACGCCGAGTAGAAGAGGAAGAGGACGAGGAAGAGGACGAGCTGGTCCTCGTTCCACTCCCACCAGTGTCCCCAGCGATAGCGAGCCCAGATCGAGCCCGTGACGAGCGCCAGCGCGCCGAAGATCACTCCCTGGTGGATCGCGACGTAGCTCTCGAGATCAGCGTTCTCGTCGCGCTTCCAGAGCACGCGGAGCGCCTTCCAGCCCCCCCAGCCGAAGCAGGCGTACGCGGTCAGGGCGATCGCGACGTGGAAGTAGAAGATCTTCTGGTTGAGGCCGTCCTCGTCGAGCGGTGCGTAGAAGAAGACCAGCGCGATCGCCGCGGTCGTCAGGACGAAGGCGAGGGCGGCAAGCGCCGGAAGGCGGCTATTCCGTAACAACGTACTCAAAGGAGGCCCAGCAAATGATCGCAAAGAGCGCGTCGTAGAGGCCGAGGAACCCGATGTAGCGACCAGGGTCGGCGGTGACGCTCGCGCCGACTCCGCCGACGACGATCGGAATCGCCAGCGGCAGAAAGAGGAGCGGCAGCAGCAGCTCACGCGCCCGGCTCGCGGTCGCCATCGCGGCAAGGAGCGTTCCGACGGCCGCGATCCCGAGGTTCGCGAGGGCGACACCGGCGATCAGCCACGCGTCGACAGCCCCGTAGAAGAGCGCAAAGGCCGGGAGCGCGACGAGCTCCGCGAGCCCGAGGAAGACGAGGATCGAGAGCGCCTTGCCGAGCCAGATCGCGCTGCGATCGCTGGGGGCGAGCACAAGCCCGTCGATCACGCCCTGCTCGCGCTCCGCCGCGAACGCACGCGTGAGACCGAGCAGCGCAGTGAAGAGGATCGCCACCCAGAGCAGCCCGGTCGCAGCGAGCTCGGACGAGTCCCCGGGGAGGACGAAGTGGAAGACGACGAGCGTCGACAGCACGAAGAGAAGCATCGCTGGCAGGGTGTCGCGCGCGCGCAACTCGAGGAGCAGGTCCTTGCGCGCGAGCGCGCCGACGTCGGCGAGATACGTCATGCGAGTGCCAGCCGCGCGGAGGCCAGCCGTTCGATGCGCGCAGGCTCGTGGGTCGCGACGACGAACGCCGCAGCCTCGCGTCGCTCCTCCAGTTCCCGATCGAGCAGCTCGGTGCCTTCGTCGTCGAGCCCGCTGTACGGCTCGTCGAGGATGAGCAGCTCCGGCGAGTGGAGGAGCACGCGGCAGAGCGCGAGCCGCTGCAGCATGCCGCGCGAGTAAGAGCCCGCGCGTTCGTGCCGCGCATCCCAGAGACCGAAGCGCTCGAGCAGCATGCCAAGGCGCTCGCGCCGCTCGGCCACTCGGTATAGCCGCCCGTAGAGGTCAAGGTTCTCGACCGCGGTCAGCTCACGGTAGACGAGTGGCTCGTGTCCGAGAAACCCGATGCGCCCGCGCGGGACGGTGACCTCGAGCGCACCGGCGGTCGGGACGGCAAGTCCGACGCAGAGCCGCAGCAGGGTCGTCTTCCCGGAGCCGTTCGGCCCGGTAACGACGAGGAAGCCATCCCGCGGTACGTCGAACGCGATTCCCCGGAGCACGCGCTTGTCCCCGTACCGCTTCTCCACGCCGCGAGCCCGAATCACAGCGCCACTCTAGACCTGGACCGGTCTCTTCCGGCCCTTGCCGCACGGCACACGTCCCGGGCCTGTCCCGGGACGTGGGAGCTCCGGACACGTCGGGCGGGGCTCGAGTCGACATGGAGTTCGTGCCGAAGGTGTGACGATGTTTCCATGGCGAACCCGGTGCGAGCCGGGCTGTGCAAACGCAGCTCGGACTGGCCCTGGAGCGCCTGCCGGTACGACCTGGGTTAGAGCGTGACCTCCGCCAGTACGAACAGGAAGAAGACGACGCTGATCACGCCGTTGACCGTGAAGAACGCCGCGTCGAGGCGGCTCAGGTCGTCGGGCCGAACGAGCGAATGCTCGTACGCGAGCAAGAGCGACACTACGACCACTCCGAGCCAGTAGACCCAGCCGAGCTCGAGACCAAGACCGGCGGCGACGAGCAGCACGACCGTCGCGGCGTGAAGGAGGCGGGCACCCCAGAACGCACCGACGACGCCAAACCGCACCGCGACCGAGTGCAGTCCCTGCTCCGCGTCGACGTCGCGATCGAACAAGGAGTAGAAGAAGTCGAAGCCGGCGATCCAGATGGCGACCGCCGCCCCCAGTGCCCATGCCTCCCAGGGCAGCTCGCCGGTGATCGCGACCCATCCACCCACCGGCGCCAGACCGTCGACCGCGCCCAGCCACAGATGGCTCAGCCACGTGAAGCGCTTCAGGTACGGATAGACAACGAAGCCGGCGAGCGGGATGGGCCACAGCCAGCGCACAATCGGATCGAGCTGGAAGCACGCCACGAGATAGAGCCCAAGCGCCAACGCGCAGAACGCCGTCACCTGGACGCGCGACAGCAATCCCGCCGGCAGCTCGCGCCTCGCGGTGCGCGGATTGCGTGCGTCGATCTCGGCGTCGATCAGGCGGTTCAGGCCCATTGCGACCGAACGCGCGCCGAGCATCGCGAGCGTGATCCAGAGAAGATCGTGTCCCGACGGAATGTCACCGACGGCGAGCAGCGCACCGATGTACGCGAACGGCAACGCAAAGACCGTGTGCTCGATCCTCACGAGCGAGGCGAAGCGCCGCGGGAGTGCGAGCGTTTCGCTCACGTCTGCTTGTGTTCGGTCTGCTCGCCGGCGAGCAACGCCAGTGCGTGCGGGAGCGCAGGCTTGATCAGCTCGAACCCGTCCCGACAGCCGCCGGTCGACCCCGGCAGGTTCACGATCAGCGTGTCGCCGCGCACACCCGCGAGGCCGCGGCCGAGTAGCCCGTGCGGCGTCTTGCGGATCGCGTCGGCGCGCAACGCCTCCGCGATGCCGGGAACGTGGCGGTCGAGCACGGAGTCGGTCGCCTCCGGCGTGACATCGCGCGGCGACATCCCCGTCCCGCCCGTCGTCAACACGAGCTGCACGTGCTGCGCCAGCTCGCGAAGCGTGGCCGCGATCTTGGCCCGCTCGTCGGGAACGATGCGATGCTCGACGTCGTACTGCTCTCCTTCCAGCAGCTCGACGAGGAGCGTCCCACTCTCGTCCTCTCGCTCTCCCGCGGCGACGCCGTCCGAGATCGTGACCACGCCTGCCTTCACGCCGGCTCCTTGGTCTTCTCCACCAGCGTCACGTCCGAGATCGATATCCCCTTGTCGATCGCCTTGGCCATGTCGTACACCGTCAGCGCGGCAACCGAGACGGCAGTGAGTGCCTCCATCTCGACACCGGTCTGGGCAGTCGTCTCCACGCTCCCCGTGATCTGGACGTCCTCCCGGCCGACGTCGAGCGACACCTCGATGTGCGAGAGCGGCAGCGGATGGCACAGAGGGATCAGCTCACTCGTCCGCTTGGCGGCCATGATGCCGGCGATTTGCGCAGTGGCGAGCGCGTCGCCCTTGGGCAGGTCCCGCAGGCTCCGAACGGTCTCCGGGGCCATGCGCACGGTCGCACGAGCGACCGCACGACGGCGTGAGAACGGCTTCCCGCCGACGTCCACCATGCCAACGTCGCCCGCTTCGCTGACGTGGCTCAGCTCGCCCATGCGCTTCGATCCTAGCGGCGCGACGGCGCCGCGACGCGGTCGAGAGCCTGAAGCTGCGTGTCGATCCACCGATTCAGATCATGCTGGCGGACGTGCGCGCGAATGGACTCGATCCGGCGCCGCCGCTCACCCGCGTCCAGCTCCAGTGCAGCGTGGATCGCGTCCGCCTGACCCTCGACGTCGAACGGATTCACTGAGATCGCCCACTCGCCGAGCTCCGCGTGCGCTCCTGCGTTTTCAGAGAGGACAACAACACCGTCGCGCTCGTTGACGAGCGGCGCCTCTTTCGCGACGAGGTTCATGCCATCGAAGATCGCGTTCACGAGCAGCACGTCGAACTGCTTGTACGCGGCCACCGACCTGGGGAAGTCGTCCGCGATCTCGAGGTCGATCGGAGACCACCCGCTCTGCTCGAAGCGGTCATTCACCCGCCGAGCCTCGCGCTGGATGGCGCCGAGGTACTCCGCATACTCCGGGATGTCCTGGCGGGACGGATCGAGCAACGCGAGCATGGTCACCCGCCGGTGCATCTCGGGATGCGCGTCTAGGTACAGCTCGAATGCGCGGAAGCCACGCACGATGTTCTTCGACGGATCGGTGCGGTCAACCCGGACGATCAGCTTCTCGGGACGCCTCGCGACGATCTCGCGCTCGGCGGCGAGGACGGCGTCGCTCTGAGCCAGCTCGTCGAACTCGGTCGGGTCGACCGAGATTGGTGCGTTCACCGTCTTCGTCGTGACGTCCTCGCCGAGAAACTCGCGCGTGCTGTAGATGAAGTTCCTGCGCCAACGGTCCGTGTGGAAACCGATCAAGTCGTTTGCGATGAGGCCATCGTGGATCGCACACCTGACGTCCCTCGGCAGGATGCGCCAGTAGTCCGGCTGCGGCCACGGGATGTGCACGAAGTGCATCAGCGTCGCGTCGGGCCGGCGCTGGCGGACGAGACGGGGGGCCAGATACAGGTGGTAATCGTGGAAGAACACCGCCGCATCCGGTGCGCGCTCGAGCTCCGCGATCACGGCCGCGGCGAAGGCGGCGTTCACCGCCGCGTAGCCTTCGTGCCAGGCCCGGTGAAACGCCGCGTCCACCTTTGGCGTGTAGGGCAGCTCCCACAGCGAGTGCTGCACGAACCAGAGCATCGGATTGGCGACGACGTTGTAGTACCAGTCGTACGCCTGCTTGTCATGCGCGACGAGATGAAGCTTGTAGGGAGAGCCGTCGCGCGCTGTTTCGTCGATCGTGCCACCCGCGAGCGAGGCGTCTTCCTCGCTGATGGCGCTCGCGATCCACGTCACCTCGTGGTAGGAGACGAGGCTGCGCAGCGCCGTCACCAGGCCGCCGCCGCCGCGCTTCGCCGTCCGCTCGCCGCGTGCGTCACGACCGTACGAAACCGGACCGCGGTTCGAGACCACGATGAGCCTCCGCCTCATGGCTCGGAACGGTATCCGTCCCTCGACGCGCCGAAACTACGCGGTCGCGACGACGGCGACCTCGGCTCCCGAGGTGTCGTTGCCGAGCAAGCGGTTGTAGAGCACGAGCCAGTCGCGCAACAGGCGGGGCGTGAGGAAGTGTCTCCGCACGTATTCCTTGCCCTTCAGCGCGCGTTGCCGCGCGGCCATGGGATCGGACAGGATCTCGATGCAGGCTTCGGCGCATTCCGTCGCGGAGTTGACGAGCCAGCCGGTCTCGCCGTCCTGGATCTGCGTGACGATGCCGCCGACCCGCCCGGCCACGGTCGGCCGCGTCTTCCAGAGCGACTCCGTCACCGTCAGCCCGAAGCCCTCCTTGATCGACTTCTGGATCACGGCCGCCGAGTGCACCTGGAAGGCGTTGACCTCTACCGAGCCGACGTTGTTGAGGTTGGACAGGATGTAGATGTCGGGATCACCCGCCGCGTAGGCCACGGTCTGGTTGTAGAAATCCCAGCCCTCGGGGTCGTCGTGTGCCATCGAGCCGACGAGCGCGAGCTGAACGTCCGGATAGCGTTTCTTGACGACGCGGTACGCGTCGATGACGCCGAGCGGGTCCTTCCAGGGATCGAAGCGAGAGACCTGCGTCAGCAGCGGCCGCTCAACGTCGATCCCGAACTGGTCGACGATATAGGCGGCATCTTCGGCGGACAGCGCCATGTTCTTCGGCGCAAGCGGATCGATCGCCGGCGGCCAGATGTAGCAAGGTGGCAAGCCCTCCGCCTTCGGCACGTATTCGCGCATGTGGAAGATCGCCGCGTCGTAGCGGCGTATCGACGGCAGGATGAAGTCGAAGACCTCCCGGTTCGGCGTCGAGAAGTCGATGTGCCCGCGCCAGATCCAGAAGGCGCGCGAGTCGGGAAAGTGATCGATCATCCCGGCCGGCTGCGGGTCGTGGGCGATGACGAAGTCGTAGTCGTCCTCGAACTCCTGCGCGTTGATCTCCTGGTAGCGCCTGAAGATCTCGCCCTGTTCCTCCGTCAGCCCTTGCGGATTCCCCTGGAGCGCGTTGTGGATCGTCTTCGTGACGTTCCAGAACTCTTCCGCCCCCCTGATGATCCGCCACTCGACGTCGAGCCCGGCGTCCTGCATCAGTGGGATCAGCGTGTAGTTGATCTCGGCAACACCGCCGCCGAAAGCAGTCGCCGACAGGTGGACGACCCGCTTGCCCTGGAGAGGCTCGGCGAGGCGCCTGATCTCGTCCATCAGCCCGCGAGTGGCAATCGTCGCGTAATCGGCAAGCGACTTGTGGCCGGCGTTGACGAGTTGGAGCATGGTCTAGGCGCGCTCGGTGCGATGAAGGTCGCGCAGCATACAGCCCAGGTGGGCTAGTTCAACGCTTTCTCGAAGCGAAGCCGGGATCCTTTGCCGCCTGGCTGAGCGCCGATCTGCACCTCGTCGGCAATCGCGCGGATGATCGCGATTCCGAGACCTCCCTCGGACACCTCGCCCGGAGTCCCCTTGGCCTCCGAGGGATCGAAGCCCTCGCCGTCGTCGGTGACTTCGATCACCAAGCGATCCGGCAGGAGTTCGTAACAGACCTCGATCACCCCAACATCCGTGTCACCGTAGGCATGGCGGACCGAGTTGGAGGCAGCTTCGGTGAGCGCGAGCTTCAGGTCGGCCAGGAGCTCGTCCGAGAGCGCCCGCAACCTGCCGATCCCCGTCAGGGCCAGCCGGCAGAGGGTGATGTACTCGGCCCGAGCAGGGATCGTCAGCCGCACGACGAGGCCATGGTCGTTGGTCGATGTGGTCGCGTCGCTCGCCATCGAAGTGGCTTTGCCCAAGAAAAGCGAAAGTAAACTGCTGAAAGCTGCCGGGAACTTTCGGCACCCTCGTGGCGTTTATGCCCCTCTGGCCTCAGGTCTAATCAGGGCAGCTGGCGTTCACCTAGCGTCACGGCGACCTTCTGTCGTCTGCCGTCCCGAACCACTGTGAAGACGGCCACGTCCTTCGGCTTGAGCGAGAAGGACACGATGCGGACGACATCGTCCGCGCGCCGGACTGGACGTCCGTCGATCTCCACGATGACGTCGCCGCCTGTTGCCAGGTCCCGAATCCCGAGCACATCGACCAGCTTGTTTCCAGCGCGCAGCCCGGCCCGGCGCGCAGGGTCGCCCGTCGCCTCGACGATCAAGGCACCGTGGTCGACCTTGTAACCAAGCGCACGAGCGAGGGAGGGCGTCATGTCATCCGTCTTGATGCCCACGAAGGCATAGGACACCCGGCCCTTCGCGATCAGCTGGGCGACGGAGTGCTTGGCAGCGTCGATCGGGATCGCGAAGCCGATGCCGCTGTCGTTCCCGCTCCCCGTCACGCTCCGGATCTGTGCATTGATGCCGATGACGCGGCCGCGTGCGTCGAAGAGCGGCCCCCCGGAGTTGCCGTGCGTAATCGGCGCATCCGTCTGGATCGCGTCCACGATGTTGTAAAGGTCCACGGTGAGCGCATTGATCGAGCGATGAATGGCCGACACCACTCCGACCGAGAGCGAGCTCTCGTTGCCAAGCGGGCTGCCGATCGCCGCGACCGGCTCGCCGACCGCAACGGCCGCCGACCGGCCGAGCGGCACCGGTGAGAGCTTGTGGTCGTCGGGATTCACACGGATCAGCCCGACGTCGTCGAACAGGTCCCAGCCCACGACGTTCGCCTCGATGCGATCTCCGTCCGCGAACTCGACAAAGACGTGCTCGGCGGCTCGAACGCTCGCCCGCGACTCGCCCGCATTCGTGATCACGTGCGAATTCGTGAGCACGTAGCCCTTGCCGGACATCACGAACCCGGAGCCCTGGGAGATCTGCGTGTCGGCATCGCCCGGATCGCCGAAATAGGCGAAGATCGTGACGACGCCCGGAAAACGCGCCGCGAAGATCCGCTGCGGATCGAAGCCCTTCCCGGATAGGGCGGGCACCTTCGAGGTCGCGGACGCCGGCAATGCCGCCGGCCCCGGGGTCGCGGCGTTGACGACCACGGTCTTCGTGCCCTCGCCGAGCCACCCGGCGCCCTTGCCGATGCCCAGCGCAGCGCCGCCGCCAAGAAAGGCGGCGACAACAACCACGGCAGCAAGAGACCCGGCCCGCATGCGGCTCACTGTAGCGGGCCGTCTTAAGTGTTCACCGCGGCGTCTAGCAGGATGGCCTCGAGTGGCACGAGGTCCATCGCTTGCCCGTGGCGCCTGCCGCTAAGCCAGGGCCAGAGCAGTTCCAGAACCTCTAGAGCTTCATATTCGGTTGCCACCCAGTCCCAGAATGGTTTCCGCGGCCTGTGTAAGCCGCCGACTGTGTGTAAGGGCCGTAGACCTCTCCAAACTTGACGATTGACGCGAAGCGGTAGATCGGTTCTTCGTCGGTATTCCGGAGGCGGGTTACGAGGCGGCCGTTGCTCTGCGTGATAGATCCCTCACCTTCGAAGAAGCCAGCAGCCCACGCAACCTCGGGATCGAACCCCCTCATTCACTAAATGGTCGGGGTTACTGCGGACGTCACCGCCTTTCCATGTGGAAAGCCATGTCCATTTTCGACAGCTGTCGACGGAAGCACGAGGGCGAAGATCGTCCGCCCAGGAATGACGTGGAGCTCGACGGAGCCGCCCATCAGCTCCGCTAGCTCCCGCGCGATCGCCAGGCCGAGGCCGCTGCCCGAGGCGACCGACCCCTCCACGCGGTAGAAACGGTCAAAGACGTGCTCGGCGTGCTCCGCCGGGATTCCGGGGCCTCCGTCCTCGACGGTCAGCAGGACGGAGCCGTTCCTCCGAGCGGTGCGGACGCGCACACGGGTGCCCGGGGGTGTATGGACGAGCGCGTTCCCGACGAGGATCCGCCCGATCTGGAGCGCACGCTCGTCGTCTCCGAGCGCCGTGGCGTTGCGCGTCCCTTCGACCGCGAGATCGTGGCCGCTCGAGCGGGCGACCGCCCTGAACTCCTCGACGAGCGTGTCGGCGAGCTCTGCGAGGTCGACCGGCTCGCGCTCGACCCGCAGCTGCCCGGCGTCCAGCCGCGAGAGGTCGAGCAGGTCCGTGGCCAGCTTGGTCAAGCGGTCGATCTGCTCACGCATTGTCGCCATGAACTCCGCCTGGGTCTTCGGGTCGAGCTCCTCCTCGTCCATCAGCTCGAGAAAGCCGCCGAGGGAAAAAAGCGGAGTTCGGAGCTCATGCGAGGCGTTCGCGATGAACTCGCGCCGGGCGTGCTCCAGCTGGGCCAGCCGTTGCCGCATCCGCTCGAATGCAACTGCCAGCTCGCCGAGCTCGTCCTTACCCTGATCGGCCACCGGCTCGCTGAAATCCCCACCGGCGATCCGGTCCGCGGCCCGCTCGAGGCGCCGGATCCGGCGGGCGAACACGGAAGCCGCCAGGTAGCCGACGAGGAGCGACGCGGCCAGCGCGATGAGGCCGGCGATGACCAGGCGGCGGCGGACGAGGTGGACGCTCTGCAGGGAGTCCTCGAGCGACGCCCGCAGCAGCACCACCGGGCCGGTGAAGACGGGCTGCGCGACTTCGGCGAACCGCTCGCCGTCCGCGGTTGTCACCGTGCCACTGACCGGCCGCCGCCCGGTGTACGCCCGAACCGCGAGCCGGTCGTTCTCGACGTCCGCGGACGTGACCGGGCTCGAGTCGGCGAACACGCTCAGCCTCACCGGACTCACGTCCAGCAACTGGAAGTAGACGACCCTGGCGTTGGTGCTGTCGGCGGCCGATTGGATCACGTCGTCCAGCGTGAAGGGCGGACTGTTCAGGAGCTGCGAACCGACCGTCGGCGCCGCCTCGCGCAACTGGTCGAGCTTCGCGTTGATGAGGTTGCGTTCGAGCGACGGAACGACGATCAGGTCGACGAGCACGAGCGCGGCCGCGACCACGATCGCAAGACCGAGGCCGAGCCTGGCGCCGACGCTGCGAAACGGATTCATCGGTCGCGGAAGCGGTAACCCACGCCGCGAACGGTGAGCAGGTACTCGGGCTCGGCCGGATCGCGCTCGAGCTTCTCGCGCAGATGCCGGACGTGGACGTCGATCGTTCGCGGCTCGCGGTAGTCCGCGCCTCCCCAGAGTGCCTCCAGCAACATGCGGCGGCTGTAGACGCGACCGGGATTCGAGGCAAGAGTGCGCAGAAGCTCGAACTCGGCGTAGGTCAGCTGAATCTGCCTGCCTCGGGCCTCGACCGACCGCCGGGCGAGGTCGATCCTCAGATCCACGGCGGAGAGCACCTCATCGTCCGACGCGGGCTGGCGGGAGACCGACGCCCGCCGGAGCAGCGCCCTGACGCGGCTCCGAAACTCCCGGATGGAGAAGGGCTTCGTGATGTAGTCGTCGGCGCCAAGCTCGAGGCCGAGCACCTTGTCGAGCTCGTCGTCCCGGGCCGTGAGCATGATGATCGGCACCTCGCTCTGGGCCCGCAACCGCTTGCAGACCTCGAGCCCGTCGAGCTTCGGGAGCATCACGTCGAGCACGACCAGGTCGACGCGTTCGGACGCGAACCGCTCGAGGGCCTCCTCGCCGTCGCGCGCCTGGAGGACGCGGAACCCCTCGCGCTCCAACGGATACGCGAGCAGCTTCTGAATCGAGTCCTCGTCGTCGACGAGAAGGATGGTCGAGGAGTCGGGCATGTCGGCTCGGCCGTCGGCTGCCTGCCGGGCCTGAGGCTCCAGGTGATACGCGACCTACTATAGCCCGGGATGGCCACCGTTCCGCCCCGCACCGAGCGGCGCCGGGCGCGTCCCGGCTCGCTCGAGCGACCGGTCAACGGCC
>Ga0209874_1000504_pt1 | contig 11580 bp, 9 predicted proteins | sample GWRWN1_20_30_FD_187216 | JGI IMG/M metagenome (GOLD analysis project Ga0209874, IMG submission 187216) | Riverbed sediment microbial communities from areas with no vegetation in Columbia River, Washington, USA - GW-RW N1_20_30 (SPAdes)... | ecosystem: Environmental > Aquatic > Freshwater > River... | reverse complement strand
TGTCGGGAGCGAACCTCTGTCGGATGCTCGTGTTGACGGTGCTAAGCGCCTTGTTTTGGGTCGTGCCGGCGGCTCAAGCCGATCCTGACACCGTGACCACGCTGAACGGCGAGGAGCTCCAGTTTCACTTCTCAGGTGCGTCACTCACCTGTCAGGACGGGAATAACGGAACGTTCACCTACGAGTCGGACGCAATCGTCCAAGTCGCGCTCGGCCCTTATCCAGGCACGATGCACGAATCAGGGACGCTCGTCTTTGAGAACGGCTTGAGCAAGTCCTTTCACGCCACGTTCACGATCGATTCGGCGGCCGGACACGTGGAAGGCACGAAGACCCTCTCCTTCCCTGACACGACCGTCTGCACCACGCTCGGGTCCGGGCCGGGCCAAATCCAGCAGATCCAGCCCATCATGCAGCTCCGGTACGAGGCCACGATCACGACACCCGCGGGCACGCTCCAGGATCGGGGATCGGTCACTGCCCCGATGATCGCGAACCTGAGCGCTACCGGGACCATCGGGAACATGTCCGAGTCCTTGGCCTCGGATCGGGAACTCAACGACCTGGATCTCACCCCGAAAGAGTCGGTCAATGCCCCAGGGACCACGCATACCGTCACAGCGCTCTTCCGCGACGCGGCCCTGGTCCCGCAGTCCGGAGAGACGATCCTGTTCACGGTCACGGGTACCTCGGCGGAGACGGGCCAATGTACGACGGGACCGGACGGAACCTGCGCCTTCACCTACCAAGGGCCTGCGGTCCCGGGTGCGGACCTGATCGAGGGCTGCCACGACTTCGACGGCGACGGGACGACTGATCCCGGCGAGAAGTGCGACACGGCCACGAAAGCCTGGGGCGAAAGCGCGTCGACCGGGGAGGGTGCATCCGGCGGCGGGTACTTCAACAACAACGTGAATGGGAACCGGGTCGTCTTCGGCTTCGGCGCCCACGGAGGTCCGGCGACTCCGAGCGGGTCGTGCCATCTGATGGAACAGGCCGCGGGCGTCACAGTGCGGTGCCTCAGCGTCACGCTCCTGCTCATCGCCGGAACCCATGCGACCATCCGCGGCGAGGCTTTGGTGAACGGGGTCGCGACGAACTATCAGATCGACGTCGAGGATCTCGCCGACCCAGGGGCGGCCGTCGACACGTTCACGATCGTGACCGACGCCGGATACGCGGCGTCCGGCGTCGTCGAACACGGCAACATCCAGGTCAACTCCGGCTGAGCCGCGCTCTAGACTGTGCTGCGTGGCGGTCCACTTGCGGCGTGGCTGCCGTCGCTTTGCCTGGTGCGGCGGTGTTCTGACTCTCGGGTCTTGCCTCTTCCTGGCCGGTGGAGTGTCCGCGGCCCCGGCTCCGACCGTTTTCACTCTCACCCTGACCGGGACGGCGCACCAAGAGTGGTCGCACACAACTGCGCCGGTGGAGAACGGCGACTGCGTGCGAACGGAGATGAGCGAGGGGATCCGTACGACGCGGTTCCGCACGAAGGAGCCAGTGGTCGTCCGTCTTCTCGGCGGGCGAGTTCTCCCCGCCGATGTGCGCGGGCTCATGGGAACCGTGACGCTGGCTGGTGCCAACACGATCGACGAGCGCTGCGGGAACGTAGGGAACGCGCAGATCGCGGACTGTGCCCAGACCAGGCGGTCTTTCTCGGGCGCCCGTGTCCGCGCCTCGAGCCCTCGGCGAGGTTTCGTCGGACTCGGCGCAGCTCGGGGCGTCCGGCTCGCCGCGTCGGATTGTCCCCTGGAGCCCGTCGAGGTCCGGCGCCGGCCATTCGGCCCGCCGCTGTCACCGCTGCGCATACCAAAGAACGCTTTGACGGAGGCAAAGGTCGCCAGCATCACGATGAAGGCGACGCGGACCGCGACGACAACCTATTCCGCGCCGGAGGCCGGCGCGCTCGAAGAACGGGTCGAGTGGAAGCTTTCATTCGTTCGCGTCAAACCTTGACCTAGACTCCCCGCCGTGGCACGGAAAATCAGAGTCGTCATCGCGAAGCCGGGGCTCGACGGACACGATCGCGGCGCGAAGATCATCGCTCGTGCGCTTCGCGACGCCGGCATGGAGGTGATCTACACCGGATTGCACCAGACTCCCGAGCAGATCGTCGAGACTGCGATCCAGGAGGACGCGGACGCGGTCGGCATCTCGATTCTCTCCGGCGCGCACATGACCCTCGTGCCGCGCATCCTCGACGGCCTGAAGGAGAACGGTGCGGAAGACGTGCTCGTCGTCGTCGGGGGCACGATTCCCAAGGAGGATTCAGACGAGCTAAAGCAACGCGGTGTCGCCGAGGTCTTCACCCCGGGCGTGCCGACGACCGAGATCGTCGACTTTCTCAAGGGCAAAGTTCCGGTTTGATCCGCGTCGAGCGTGAAGACGCGCTAGCGCTCGTCACGATCGACCGCCCGGAGGCGCTGAACGCGCTCGACGTCGGCACGCTGACCGAGTTGCGTGACCGGTTGCGCGAGCTTGCCGACGACGAGTCCACGCGGGCCGTCATCCTGACCGGCGCCGGCGAGAAGGCGTTCGTCGCCGGCGCGGACATCAAGTACATGAGCGGGCTCGACGTCGGGCAGGCGAAGGAGTGGGGAGCGCTCGGGCACGACGCGGGCCGGCTGCTCGAGACGATGCCGAAGCCGACGATCGCGGCGCTCAACGGCTTCGCGCTCGGAGGCGGTTGCGAGCTCGCGCTCGCCTGCGACATCCGCTATGCCGCCAGCAACGCGAAGATCGGCCAGCCCGAGGTCAATCTCGGGATCATCCCGGGGTGGGGCGGCACGCAGCGGCTCGCACGGGTGTGCGGGCTCGGCGTGGCGAAGGAGCTGATCTTCACAGGTCGCATCGTCGATGCGGAAGAGGCGCTCCGGATCGGCCTCGTCAACGCGGTCCACGACCCCGTGCTGGACAAAGCACGGGAGACGGCGGGGCTGCTCGCCTCGAAGAGCCCGATCGCGCTGCGTCTGATGAAGGACCTTGCGAACCGGGCGCTCGGCGGCGACCACACCGCGAACCTGGAGGCCGAGGGCGAGACGTTCGGCGAGCTCTTCTCCAGTGAGGACGCCAGGGAGGGCCTGACTGCGTTCGTCGAGAAGCGCGAGCCGAACTTTGTCGGCCGCTGACCTCGAGAGAGGGAGTCCCTTCGCCATGGCTCGGCTCCGGGACTCCCGAGGGAGAGAGGTCAGCGTGTGGAGACGTACAGATCTCACAACCGACGGCGCTCCCACCTCTCTCATCGGTCGTTGAGGCAGCCCGGTTGAGGAGGCGCGGGCGCAAGTTCGGAGCGTCGAATCGCCTGCGAGATTCGGAGAGTGGGCGGCGACAGCTGTCGCCTAGCTGCAAATTCCGTACTTTTTGAAAACCATAAAGCCCGATTCGCGTTACTCCACTGCCTGGTGGGACAGAAGAAAGGCAAGTGTCCACGCGCGCGAGCAACCGTTTCATCCGCCCAGTCCTGTGCTTAGGCGTCCTGGCCTGCTCGGCGGCCTTCGTCGACGTCGCGCGAGGTGGAGTCCCGGAGACGCCGGCAACTCCCTCAGTCGCGACCGCCACGCAGCAAGCCGTCTCGACTGTCTCAGCTGCAGCGACCACTCCTCAAACGTCCGCTCTGGTGCCGGGGTCGACGCCGTCGGCCCCGACCGCAGCCACGACTGCTCCGCAGTCCTCTGCGCCGGCGCCGGCGTTGGTGCGGACGCCGACAGTTCCGGTGGCGCCCAGGGTCCCGGTCCCTGCGGTACTACCCGCCAACAGTGCCCCCGCGCTGCAGACTGCACCGGTTCGCGAGGCGGTCTCGACCATACGCGCGACCACCACGGCCGTGACTTCGGCCGTGGCGAGCACCACGAACACGGCGGCGGCGACGACCCGCGCGCTGGTTACACCTGTAGTCGCGCCTGCAGCCGCGGCCATTCGAGAGGTGACGTCCACGCCGATAGCGGCGACGCAGGCGCTGGTTACACCCGTAGTCGCGAGCGTAGCCTCGGCCTCCGCTCCTTCATTCCGCGCAGTCACGCTCGAGTTGTCCACAACCAGGTCTGCGTCCCCGTCGCCGTCACGGCCATCGGCGAGGAGCGTCAGCGATGCGGCGCTCGTGCCGAGCGGGAGTGGTGCCGGCGCGAACCCGGGCAGTGGCCCCTCGGCGGACAACCTCGTGACCGTGCCCACGGAGACGATCAGCGGACCGTCGGTGCACAAGCTCGTGACCGTGTCACGAGCGGCGCAGATCGGGTCGGCATTCAGCAGCTCCGTTGGCGACGCTTACCCGTCGCTTTCCGAGCGCGGTGAAGGGACTGAGCCGGCGGGGAGCCGGCTACCGCCTCCACGGCTGCCGCTGCCTTCGCCTGACGGCCTGGCGGCTGCCCTCGGCGCCGCGGGCGGCGGCGGTCTTCTCTTCTTTGGTCTTCTTGCCTTTGCTTTCCTCCTGGTGATCCCGACTGCGGTCCGATGGCTCCGGCCCGCCTTGGCTCTCGGGCTCTCGCCGGCATACGTCGCCCTGAGCGACCACCCCGGCTAGTTCGGGTCTATGAACCCGCGTCCTTGGGTCGACGCGGGTCATTCGTAGTAACCCGAACTCAAAGGAGACGTACAACCATGAAACGTTTGTTGACAGTGCTAGTCGCGAGCCTCGCGCTCGGGCTAGTGGGAGGGGTGGGCAACGCTCTCGCGGGCGAACTCCTACCTCCCCCGCCGAACGGGACGGCCACGCCGTCGCAGTCGGCCAGGCAATCCAATGACGGCACGAACACCGCCGACCAGCGCGGAACATCGGCGCCCGTCGTCACGAGCGGCCTGAATCTCGCGCTCGCCAACGGCGGCTCCTGTAATCCGTGCGGAGGCAGTGGCACGACGAACCAGAACAGCGGCAACAACGTCGACGCGTCGAACACCAACACGGCGACTCAGACGAACAACCAGGCCAATGGCGCCGATCAGACCCAGACCGTCGGCCAGGGCAATTCAGGGAACGCCAGTCAGTCCGCGGAGCAGTCGAACGAGGCGAGCAACAGCGCCGACCAGTCCGGCACCTCGAGGCCGGTCGTGGCCAGCGGCCCGAACGTGGCGATCCTGAACAGCGGCAACGTGAATCAGAACAGCGGCAACAACGTTGACGCCTCGAACCACAACAACGCCAACCAGACGAACGATCAGTCCAACGGCCTCGGTCAGAGCCAGACCGTCTCCGGCAACCACGGCTGCTGCTCCTCCTCGAGTGGAGCCTCGCAGTCGGCTTCGCAGTCCAATTACGGGTCGAACGACGCCTACCAGAGCGGTACGTCGGCCCCGGTCGTGATCAGCGGCGGCAACTACGCCATCCTCAACAAGGACGACGTGAACCAGAACAGCGGCAACAACGTCGACGCTTCGAACACGAACACTGCGAATCAGAGGAACGACCAGAAGAACAGCGCCGGTCAGAGCCAGACCGTCGCGAACGGTGGCGTCTGCTGCTCGAGCAACTCGGGCGCCTCCCAGTCTGCCGACCAGTCGAACTCGGGCAGCAATACGGCCAATCAGCGCGGAACCTCCGCTCCGGTGGTCTACAGCGGCCCGAACGTCGCCGTCGGCAACGGCTGGGGCCGCGATCTCTGCAACCGCTGCGGAGGCAACGGCGGCACCGTCAAACAGAACAGCGGCAACAACGTCGACGCGTCGAATCACAACACCGCGACGCAGTCGAACAACCAGTCGAACGCTCTCGGCCAGGTTCAGAAGGTCAAGGGCGGCGGCTGGGGCTGCTGCTCCAGCTCCGATGTCGAACAGACCGCGAGCCAGGCGAACACCGCCTCGAACGAGGCGAACCAGACTGGCACGTCGGCCCCGGTCGTGCAGAGCGGGCCGAACCTCGCGGCCTTCAATCACGGTGGCGTCGCGCAGAACAGCGGCAACAACGTCGACGCCTCCAATCACAACACTGCAAGGCAGACCAACAACCAGTCGAACAAGCTCGGCCAGAAGCAGTCGGTTCGCCGAGGCGGTTGCTGCAAGCCGGCGTGGTGTGAACGATCGTGCGAGCCCCGGTGCGAGCCGAATCCGTGCCAGCCCCGGTGCGAGCCGAAGCCGTGCGACCCGTGCGCACGTCCTTTGCGGTTCACGCCCGAACGGGGGGTGATCTAAGCCAACCTAGGCGACTAGCTCGTCGCAACAGGAAGCTGGCCGGCCCTTCCGGGCCGGCCAGCTTCACTTATCCCGGAGGAGGCTCCCCCCGTCCTGACCGAGGCGAGTGCTAGCCGAGCTGGATCAGGGCTGAGGTGAGCACGTCGTCGTCGCCGCGCTGGGCCCTCAGCGTCGCAGGCGCAGGCTGCGTCCAGACGACGACCTTGTCGCCTTTCTGCCCCATCGTGACGTTCGCGACCGTTCGTATCGTGCCGCCCGTGCTCATGCTCTGGACGATCGTCGTCTCCGGGACATTCACGGCGATCGTGCGGTTCAGCTTGGTGAGCGTCATGCCCATCGGCCAGGCTTGCGACGTCGAGACGTTGAGCAGCAGGCGATCGATCGTCGCCGACACGACCGTGCCGGTGAGAGTGAGCGCGAACGCCGTGCCTGCCTTGGCGGTGAACAGCAGCTTGTAGGCCTTCTGCAGCCACGGATAAGGGCTCACGGCGCGGCCGCCGTTGGGATGAAGCTCGAAATGGAGATGCGATGCCGCGCCGTTTGCATCGCCGGAGTCGCCGACGTACGCGATCTGCTGTCCGGCCGCAACCTTCGCGCCGTTCTTGACGGTGTAGGCAACGCCTTTCACACACTTGCCGCGGTTGTCGTTCTTCAGCGTGAGGTCGTTGTTCAGGTGGATGTAGTAGTACGTCGTGCCGCTGTCGCCGTACAGGTACAGCATGCAGCCGGCCGCGCCCGAGGTCGTCCAGTACTTCACCTTGCCCGCTTCCGCGGCGACGGCCGGGGAGCGCTTCGCGGCCATGAGGTCGTTGCCCTGATGGCCACCCTGTCCCCGCGGAGCACCGAAGTCGTTCGTGTACTTCACTGGGCCGACGAGCGGGAAGATGATGTGCTCCGGCGGCGGCGCGCTCACTGCGGCATGAGCAGCGCTCCCGGCGACGAGGCCGAGCGTGGCGGCGAGGAAAAGGAGCCCTCGGGCTGTCGTCCGGTGGCGTCTCATAAGAGAACGGGCGCTCCGGTTCGCGCGTCCGAAGGGCGAGACACTAGCAACCTCTTCGGGCCGCGTCACCCAAAGTAAAGTCCTCCGCGGATGAAGATCGCTGTGTGCGTCAAGCAGGTCCCCGAGGGAAACAGCCGGATCGACCCCGGAACGAAGCGGCTGGACCGGTCCGGGGAGGGTGCGCTGAACCAGTTCGATGCGAACGCGGTCGAGGAGGCCCTCAAGCTGAAGGCTGCAACCGGGGAAGGGGAGGTCGTTCTCGTCTCGATGGGGCCGGCCAAGGCGCAGGACGCGCTGCGGAAGGCGCTTGCCATGGGCGCCGATCGCGCGGTGCTCGTCAGCGACGAGGGGGCCGCAGGCGCGGATCTCGTGGCGACGAGCTACACGCTCGCGAAAGCGCTCGAGCGTGAAAGCGCCGACCTCATCCTCTTCGGGCAGCAGGCGGGTGACTCCGACGGCGCGGTGCTGTGGGCTGCTGTCGCCGACCGGCTGCGTCTGCCCGTCGTGTCCCAGGCGGCCGAGGTGACACACGCAGACGGGAAGGTGACCGTCAAGCGGCAGACCGAATTCGGCTACGACGTCATCGAGGCGCCCCTTCCGGCAGTCGTCGCGGTGTCGGACGCGATCAACGAGCCGCGCTACCCGTCGCTCAAGGGGATCATGGGCGCGAAGTCGAAGCCGCAGGAGACTCTTTCGCTTGCGGATCTCGGGGTCGAGGCCGATCGCGCGGGCGAGCAGGGCTCGCGCACAGAGGTCTATGCGCTGAACGAACCGCCTGCGCGCGGCGACTCGCGCAAGATCGAAGACGACGGCAACGCGGCGCAGGCAGTGGTCGACTTTCTCGCAGAGAAGCGACTCTTGTGACCACGCTCGTCTTTCTCGAGCATCACGGCAACGAGCTGTCGAAGGCCGGGCTCGGAGTGCTCGCAAAGGCGGTGGCGCTCGGCGACTCGAACGTCTCCGCGTCGATCATCGGCTCCGGCGTTCGCTCTCTGGCCGAGGAGGCCGGGAAGTTCGGCGCGGCCAAGGTCTACGTCGCGGACGATGCACAGCTCGAAGCGCCGCTTTCACAGCCACGGGTCGACGTGCTCGCACAGCTCGTGCGCGAGAAGGACATCGACACGATCCTGTTCGCGAACTCGGTGCTGGCGGCCGACGTCGCAGCCGGACTCGCCGCGCGTCTTGATGCCGGGGTCAACTGGGATCTCACCGATCTGGTCGAGCAGGACGGCAAGCTCGTCGGCAAGCGGCCGGCGCTGCAGGACTCCGTCTACGTCGACGTCGGCTGGACGACCGAGCCTCGCATCGCGCTCTTTCGCTCCGGTTCGTTCGACCCGAGCGCAACCGGGGGGTCCGCCGAGGTCGAGGACACCCCCGTGCAGCTCGAAGATTTCTCGACCGCCGCGCGGATGGTCGACCAGGCGCACGAGGAGAGCGAGGGCCCGTCCATCGAAGACGCGCAAGTCATCGTCGCGGGCGGTCGCGGCCTGGGAGGCCCGGAGAACTTCACGCTCGTCGAGGAGCTCGCGAAAGCACTCGGCGGCGCGGTCGGCGCAACGCGCGCGGTCGTCGACGCGGGCTGGTACCCGTACTCGACACAGGTCGGACAGACGGGCAAGACGGTCGCGCCGAAGCTCTATATCGCGTGCGGCATCTCCGGCGCGATCCAGCACAAGGTCGGCATGCAGAGCTCCGGCGTGATCATTGCGATCAACAAGGATCCGAACGCCCCGATCTTCGAATTCTCGGATCTCGGGGTCGTCGGCGACGTGCACTCGGTCGTGCCGAAGCTGACCGAGCTGGTCAGGCAGCGCAAGAGCGCGTGAAACCTTCCGACTTCCCGCCGCCGTTCGACGCGCGCGACTACGTCGCTGCACCGAGCGACCCCGAAGACGAGCGCATCGAGGTCGGTGTGCTGATCGTCGGCGCGGGCCCGGCCGGGCTCGCCTGCGCGATCCGGCTCGGCCAGCTGCTCGAGGACGCGCCCCAGCTCCGCGAGCGCCTCGGCGAAGTCCCGGTCGCGGTCATCGACAAGGGCAAGCAGCCCGGCTCGCATCTGCTGTCGGGAGCGGTCGTCAATCCCCGAGCGCTGCGGCGGCTCTTCAAGGGACGGAAGCGCATCGACGAGATGCCCTTCTACGGCCCGGTGCACCGCGAGTCCGTCTACTTCCTCACGCAGGGCGGCGCCTTCCCGATTCCGACGCCTCCGACCATGAAGAACGAGGGGAACTACGTCGCCTCCCTGTCGCAGCTCGGCCGTTGGCTCGCCGAGCAGGCGGAGGAGGCGGGGGCGATGATCCTCCCCGAGACAGCGGCCGAGAAGCTCCTCGTCGGCGACGGCCGCGTCCGCGGTATTCGCACCGGCGACAAGGGCAGGGGCCGTGACGGACAACCCCTCGGGAACTTCGAGCCGGGAGCCGACATCGTCGGGCGCGTCACGGTCCTGGCCGAGGGGACGCAGGGACACCTGACCGGCGCTGCGCTCGAGCGCTTCGGCCTCGGCGGCGACAGCCCGCAGGTGTGGGCGCTCGGCGTGAAAGAGGTCTGGAAGGTCGCGCGCCCGCTCGATCGGGTCATCCACACGATGGGGTGGCCCCTTCGCCCGGAGGCGAAGTACCGCGAGTTCGGCGGCTCGTTCATCTACCCGATGGGCGACGACATGGTCACGCTCGGCATGGTCGTCGGGCTCGACTACCGGGACGTCGAGCTGTCCGTGCACGACGTCCTGCAGGAGTTGAAGACGCACAAGCTCGTGCGCGGGCTGCTCGAGGGGGGCGAGCGCGTGCAGTGGGGCGCCAAGACGATCCCGGAAGGCGGCTTCCTCGCGTTGCCGAAGCGGCTGCACGCACCGGGCCTCTTGATCTGCGGCGACGGCGCCGGGCTCGTCAACGTGCCGGCGCTGAAAGGCATCCACTACGCCATCGAGTCCGGCTCACTCGCAGCGGAGGCCGCCTTCGCCTCTCTGCAGCGCGGGCAGACTCCGGGCACTCCCGGCGCGCTGTCCGGCTACGACGAGGCTCTGAAGGAGAGCTTCATCTGGAAGGACCTGTACGAGGTGCGCAACATGCGACCGGCGTTCGGCCGCGGGTTCTTCGTGGGCGGTGCACTCGCAGGGCTGGCGACCGCGACGAAGGGTCGTTTCCCGCCGCGAGACCTCCACCTCGAGCGCGATGCGGACGCCGAGTTGTTCCGGACCGACCGCGCGCAGAGCTACCCGGCGCCCGACGGCAAGCTGACGTTCGACAAGCTCTCGTCCGTCTTCGCATCCGGCAACAAAACGCGCGACGACCAACCGAACCACATCGTCGTCCAGCGCGAGGTGCCGAAGGAGCTGGCCGACCTGTGGGTGCGCATGTGTCCTGCCCAGGTCTACGAAGCCGGCGACGGCGACGGCAACGTGACGGTGGAGGTCACACCGTCGAACTGCGTCCAGTGCGGCGCGATCACCGCGAAGGGCGGCCGTCTGACGCCACCCGAGGGCGGCAGCGGTCCCGAGTACACGCTGACGTAGCCCGAAGGGCCCACGCTCCAACGGCCACGCCCGGGTGTCGGACACCGTGACGTAGGAGCGACGGCTCGCGTCGTGCTCATGGGAACTCCGGCCTTTCAAGGGCAAAGCGCCGTGGCCCGCCCAGCCACGTCCGGGTGTCGGACACCGGGCCGTGGCACGCTCGGACGTGCGCGTTAGGGACAATCCAGCCCACGGGCGGGGACGAGGCAGCTCCCGCCACCACGGCTGGCTCCAGCGATCGAAGTACGATCTCTCGATGGCGACGACCGGCTCGCTGCTCTCCCTGGACGACGTCTATCGCGCGCGGGAGCGCATCGGAGATCGCCTGCACCGCACGCCGCTGCTGGGGTCGGCAACGCTCTCGGAGCAAACCGGCGTGGACGTGCGCTTCAAAGCCGAGCTCTTCCAGCGCACGGGCTCCTTCAAGCCGCGCGGGGTCCTGAACAAGCTCGCGACCCTCACGGAGGAAGAGAAGCGGCGCGGCGTGATCTCGATCTCCGCCGGCAACCACGCACAGGCACTCGCGTACGCATCGGCGCTGGACGGGATCGATGCGCTCGTCGTCATGTGGCAGACCGCCAGCCCGATGAAGATTCGCGCCGCGCAGGGTTACGGCGCCAAGATCGACACCGAAGCGCCCGACATCCCGACCGCATTCACGCGGCTCGACGAGCTGGTCGAGACCACCGGCCGCACGCTCGTGCACCCGTACGACGACCCTTACGTGATGGCCGGGCAAGGAACGGTGGGGGTCGAGATCCTCGAGGACGCTCCCGACGCCAACGTCGTGCTCGTCCAGGTTGGGGGTGGGGGCCTGGTCTCCGGCATCGCGACTGCGGTGATGGGGATGAGGCCGGGAGCGCGGATCGTTGCGGTCGAGCCGGAACGCTCGCCTGCGTTGCACGAGAGCCTGAAGGCGGGCGAGCCGGTAACGGTCGAGGCCAAGTCG
>Ga0209874_1000503_pt1 | contig 11593 bp, 10 predicted proteins | sample GWRWN1_20_30_FD_187216 | JGI IMG/M metagenome (GOLD analysis project Ga0209874, IMG submission 187216) | Riverbed sediment microbial communities from areas with no vegetation in Columbia River, Washington, USA - GW-RW N1_20_30 (SPAdes)... | ecosystem: Environmental > Aquatic > Freshwater > River... | reverse complement strand
CATGGCGACTTCTTCGAGAAGGCGACGAACATCTCGGCGCTGAGCAGTGCCTGGTCCAGTACCTCGACCTCGTCCTTCACCCCGGCTTTGGCGGCTTCGGCGAGACCCGGATAGTAGCCGGCGATCAGATAGTCGGCCTTCCCTGACAAGAGGTCCTTGATCGCGTCGTCGATTCCGTCGGCGCGGGCGACCTCGAGCTTGTCCTTGATGAAGGCGTCGAACTCGGTGCCGTAGCTCTCGCCCTGATTGGTGACGCCTTTCTTGCCGATCAGGTCGTCCTGGCCCTTGAACGGGAATGCCTTGCCCTTGGCAACGAAGATGGCCGTGTCGTCGTACATGAAGGCGGGCTGGACATAATCAAGATATTTGCCCCGCTCGTCGTTGTAGTAGATACCGAAAATCATGTCGGCCTTGCCGTCGCGGGCGGCGGCTTGGGCATCGGCCCAGTTGCCCATGAACTTCGACTGAAGTGGAACATTGAGCTTCTTGGCGATGGTCTCGACCAGAATGGGTGCGGCGCCGACCAGGGCGTCACCCTGTTGGAACGCGATCGCCGGATATTGCGGGTGTCCGGTCGCCGTGATCTTGGCGCAGTCGGCGGCGGCGAAGGCGGCAGTGTTCGTGAGCACCAGGGCCACGAACACGCTCAAGCAGAGAAATCTCTTCATGGTCAACGTTCCTTGTTCTTGGTCGGGGTGGGGCACGGCAGGGGCGCGCATAGTCCGGCTGGAGACAGCCGCTGAGGACGCTCTTCTCTACCGCCCTTTCATCTGCGCCTTGATCTTGTCTACATCCGCTTGCGAGACCTTTCCGGCCTGAACCAGCGCCTGCACGCAAGCGGGCGACAGAGACGGGCCCGCTTTCTTCATGCACAGGTTCAGGGCCGCAGTTTGCAGCCCGTAATCGCCGCAGAATTTCTTGTAGTCGTTGACGCAATTGTTCTGCATGCCCTTGGTGATGGTTCCCGCCTGCGCCAAGGCCGCCGACGGCAGGGCCAACACGAAGAAGACGGTCGCTGCTGCGCGTTTACATGTCATGCGTGAGATCCCTCTTTATCCGAACCGAGGTTTCTAGCACGCTTCTTGCGCCTCACCAGCCGCCTTAAGCTAGGGGGTGAATCAAACGCCAAGCGCCCCCTTTCCGCCTAAAAATGCAGTAGGTTAGGCGCATTAGAGGAGCGGGCCCGTGTCTTCAGGCCCCGAGGAGACCCCATGGCAGAGACCCCTTCCTTCGAGATACCGCCCGAGCTGCGCGAGATGGCCGAGAAGAATGTCGAACAGGCGCGCGCGGCTTACGGCCAGTTCATGGATTTCCTGACCCAAGCTATGGGCGCCTGGGCCAATTCGCCGGGAAGCGCGGAGTTGGGCGGCTTCAGGGCCGTGCAAGAGCGCGCCATCGCCTTTGCCAAGGAGAATGCCGAGCGCTCCTTCGCCCTGGCGAGCGAGCTCGCCCGCGCCAAGGACGTGCAGGAGGTGCTGACCTTGCAGAGCCGCTACGCGCAGACGCAGATGCAGACCTTCGGCATTCAGGCCCAGCAGCTCTCCTGGCTGATGGCCGACGCCGTGCGCAGCATGCAGCAGCCCAAAGCCTGACGCTTGCCGTCACCCCTCTCCCCTATGGGGAGAGGTTAATCAAGCTGCAACGCCGATGCGGATTCTAACGCACGCACGCGCTCGCCTGAACGTGACAGGATGTGAAGATAGCTCCCACGCAGGTGCTGCTAATCTTGCGCTCTCCTCGGATCATCAAGGGAGACGCGGGGAGAACCTCAACAAAGCATGGGAGTGGAAGCAATGAAGCTCAATAGAAAGTCGGGCGCGGCTCTCGCCGCGGCGGCAGCTTTCTTGGTGATAAGCGCGACGGCTCCGGTGACGCCAGCAGCCGCCGCCTACAAAGTGAAATGCTTCGGCGTCAACGCCTGCAAGGGCCATGGCGCCTGCAAGTCGCTCGCCAATTCTTGTAAGGGCGAGAATGCGTGCAAGGGCCAGGGCTACGTCTTGATGGGCAAAGCCGCCTGCCTGGCAAAGGGCGGTACGCTAACCCACAGCTAAACCTCGGGCTGAAACGAGACCCGCAGCACAGGGCTACGGGTCTCGTTTCATGTGGCTCCAGAATGCTTTTCCGATCGCCAGACGCGTGCGCAGACTTGGGACCGCCTGCCTAAGCGGCTTTGGCGTAGTAGGACTTGAGCCCGCTCATCACCTTCTGCTTGTCGAACTGGGCACCCATGGCGAGCATGGCGTCGGCGAAGCGGCTGGTGATCTCGCCGATCTGCTCGGGGCTCAGCTGGTTCAGAATGCCGATACGCACTTGCACCGGCTCCGACAGCGTGGGCCAGATGCCGAAGCCTTGCGCGCGCGCCCCCTGCACCAGCTCCTTCTCCTTGCCCTTGAGCTTGCCCGGCAGGTTGAGCACGATGAGGCTCGTCATGTTGGAGGTGACGTCGCAGCCCATGGCTTCCACGGCCTGGCGCAGCGCCTTCTCGTGATAGGCGTAGTCCGACGCCTTGCGGCGGCGGCCATAGCCGAGAATGATGCGGAGCGCCTCGTGAAACGCGGCGACCGCATAACAGGAATGAGTTTGGTGATAGGCCGGCGCCGCGTCCTTGCCGTCGATGATGCCCCAATGGCGCGCGTCGAGGATCGGGTGGTGCACATAGGTGCGGCAGCCGCGCTTCCGCACCATCTCGATCGCCTTGTCGGTAAAGCTGACCGGCGCATAGGTGAGCGGCAGCGATAGCACGCCCTTCTGCGGACACGACGCCCAAGCGACGACGCCCGGATAGTCGTCGATATTGAAGTCGGCGACGCCGAGGCTCGACACCGCATCGACGATGCCCATCACGCCATGCTTCACGCACGCCTCGCTGAAGCCCTTGAGGTCGTTGATACGTCCCGATCCCGTCTCCCAATGGGCCATGAACGCCCACAGGGGCTTGTGCTTGGCCAGCGCCTTTTCCACGAGCTCGCCGGTGACCGACTGGCCGTGGGGCGTCTCGACGGTGATCACGCTTTTCGGCTTCGGGTTGAGCGAATCTTCCGCCAGCTCTTCTTTGGTGGAGGCCTTCATGCGGATGGTGAGGCTGTCAATGCCGGAGAAGGTGCCGTTGGGGAACGTCACGACCTTGTCGCCGGGCAGGATTAGGGAAAGCACGCAGTCGAGCCCGGAGAAGCCCGTGCCGGCGACGCCATAAGTATAGACGTTCTTGGTACCCCACAGCTCGCGCAGCATCTCCTTGGCCTCGAGCATGCCGCGCAGCACGTCCTTCTGCATGTGATCGGCCACGCCCGTCTTGGCGAAGCGCTCGAGCACGCGCGGGTCGGTGTTCCCGGGCCCGGGGCCGGCGGCAAGCGTCTCGGGGATTTCAAGCTGCGCATAGATATTAGTCATGGGAACACCCTCTCGCTCGTGACGGTCACAAAGAAACGGCACAATCGAATAACCGGCCAGACGCCCCAAAAGCAAGACCGGCGCGACTCTGAGTTTAGCCAAACCGGCCTGGCCGTCTGGGTCGAGGCCCACGCGGCGCCACTGAACCCAGATTGAGGGGCACCAGAAAAGAAGAAGCCCCGTACGGGGGGGTCGGGGCTTCTTCCGAAAAGTTCCCTGCGGGGCGGTGATGGGAGGGAAAACCATCACCGTTGCCAACTCTACGCCCATTGGGGATAAGTGTCGGGACATTTTTACGAAAATGGTTAAGGTTAACGATCTCAAGCAAACGGGCCGGCCCCAAAGGCCCTAGAGGGAACGCGGAAAACCTAATGGTAGACAAGCATTTCGGCTGCGCCGCGTTGTTGGCCGCAGTCTTCGAACTGATGACCGGTCCGGTCGAGGCGGCCCCTTGCGGCAATACGGGCGCCGGCTTCGAAGCCTGGAAGAGGGTGTTCGCCAACGAGGCCCAGGCAGCAGGCATAGGCTCCAAGGGCATCGCCACGCTGATGGGTACCAGCTACTCGGTGGGGACGATCAGGGCCGACCGCGGCCAGAAAAGCTTCAAGCTCTCCCTCGATCAATTCATGGCCAAGCGCGGCGGCCCGGCGATCGCGTCCAGGGGCAAATCCATGAAGGGTGCCAACGCCGCGCTTCTCGCCTCGATCGAGAAGCGCTATGGCGTTCCGCCCGGGCCGCTGCTCGCCATCTGGGGCATGGAGACGGCGTTCGGCAGCTTCATGGGCAATCAGCCCACCGTCTCGGCGGTCGCCACCCTCGCCTATGACTGCCGCCGGCCCGAATATTTCACCGGGCACCTCTATGCCGCGCTCGAGCTCGTCGATCGCGGCATCCTCAACGGCCAAACGCGCGGCGCCATGCATGGCGAAGTCGGGCAGACGCAGTTCCTGCCCAAGAGCATCCTGCTCTATGGCGTCGACGGCGATGGCAACGGCGTCGTGAATCTCAACGCGAAAGCCGACGCGCTCGCCTCCACCGCCAATTTTCTTAAAGGCCACGGCTGGGTCAGGGGCGCGGGCTATCAACCCGGCGAGCCCAACTTCGCCGCCATCCAGGGCTGGAACGCCGCCGGCGTCTATCAGCAGGCCATCGCCATCATCGGCCGGCGCATCGATGGGCAATAGGGGCAGCTTCCGTCCGAGCTAGGTCTCGTCGCAGAGGCGAATCTGCGCTACCTGCTAAGCGTGGCCGAACGCAAGGATCAGGCGACCGACGGCAAGGGGCAGTCGTCCCGCGCGCTTGCCCAAGCGCTCGGCAAGCTCATCGCTCTCGTGCTCGTCGTGATCGCCGTGATCCTGATTGAGCGCTATTGTCACGTCGAGGTGCCGCCCTTCGGGCCGGGCGCGAAGATCGTCGCCGTCGACGGCGACACGCTCAGAGCGGGCAACGGCGCCGAATACCGCATCTTTGGCGTCGACGCGCCGGAGCTGCACCAGACCTGTGCCGAGGCCAACGGCAAATCCTGGCTGTGCGGCCGCGCGGCGAAAGCCAAGCTCACCACGCTCATCAATCGCGGCAATGTGAATTGCGAGGCGCGCGCCAACGACCGCTTCGGCCGCATCGTGGCGGTCTGCAGCGCCGAAGGCGTGCCGGATCTCGGCGAGGCGCTGGTGCGCGACGGCTATGCCATCGATCTCGGCGGCGCCGCCGGCAATCCCTATCGCGAGGCGCAAGCGGAAGCTGAAGCCGCCAAGCGCGGCATCTGGCGCGGAACCTTCGAGCGCCCTTCAGACTGGCGCCAGGCCAATCCCAGATCGGAATAGGAGCGCCGCCCCCCGGGGTCGTCTACACCGTCACCTTGGGAGGGCCGTCGGATTGAAACGCCGGCGCGGTCGATGGCTCGAACACACCGACGCGGTTCCGGCCCTCGGCTCTCGCCTGATGCAGAGCTGTGTCGGCGTCCAGGTGCATCCGATCAAATTCGGCCCCGGCGCCGTCATGTGACGCGATACCGATCGACACACTGAACGGGGCGCCCACCATCGGCATCCCCTTTCCCGACATTTGAGCGAGGATATTCCGGGCGATGTCCGTGGCGCCCTCAGTATCGCAATCGGGAGCGAAGATCAGGAATTCGTCGCCCAGTCGCGCGCATTCGTCGTTCTCGCGCATGCTTTCGCGAATCGCCTGCGAAACGCGCGCAACGACGGCATCACCGGTGGAGTGCCCCCGCATATCGTTGATCATCTTGAGATTGTCGATGTCGACGAGCAGTAGCGCGCTTCCCCTTGGGTGACACTCCAAGGACTTCTTGATGACCTGCATGGCGCCACGACGGTTGAGCAGTCCGGTCAGACTGTCGCGAATTGAACTGTCATAAAGCTCGTGGATGCGCCGGTGGATCGCGGAATGATAGACGGCGACGACATAGCCGATCGCCAAGGCGAGAAGGAGCGCCACGCCAAGTGTGGCGATGGCGATGGCGCGGAAGCGTGCCTCGCGAGTTAGATAGTATTGCAGGTCGAAATCCACGCCGACAAAGCCGCTGTAGAGACCCTTGCTGTCGTAAATGGGTACGTGCGCCGTCAGAAAGGACCCGAAGTCATCCTGCTCGAAGGAGGGCGTCACGTAGGTCTTGCCGGAAGCGATCTGCTCGAGCCAATCGCCGTCGTTCTCCTTACGGATCTCGAACTTCTCCATATAGGCCGAGGCGCGCAGCTGGTGATTGGTGCGCAGGTCGGGGGAGGCGGCCGTGTCGAGGACGAAGTACGCGACGCCGCCCCGGTCGACCATCGTATAGAGGTAGAAGATATTGGGGTTTGCCGAGTGGAAGCGCACCAGGGGTTTCAGCGCGCGGGCATAGAGCTCGTCACTGTAGTTCGCTGGGTCCAGCAACTGGCGGTGCAGGTCCCCATCGACGGCACTGGCGGCGAGCTGTCCGATTTCTCCGACATGCGAGCGCAGCACGTCCATCCGCGCCTGCTGCGACAGGAACTGGGGGATGGCGACAATCGACACCAGAATGGTGGCGGCCGCCAAGGTCGCAATGACCAAGACACGCGGATCAAAGCGCCTTTCAGAACCCGTGGCGCGCCGTGGCAAGTCTTTTGGCAAGGTGTTTATTGGTCTCGGGTGTTTGGCTCCGGACCATAGGAAACTATCGCACCAGCCTTATTCAATCGTTACGGGCAACCCTCGCGATAAAGTTGTGGTCCTAAGCCGCCTTGGCGCCGCGGCTCGCCAGCACGTGATCGGCCACCTTGCCGGTGAGCTCCGCCAGATGATCGAACTTAGCGTTAAAGGTGCCGACCCCCGCCGTCGCCGATCTGAGCTCGACGATCAGGTTCTGGATTTCGGACTCAGGCAAATGCGCCTCGACCACGTCCCAGCCCGTCCAACCGGGGCGCGCGTCGAAGCCGAGAATCTGCCCGCGCCGCGATGAGACGATGGAGTTGATCTTCGCCGTGGCCTCGGACGGCACTGCGATCTCCACTGCCATGATCGGCTCGAGCAGCACGGGCGAGCATTGCGGCATGCCTTCGCTCATGGCGATGCGCCCTGCCTGGCGGAACGCCATGTCCGAGGAATCGACCGAGTGGTACGAGCCGTCGATGAGGCAGACCGAAACGTCGACCACGGGGAAGCCGAGCGGACCCGCATGGAGATAGTCGCGCACCCCGATCTCGACCGAAGGGATATAGTTCTTCGGCACCACGCCGCCGGTGATCTCGTCGGAGAACTCGAAGCCCGCGCCGCGCGGCTGCGGCTTGATCGTCACCACCACGTCGCCGAACTGGCCGTGACCGCCCGACTGTTTCTTGTGGCGGCCGCGCACCTCGGCGGTCTTGCGGATGGTCTCCTTGTAGGGGATCTGGCGCGGGCGCGTTGAAGCATCGATGCCGTATTTGCGCACGAGCTTCTCCAGCGCCACGCGCAAATGCATCTCGCCCTGGCCCCACAGCACCATCTCGCCCATGTCCTGGCTGTGGGTGAGAGAGATCGAGGGGTCCTCCTCGATGATCTTGGCGATGGCCGCGGTGAGTTTCACCTCGTCCTTCTTCTCCTTGGCGGCGATGGCCAAGCCGAACACGGGCTGCGCAACGTCTGCCGTCTCGATCTTGATCGCTTTTCCCTTCTCCTCGGTCAGGGTGTCGCCGGTCTTGACGCTGTCGAGGCGTCCGAAGGCGACAGTGTCGCCGGCGTGTGCCTCGCCGCGCTTGATGGGCTCCTGGCCCATGACGCTGAGAACGCCTGAGATGCGCTCCTCGTCGGCCCCGCCATAGACGGTGGTGCCATCAGCGAACGTGCCGGTCAGCACGCGCGCGAGCGAGAGCTTGCCGCCATGCGCGGTGTGGAAGGTCTTCTCCACAAAGGCGGATGACGGCGTCTTATTGACGCCAAGCCGCCTGGCTGTGGTCTCGACAAAAGGGGCTTCGTGCCTCAGCGCCTTGAGCAGGCGCAAAATGCCGTGGCCGTTCTCCGCCGAGCCCATGAGCACCGGGCAGATCACTCCCTCGCGCAGCTCCTTGGATAGATCGTCGAACACCTTGTCGCGCGGCGGCGGCACGTCTTCGAGCAGCTGCTCCATCAGCTCGTCGTCATAATCGGCGAGCTTCTCCAGCATGGAAAAGCGGGCTTCCTTCTCGCGCTCGGCAAGCGCCACGGGGATGTCGATCACCTCGCTCGGGGCGTGCTCGCGATAGACATGGGCGCGCTCGAGCGCGAGGTCGATGAAGCCGGTGACGATGTCGTTCTCCCAGATGGGGATCTGACGGAGCACGAGCGGCTTGGTCGAGGCCGGCTGGAGCATCGGCACGATATCGCGCACGCGCGCCTCGGCCTTGTCGATCTTGTTGATGAAGAGGAAATGCGGGATGCCGCGATCTTCGAGCTGCTTGAGGATCAGTTGCAGCGCCGGGACCTTCTTCTCGTCCGGCTCACATACCACCACGGCGGCATCGCAGGCCGTGAGCGCGTGTGCCGCGTCGGCCTGAAACTCGATCGAGCCGGGGCAATCGAGGAAGGTGAAGCTATCGCCGAGGAAATCGACAGTGGCCACATTGAGCTCGACGCTCATGCCGTGATGGCGGGCCTCCTCGGAGGCGTCGCCCACCGTGTTTCCGCCTGAAGTCGAGCCCTGGCGGGTGATGGCCCCGGTGCGCGCCAGAATGGCTTCGAGAAGCGTCGTCTTGCCGCTGAGATAGGGGCCAACCAGTGCGATGCAGCGGGCGCTGCGGGCTGGTTGGCCCTGCGCTTGGCCCATGATCTCCTCCCTTAGCGGTTGTCAGCCGCACGGGAAGGCTCCTGACGCACCCACCCGCGCAAGCCTTAATGACGCTATCGTGTCAAGAGGAACGGCCTCTGGCAAGAGCCGCGATTCTCCTCCTGCGGCCCTCATTGGCGGGGCGCCCAATTCGGGCCTTGCGGCTCCTAGCGGATCACCACGAGCCGGTCCGTTCCGGACTCCGCGCCCCACATTTCTCCGGGGCGGCCGAGCATCTGGCGCACGGCGGCGTCAGGCTTGTCGCTCGGGAAGCTGTCGAAGGCCTCCTTCTCCGGATCGAATCTGAGGATGGCGTTGGCGGCGAAGTCGCTCACCCAGACCTTGTCCTTGTCGTCGACGAAGACGGCGTAAGCATGCGGCGCGTCGCCCGGCAACCTGAAAACCCGCCACTCCTTCGCCGCCGGATCGTAGACGCTGAGATTGCCGGCGTTCCATTCGCTGACCCACAGCCGCCCCTTGGAGTCCGCCCACACCCGCCGCGTGCCGGCGCCTTTGGTCGTGGGCTCGATCACGGTCGTCTCGCCGGTCTCGGGGTCGGGCTTGCCGAGGAAAGAGCCGGCGAGTGAGACGTAATAGATCTCTCCGTCCGGCGTTGCGTCGATGCCGTAAGGTCCCCTGCCCTTCGGCGCGTCCCACACCTCCATCGCGCCGGTCCCCGGATCGAGGCGGCCATAGATGCCGGCCTGCCCGGTGAACCAGATGCGGCCCTTGCCGTCGAAGGCCGGAGTATTGAGGTTGGCGTTGGCGCGGTCCTTGGGCAGCGGCCAAGTCTTCACCGCTTTGGTCGCGGGATCGACGCGCACGATGGCATTGAGCCCGCTGTCGGTGACCCATGCCGCGCCGTCAGGCCCGACGATGACGCCATGCGGCGCTGACCCTTCGCCCAACGGAATGCGCTCGACCTGACCGGTCTTGGGATCGAGCCGCCCTAGCGCACCGGCGCGCTGGCCCGTGTACCAGACGGTACCGTCGGGCGCCGGGGCCACATCATGCGGGTGGTCGCCTTCAGGCACGGGGAAATATTGTACCTCGGCCGCTTCTGCCGGCTGAGCCACCAGCAGGAACGGCACACAGAGAAGAGCAACGGAGATGAGCGTCTGTCGCATGACGCTAAGCTAGGGGCTCATTGTGAAAAGAGGAAGGCTTGCCGGGCTCGCAGCTCAGAGGAGAAAGGCGGCGCCAAGCCCTGCGATCAGCGTCGCCGCCGTGGCGATGAGGAGCGGCTTGCCGAAAGCGGAGCCGGCAATCACGAAGGCCATGCCGCATTTCACGATGGTATTGGTGAGCGCCGCAATCACGATGGCGATCACCGCAACGCGGGCCTCGCCGCTCTTGGCAAATTCCGACATCGAGAGGGTGATGGCATCGACATCGGTGAGACCGGCGAGAGCGGCCACGGCATAGAGCCCGCTTGGCGGAAAATGCTCCTGCACGATCTTCACGGCGAGCAGGACCACGGCGAAAAACGCGGCGAACTTTGCTGCGGCGGTCAGGCTGAACGGGTTCTGGACGTTCAAATCCCCTTTGGCGGCGGTGCCGTCCTTCGAGCCGCCGCGAAAATAAAGAACCGCGGCGAAGCCGCCAACGACCGCGGCCATCACCGCGAACGGCACGAGCACGTGCGCGAGCAGCGCGCGGTTCACCACCGCCACCAGGACAATGACGCGCACGAACATGACGGCCCAGGCGAGCAGGATGCCGCAGGTCAGCGCCCCCGCGTTTTGCGGGTTGTCCCGGCCCTCCTTCGCAAACGACAAGGTGACCGCCGTCGACGACACGAGGCCGCCCGTCAATCCGGTGAGCGCGGTGCCCCGCGCCGGTCCGAGCATCCGCGTCAGCACATAGCCGACCAGCGACAGGCTCGAGATCAGGATCACCAGCAGCCACAACGAATAGGGATTGAGCGCGCCCCACGGGTCGATGGGCTTATTGGGCAGGAGCGGGAGCGCGATGAAGGTCGCGATCAGGAGCCGCAAGCCGGCATAGACATCCTCCCAGCCGAGCTTGCTTACGAAGCCGTGCAGCGGCTGCTTGTAGGCGAGCGCGGCGGCCGTAACTACGCCGAGCCCGATGGCAAGCTCTTGGTGGCCGAACATCACCATGGCGCCCAGCAGGAACACGACCACTGCGGCGACCTCGGTGGTGAGGCCGGTGGACTCGGGATTGGCGCGCGCGGCGACGAAATAGCCCGCTACCACGAAGGCGCCCACGATGAAGAGCGCGACCGCCAGAAGCCAGGGAGAGGATGTGCTGCGCGAGAGCCAGGCCGCCGCGGCCCCGAGCAGCGCGAGCAAGGTAAAAGTGCGAAGCCCTGCGGTGCCGCTTGTCTCACCCTCTTCGGCCTTGCGCTTCTCGCGCTCGATGCCGACTAGAGCGCCGAGCAGAATTGCTGTGGCGAAATCGAACGCGACCGTCAAAAGCTCCTGATATTCCATCGCCTTCGCTCCGCCACCCTCGTCAGGGTAGGCAACGGAAAAGCCCGCTCGGCATCTTATGCGAAAAACGCAACCGGATTCCGCCTGCTAGAACCGCCTCACTTTGATCCGGCGCCTATGTCATTATGCTAGCGACGTCACGGAGGGAGTTTTCATGCGTCTGTTTTGCGCCTTTGCGCTGACGTTTTTGGTTTCGCTGCTGCCCTTGACTCTCGGCGGCGACAGAGCAGAAGCCGGGATCGTCTGTGGCACGTTCGACGGAAAGTTCAGTTGTCGGAGTGAGTCCAAAGCGGGAGCGCAGTTTGGAAAAAATGCCACTCCGGGAGCCAGGATAGAAACTCCCGACGACTCACCCGCAGGCATCACGGGCGAACAGAACCCGACAGACCCGGCGGCAGGTCCTGGGACCGGTCAAGGGACCTGGGAGGCAACGCCTGATGCGGCAACGACCTGCCAACATGGAATGGTCGGCACGCCACCTAAT
>Ga0209874_1000502_pt1 | contig 11594 bp, 8 predicted proteins | sample GWRWN1_20_30_FD_187216 | JGI IMG/M metagenome (GOLD analysis project Ga0209874, IMG submission 187216) | Riverbed sediment microbial communities from areas with no vegetation in Columbia River, Washington, USA - GW-RW N1_20_30 (SPAdes)... | ecosystem: Environmental > Aquatic > Freshwater > River... | reverse complement strand
AATTGGCAACAAGCCGATCTCGAGATGATCGAGCTTCCACCGCTGCGCTACAATGTGGTTCTGAATTTCAATTACTTGCAGCGTTCTTTCGTGCCGCAAATCAACAAGACGCTCAAGCCCGGTGGCTGGGTAATCTTCGAGACCTATTTAATCGATCAACAGACGATCGGCCAACCGAAAAATCCTGACTATCTCCTTCTCCATAATGAACTTCTAAACTTCTTCCGTGACTTTCGTGTTCTCTACTACCGCGAGGGGAAATTCTTACAATCCGGGGAAGGAGCGTTTCGCGCGGGGCTTTTGGCTGAGAAGGGAAGTTAGAACGAGTTTCGATATTGTATGTAGTCGCCGGACCGAATGAGTGCGCGACGCGTGACGGAGCGCGCGTAGAGGTAGATCCAGGAAGTGATGCTCTTACCGTCCTCTTGGATGATCGTCACTCGTTTGCGCTTGAATCGGTGGCCTTCATATTCGTCCAAAATTTCGAAGGCCCGCTGTGGGTCGCTAAACCGATAGATCTCCCCTATGACGCGATCGGTGTTCCTACGGGACCGTACGACTCCGGGATAACGACCAAGATCGTAAAGCTTTCCTTGAAAGGTGCCAGTACCGACCAGGACGGCGTGCGTCTCCAATAGGCGGTGGAGAGGATCGTTCATTTGACTTCGGAGAGTCCCGTAAACAAATAGATATGCGTCGTTGTCGTCCATGGTTGAGTTCGTTCAGACTCCTCGTGCCGGGCCGTGCGCAGAAGGAATTTAAAGTTGGAGATCTCGAGGGGACCGGTCACGATCGGAGTCCTGCTTTACCAACTGATTGATCTTATCGTTTTAGAGAAGAGCTATTCAAGAAGAGTTGCCGCAAAGAACCTCCATTACGCCTTTGGCGGTCCTAAGACTCGTTTGCATATCTATCTAAATATCTATATATTGTGATGAGCAGGATTTGTTGACATGGACTTTGTGCGCACACTCAAAGCCTTGGCCGACCCGATACGGCTTCGCGTGTTAGCGGCAGTGGCGGAAGAAGAGTTGACTGTGGGCGAGGTCCAGGAGGTTGTTGAGTCGGTACAGTCTTCGGTGTCCCGCAATCTCGCGATTCTCCGCGATGCCGGCTTCGTGCAGGACCGAAAGGAAGGGACGAATGTTTACTTCTCTATCCGACAAGACATGCCTGAACCGGCAGGCGAGTTTTTCAAATCGTTGCAGACACGAATGGCTGAATTGCCGGAGGCTAAAGGGGATCGGGCGCGTTTAGAAGACTGCCGGCGCCGTCGGTTGCATCGCTCACAAGGCTATTTTGAATCGGTGGCCGGTGACTGGGAGCGCATTCGCAAAAACTATTTTGACGATCGGGTCACCTCTCTCGCCATTGAAAAGCTGTTGCCTCGCAATCTTGTCCTTGCCGACGTCGGATGCGGAACCGGGAGCTTGACGGTGGAGCTGGCGCGATTCGCCGAGAAGGTCATTGGCGTGGATCTCTCGCAGGAAATGCTACGGCGAGCGCGAAATGTCGCTAAAGATCTCCGCAACGTCGAGTTCCGCCGCGGCGACGCTCTGAAGCTGCCGTTGGAAGCGCGCAGCGTTGACGCAGCGTTTTGTGTCATGGTGCTGCACTTTCTATCGGATCCGCAGCAAGCCGTCGCCGAGCTTTGCCGCATCACGCGCGGCGGCGGTTCCGTGATCGTCGTCGACCTCGTACAGCACAATCAAGAATGGATGCGCGAGCAGATGGCCCATCGTTGGCCGGGCTTCGAGAGAAATTCCCTGGAAGAGTGGTTCCGCGATGCCGGAGTCACTGAAATCAACTATGAGCTGACGGGCACCTACGCCGGGGAAAAAATGGCCCGCAACGGCAATCGCCCGGTAGAGATCTTCGTGGCGCAGGCGATACTAGCGGCAAGCGACAAAGGTCAGCGAACGAGAAAAGCGAACCGATGAGCAACACTGAAAACACACTACGACGACTGTTGGCCCAAAGAATCCTGCTTTTCGATGGAGCGATGGGGACGATGATCCAGCGCCTTAAATTCGATGAGCAGGATTTTCGGGGTAAGAAGTACGCGAATCACAATCGGCCCTTGAAGGGTTGCAACGATTTGCTGAGCGTCACTCAGCCGGAGGCGATCGCACAGATTCACGCGGCCTATCTCGAAGCCGGCGCGGACATCATCGAGACGAATAGCTTTAATTCGACCGCCATTTCTCTTGCTGATTACGGCTTGGAAAGCCAAGCGTACGCTCTAAATCTGGCGGCATCTCAGGTGGCGCGTCGTGCGGTGGACTCGTTTAGTCTCAAAACGCCGGACCGCCCCCGGTTTGTCGCCGGGGCCATTGGCCCGACGAACCGAACGGCATCTTTGTCGCCTGATGTGAATAGTCCGGCTTATCGGGCCGTGACTTTTTCTCAGTTAGTTGAGACGTATGGCGAGCAAATTCGCGGGCTGATCGACGGCGGAGTGGATCTTTTGTTACCGGAAACGACATTCGATACCTTGAACCTGAAGGCGTGCCTTTTCGCCATTGAGAAACTTTTCGAGGAGAAGAACGTTCGACTTCCGGTGTTCGCCTCCGTGACGATTACGGATAGAAGTGGGCGGACTCTTTCCGGGCAGACACTCGATGCGTTTCTCGCCTCGATCTCTCATGCGAGTCTGACGGCGGTTGGAATCAATTGTGCTTTTGGCCCGGACTTGATGGCGCCATTCGTTGAAGAGCTTGCGCGGCTCAGTCCCCTGTTGGTGTTCGCCTATCCCAACGCCGGCTTGCCGAACGAGTTCGGCGGTTACGATCTCGGTCCCGGCGATATGGCCGAGGCCTTGGGCGCGTGGACTAAAGACGGGTGGTTGAACTTAGTCGGAGGTTGTTGCGGAACGACGCCTGAGCACATCAGCGCGATTGCCGATGCCGTCCACGGGAGCCGGCCCCGCGTGCCGCCGAAGCCGCATCGATTTAGCCATCTCAGTGGGTTCGAGAGCCTGACCATTCGTCCGGAATCCAATTTCATCATCGTCGGTGAACGAACTAATGTTGCCGGTTCTCGGAAATTCGCTCGCCTGATTCGCGAAGAGAATTACGAAGAAGCGCTCTCCGTCGCTCGCGAACAAGTCGAAGGCGGCGCCAATATCATCGATGTCAACATGGACGAAGGCATGCTCGACTCGGCAGCGGCGATGAAGCAGTTTTTGAATTATGTCGCCTCCGAGCCGGACATTGCCAAACTTCCCATTATGGTCGACAGCTCCAATTTCGACGTCATCGAAGCCGGGCTGCAGTGCGTCCAGGGCAAGGGCGTCGTGAACTCGATCTCGCTCAAAGAGGGCGAGGAGGAGTTCAAACGGCGCGCGCGCCTGATCAAGCGCTACGGCGCGGCGGTGGTCGTTATGGCGTTTGACGAAGAAAAACAGGCCACCACCGTCGAGCATAAGGTCAATATTGCGAGGCGGGCGCACAAAATCTTGACAGAAGAGATCGGGTTCGACGAAGGCGACATCATTTTCGACCCCAACATTCTGACCGTGGCTACCGGGATCGAGGAGCACAACGACTACGCCATTAACTTCATCGAGGCGACTCGGCAGATTAAAGAGTTGTTCCCGCGCTCTCATGTTTCCGGCGGCGTGAGCAATATCTCTTTTTCGTTTCGCGGTAACGACCGGATGCGCGAGGCGATGCACGCAGCCTTTCTCTATCACGCGATCCAAGCGGGCATGGATATGGGAATCGTCAACGCCGGCCAGCTCGCGGTTTATCAGGAGATTCCGGAGGATTTATTGCAGAGGGTGGAGGATGTGCTGTTCAACCGTAGGCCGGATTCCACTGAGCGGTTAGTGGAGTTTGCCGAGCAGGTCAAGGGTTCGGCGAAAGGCGCGGCTCAGGAAGATGATTGGCGCAACGAAACCGTTGAACAGCGGCTGTCCCATGCACTGATCAAGGGAATTGTCGATTACATCGAACCGGACTTGGAAGAAGCGCTCCAGAAGTACGATCGGCCTCTAAAGATTATCGAGGGGCCGCTGATGGATGGCATGAACGTGGTGGGAGATCTTTTTGGCGAAGGCAAGATGTTTCTCCCTCAGGTGGTGAAGAGCGCCCGTGTGATGAAGAAGGCCGTAGCGTATCTCACGCCGCTCATGGAGGCGGAAAAACAGGCGTTGAAACAGGCTGAACACCGTACCAAGCTGGTTTTTGCCACCGTTAAGGGCGATGTCCATGATATCGGCAAAAATATCGTCGGAGTAGTGTTGGGGTGCAACAACTACGAGGTCATCGACCTTGGCGTTATGGTTCCCGCTGACAAGATCATCGAGACCGCAATCCAGGAAAAAGCGGATATCATCGGCCTCAGCGGCCTCATCACTCCGTCGCTGGACGAAATGGTGCACGTTGCCGGTGAAATGGAACGCCGCGGGTTGAAGATTCCGCTGCTCATCGGCGGCGCGACGACCAGCAAACGGCATACGGCCGTCAAAATTGCACCGGCGTATGGGCGTGAAACGGTTCACGTGATCGACGCCTCCCGCGCCGTGCCGGTAGTGGGCGCGCTAAGCCATCCTGAAGCGCGCATAGGATTGGACGAGAAAAATCGCGCGGAGCAGGCGGAAATGCGAGAGCAATTCGCGAATCGCTCGGCAGCCCAACTGCTTACCTACGAGGAGGCGGGACGGCGCAAGCTCCACGTTCCTTGGGATCCAACTCACATTGCCGTGCCGACATTTACCGGCCGCAAAGTGCTTCGCGATTTTCCGATTGCGGAGTTGGTTCCCTACATCGACTGGTCACCTTTCTTCCATACCTGGGAGATGCGCGGGCGTTACCCGGATTTGCTCGACGATCCGGTTCGAGGTCCGGCGGCGCGGGAGCTGTTCGCCAACGCGCGGGAGTTGCTGGACGAAATCGTGCAAAAAAAGTTGTTCACAGCGCATGCCGTCTACGGCCTCTATCCGGCGAACAGCGAGGGCGATGATATCGTTCTTTACAGCGACGTGTCGCGCGCGAAAGAGTTGACGCGCTTTCACACGTTACGCCAACAGAAAGAGAGCTCGAGGGGCAAGCCGCAGTTGGCGCTGGCTGATTTTGTCGCGCCCAGCGCCGAAGGGTTGACCGATTACATCGGCGCGTTTGCCGTCACCACGGGTCATGGGACCCAAGAATTGGCGGAGCGGTTTGAGCGGGAAAACGATCAGTACAACTCGATCATGGCGAAAGCTCTGGCGGACCGGTTAGCAGAGGCTTTTGCCGAGCACCTGCACCAGCGAGTTCGCATGGAGTGGGGTTACGGTCAACAGGAGCATTTAACCCATGAGGATCTGATCGCCGAGAAATATCGTGGCATCCGCCCGGCGCCGGGCTATCCAGCCTGCCCGGATCACACCGAGAAACCGATTCTTTTCGATTTATTGAAGGTTCACGAAGCGACGGGTATCGCTTTGACTGAAAACTACGCGATGCTTCCCGCCGCTTCCGTGTGCGGGCTCTATTTCGCTCATAAGGAAGCCCACTACTTCGCCGTGAGCGCCATTGGCAAGGACCAGGTGGAGTCCTACGCTGTGAGAAAAGCCATGACGGTTGCAGAGGTAGAGCGCTGGCTCGGACCGGTACTGGGATATGATCCGGCGCGCACGTAGCGGGCGATTCGGTCTCAGCGCGGTCTATGCATAGGGCACGGGAACCAGTTGATCCGTCGCGGAGCGAGTATCTTCTTCCCACAGTTGGAGTAGCTTTTTAGTGATGGCGCCAGGTTTACCGTCGCCAATAGGTTGTCCATCCCATTGAGCCACCGGCGCTACTTTGATGGAGCTGCCGATCAACATCATTTCAGCGGCCTGCCGCCCTTCACTGACAGAAACATCCGCAAGTCGGATCTCTTTAAGGTCACCTTGTGCGACCAGACGCTCGGCGAGCTTGAGCATCCGCTGGATGGTGATTCCGGAAAGGATCGCGTCGAAGGACGGATGGCGCAACACGCGGTCTTTGGTGACAAAGGCGACGTTCATGTTGGAGCTCTCTGCGACCATGCCGCTCTGATCGATGAACACACCATTGTCGGCGCCGTGATCCTTGGCTTCCACCACGACTAAAACATTGGGCAAATAATTGGTTGACTTGGTGCGCGCAAAAAGTGGCGGCTTGATGGGGATCTGACTGGTAATAACTTTGACGCCTTCGGTGTAATAGCTTTGCGGGTAGAATTCTTGGTTGAAGACGATGACGTAAAAGCTGCTCCCGATGCATTCCGCCGGACCGAGGGCAAAGCCGCCGGGTCCCGCCGATAACCAGTAACGAACCGAGCCGTCGCGTTTGCCGCTGGCGGCGGCGGTGTCCAAAATGATTTGTCGCAGCTGTTCTCTCGGGAACGGAAGCGGAATCCGCGCTAGCTCCGCGGAACGAAGCAATCGATCAAGGTGGGGATCTAATTGATAGAGCATGCCGTGGGTCAAGGTGGCGGTATCGAAGACCGCATGGCCACGATGGACCATATGATCGTCGAGCGGCAGAACCATCAGCGCTGGGTCGGTGACGATACCGCCGAGAACGCTGGAATACATGGAGTAAAAGTTAGCCGCTTTGGAATGGACGGCTTGACGGAGACGAGCGATCGCCTCGTCCGACGTGAAGGTCCGAGTTTTCTTCGCGCTCGACATAAAAGGATTTGCGAAATCAGGTCAGAATAACAAGATCCATGGGCCGCTGCTTTTCTGTCTTGCTCTCCGGCCACACCAGCATGCTAGATTTCATTGGAATGATGGAGAGAAACGGCAATTAGCTGTCGAGTTCCGGTTTTGGAAGCGTAACGAAAGGAACACCCTCTTCGGCCAGCTCAGCTGTTTCTTTAGAGGTTGCCGTGCCATGGATGGGCCGTTCTTCGGCCTTACCCTGATGGATCTGCCGTGCCTCTTCGGCAAAGCGAGAACCAACGTCTTCAAAGTTTTGCTTGATGTAGTGGTGGACGTGAAGCAGCATCTCTTTGAACTCAGCGGGCGATGGCGGTGTCGGCGGCGTTGTCGCCGGTTGCTCTGCCTTTTTCGGCGGAGCCGGCTGCTCCTTCTTGACATGGACGGCGCAGGCATGAGGCATCTTCTCTACTCGCTTGCTGCCGCATGTCGGACATGAGATCAGCTTTTTTTCCGCCTGCTTTTGAAAATCTTCAAAGCTCGGAAACCAGCCTTCAAATTCGTGACTTTTCTTGCAGATAAGGTTGTAGACGACCATACGATCCTGCAGGTATGAATAGGTTTGTTTTAGCAGGTTGTCAAGGGAGTAGGGATCTTCTGGCCAGCGAGCAAACAATAATAACTTTGGGTTCAGCCCAACCCTTGGCGGATTTATCTGTGTTTCCGGTAGTTTGATGAGGCACGTTGGCGTGCTAAGATCGCTTATCGATGAGCAATGAATTGGCGATAAAGATCGTGCGCAAGGTTTCCGCGGTCCCACGGGAGACATGGGATGGTCTGTTGGGTTCTGGCTCGCCCTTCATGAAATGGGATTGGTTGGATAGTTTCGAGCAGACCGGCTGTGTCAACGAAGAGACCGGCTGGTTGCCACACCATTTGGTCGTTGAGAAGGGCGACAAAATTGTCGCTGTCTGTCCGTTGTATCTCAAGCTGCACAGCATGGGAGAGTTTATTTTTGACTGGGAATGGGCGGAGGCGGCCCACCGCGTGGGTATCCAGTACTACCCCAAAATGTTGGTGGGCGTGCCGTTCACGCCCGTCACCGGCCCGCGTTTTCTCACGGCGCCTGGCGAAGAGCGAAAGTCTCTCATTCGCCTCATGGGTCAAGCGCTCGCAAAAGTGGCCGCAGACAACAAAATATCTTCAGTTCATGTGAACTTTTGCTTGGTCGAGGAGAGGCAGGCTCTGGAAGAAGTCGGGTTTTTCCCCAGAGCCGGTCTGCAATTTCACTGGCAGAATCAGAATTTTCAGGCATTCGACGATTATCTTGCAAGTTTTCGCAGCGATCGGCGCAATAAGATCAAGCGGGAGCGACGGGAAGTCGCTCAACGAGGCATCACCATCCAGGCTTTCGAAGGGGACGATCTCACACGAACGCAAATGCGCACTATGTTTCGCCTCTACAAAGGCCATGTGGATCGCCATTACTACGGCCGCCAATACCTTACGGCTGAGTTTTTTGATGAGATTCACCGTCGGTTTGCTTCTCACGTTTCCCTGATGCTGGCCGAGCGCGAGGGGAAAGTCATCGCCGGCACCTTCAATGTGCGCGACGGCACGGCAATGTATGGCCGCTATTGGGGCGCCTTTGAAGAACACCCCTTTTTACATTTCAACGTCTGCTATTATTCCGCCATCGAGCATTGCATTCGGTTAGGCTTGGAACGGTTCGAAGCCGGCGCCGGCGGCAGTTTCAAACAGCTTCGAGGTCTGGACCCTGCACCTACCGGTAGCGTTCACTACATCGTCGAGGGAAAGTTTCGGCGCGCCGTGGAGCGATTCCTGCAACAGGAACGGGAGATGATCCGTCAGAAGCGGGACATGTTGCTCGATGGAAGCCAGCTCAAACGCGACACGGAAACGCCATGAAAGGTGTCATCGCCTCGTTTTCTTGACTCTCTCGACGTTACTGGTTACGGTGGCTTGCATGTTTCGAAGGGTTATCGCGTGCTTGGTCCTCGGTATGTGGTTGGGTTTGTTGGGGGTAGAATTCTCCGAGGAGCTAGGATTATTTGTCTTCACCAACGAGGAAACGGATCAAGCAGCGGATGATGCATTGGGAAGCCTCGGGCAGGCTATCTCGGCGCCAGATCAACCGTATTTCTCTATCGCGAAACATTGGCTGAGTAAGATTGCAGTTTACCAATTGTCGGATAGCGCGCTTGCTTGCAAACCGCTAGCTCTTTCCAGCCAATATCATCTGGCGGCAACCGTACCCAAACACTATATTCCTATCTACAAGCTTTACCTCGATTTTCGAATCTGATCTGACCTTCCCTAGTCGTTCTATTAGTAACTCCCTCAAAATTTCTGTGGACCTGTTCGGGCGTCAACGGATCCAGGACGATTGAATGAGAGGAGAAAGTCGTTGCTATCGGTTGGATAAAAGAATCCGCGCTACTGTGATGTCGGTCATGAAATGTATCACGCGAGGATCAGCCGACCGGAGCGGCGATGTTCAGCATGAAAAAATCGACAGGATTCTCTTCAGCCCGGGAGGTAGTGGGAAAATGCCTCCTTGAGCTCATGGGTTCTCATTCTGAAAGGAAAACTTGTAGTATCTTCAAGGGCGCTGGTGATTGACGGCAGGACCTCATCGAAGTAGCCCGCGAGCGGCGCTGTCTCTTAAAAGCGTCAGCGCTTAATGTCAGCAAAAATGAAATCTAAATCCATCTTAATGCTGCATATGGCTCTTCTCGCCGCTCTGTGCGGAGTTTTGTATTTTGCCTATTTAGGATCCACTCCCTTTTTTGACAAGGGGGAGCCCCGAGAGGCGCTCGCTGTGCAAGACATCGTCCAACGCGGCGAATGGCTGGTTCCGTTGAAAAAGGCGACGGACATCCCATCCAAGCCACCGCTGTTTCACTGGAGCGCGGCCATCTCGTCTCTGATCACGGGTCAACTCAGTGAGTCCGCGATCCGTTTTCCGTCGGCTGTGTATGCGACCTTGGGTGTGCTGTTTCTTTATGTCCTTGGACGAAAGCTCTTTGGCGCGAACGTTGCCCTCCTAGGAGGAGCGATTCTCGCCACCACGACCATTTATCAAAACCAAGCGCTAAGCGCGCGCGTCGATATGACCCTCTGTTTTTTTGTAACGGTGAGCCTGGGGCTATTTTATTCGTTGTATCGCGGATTCTTGACGAGGGAGATTTGGTATTACGTTTTCTTTTCGCTCGTGGGCATCAGCGTATTAGCGAAGGGTCCGTTGGGGATTGTGCTGCCCGCCCTCGTGGCTGGGGCATTCGTGGTATTGAAGAAAAGATGGGATCTGGTTTCGAAGTTTTGCTTGCATCCAGGCGTCGTCGTGATGCTGATCCTCGGCGCAGGTTGGTACGTGATCGCGGTGACGCGTGGCGGAGAAGGCTTTTTTGATCGCCAAATTATCGAAGAAAACCTCAGCCGCTTTGCCGGCGGCTCGGGTCATAGTCATCCTCCTTATTACTACATCCCCTATCTTTTCGCTCTTGGCCTTCCGTGGAGTCTTTTTCTCCCTTTCCTGCTGTGGGATTCCTTTAAGAAAGGATTTCTCTCGGACGACGACAGCCTCTTTCTAAAACTATGGTTTTTAGCAATGTTCGTTTTCTTTTCCGTCTCAATGGGGAAGCGGCCGGTCTACATTCTGCCGATATATCCGGCTTTATCACTACTGATGGCCATCTGGTTCTATCAGCATGGCGCGGCAGCCGGGACGAGACGTGTGCTTTACCGGGCCATGGCGGCATTGGCTGGGGCGGCGGGACTCATGCTCATTGTCGTCACGCTGGGAGCCTTGTGGCGCCATGACCCCGGTTGGTTTTTTTCGCCTGTCGAACGCCTGCTCAAGGCCAAAGACCGCGCCAATCTTTTGGTTGTCAAGAATGCGTTGGCGACGTTTGGCTGGTCTTTCACGGTTGTGGCGCTGCTGTCGGGGCTTCTTTGGCTGTCCCTAGCTCGTTCTTTGTGGGTAGGGAGACTTCGCTCCGCGGCCTGGCGACTTGTTTTAATTGCGGTTGCCGTTGCTTTCATTACTCGGGCCGTAGTCATGCCCGTGATAGCCGAAGCAAAAAGTTATCGCGAGTTCATGAGCAAAGTAGATCAACAGGTCACGGCCCACAGCAAGCTCTTACTTTACGGGTCATTTAACAGCGACCCGGTGATTTTTTATCGCGGCGGGCCGATCGAAACGCTCGATCAACCACTGGAGGAACTCGCTTCGAGGATCGGGTCCGGTGACCTGTTTATCATCATGCCGGAACAACTGTTTGTCGAGATTCAGAAACAAAGGCGGGACCTCCCGCCCCCGTTGTTGAAGAGCGCGGGGACGGGTCCCGAGGGTGATGCGCGGCTGGTTCTGGTGCGGGGTGGAGAACTCTGACAAACTAAGGAAGCTCGTCGAAATGGCCCTCTTCACGAGAAACCCCTGCAGGTCAGTTTCCTTGACAGGTTCCTAGCTTTCTTCTAACGTCGGCTGCGGAGCTAAAGTCATGAAACCTGCCGTGAAGAACATCATCGAGCCGCTGATCTTTTTCGCCGTGCTCTTGATTCTGTGGGAGATCTTGGTCGAGGTGATCAAGGTTCCCTCTTTCATCTTGCCGCCGCCGCGAGATTTGTGGACATCCTTCATAAAGAAATTACCCATTCTGGGCAATCACTCGCTCATTACATTCGTCGAAGCAGTGGGTGGATTTACATTCTCTTTGTTTCTCGGGGTGGCATTCGCCATTGCCGTGGTTTATTCGCGCCATCTGCAGAATACGATTTACCCGCTCATCGTGATTCTCTACGCCATGCCGAAGAGCGCCTTCGCGCCGCTCATGGTGATCTGGGTGGGATATGGACTCATGTCTAAGATCGCGATTGCTTTTCTGGTGGCGTTTTTCCCCATCGTGGTGAATACCGTCGTGGGGCTTAAAGAAGTGGAGCCGGAGCTTCTCGAACTGGC
>Ga0209874_1000501_pt1 | contig 11595 bp, 11 predicted proteins | sample GWRWN1_20_30_FD_187216 | JGI IMG/M metagenome (GOLD analysis project Ga0209874, IMG submission 187216) | Riverbed sediment microbial communities from areas with no vegetation in Columbia River, Washington, USA - GW-RW N1_20_30 (SPAdes)... | ecosystem: Environmental > Aquatic > Freshwater > River... | reverse complement strand
CGCAGGGCCTCAGGCGGTTCGCCAGCGCCGGCGACGGAGGACGGTCGTAGGCGGCGCCTCAGGGGGAGCCGGTCGGGGCGTCGGTGCAGACCAGCGCCCAGGTGCGTTCCTGATCGGACGGCATGCCCGACGGACCAGGTGGCTGCTGCGCCATGGTCTCTCCCTCCCATCGACGGGCGGTTCACGCGGCCGAGGATCCCTTGCCTGCACGTCGCTCGCTTGCGTGTCCGCGAGCCTACCCTGAACGGTGGGTCCGCCTCCCGCGGGCCGGGATCGGAGGGAGGACGGCGTGAGCGTCCGGACGGATGCAGTGCCGAGCAACCCGGTGTTGCTCCAGCACGCCCAGCAGCGAGCGCAGAAGGTCGAGAACCGCATTGCCGATGCGATCACGCGGTTCGCCGGGTCGATGCCCTTTGTGTACATCCATGTCCTGTGGTTCGCCGCCTGGATCGCCTTCAGGATCGAGCAGTACCCGTTCGGGCTGCTCACCATGATCGTGTCGCTGGAGGCCATCTTCCTGTCGACCTTCGTGATGATCAGCCAGAACCGCGCCGACGAAAGACGTCAGGTCCTGGCCGACCATCAGTGGGCGACGGTCCAGCAGGAAGAGCAACAGAACGAGGATCTGCTGCGCCTCTCCAACCAGATCCTGGAACTCACCAGGGCCATCCATGCGATGAGCTCGACGCGGGCGGCCGCGCACCCCGCCAGCCCGGATGACTCTCCGACCCAGGCGTCCGGCCCGGCCGAAACGCCTGGCTCATAGCCCTGGAGCTGCCTCGTCGGTCTCCTGGCGGCGCCGCCTGAGCCGCCACCCAGAGCCGCGCGATCAGATCAGGATGTAGTGGTAGAACAGGCCGGCCATCTGCCAGGCGACCGCGGCCGCCATCACGGCCAGGACGGCCGGGACGACCGCCGGGAGCCGGCGGAGCAGGACCACCGACGGCAGCAGCAGGAGGTGGGTCCGGTACTGAGCCAGGTGCCCGCCGGCGACCAGCGGTGCCACCCAGAACATGACCGTGTAGACCAGGACGACCAGGTCGAGCGTGTTGCGCTCCCTGGCTGCCAGGGTGGCGCCGACGGCCACGAGCACGATGCCGGTGACCAGGAGGAACTGGTATCGGGGGGCCGGCTGACCGGTCAGCGACCTGCTGGGCGCGCCAGGGGGGCGGGGGCGGGGCACGGCATTCTTCACGAAGGTGGCGGCGGGGTTGTGCAACCCGGTCCCGTAGTGGGCCTCGACCAACAGGAGGCCGTCCCAGCGGCCGACCTCGGCCTGCTGAAGGGCCATGACGGCGAGCAGGCCGACTGCGACCAGGCCGCTGGTCCGGATTGCTCGGCCGAGTGCGGCCTGCGGGTCCATGCCGAGCCGGCGACGGCCGACCAGCAGCCAGACCGGGACCACCGCGGCGAGCAGGACGCCGGTCTGGTAGGCGGCGGCCGGCACGGCCCCGGCGATCCCGGCGGCGGTCCAGCGTCCCCGGGCCAGCAGGGCCAGGAACAGCAGGCTGCCGGCGACGGCCAGCGAGACCGGGAACAGCGCGTGCTCGTAGATGCTGCCAGGGAAGAGCGCGGCCAGGGCCAGGCAGGCGAGGTTGGCGAGCGTCGCCCGCGCCTCCAGCAGCCACCACACGAGCACCAGCGACCCGAGGGCGAACAGCTCGGTGATGAGCAGCCCGGCACGGGGGTAGGGAAGGCCGAGGGGGCCCAGCAGCCGCATGCCGAGCGGGTAGAGGGGGAACCAGCCCGCCGTGCCGCACCAGTCGGCCGCCGTGAACGGGCTGGTCGGTTTGGGGACGCAGCGGAGCAGCGTGTAGCCGTGCCTGGCGATGTTCAGGTAGTTGCCGGAGTCCCACCTGGCATGGGTTCTGACCAGGAAGTAGTTGAAGCCGTTGTGGGCGGCGGCGGCCCAGTACAGGGCGTGCCCGGCGAGCCAGGCCAGCACCGGCGGCACGACCAGCGCCGCGGCCTGGCGGCGGCCGGGGCCGACCTTCATCTCATGGCCGCCGGGAGCGCCGGCCCACACGCCAGGACCCGGGTGCCAGCAGCCCTTCGGCCTTCAGGCACGCCAGGGCCACCGTCGGGAGCTCCTCGGCCGCTCGCACGGCCAGGTAGCGGGGCTGCCAGGCCGGGGCGAACTTCTTGTTGAAGCGGTACAGGGTCTCGATCTGGAACGGGCGAGAGAGCCTGTGCAGCACCCAGCGGGCGGCCCGCAGCCGCAACGGGACGTCCGCGCCGGCGCCGGCCGCAAGGATCGCCCGCAGGAAGGAGAAGTTGAGGGACAGGCGGCGGACCCCGAGGGCCGGCAGCCGCCGGGCGGCCTCCACGATCAGGAAGTCGTTGAGGATGGCGGGGGCGTCCCGCTCCCGCCGCATGGCGTCCAGGCTCGCCCCGTCACCGTCCCACGGGACCAGGTGCAGGAAGCCGAGGGGCCGGCCGCTGGCGTCCCGGCCGATCACCAGCAACCCGCCCGCGTCGCGGGGGTCGAACAGGCGCCCGAGGGTCATGGAGAAGCCGCGTTCGGGTGCCGCCCCGCGCCAGCGGGCCGAGAGGGCTCGCAGGCCGGTCAGCTCCTCGGGGCTCAGCTCGCCGACCCGGCACACCGTGGTGGTGAGCCCGGCCCGCAGGGCCCGGCGCCAGCTCTGCCTGGCGATCCGAACCGCCCGGCCCTCCAGCGTGAACCGCTCCAAGTCCAGCACGGCCTCGTCTCCCAGGTAGATCGGGGTCAGGCCGGCCAGCCGGTAGGTGCGGGCGGCCAGCGCCCCGCAGCCCAGCACGGCGGCGATCCGGCCCTGGGCGGCCGTCCCGGCCAGGAACGCGGCCGCCGCGGCCGGCCAGTCGGCCGGCGGGCCGATCGGGTCACCGGCGGCCAGGGCCACCACCCCGACCGGAGCCCATGACACCAGGGCGCCTCCCGCCCAGGTGCTCGCGCGGTCGTCGCGCAGCGCGAAGTAGGCCAGCGAGTCGCCGGAGGCGGCCACGGCCTCGGCCAGCCTGGGGTCGCGGACGGGGCGAACCAGGGCCGGGGCGAGCACGCGGGCGACGGCCAGCAGCGCGCCAAAGTAGAAGACGGCCGCCACCGAGGCCGGGAAGAAGCGGCCGAACCGTCCTTCCAGCCCGATCCCGGAGCCGAGCCCCACCGCCATGCGGCCGGTCTCCCGCACGATCCGGGGCAACGTCAACGGCGCGGCCACGTCGTCGGCGTTGGCCAGCAATCCGAGCGTTGCGTAGACGGTGGTGGCCACCGCCACCATCAGTGCCGGCCGCAGGGCGGCCCGACGCTCGAGCGGATCCTGGGAGGCGGTGAAGCGGCCGGCCTGGCTGACCAGCAGGCCGGCCAGGAACGCCTCGATCAGCGCCTCTTCCACGTCGAGGCCCTTGGCCACGTGGAGGACGGCGCTGCCGACCAGCAGCCCCACCGTGGCCAGCCAGGCCAGTCGCTGCCGGCGCCGGAGCCCGCCGGCCAGCAGCAGCAGGCCGATACCGGCCGCGGCAGTGGCCGCCGTGGCGCCCTCCGACACCGCACCTGGGACCAGTTCGTGGAGGACCCGCAGCCGGTCCGCCTCGGCAGGCAGCAGCGCCGATACCAGGTTGAGCACGCCGGCCAGGGCGGCCAAGGCGGCCGCCACCCGAGGACCCAGCTCCCGGCGCCGCCCGGTGGCGGTCGGCGGCCGAGCGAAGGCCCGCTCCGGGGTCGAGCCGCGCGCTTCCATGGCGTCCCAGCCTCGTCGAGGACGTGTCATTTGTACGGCGAGCTCGGTGAGAGCCGCGTGAGATATCGATGGGCGGCCGACATTCTCACCGTCCTCTCATGCCAGATGACCGTTGCTGGTGAACCATGATCGAGAGGAGGTGGGCATGCGCGTCCTGCTGGTCGAGGACGAGATCAAGATGTCCAGGGCCATCCGGCGCGGGCTCGAGCGGGAGGGCTATGCGGTCGACGCCGCCCTCGACGGCAAGGACGGCCTGCACCGCGCCATCGAGTGGGACTACGACGCGGTCGTGCTCGACGTGATGCTTCCCGGCCTCGACGGCATCGAGGTCTGCCGGCGCCTCCGCCTGGCGGGGCGCTGGGCACCCGTGCTCATGCTCACCGCCCGCGACGGGGTGGCCGACCGGATCAACGGGCTGGACGTCGGCGCCGACGACTACCTGGTCAAACCGTTCGCTTTCGGGGAGTTGCTGGCGCGCCTGCGTGCCCTGGTCCGCCGGGGCGCCCGCGAACGCCCCGCCGTCCTGAAGGTCGGCGACCTGGTCCTGGACCCGGCGGCCCACGTCGTGACGCTGTCGGGCCGGTCGGTGCCGCTCTCGACCCGGGAGTTCGCCCTGCTCGAGTTTCTGATGCGCAACGCTGGCCAGGTGGTGAGCCGCTCCGCGATCCTCGAGCACGTGTGGGACTACAACTATGACGGCATGTCCAACGTCGTCGACGTCTACGTGGGCTACCTGCGTCGCAAGCTCGAGCAGCCGCTCGGCCAGGTCCGAATCCGGACCGTCCGGGGCGTCGGCTACGGGCTCGAGCCGGCGTAGCGACGTGGCCGGCTGGCTCGCCCGCCTCCCCGTTCGGGCCCGCCTCACGGCCTGGTACGTCGTCCTGCTCGCGGTGATCCTGGCCGCCCTCGGCTCCTTCCTGCTGCTGCGCCTGCGCGCCGATCTGGTCGCCGAGGTCGACAAGGCGCTCGATGCCCAGGCTGCCGGGATCCTGACCGACTCCGAGAGCGGCCTGGATGCGATGCCAGGGGCCAGCGTGGCCGGCCTGCCACGCGGCGAGACCGCCGCCCAGCTGCTGTCCCCCAGCGGCGAGGTCCGCGACCGGGCCGGTGCCGCGGCGCCGGCCCGGTCGCTGCTCACCCCGGTGATGCTGCGGCAGGTGCTGGCCGGCCAGCAGGTGCGGGCAGAGGTGCGGTCCGGGCCGAACGAGGCGCGCTACCGGGTGCTCGGCCTGCGCCAGGCGGGGCGTGGGGCACCGACCGTCCTGGTGGTCGCCGCCCCGCTTGCCGATGTCGACAGGTCGGTGGAGCGGCTGCGCCTGCTGCTGCTGGTCGCTGGCCCGATCGCGCTGCTCCTCGCCGGCGGGGGCGGTTGGCTGCTCGCCAGGGTGGCGCTGCGACCGGTGGGCCGGATGACCGAGCAGGCCGAGGCGATCGGCGCCGACCGGCTGCACGACCGGGTGTCGGTCCCGGACGCCACCGACGAGCTGACCCGCCTTGCCCGCACCCTCAACGGCATGCTCGACCGGATCGAGCGCGGCGTGGTCGAGCAGCGCCGGTTCGTCGCCGACGCCTCCCATGAGCTGCGCACGCCGCTGGCCGTGATGCGGGCCGAGCTGGAGGTCGCGCTCCGCGCCGACGACCCGGCCGCCGACGCCTCCGAGGTGCTCGGCAGCGCGGCCGAGGAGGTGGCAAGGATGAGCAAGATCGTCGACGACCTGCTCACCCTTGCCCACCGCGACGAGAACAGCCTCGAGCTGCTCCTGGCGCCCATCGACCTCGGCGAGATCGCCACCGAGGTCGCCGGCAAGCTCCGCCCACTCGCCGAGGAGGGGGGCCTCCAGCTCGTCGTGGAGGCCCCGTCGGTGCCGGTCGTGGCCGACCAGGCCCGCCTCACTCAGGTCGTCACCAACCTGGTCGACAACGCGGTCAAGTACACCGGCGCCAGCGGCTCGGTCCGGGTCCGGGTCTGGGACGAGGCCGGTGGGAGCGGACTGGCGGTGACCGACACCGGCCCAGGGATCGGCCCAGAGGACCTCCCCAAGGTCTTCGACCGCTTCTTCCGGCTGGACGCGGCCAGGACCAGGGCCCGCGGCGGCAGCGGGCTCGGCCTCGCCATCTGCAAGGAACTGGTCGAGGCGCATGGCGGACGCATCTGGGCCGAGAGCATCCCCGGCACCGGCAGCACCTTTGCATTCACCCTGCCGGCCCAGCCGCCAGCGGCGGTCCACCAGCCGGCGCCATGACCGCCCGCCACCAGCTCCACCGGATCGCCCACCTGGCGCATCTCCACCTCCCCGCCAGCCTGCTCCACCAGGCCGACCGGTTGGCGGGGATGCTCACGGCCCGCGGCCAGGAGGCCCTCGACACGATCGTGCCGGACGCCACCCACACCTGGCGGGGGGCCCGCTCCGAACTACCGTATGCGCTGGCGTTCGCCAGCCAGCACCTGACCGTCCGGCGAGGAGCGCGGCCACCGCCGGGGAACGCCGCTCCAGGCCCGGCGGGCCCGGCATGAGCGGCCGCCGGCCCTGGCGCCGTCTGCTCGTGGCGGTGGTGGTGACCAGCCTGGCCCTGAGCGGTGTCGTCCTGGCCGCGGTGGTGCCCACCTCGCTGGTGGCGACGGCGGCCGCGCGGGACCTGGGCGGCAGCGCCCATCCGCTCGGCCGCCTGCTCGCCCGGCCGCCGGCCAACTCGGTGGTGTACGCCGCCGACGGCTCGGTACTGGCCGTGCTCCACGCCGACCAGGACCGCACCGTGGTGCCGCTGTCGGCGGTGCCGGCCACCGTCCGCGACGCCGTCCTGGCCATCGAGGACGCCCGCTTCTACGCCCACGGCGCCCTCGACCTGCGCGGGATCGTCCGGGCGGCGGTCACCGACCTGTTCGGCGACCACATCAGCCAGGGCGGCAGCGACCTCACCCAGCAGTACGTCAAGAACGTGGTCACCGGCGACCAGGTCAGCCTGCGCCGCAAGCTGGTCGAGGCCCTCGACGCGGTCCAACTGGAGCGACACCTGAGCAAGGACCAGATCCTGGCCGCCTACCTGAACCGGGTCTACTTCGGCGACGGGGTCTACGGGATCGCCACCGCGGCCGAGCACTACTTCTCCAGGCCGGTCGGGCGGCTGACGCTGGCACAGGCGGCCGCCCTGGCCGGCACCATCGCCAGCCCTCAGCGGTTCAAGCCGACGGCCGGGAGGGCCGCGCTCGCCCGCCGCGACCTGGTCCTCGACCGGATGGCGGCGCTCGGCTTCGCCAGCCCGGCCCGGGTCGCGGCGGCCAAGCGCCAGCCGCTGCGGCCGAGGCTGCACCCCGAGACGGTCCGCTACCCGTACTTCGTCGACGACGTCACCCGCGTCCTGCTCGGCGACCACTCGCTGGACGAGGGCCTCGGCCCGGTCGGCTCGGCGGCCAGGCGGCGAGCCGTCTTCGAGGGCGGCCTGTCGGTCACCACCAGCCTGCGGCCCGACGACCAGCGGCTGGCCGAGCGGGCGGTCGGCGACCGGCTGGCCGGCGTCGGCCTCGGCGGCGCGCTGGTCAGCATCGACCCGGCCAGCGGGGCGGTGGTGGCCATGGTCGGCGGGCGCGACTTCGCCAGCTCCAGGGTCAACCTGGCGACCGGCCAGGGCGGCGGCGGCTTCCCGCCCGGCTCCTCGTTCAAGGTCTTCTACCTGGTCGCCGCCCTGGAGCAGGGCATATCGGCGAGCACCACCTTCGACACCGCCTCGCCGACGACGGTGTCGGCGCCCGCCTGCCCGACCGGCTACACCGTCCACAACGCCGAGCGGGCGCTGTCCGGCCGCATGGCCCTCGCCCAGGCCACCGCCGAGTCCGTCAACGTCTACTACGCCCAGCTCATGGTGCTGGTCGGGACTCCCAACGCGATCCAGGTCGCCAGACGCATGGGGATCACCTCGCCGCTGCGCGACTACTGCTCGCTGGTGCTCGGCAGCGAGAACGTCACCCCGCTGGAGCTGGCCAGCGCCTACGCCACGCTGGCCGCCGGCGGCGTGCACTGCCAGCCCTCGGTGCTGGCCCGGGTCGCCGACCCGACCGGCCGGGTCCTGTTCGACGGCCGGCCTTCCTGCCGCCAGGTCCTCGACCCGCAGGTGGCCGCCGCTGCCGTCGGCATCCTGCGCAGGGTGGTGCAGCCAGGCGGGACCGGCTTCCGGGCCGCCTTCGGCCGGCCCCTGGCCGGCAAGACCGGCACCACCACGAGCTTCGCCGACGCCTGGTTCACCGGCTTCACCCCCCAGCTGGCCACCTCCGTCTGGGTCGGCGACCCGGTCAGGCAGGCTCCGATGAGCGACCTGTTCAACGGCGGGCCGGTCTACGGTGGCACCTTCCCGGCCCTCATCTTCCACGACTACATGGCCGCCGCCCTGGCCGCGCAACCCGTCGCCGACCTGCCCGGCCCGCGCGGATGACCATCCTCGGCCGGGTGATGGCCTACCAGCGCCCGTTCCTGGCGGCGATCGCCAGCGTCGGGCTGCTCGCCACCGCACCCGCGTCGGTCTCGTTCCTACTCGCGAGCCTGGTCGTGAGCGCCCTGTGGCACGACCCGGCAGGCGGTCACCGGGTGGTGGCCGCCTGCTGTGCCTGGCGGGCCACCGACCTGCCTCGCGGCCCGCTGCTCCCCCTGCTGGGCAGCGCCTTCCTGGTCCGGCGGCCGGTCGAAGCGGTGTGGACGGTGGCCGCCACCTGGCTGGTGCTCGGGCCGCTGGAGGCGGTCGTCGGCAGCCGGAGACTGCTCGCCCTCGGCGCCCTCGGCCATGCCGTGCCGACCGTCCTGGTCGACCTGTGCTGGCTGGCCGGCGGGATGGCCGGTCAAGGGCTGGGCGGCCTGGACGTAGGCACCTCGGCGGTGGTGGTCACCGCGGCCGCCGCACTGGCGGTGGCCACCCGGTCGCTGCCAGTGGCCTCCGTGCTGGCCGTCGGGCTGGCGGTCGACATCGCCGCCGCCCCCGACCTGGCCACCGCCGAGCACCTGGTCGCGGTCGCCGTTGGGGTGGGCTTCGCCCTCGCCCTCTCGCGGCATCCGCACGGCGCCGGCTCACCGTCCCCGCGGGAGCCGGCCACCAGCCTCCAGCATTCGACACGGGCCCCGAGCAGCTGGTAGCGGCCGGGCGTGGTCCGCCGAAGATGAGGGCTCGGTGAGAGTTCCCCTGCGGCCGTACCGGATTCACCCAGCGCTCATGATCGCCGCCGTACAACGGTACCCGGAGGCCGGGCACTGCGGGACGCAGCCGCCGAGGCCTCCGCGGGAGGCTGACCATCATCCGGACCTCACAGTCGGTTCTCGGCGCCGTGGTCCTCGCCGCCGTACTGGCGCTGGTCCCGCTGCCCGACCACATCATCCCGGCGTCCCCGGCCGCCGCCCGGCCGGCCCGCCCGGCCGCCGCCAGGTCCGGCGGCGTCGTGGTGGTGGCGGCCGGGGACATCGCCTGCCGGCCTGGCTCGCCGCCGACGCCGGCCGGCTGCCAACAGCGGGCGACCGCCCGCGCCGTCCTCGCCCAGCACCCGACGGCCGTGCTTCTGCTCGGCGACAACCAGTACCGGGACGGGGCGCTGTGGAAGTACCGGGCGTCCTACGACCCGACCTGGGGCCGGTTCATCGAGCGCACCTACCCGACCCCGGGCAACCACGAGTACAAGACTCCCGGGGCGATCGGGTACTACCGGTACTTCGGCTCCCGGGCCGCAGCGCCGGTCAAGCCCTGGTACTCCTTCCGGCTCGGCTCCTGGCACCTGGTCGCCCTGAACAGCAACTGCCGATCGGTCGACTGTGCAGCTGAGGCGGCCTGGCTCCGGGCCGACCTGGCTGCCCACCCGGCCCGCTGCACCCTCGCCTTCTGGCACCACCCACGGTTCACCTCCGGCCACGAAGGCGAGACCAGGGCCGTCGGTCCGTTCTGGGACGCGCTCTACGCCGCCCGTGCCGACCTGGTGCTCAACGGCCACGATCACGACTACGAGCGCTTCGCCCCTCAGGACCCACTCGGCCACCATGATCCCGTCAACGGCATCCGCGAGTTCGTGGTCGGCACCGGCGGCGCGCCATGGCTGGCGTTCCGCACGGCGGCGGCCAACAGCCAGGTCCGCACGACCGGCACGTTCGGGGTCCTGCGGCTCACCCTCCAGCCGGGCGGCTACCGGTGGCGCTTCGTGCACGCCGCCGGGGCCCCCTTCAGTGACCACGGCAGCGGTACCTGCCACTGAGCTCGAACCTGCGGGAGGCGCCGTGGACCGCCGCCGGTTCCTGGGCCGGACGATGGCCAGCGTTGCCTGGATGGCCGCCGGCGGGGCCGCTCTGAGGGGCGGCCAGCTGGGACGGGCCGCGCAGGAACGGAACGGCTCGGCGCTTCCCGACCGCCCGAGCAGCGACCTCGGGCGCCGACAGCTCATCTGGTCGGTACCGACCGCGGAGCCCTTGGCCGCCCTGACGTTCGACGACGGGCCCGACCCCGAGCTCACTCCCCCGATCCTGGCGGTCCTGGCCCGCTACGGGGTGCGGGCGACCTTCAACGTGATGGGCTACAACGCGGTCAGGCACCGCGACCTGATCCAGGCGCTGGTGGACGGCGGCCACGAGCTCGGCAACCACACCTGGACGCACGAGGACCTGGCCTTCCAGTCGCCCGCCGCCACCTATCGGCAGCTGGACCGCGGGCTGACGGCGATCGAGCGGACGGCCGGCGTGCGGCCGCGCTTCTTCCGTCCCCCGCGGGGGGAGCTGACCGGAGCGGCCCTCCAGGCCGCCGCCCGGCTCCGCCACGACATCCTGCTGTGGTCGGTGACGCGCGGGCCGGCAGGGGTGGGCACGCCGCAGGCGGTCGCGGACCATCTCGCCGCGGCGGTGGGCCCCGGGGACGTCGTCGGGCTCCACGACGGCATCGGCAGGGCGACCTTCGACCGCGGCGGGGTCCACGCCTACTTCCTGCGGGCACGGCGCCAGGTGGAGGTGGCCGCCCTCCCGGCCGCGATCGAAGGGATGCAGGCCAGAAATCTCCGGCTGGTCACCGCCTCGGCCCTGCTCGACGCCGCCGCATCGGCGCCAGCGACCTGGGACCGGTAGTGAGCGTCGAGCACGGCCCGGGTGATGTCGAGGTACTCCTCCAAGGCTTCGACCATCTCGGCGCTGTCGTGCCCGCCATCGGCTGACCCAGGTGTGCGGCTCGGGGCCGCCACCCGCGGGGAGCACGCTCCAGTTCGAGACGAAGACCCGGCCCGCCTGCTGACGGCGACGCCGCCGGGGAAGAACAGCGACCCCTGACCCAGCACGGTCCGCTGGCCGTTGGGCCGCAGCTGCCGCGCCGCCGGCTGCGGAGGACCGTCGTGGCCGCACCTACGCCTCAGGAGGAGCCGGTCGGGCGTCGGTGCAGACCAGCCGCCCAGGGGCGGCCGGCGGCGCGGGTGAGGACCACGGTGGCGCGCTCCTCACCGCGCAGCCGCAGGCGCGCGGTCAGCTCGGCGGCGTCGACCGCCGAGCCCCGCTTGCGGACCTCGATGGTCCCGACGCGGCGCTCGCGCAGCAGCGCGCGAAGCCGCTTCAGGCTCCACGGCAGTGAGGCGTCGACCCGCAGCGACCGGCCGAACGGGGTGTGCAAGGGCACGTCGGCGGCCAGGAACGCGATCCGCGGGTCCAGCTTCCAGGCGCCGAGCCGGCGGGCCAGCTCCTCGACCAGGCCGGCCCGGGTCACGGCCGGGTTGGGATCGAGCAGGAACGCGCCGGGCGGGGCGCACGGCACCGGCGGGCCTGGCCGCGCAACCAGGGTGTGGCCGCCAGGGAAGACCGTGGCCCGCCGGCCGGTGGTGGCCAGGGCCGGCGACCAGAGCGCCGCCTCCTTCAGCTCGCGGCGGTCGGCGAGCAGCTCCACCTCCCAG
>Ga0209874_1000499_pt1 | contig 11616 bp, 9 predicted proteins | sample GWRWN1_20_30_FD_187216 | JGI IMG/M metagenome (GOLD analysis project Ga0209874, IMG submission 187216) | Riverbed sediment microbial communities from areas with no vegetation in Columbia River, Washington, USA - GW-RW N1_20_30 (SPAdes)... | ecosystem: Environmental > Aquatic > Freshwater > River... | reverse complement strand
CGAGCTCCCCGGCGAGGTGGTCTCGCTGATCTGCGTCCCGGTCGCGAGTCGAGGGCGGCCGCTCGGTGCGCTCACGCTCGCGCGGAGCGCGCAGGGGCCTGAATACGGAGCGGACGAGCTCGCGCTCGCCGAGGATCTGGCAATGCGGATCGGCATCGCGATCGATCGCGCGCGTCTCTACCTCGAGGTCGAGGAGCGCGCCGACGCCGCCCGCGTTCTCACGTACGTTGCCGACGCCGTCCTCCTCCTCGACCGGGCAGACACCGTTCGGCTCTGGAATCCGGCCGCCGAGAGCATCACGGGAATCGCCTCGGCCGACGTGCTGGGGCGGCCCTCGGTGGAGGTGATACCCGGCTGGCGAGATGCCGTGGACTCGATTCCGGTCTCGACCTCACCCGATCCGGGCCACCCCGAAGTGCTGATCCCGATCGAGTCTGAGCAGGGAGAACGGTGGATCGCGATCTCGGGCGTCACGTTCTTCGGCGGCACGGTCTACGCCTTCCGCGACGTGACCGAGGGCCGCCACCTCGAGGAGCTGAAGGCCGACTTCATCGCCACGGCCTCCCACGAGCTGCGCACGCCGCTCGCCGCCGTGTACGGAGCCGCGCAGACGCTCCTTCGTCACGATTTCGCGCTGGACGAGGCAGGCCGGGACCGGTTCGTCTCGCTTATCGCGGAGGAATCCGAGCGTCTGGGGCGGATCGTGAACGAGATTCTGCTCGCGAACCAGCTCGACTCGGGACGAGTCGACCTGGGCTCCGAACCCTTCGACCCGATCGAACTGGTCGAGCGGGTCATCGAGGCGGCGCGGGCGCACGCGCCGCCGGAGATCTCGGTCGAGCGAGTGGTCCCTGAGCGCGCACCCCACGTCGCGGCTGACCGCGACAAGGTGCGGCAAGTCCTCGTGAACCTGGTCGAGAACGCGATGAAGTACTCACCCGACGGTGGCCGGATGGAGGTCGGCCTCGAGTCGGGACAGTCGTCTGACGAGGAGACGGTCATCTTTTTCGTCAAGGACGAAGGGATCGGCATCCCCTCCGACGAACAGGCCCGGATCTTCGAGAAGTTCTATCGCCTCGATCCGCAGATGACGCGCGGCGTCGGCGGGACTGGGCTCGGCCTCTACATCTGCAGTGAGCTGGTCCATCGCATGGGTGGAAATATCTGGGTCGAATCGAACGAGGGGGAGGGATCAACTTTCCTGCTCGAGCTTCCGGTGGAGTCCGGGCCGTTCCCGCGCGCTCTGCCGGTGCAGGGGCAACCCTCCGGGGCCCACACTCCTGATCCGGCTCGTTAGCTGAAGGAGGCCCTCTAGCGGCCTCGGCCGGGCCTCCTTGCCGACGCCGCCGGCGCAGCCCTTCCGGCAGTATTCAGTCTGGTGACTGAACCCGCCGTGCCGAGTGGGAGCGATCCCGGCCTCGTCCGAGAACTCCTCGCCGTGGCTCAGGGATACACCGTTCTCGCACGGGATGGGAGACGAGTCGGGGCTTTTCTCGAGCTCGACGACGCGGATGGTGAAGGAATCGCGATCCGACGCGACGGCGCCTTTGTCTGGCGGCGGCGCGTCCTGTCGTTCGAGACCGTGGCGAAGGTCCTTCCGGAACGGCGCGCAGTCGTGCTCAACGTCGAGCGCCGTGCGCTCGACGAAGAGCCTGTGGCCGCCCCCGAACCTGCTCATGGGGACGGAGACTGGCAAGAGCGGATCACGCAGTACGTCTCACCGGGCGAGAGCCAGGCTGCTGAGATCTCCGAACGAGAGCGCCACGAACCGACGCAAACAACTGCGGGCAAAGCCGAGCGGCACCTGCTCTTCGTCTCGACCTCGCGCGGCTACAAGCTGGTCGAGAGGGAAGGGCCGCCGCCGTCCCCCGGTCACGCCGTCGCCGTGCCCGACGCATCCGGCTCCTTTCTCGTCGCCAAGCTCGGACCGTCACCGCTCCCCAACGACGACCGGATCTGCGCGTACCTCGCCCCGAATTGATCGCTCGGACCGGCATCCATCCCCGATCAAAGCGCGGCAAATCGTTCAGTTAGGCAGTGCCGTCTTCGTCTGGATCCTCTTTTAAACGTTCGAGCCGATCCTCATACCAGCTCGGTCCTCGCGAGACGACGGCCCAGCCGCCCTCCTCGAGCGCCGCGATCAGACCTCGAAGAGCGAGTCGAGCCTCGTCGCCGGGCGAGTCCTCGTCGCGGAGGCGGAAGTACGAGGAGAAAGCGATTGCATATTCGGAACCTGGGAACGCTGCGAACAGCTGGCACTTGAGGTAGCCGCGCCACAGCCTGATCTCGCAGACTTCGACGCCCGCGCGTTGCAGGCGGGTTTGCTGCTGGGCAGCCCAGGACTCTTCGTGCGTCTCTGGACTCGGTTCCGGAACCGGCACGACGTGTACGTCGGCGATGCGCGTCCGGAGCTGCTGCGCGGCCGGTCGCTGTTCCACCGGCTCCGGCGTCCGAGCGGGGCGCGCTTGCTCGAGGTCGACGACCGCGACCTCCGGCGTCGGTTCGGGTTCGGGCTCGCTGAGGGGCTTCGGTTGAGCGCTTCGAGCAAATCGGCGTCCCACTGGGGTGGGGGAGACTGCGGCGTTGGCGCCTGCGGCTCGGTGACCACCTCGGGGATGACCTCCCGCAGTTGCTGCGGCCGTCGCGGCCTCCAACGCGGCGTTGGTACTCGATCGGGCGTTCGTCGGGCGCTGCCGATGCGGATCGGCATCGATCTCCGCATGAGCACGATTGCTGTCGAGGCGAGCAGCAGAACGAACGCGCTCACGAGCACCGGGGTAAGGAAATCATCTTGGTGAGCCGAGGTCTGCCGACTGGCCTGTTGCCTGCGGATCTGTGCCTCTGCCTGCTCGGTCGTGCTGGGCCGTGGCTGGAGTGGGTACGACTTCCACAACAAAGTCGGTGGATCGACCTTCTTGCCCTGACCCGCACCTGCGGAAGGGATCGCGATTGCCTCGTCAGAGCGAACGCAGCAGCAAGCAGGCAGAGCCCGATCAGACGACGAAGATGGGCGGTCGTGCGGCTCATCGAATCGTCACCGGTGTGCCGACCGGCATCAGCTGGGCGAGGCGCAGGATGTCGGGGTTGCGTAGACGAATGCAGCCGTGCGAGACGCGGCCGGGGAGGATCTGCGGGGCGTTTGTTCCGTGGATGCCGATGAAGCCGCCGGCCGGCCAGTCCGTCAGAACGGCGGAGCGGGCGGTCGTCCCGAATGAAACCGGGCCGTAGAACGGACTCGCGTAGCGGGTCAAGACGCTGCGGACGCTGAACTCGCCTGCCGGTGTCGGCCAGGCGTCGGTGCCGATCCCGACGGGCGCGCTGAAGACGATCTGCCCCTCTCGGTAGAGGGTCGCGCGTAGGCGGGCGCGATCGACGACGAGATGGGTGTTCACCGTCTGATGGGGGCCGAGCGACGCCCTGCGAACCCAGCCGACCCTGCCGTTCGGGAGCACCGGCAACCGGACCTCGACCCACACCCTGCCGTCGCTTCCCGTTCGCGCCTGCAGCACGGTCAGGAGATTCGGCGTTTCTTCCGGAGCCCTGGTTGAGAGCTGTGCGACGGCGGCCGAGCTCGCACTCGGTTCGGCATGTGCGATCGTCGGCCTGCGCACGACCGTCCAGCGCGACAGATGACGTCCAGAAGAGAGCTGCTCGGGCCGGCCGATCTGCAGTGCCGGCGCCGGCGCGGCGGGCAGCGCTGCGAGGTCAGCCGGAACCCTGATCTGTTTCTGGCCAAAGCTGACGCCGAGCCCTGCCGAAAGCAGGCCGGCGACTGTCGCGGCAGCAAGGGCCGCTGCCAGGCGAGTGCTGCGTTTCACGTTACCCCGTGAACTCCGGCTTCTTCCTCCCTGTCAGCTTCGGTCTGGACACGATGAACTGGGTCGATGCGACGACACGATTGATGCTTCTGCGCGAGGCCGGCCGGTCGAACGCGTCAACCGCCGGTGTGATGCCGAACAATTGGCGCATCCAGGCCGCGTGACGCGCCTCGACCGAGTGGATGCCCACGGCGGCCGCGAGCACCGGGTTCGCCTGCAGCTTCGGCGCCTGTCCCTTGTAGGCGGCGACCGCGAGGTCCTCGAATGCGACCGCTTTCTTCAGAAACGGGCGCTGCTGCTCGGTCGTGCCTTGGAAGTCGAAGGTAGGCCGCTTCACCGCCTGTGATCCGAGCAGCTTGAGAAACGCTTTGACGTGAGCACGCTCCGTCGCGCCCACGATGCGCGCCGCCTCTGCGGTCTTGCCGGTGAGGGCGCCGCTCCGTTCGGCCTCGGTGTAAAAGGAGGCCTGGAGGTACTCGAGCACGAGCGCGTAATTCAAGATGTCGACATCGGAGGCCGGCAGGCCCGCGGCCGCGTGCGCGCCAGCGGTCCGCGCAATCGTGATCGCGCCCGCGCCGGCCAGCGTCATTCCGAAGAGTCGCCGACGAGACAGCGTCCGTTCGGCGTGCGATCGTGTTTCGGCGAGCGCGCCGTCACGGTCGACCGTGGTCAGGAAATCGGCGGAGTGCTCAAAGCTGTCCATGGCTAGGTTCGTAGTCCGATCTCGTGCAGGCCCTGGGCGGCCTGCTTCGCGGTCATCGGCTCGTCGACCGGGTCGGGGGCTGCGACCTGGCCGGCGATCGCTCGCACCCAGGCGGCGTGACGGGCTTCAACCGAGACGATCTCCGCTGCCGCAGCGAGCGTGCCTTTCGTCAGGTTCGTCGCCTGGCCGTTGTAGCCGGCAACTGCGATGTCCTCGAGCTGGATCGCCGCCTGCGTAAACGCGGGAGCGCTCCTGGTCTTCTGACCGAAGTCGAATCGCGGCTTGGCGCCGGCCTTAGCGCCGAGCGCTTTCCGAATCGCAGCCAGATGCTGACGCTCGTGCTCGAGCGCGGTCCGGGCGAAGTGACGCAGGTCGCCCGTGAGCCCCGCCTGGCGGAGCGCCTGCTCGTAGAAGGCAACCTGCGTGTACTCGAGCTGCAGCACAAGCTGCAGGATCTTGACGTCCTGTGCCTTCGACGGCGAGGCGAACGCAGCGCCGAGTTGGAGCATCCTGCCGACCACCGGGCCAGACGCCGGCTACTTCTTAGCGCACTTCGAAACAGGAAACAAGTGCCTCAACGTGGGGCCAGCACGTTTGTCAACCTGTGATGTGGGCGAGCGGCGGGGTGGGATTTGAACCCACGGACCGACTTGCGCCGGTCAGCGGTTTTCAAGACAAGCCGCAAATGGCTCAGCCAAGGCATCGGGAGCGCGTGTGCGCCATTCTGCGCGCCAGCGAGTTCGATTTAGCACTCGGACTCCATCCTCGTCGGAGATCGCATATACCCACCGGGCCCGGCGGTCACCCCGCCGGGCCCGGTGGACGGCGATCAGGCGATGGTGATCGAGTGCCAGTTCGAGTTCGCGTGTCGTCCCGAGTAGCTGTTGTTGACGATCGCGCGATCCCAGATCCGGACATAGAGCACGTAGCAGCACGGCTCGACGCCTGCGGCCCACGGATCCCAGATGATGTCGATGCCGGGTGCGGGAGCGCCGGTGTCGGCGAGGTTCCCGTTGTAGGACTTCGAGAAGACACCGACTCCGACGCCGCAGCCGCCCTCGAGGTCAACGCTGAGGAGGCTGAAGTTGTGGTCGGTCGCCTCCACCGTGATCGTGAGCGGTCCGCCGTTGCGCTTGACGGTCTCGCAGCAACCGAGCACGCGATCGCCCTGCTTGATGTCGATGCGCGGCCGCCCGCCCGGTGCCGGCCCGACCGGCGCCGTGTTGTCGACGAGTACGGCAACGAGCGCGCTCGCGAACTCGATTCCGCCGCCGGTTTTCGCGGTCAGCTTCAGGTAGTAGAGGCTGTCAGGTGCCGGTGTCGGCCAGTCGGTCAGCTGCGTCGGCCCGAGCAGACCGATGTCCGGAACGGCGTACCAACCTGCTCCGTCCGGCACACGCTGGTAAGAGACAAGGTTGAGCCCGACGAGCTGGAGATCGTCCATCGCGGTCAAGATGGGCGTCCACGGGCCCGCTGGAGCAGGAGCCCACTCGACCTTGTAGTGGGTTGCCCCGACCACGCTGAGGAAGTTGCCCTCAATGTGGGCCAGACCCCCGAAAGGGTGGTCGCCGTCTCCTGCAGGCTTGTTGTCAGCCGGAGTGTGACCAGGCGGGATGCTCGGTCCCGAGCCGAGCCCTTGCGGGTTGATCTGGTTCGTCGGAATGTGTGCAACCTTCGTGATCAGCGGCGGCGGCGGACAGACCAGCCGACAGACGCGCCTGCAGCGGACACCGCAGAGCCAATGGCAGAGCTGGTGGCAGAACCGCTGCAGCTCGAGCCGCTCGATCAGGGCCGTCCAGGCTTTCTCGTCCTCCTTGTCGACCGCCTTCAACAAGCGCTTCAGCAACGCCTCGTCGGCCGCGATCTTCTGCGTATGTCGTGCGAACTCGAGCATCTCGTCGACGTCGAGCTCGCTTGCAGCCTCGATGGGCCCGCAGAGCTTGCGGCAGATGAAGACGCAGTGCTTGCTGCAGATCCAGCGGCAGATCAGGTGACAGCGACCGAGGAGGTCTATGGCCCCGAGGACGGACTGAAACTTCTCCGTATCTTCGGCGCGCAGCGCTTCGACGGCGGCGCGGAAGGCTTCGGGGTCCTCTGCGAGCTTGCCGACCGCCTCACCCGTCTCGCGCAGTTCGAGAAGGTGCTCTTCCTGCGATAGGTCTTCCATGAGAGTCCTTTCCGTCGCGTAAGCCTTGAGGCCGCAGGAGGGCACTCGCCCGCCCGGGCGGTGGACGCGCGCAGACAGGAACACTCCCGCGAACGCGGAGGAAAGGTGTCGCCGCAGCATCGACGGCTCTCACCATTGGCGACTCCTTCGTTCGCCGCGCCAAGCGCGACCAACCGATGATCTCGCACGCAGCGTCGGCGCGCAACCCAAGCCGTCAGATCAGCCGGTCGACCCGCCGTTGCTCTGGTCGTCATCGGTCGGCACCTTCGGCCCGTGACGCCAGGAGAGGTCTTCGCGGAACTTCCGACCACGTTTAGCTCGGACACCTGCACCGTCCACTGAACCGCGCGCCAGTTGCGCGCCAGTCGCGCCAGTCCTCAGGCGGTTTCAGGCGGGCTCGAGCGGAAGAGCGAGGACACTGAGACGCGCGAGTTAGGCATCGAAGGCTGCTAATGCGCGCGCTTTTTGGCTCTACGAAGCGGCGGGGGTGGGATTTGAACCCACGGACCGCCTTGCGACGGTCAGCGGTTTTCAAGACCGCCCCGTTCGACCGCTCCGGCACCCCGCCTGGCGCAAAGGTACCCCGCCTTCTGCCGGCGCGCTTGCGCGACGCTTACAACCGCTTGCGAAAGAAGAAACCGAGGAGTGACAGATAGAGAGATCGTTGCGCGCGGGTATTCATGCTCGCCTTCGCTCCGCGCGGGCCGGCGCTCACGCCGAGGCCCCGCTTGCTCACGCTCAGGCGGATTCCTCTCCCGAGTCGCCGGGATCGTCGAAAGCCCCAGCTCATGCGCGAACGCGCTCCGCGCCGAGGACCTGGGGTGCGCCGAAATCGTGTAGCGCTTCGGGCACGCCCACCGAACCGTCTTCCTCCTGGAAGTTCTCCATTAGCGCAATCATCGCGCGGGCGGTCACTGCCGTCCCGTTCAGCGTGTGCACCGGCTCGAGCTGCTTGCCGTCCGGGCGGAAGCGGATCTCGAGGCGCCGTGCCTGGTAGTCGGTCGTGTTCGACGTCGAAGTGATCTCGCGGTAGCGACCCTGACCGGGGAACCACGCTTCGATGTCGTACTTCTTCGCGGCCGACGCGCCGAGATCGCCCGCTGCGATGTTGACGACGCGATAGGGAAGGTCCAGCTCCTGCACGAGCTGCTCCTCGATGTCGAGGAGCCGGTCGTGCTCTTCTAGCGACCACTCGGGCTGCGTGAAGACGAACATCTCGACCTTGTCGAACTGATGGACGCGGAACATGCCCTTCGTGTCCTTTCCGGCTGCGCCCGCCTCGCGCCGGAAGTTCGTCGAGTACCCGGCGTAGCGGAGCGGCAGGCTGTCGAGGTCGAGGATCTCGCCTCCGTGCATCGCCGCGAGTGGAACCTCGGACGTTCCGACGAGGAAGAGCTCGTCGCGCTCGACCGCGTAGATGTTCACCTCGTCTGTCGGGAAGAAGCCCGTCCCGTACATCGCCTCCTTCCGGACGAGCACGGGGGGCAGCACCGGCGTGAAGCCGCGGCTCCCGAGTCGGTCGAGAGCGAACCGGTAGAGCGCGAGCTCGAGCAGCGCGACGTCGCCGATCCGGTAGGCGAAGCGCGAGCCGGACACCTTCGCGCCGCGTTCGAGGTCGATCCAGCCGTAGATCGCCGCGAGGTCCAGGTGGTCCTTCGCCGGGAAGTCGAACGACGGCGGCTCACCCCAGCGGCGAACCTCCTGCGCGTCCTCCTCCGTGAATCCATCCGGCGCGGATGGATCAGGCGGATTCGGGATGCGGTCGAGCAGCTCCTTGCGCCGCCTCTCGGCCTCCGCCAGCTGCTGTTCGAGCGATTGCAGCTCCTCCTTGATCTGTTCGAGTTCCTGAAGCTGCTCCGGCGACGGCTTTCCCTTCACCTTGCGCGAGGCACGTAGCTCCTCGACGCGCGGCTGGATCTCGCGCACTGCGCGGTCGGCCTCGATCAGCTCGTCGAACGCCTCGGCCGCTCCCTTGCGGGCAAGTGCAGCACGCATCTCCTCCGGTTCGTTGCGCGCCTTGCGGAGGTCGATCATGCGCGGGAGTCTAGGTACGACTCGATCACCTGGGCGACGCCTTCTTCGTCCACGGATGGGCACACGAGGTCGGCCACCTCCTTCACCCGGTCGTGCGCGTTCTCCACGGCGACCCCGTAGCCCGCCCAATCCACCAGCTCGATGTCGTTCTCGCCGTCGCCGAATGCAACCGTACGCTCGCGCGTGAACCCCAGGTGCTCGGCGAGGAAGCTGACCCCTGCGGCCTTGGTCACGTCAGGCGACGCAAATTCGAGGAAGTACGGCAGCGACTTCGAGATGTAGAGCCGGCCGTCGAAGCGCGCGAGCATTTGCTGCTTCAGGTCGTCCAGCACCTCCGGGTCGCCGATCACCACGAGCTTCGTGGGCGGCTCGCTGAGCCACGCGCGCAGGTCGCCGACCGGGTGCAGCTCGAGATGCTGGAAGTCGGCGTAGCGCCGCGCCTCTGGTGTCAGCTCCGAGACGTAAAGCTCGTCGCCGACGTAACAGTTGAGGTCGAAGCCCTCGGCGTAAAGCGCCGAGATCGCCTCGCGCGCGAGTGCGAGAGGAATGGGTTCGTGCCGCAGCCAGCGCCCCGTCGTCGGCTCGGCGACGACTGCGCCCTGGTAGCACACGACCGGATCGTCGAGGCCCGCCTCGAGCGCGTAACGGCGCACCGACTGGAACATGCGGCCGGTGGCGAGCACGACGTGGATGTCTGCCGCGTGCGCAGCGGCGATCCCGGCCTTCGTTCGCGGCCGTAGGAGCGCGTCCTCTCCGATGAGCGTCCGGTCGAGGTCGCAGGCGAACGCCTCGATCTCGCGCGGAAAGTCCTGCGGGAGGATCAGCCCTGCGGCTTCGTGAGGAAGTCGACGAGCGCCTTGATGTCGGCCGCTGGGAGATCCTTGTACGACTTCGGCATGACGCCCTTCGGGTAACCCTTCTCGATGTACTTGTCCGGGTCGACGATGGACTCTTCCGTAAAGCTCGCCAACGGCTGATTCGCGGTCTTCGCGTAGGCGGGAAGCTTGTCGAGGTCGGGTCCGATCGTGCCGTTCGCAGCCGGACCGGCAGGGCCGTACGTGTGGCAGGCGCCGCAGCCCTGGCTGATGAAGATGGCCTTCCCGGGCGCTTCGGCTTGCACAGTGCCGACGACGGTGTCCGGTAGAGGCTGCACCACGCCCTCGTTGCCGCAGCCCGCAAGCGCGAGCACTGAGAGGAGAGAGGCGGCGGTCAGGGCTCCGCGGCGCATGGTGCGCGAGTCTACTGACTCCCACCTCAGGAGAGTCGCGCAGCCAAGTGCGCCGAGACCGATGACATCGACGGGCGTGTCGTTGACGAGCAGGGAGAGGGCGAGCGCTGCGAGCATCGCATCGACGGTCGCGCGTCGCGGACGGATCGTGGCCATCAACACGAGCGCCGCAAGGCAGGCGAGGAAGATCAGCACGCGGTACCACGTGCTGGTTGCCGACGCCCACGACAGATGGAGGCGGTGGGCGAGGTCGCCGAGGAGAGAGCCAGGGCCTGTGCCGAAGGCGTCCGTGACATGGCTCGAGCCGCCGAGAGCGACGTCCAGCCCGACGAACGCGCCCGCGCAGGCAACCACGATGACGGCCGCGATCGCAAGGCGCTTCGCGGTCACCGGCGCCTGCTGCAACCGCAGCCCTAGTACGGCGAGCGCCGTTCCGTAGACCAGGAGACCGCCGCCGTCGGCGCCGGCTTCGCTCCAGCCGATGGTGAGGAATGCCAGTGCGCCGAGAGGGATGATCCAGCGCACGCCGGCAATCGCGGCCGCGGCGATCACGGGCGGCAGGAGCAGGGTCTCGACCTGGTTGCCGATCCCGTAGAAGCGCCCGCCGCCGTCGGGCCGCGCGCCGAGCACGCCGAGCGAGTTGAGCTCCGGATCGACAGCGAGGACGACTGTAAAGACGGCGAGAAACGATGCGACTGCCAGCGGCACGAGTTGCCGGCGCCACGAAGCCGCGAGCGCAATCCCTGCAGTCAGCGTCCCCATCGCGACGAGCACGAGCCAGAAACGGGTGACGCCGATCGAGGCGAGGAACAACGAAGCGGTGATCGCTCCCGCGCCGCCGAGGAGCGCAGCCCGTGGCGCGATGAGCGCGAGGGCGAGCACGGTCAGCACGACGACCACGAGCGTCCAGCCACGGACGTGGTGCACACGCGTCAGGCGCTGGTCCAGCTTTCGCAGGTCGGAGGCCGCGTCCCGGTCTGGCTCCGAGCGGATCGGCGGGCTGCGTCCCTCCTGCAGGGCCACGAGCGTCGGCGTGATGTCGGCGATGGAGACGAGGCCTCGGATGCGTGTCGAGTCGGAGGTCAGGATGCCGTGGTAGCCGCCGCCGACGATCGCAATCGGATACCGCTTGGTGTTCGGATGCTCGCCGGGTGGTGGTAACTCGACGAGTACGAATGGGCCTCGTCCGCCGTGAGGAATGCCCGAGACGACGTCGACTAGGATCGGCCCGGACGGCTGTCCGCCGAGCACGTCGTTCTCGACCTTGCCGCGGCGGAGTGAGGCGATCGCGCCAGCTCGGCTGATCGTGCCTCCCGCACCCGGGACGAACAGGCCGATCGCGGCCTGCTCGACTACTCCGCGCTCGCGGTCCCCGACGCGCGCTGGGACGACCTCGATCCCCTCGAGCGCGCGTGCGGTCTCGACGTAGCGGAAGTCGGTGAAGAGACGGACACGGTCGGGCTCGACGAGCAGGGCGGCGTTCGAGCTGACGAGGCCGCTCAGATAGTGGACGTTGACGGGATCGGAGACGAGGAACGGCCCCTCGAGCGTCTCGCGCAGGCGTGGGATCCGGTCGTTCACGACGCCTGGACCAGAAACTCGAGCGCCTCGCGGTAGCCGTCCGGGCCCTTGCCGATGATCACGTTCGCGGCGAGCTCGGCGGTGA
>Ga0209874_1000496_pt1 | contig 11623 bp, 11 predicted proteins | sample GWRWN1_20_30_FD_187216 | JGI IMG/M metagenome (GOLD analysis project Ga0209874, IMG submission 187216) | Riverbed sediment microbial communities from areas with no vegetation in Columbia River, Washington, USA - GW-RW N1_20_30 (SPAdes)... | ecosystem: Environmental > Aquatic > Freshwater > River... | reverse complement strand
GGCGCCGAAAGCGTGATCCGGAGCTGCTCCCCGCCGATGAGCCGATCACTCGCCCGTCGGAGGCGGCCATCCACCAGGGCCCGGCCGTCGCCGAGCAGCCGTTGGGCGTGCGCGCGCGAGATTCCGGCCACGGCGGCCACTGCCACGTCGACGCGTCCGGCGGGGGCGGGGCCTTCCAGGATCCGCTCCCCGCTCACGATCATGCGGCGCTGGCGGCGGCGCGCCGATCGAGGACCGATAGGAAGAGGACCAGGCCCAGAATGCCGACCACGACCGACGCATCGGCCACGTTGAAGGTCGGCCAGCGCAGGGTCCCGATGCCGACCGACACGAAGTCAGGCACCGAGCCGTCGAGCAGGCGATCGGTCAGGTTGCCCAGCGTCCCACCCAGCACCATGCCCAGCAGGGCCGTGGCCAGCCCGCCGTGCACCCGTCCGGTCAAATGGACCCACCCAATCGCGACCAGTGTCGCGACGCCGACCGCGATGAAGAAGATCCCGCCACCCTGCAGGAGCCCGAACGCCGCCCCTTGGTTCTCGGTGTGCCAGATCTGGACCAGGTCCCCGGCCACCAGGACCTGCTGCCCGATGTCGATGTTGGCCACCACCCAGGCCTTGGTCAGCCGATCGACCAGGTAGACGATCGCGGCGGCACTCACGAGCAGGCCAGTCTCGGCCAAGGGTCGTCGCAGGGGGGAGTCGCTCATGGCCATCGAGCGTACGCCATCACTCGGCCCGACGCAGCGCCAGCCTGATCGTGGCGCCGTCGAGGGTCAGCTCCTCGCGGGCGATGGCGTCCGGGAGCTCTGCCGCCTCCCCCACCTCGAGCGAGACCGCCAGGGTCTCGGCTGCCAGCCATGGCCGGTGGGGAGCGAGTCGCTCGGCCACGCCCGCAGGCGCGGAAACGGCGGCCACGATCCGGTCGCTGATCTCCAGTCCGGCCGACTTGCGGAGGTTCTGGAGCCGATGGGCGACCTCACGGGCCAGACCTTCCGCGGCCAGGGCGTCGTCGACCTTGGTGTCGAGCGCAACCAGCACCTCCCCGTCCTCGGCGATCTCGTGGCCGGCGCGGGCCCGGGCCGTGAGCTCGAACTCGTCGGGCGCCAGGGTCACCCCTCCCGCGATGGCGCCGCCGTCACCGGTCAGCTTCCAGTCACCCGATCGCACCGCGGCCATGATCCGGGCCACGTCCTTGCCGTGCCGGGGGCCGATGACCCGTAGGAGCGGATACAGGGCGCGGTCCACCAGCTCCGCGTCGTCGGTGATGAGCTCCAGCTCCTTGACGTTGAGCTCGTCCCGGATGTGGGACTCCAGCTCGGCCGCGACGGCCGGCTCAGTCGCCAGGGCGCCGCCGGAGGATGTGGGCAGCCGAACCCGCATCCGGCGCAGCGGCTGCCGGGTCCGGATCTCGCTCGCCGCGCGCGCAGTGCGGCCCAGCCCCACGATGCGCCGGGCGAGCGCGACGGACCGGTCGATGGCCGCGTCGCGACGGTCCCGCGAGCCGGGGTAGTCGCTCAGGTGCACGCTGTCCGGCGCGGCCGGGTCGACCGCCACCGCGAGGTTCTGCCACATCGCATCGGTCAGGTGGGGAACGAACGGTGCGAGGACCTGGGTCAGCGTGGTCAGCACCTCGTGCAGGGTGGCGTAGGCGGCGCGCTTGTCGGCGTCCAGCTCCCCCTTCCAGAAGCGGCGACGGTTGCGCCTGACGTACCAGTTCGACAGCTCGTCGACGAACGCCTCGAGCCGGCGAGCCGCGCGCGCCGCGTCGTACGCGTCCAGGTCCGCGCGGACGTCCTCCACCAGCCCATCCAGGCGGGACCCGATCCAGCGGTCGAGCAGGGCCCGGCGGCCCTCCCCGTCGTCGGCCGTGCCGGGCACCCAGCCGTCCAGTCGGGCGTAGGTAACCAAGAAGCTGTAGGTGTTCCAGAGCGGCAGCACGAAGCGTCGAACGACATCCGCCCCCGAGCCGTATCCGAAGTTCACGTTGACCGACGGGTTGGCGGCGGCATACAGCCAACGCATGACGTCGGCGCCGATCTCCTCCGCGGCATCGTCGAACCAGATCGCGTTGCCCCGGCTCTTGTGCATCTCTTCGCCGTGCTCGTCGCGGACCAGGGCATGGCCGAGCAGGGTGCGCGTCGGGGGCTGGCCGGTGAGCACGGTGGACATGGTGAGCAGCGCGTAGAACCAGTTGCGGAACTGGCCCGGGAACGACTCGGTGATGAAGTCGGCCGGGAACCAGGCGGCCCAGTACTCGGGGTCATCCGTCCAGCGCATGGTCGAGTAGGCCACGATCCCCGCGTCGAGCCACGGGTTGCCCACATCGGCGATGCGGCGCGCCCGCCCATCGCACGCGCGGCATGCGATCTCCACCTGGTCGATCCACGGCCGGTGCGCCGTGTGGCCCTCGAAGGCGTCCCAGCCCGCCACCGCGCGCTCCCTGAGCTCCTCCCTGGACCCGATGACCTCCCACGCCTCGCAGGATTCGCAGATCCAGAACGGCAAGGCAAGGCCGTAATAGCGCTTCTTGCTGATCATCCAGTCCCGCATGTTGCGGAGCCAATCCAGCTCGCGTTCCTCCAGGCCGATGCCCTCCGGCAGCCAGCGGACCTGGCGGGTCACCTCGCTGATCTCGTCACGCAACGGGTCCATCGCGATGAACCACTCGTCCACCAGCCGGAACAGGAGCTGCGTGCCGCAACGCCAGCACACCGGGTAGTGGTGGGTGAACATCTCGCGGGCCACCAGCAGGCCCTTGGCCGCAAGGTCGTCGGCGACCGCCGACGCCAGGTCATCGGCCTCCTGGGCGGTTGCGCCCGCAAACCGCCCGGTCTGCCACCCGTAGCCCTCGCGAAAGACCCCGAACTCGTCGATCGGGTCGAGGACCGCCAGCCCCTCACTCTGGGCGAGCGCGAAGTCCTCCTGGCCGCACCCGGGGGCGATGTGGACGATGCCGGTCCCCTCGGCGTCCGAGACCTCGTCCCAGGCGATGACCGAATGCGCCACGCCGGCCTGCACCGGAAGCTCGTCGAACGGTCCGCGATAGGTCAGACCCAACAAGTCGGCGCCGCGCGCCTCGCCGAGCACCGCGGCCTCAGGAGCCATGCGGGGGCGGGACCCGCGGCTCAGCCACCAGCGGTCGCCGTCGGCACCCTCGACCAGCTCATACGTCAGGTCGGGGTGCACCGCGGCGGCCACGTTGCTCGACAGGGTCCACGGCGTAGTGGTCCACACCAGGAGGGACTCGCCTTCGTGGCCGGGGCTCGTCAACGGCAACCGGATGGTGAGCGACAGGTGGCTCAGCTCACGGTAGCCCTCGGTCGCGATCTCCATGTTCGACAGGCCGGTGCCACAGCGCGGGCACCAGGGCATGACGTCGTGGCCGCGGTACAGGAGGCCGCGCTCGTGGCAGCGGCGCAGGAACTGCCAGATCGTGTAGTTGTTCTCGTCGGAGTTCGTGTAGTAGGAGTGGTCCCAGTCCATCCAATACCCGAGCCGCTTGCTCTGTTCGGTGATGCGCTGGGCGAACGTCTCGACCCGCGCCTTGCACAGCTCCACGAAGCGGTCGATCCCGTAGGCCTCGATGTCCCGCTTGTTCGTGAAGCCCAGCTCGCGTTCCACCTCGACCTCGATCCACAATCCCTGGCAGTCGAAGCCGTTCTGATAGCGCTGGCGCTCCCCGAGCATCGTGTGATAGCGCTGGTACAGGTCCTTGTAGGTCCGGCCCCAAGCGTGGTGGACGCCCATCGGGTTGTTGGCGGTAATCGGTCCATCCAGGAAGCTGAATCGCCGTTCCGCCTGCTCGTTGCGGAGGAGATAGCGCTCCAGCGTGCGCTGCCGGCGCCAGATCTCCGCCATCTCGCGCTCCAGCTCCGGCACGTCGAGCGCATTGCTGACTGGCTTGAACACGGCGGTCGCCATTCCTCCAACCACACACGAATCCCGCCCCGATCGTGCCGGGACGGGATCAACTCCCGCGGTACCACCCGCGCTTGGGCGCCACCTGGATGGCGCTCCTCTCGTCTTCGCCGCGGCTATCGGGTGGCGGGCCCGGGAGGCGTTACCCACGACGCGGTGGCGTCGCCTGGCGTCTCCGGCTCGGGAGGGATCACCGGCCGATGTGGCTGCCACCCGCTTTCACTATCCGGGTTCGCTGTCGGCGCTGGCACCGGGGTACTGGCTCCGTCAAAGCCGATCTTTGATTGGTGCCGATGGTCGCAGCCGTCGGCGCCGATTGTCAATTTCCGTCAGCCGATGACGGACCGGGTAACCAGCAGGAGGGCCAGAATGGCCGCGACCGAGCTGAGGCCGGCTAACCGCGGCCAGCGGCTGTGCGCGAGAAAGATCGCCAGCGCGGCCACCGGTCCGCAGAGCAGCAGAGCGGCGGCCAGCGGGTCGAGCCCCGCCTGGCCAGGCGTCGCCCCGGTGACGAGCGCCAGGAGCCAGCTGAAGAGCGCACCGACGAGCGGGGTTCCGATCAGGACCAGACCGGGCGTCAGATCGGGGCGCGTGACGCGGCGAGCCATGGTCCGCGATGGCCGCCGGCGTGGGATGACCCGCGGGAAGGTCCGTGGCGGCGCGGACGGCGTCGCCGTCGCGGCTGCGGCGGCGGCGGTTGCAGCAGCCGGAATCGCCGATACCGCCGGCACCGCGGCGGACACGACAGCGGCCGCTGCGACCGCAGCGGCGGGCGCGGGGATCGGCGCGGGGATGGACGGCACCACGGTCGCTCCAGCCGGTGTCAGGGCCGCCACGCTGGCCGTGAAGCTTGCGGCGGCCTGCTCGTCGCGAGCCCCGGTGATGGGGGCGCGGCGCTCGCGGGCCAGCCGGTCCTCGAGCCACATGCGCTCGATCCCGGTCAGCGGACGGGGTTGTGTCGGCCGTTCGAAGGCAGGCGGCGGCTGGGGGGCAGGCATTGGTTCGAAGGTGGGCGCCCCTCGGAGTGCAGGTGCACGAGGGAACGCGGGTGCGGGCTGGAGGGCCGGTGCGGGTTGGGCGGCGGGTGCGGGTCCGGGAGCCGGCGTGGCAAGCGGGGCGCCGGCTGCCGAGATCCGACGCTCGGCGCGCGTGTGTGCCGCAGCCCGCAACGCATCTACGAAGTCCGCTTCCGAGGCGACCGCGACGGCCACGCGGCCCCGCTCGGTGGGGACCAGGATGACGCTGGGGGTCGCGGCCAGGCGTATGACCTCGACTGACTCCCCGGCGGCGAGCGCGGTTCGCCCCACCGCCCAGCCCAGCGAGCCGAGGCGTACCCTCAGGTTCACCTTCCACGGCCCGGCGGTTGCGAGCCGGCTCATATCGCCCCGGACCAGGTGATAGCGGCGGTCAGTCCCCACGCCGCGCAGATGGAGGTAGTCGGGCTCGACCAGCAGCCGCAGGGATAGGATTCGGATCGCCAGCCACAGTCCGATGGCAATCACGGCTCCGCCGATTGCGCCGAGCCCGAACAGCACTACGCCGCCCACGATCGGGCCCAGGGTTGCGGTCGCGGCTCCGAGCACGACCAGGACTGCCGGAGCAGCCAGCATGCGTCTCGGATCGCGGGCCAATGCGACCCGGGCCAATGGTGCGGCGGTGGCGGAAAGGCTCACCCTTGGGGCCTCGTGCCCTCCCTCGTGCCGCGCGGCGCCGAGGCGGTCAGTAGACCGGGGTCAGCCAACCGCGGTAGGCGTCGGACCGACCCCGCACCGCGTCGAAGTAGATCTTGTGCAGGCGGCGGGTGATCGGCCCCGGAGCGCCCTGCCCAATCGTCCGGTTGTCGATCTCGACCACCGGTGCCAGCTGGGCGCCGGTGCCGCACAGGAAGACCTCGTCGGCCTGGTACAGCTCGGTGCGGTCGATGACCCGTTCGACCACGCCGATGCCCAGGTCGCCCGCCACCTCCATGATGTGACGGCGGGTGATCCCCTCCAGGATGTTATCGGTCACCGCCGGTGTAACGAGGGCGCCGTCCCGGATGATGAACAGGTTCTCGGCGCTGCCCTCGCTCACGTGCCCGTCCTGGGTCAGCATGATGGCCTCGTCGAAGCCGTTGACCTGAGCCTCGGACTTGGCCAGGGCCCCGTTGACGTAGCCGCCGGTGATCTTGCTGCGGGCCGGAATGGCGTTGTCGTCGTTCCGCCGCCAGCTGCTGACCTGGGCCCGGATGCCACTCTCGGTGTCGATGTATTTCCCGAACGGGAGGGTGAAGATCACGAGATCCGTCTCCAGGTTGTGGAGGCGGACGCCGACGGCTTCGGTCGACTTGTACAGGATGGGCCGGATGTAGGCGTCCTCGCGCATCTGGCTGCGGCGCAGCATCTCGAGCGTGATCCCGATCAGGTCCTCGGCGCTGTGCCGGAGCTCGAGCTGCAGGATGGGCGCCGACCGATGCAGGCGCTGGTAGTGCGCCAGGAGATCGAGCCCGTAGAGCTGCTCCTGCTCCGGGTTCCAGTAGGCGCGGATACCCTCGAACACGGCCGTCCCGTAATTGAAGGCATGCGTGGTGACGCTGATTCGAGCCTCGTCCAGCGGAACCAGCTCTCCCTTGAAGAACGCCCACAGACCAGCCGTTGAACGGGGATGGGGATGCACGCCAGTCGAGGACTCCTGCTTCAGCACGGCAATCTCCTGACCGGCCGGACCGCGTGGGCGATACGAGGCATCGGCACCGGCGGAGAGTATACGCCGGGGCTTCTATCAGCCCCCACCCGGCGGGTAGAGAAGGATCGCCAGGATATAGAGCGCATAGATCGGTCCACCGATGAGCAGCCACGACCCTCGGAGGCGGTGGGTGCGGAGCATGGGGCCCAGGATGAGCAGCGTGGCGAGGATCGCGGCGCCCGCCGACGCGAAGGACAGGGCGCTCTCGGCGGTGAAGGCCCAGCTCGTGAACAGGATCCCGATCGCGGTCGGGAAGCAGGCCTGGAAGACCATCGCCCCGGTGATGTTGCCCATTGCCAGCGTGTCCTTGCCGTTCCGCACCCATAGCACGCTGTTGAACTTCTCCGGCAGCTCGGTCGCGATGGGCGCCACGATCAGCGCGAAGAGACGCGCATCAAAGCCAATCGCGACTGAGGCGTGCTCGAGAGCGCCCACGAATACGCGCGCCCCGAGCACGATGCAGGCCAGGGCGACCAGCGTCTGGGCCACGATGATCCACAGCCGCGGCAGGCCGTGGTTCTCGAGCTGCCCGCCGTCCTCGGGCAGGTGGATGGCGGCTCCGCCCTTGAGGCCCGGCAACCGCGTGGCGTGCAGACGGGCCAGCTCGGGCGCCTCCCCGCTCCCACCCTCGCGGAAGTGGGCGCGGACGTAGAACACGTAGATCCCGGTCAGCAACACGACTGCGAGGTAGTCGGCCCATCGCCAGGATTCGGGTAGGAAGGCCGCGCCGATGGCGATCCCATAGGCCACCAGGAAGAACACCACGTCCTGGGCCATGACGTTCACGTTGACCGTCATTTCGGTGTCCCGCCGGCCGCGGCGGGCGTAGGCCAGGATCGCGAGTCCGGTGATGAACATGGCCAGGGTCGCCAACGTGAATGGCGCGCCGAGGATGGCACCCACGCCGACTTCCTCCGAACCAACGCTCGCCACTCCCCCGGTCAGGATGGGACCCACGATCGCAATCACCGGGATGAGCGTTTCGGGGAGCGCCGTGGCCACCGCGGCTAGGACGCTGCCGATCGCCCCTTCGCCCAGGTTCAGCCGATGGCCGAACCACTCGATCCCGTTCGTGAAGAGCTCGGCACCAAGCAGGATGATGGCCAGCGAGAAGACGAAGAAGATGACGTCCATGCCGAAGCCTATGGCCCTCCGCCGGCGGTCACCCCGATCGCGCGATCAGGGCCGGAGGTGCTGGGGAGCGATGGGCAGCAGGGCCACCTGGCGGGCGCGCTTGAGGGCCACCGTCAGCATGCGCTGATGGCGGGCACAGGTCCCCGTCTTCCGCCGTGGTTCGATCTTGGCCCGCTCCGAGAGGTATCGGCGCAGGCGGTTGACCTCCTTGTAATCGATGGCGTCCACCTTATCGACGCAGAAGTTGCAGACCTTGCGGCGGCGCCGGTCACGGTAGTAGTCCGATGTCTCGCGGCGTCGGGGTCGGGCTGGGTTGGGCATGCGCAATCAGTCCTCGGGTGATTCAGAACGGGATGTCGTCGAGGTCCACGCTTTCGGACGCCGCACCCTCGCCGGCCGCGGCGGGAGCACCCTTCGGGACGGCCGCCGGCGGCGCGTCACTGGCTGCGTCGCCGATGCCGAATGCCTCGCCTGGATCGCGGCGCTCGAGAGAGACGACGCGGGCAAACCGAATCTCGACCGAGGTGCGCTTCTGGCCGTCATTGCCCTCGAACTCACGGACCCGCAGCTGGCCCTCAGCGAAGACCTTGTTGCCCTTGCGGAACTGCTCGGCGGCGCGCTCCGCGGCCTGGTCCCAGAGCTCGACGCGGAACCACTGCGTCTCTTCCTGCCATTCCCCATCCTGGCCGCGATGTCGGTTGTTGACGGCCACCCGGAGGTTGGTCACCGCCTTGCCACCCGGCGTGTAGCGGAGCTCGGGATCGGCTCCCAGGTTACCGATAATCATCATCTTGTTGAGCGTCATGTCGCCACCTCCTCTGGCGCGTTCAGGTCCACTTCTCCGGCGTCCAGCTCGATCTCATCCACCTCCGGTGGCGGCCCCAGGTCATCCTCGTCGACCTCAGCCGGGACGCCTTCGTCAGCACTGGCGGCGCGCTTGCGCGGCTCGAGGACGACGACCAGGTGGCGGAGGATCTCCTCGCTGATAAGCAGGCCGCGCTCGATCTCCCGTACCGCCGCTGGCTCGATGTCGAAATGAATCAGGAAATACGAGGCGTCCCGGTGGTGCTGAATGGGATAGGCGAGGCGTCGCTTGCCCCACGGCGAGATCTTGCTCAGGCCGCCACCGGCGTTCACGATAGCGCGCGTCACGCGCTCGACGGCCGCCTGAAGCTGGTCGTCCTCCAGGTCGGGCCGGAATAGGAGCATAAGTTCGTATCGGCGCACCGGCCGAATCTCCTCTCTCTGGGTTTGCGGCACTCGCCCTAGGCGGTGCGGCAGAAAGGCTCTAGAAACACGCCGACCTCCGAAATCGGAGGCGCCGGATCAGTATAGCCCAGCCCGGCGGTCCCTCGCTGGCGTCCGAGTCGGTCCGCGTCTATCCTGATGCCCCTTTGCCAGCGAGGCTCCTGTGTCGCGTCGCCCCGTCATCCTGATCTGTGCCCCCGACGAAGAACTCCGGGCCGCGCTGCGCGCCGCACTGAGCGGCTCGGACCGGGAGGTTCGGGAGGTCACCACCCCGACGGAGGCGGTCGCCGTCCTGGGTGGCGGCGGCGTGGACCTCGTGATCGCGGAAGGCCTCAGCGCCTCGGGGGCGATTGGCTCGCTCCGCGCGGCGCGTCGGGACGAGAGTGTCCCGATCCTGGTCGTTGCGCCGTATGGGGACGTGGAGGCACGCATCGCCTTCTTGGAGGCGGGCGCGGACGACGTTATCGAGAGGGGCTTCGCGCGTCGCGAGCTGGACTCACGGGTCCATGCCATGCTGATCCGGACCGGCGCGGTGGCTCCCGACCCCACCACTCCGGGCACCGGACAGCTGATCGCGTTCTTCTCGCCCAAGGGCGGCGTGGGGACGACCGCGCTCGCCGTGAACTGTGCGGCCCTCCTGCCCAGCGGCGGTTCCGGGGAGGTCCCCGGCGCACGAGTGGTCCTCGTCGACCTCGACCTCCAATTCGGCCAGGTGGCCACCCACCTCAACCTGACCCCCAAGCTCGACTTCGCCCGCCTTGCGGACGACGACGACGCCCGGACGGATCCCGAAGGCTTGGCCGGCTACCTCACCCCGCACAGCTCGGGACTCATGGTCCTCGCGTCGCCCACGAGCCCCGACAGCGCGGCCCGGATCAGCGTCGAGGACGTGGAGCAGGTCATCGGCACGTTGCGCTCGGTGTTCGACTTCGTGGTCGTGGACTGCGGCACGCGGCTCGATCCCCGCACCATCTGGGTCCTCGAGCAGGCGCAGGCCAATGTCTTTGTCGTGTTCCCCGAGCTCGGCGCCCTGCGGGCGATGAACGACCTCATCCACTTCCTGGGGGAAGCGGCCATCCTCCAGGGTCGGACCCACTTCGTGGTCAACCACCTCTCGGCGCGGGAGCTGCTGAAGACTCGGGATGTCGAGAACCTGCTGCGTTCCCGACCGACCGCTGAGATTCCGTACGCCGATGTCGACATGGGTCGGTCGGTGAACGAGGGCTCCCCCATCGTCCTGTCCAAGCCCAGCTCGCCGGTGGGGCTCGCTATCCAGCGCCTGACTGCGGCGCTGGTCGGCGCCGAGCTGCGCGCGACCTCCAAGCCCACAAAGGAGCGGCGCCCGCTCTTCAGCCGCGGCTAGGGGGTGCCGGAGGAGGGATTCGAAACCCCCACGCCCCCGAAGGGGCAGCGGAGGTTGAGTTAGCCCGAGAGCCGTCCGCAGCGGTCCGTAGAGCCGTCCCGCCGCCCTCCCGGCCCGGAGCGGGCGGCTTGATCGAGCCTCACGCTTCGACCGGAAAGCGAGGTTTGTAGCCGACGAGCTTCCCAATTGGTGCTGCCAACGTGGTCAGCACTCGCAGCGGTGCGGGCGTGGCCTGGACCTCGCGGGGGTAGTGAGACAGCAGCTCGGCAAGTTCCAGGATCATCGGAACCGTGGTTCGCGGCCCTCTGATGCTGAGCAACGCGAAGGCGTTCTCGAAGAACGTTTCGATGTTGAGGGCGGGCCGGAACTCCGCGATGCAGTGAGCTTCCGCATCTCCGACATTCCGTGGGCCATGTGGGGTGCCGGGCGGCACGACGATCACATCCCCAGCCCTGGCGAACCTCGAATCCGGGCCGACCCGGAAGCGCATGATGCCCTCCACGATCTCGAACCGCTCCTCCTGGCGCGGGTGGACATGCATGGCCCTGGCCGCTCCGCCAGGCGCGAAGAAGACGTCGAGTCGCAGCAGCTCGCCAGCGCTGTCACGAGCAAGCGTTTCGAAGACGACCCGCTCGCCGGTTGCCGAGTTCACGACGACCTGGCCCTTCGAAGCCATGCGGGCTGGGACTCCTACGGGCGCGCTGCCAACTCATTCGACGCGCTGGCCAACAGCTCCTCGATGACCTCATCGAACGGCTCGAGGGCCATCCACAGCGCGCCGACGGCGCTCATACCCCAGCCGAGCGATGGGCCGTCCGGTGTGTCAGCCGAGGCTAGCCAGCGCCCGTTGAACTCGCGCAGTCGCACGTCGACGTGGAACAGCGAGCAGTAAAGCCGGACCGGTTGCACAGGGACCCTCCCGAGGCGCGACGGGCGGAGCGTACTCCGCTGATCGGCGAACGGGAACGCTGAGTCCTCAGATTGCGGTGCCATTCGACACCGACGCTGCGGTCAAGCCTGTCTTCAAGAAGACGCGGCGAGTGTCGGCATCCCGGTCGCTGGCGGATCCCATCCAGTCGTAGTCTCCGACTGAGATCCAATTCTCGGGGAGGACCCAAACATGCAGGCCAGGTGGGAACATTCCAAGGCATGGACGCCGCCTGCGGTGCCACATATCATCGCTGTGGCATTGAGAACGGTCGCGGTCTTGTTGGCCTTCATCGTGCTTTGGGTCCTT
>Ga0209874_1000495_pt1 | contig 11626 bp, 8 predicted proteins | sample GWRWN1_20_30_FD_187216 | JGI IMG/M metagenome (GOLD analysis project Ga0209874, IMG submission 187216) | Riverbed sediment microbial communities from areas with no vegetation in Columbia River, Washington, USA - GW-RW N1_20_30 (SPAdes)... | ecosystem: Environmental > Aquatic > Freshwater > River... | reverse complement strand
TTCCGCTACATCCTCGTCGACGAGTACCAGGACACGAACCACGCGCAGTACCGGTTGTTGCAGTTGCTCGCGGAGAAACATCGCAACGTCTGCGCCGTCGGCGATCCTGATCAGTGCTTGGTCGCTGGAACTCTCATCACGATGGCTGATGGCTCGAAGAAGCGGATCGAGCGTGTTCGAATTGGTGACGAGGTCATGTCGTGCTACGGCAGTGGCAAATTCGGCGCCGCTTGTGTCACGCGTCTGCATCGATCCCTAAGACGCGCGGGGATCGCGATCACAACGAAAGATGGACGGCGGATCGTTTCGACGCCCGAGCACACTCACTTTGCGGGCTTCAAGGCCGGAAAGACGCCGCAGCTCCACATGACCTACCTGATGTGGAAGCGCGGCTGCGGGTTTCGAGTTGGAACCTCGAGGACGTACACGAACGGCCAGCAGCGTTCGCTGCCAGGACCTGCCATTCGAATGAACGGCGAGCATGCAGACGCGACCTGGGTAGTCGCGGTCCATCCGACGGAGGCCGAGGCCCGTGCAAGCGAGACGGTGCTGTCGCTGCGCTACCAACTCCCGACGCTGCCGTTTGTCGCTAGGCCGTATAAGGGTCACGAAGGGCGGAGCCTGGTCGCGGAGCAACCGCTTCTCGACCGGGTATTCGCCGAGCTCGACACGGACTCCGCAGGACACAGGCTCATCGACGACCATGGTCTGAGCTTCGAAAACCCGCACTTCAGCGCGGCGACAACGACGAACGGCAAGCGCGTCCGCAGAAGGCTCACCGTTACGCTCTGTGGCGATCCGCGCAGCCGCCGAACGTTCCACAGGCTAGCCCTCTTCGGCTACGACGAAGAGGGACGCCGAGCGTTGGAACGGACGGGACTGTCGGTCCGGCCGGCCTATAAGGGCTCGGAGGGCTGGCGGGTTGAGACGGCGCATTGGGATTTCGCGCGTCTGATCGAGACCGTCGAGCGGATCGAAGAGGCTGTCGACGTCTCTGTGAGATTTACGGCGCGGCTGGCTTCACGGAGCGATTTGAACGGCAAGGACAGCAACTCTCTGCCCTTCATGCCTGCCTCGGCCGTACGGCCGGGAATGCTGATGGTGAACGGCGACGGCAAGTTCGATGTCGTGGAGCGAGTCGAGTCGGTACGGCTCGATGCCCCCGTGTACGACCTCGACGTCGAGGGAACGCACAACTTCGTAGCGAACGGCATCGTCACGCACAATTCGATCTACGCGTTCCGCGGAGCTGACATCAACAACATCCTCGACTTCGAGCGCGACTTTCCGGGCACGCGCACGATTGCGCTGGAACAGAACTACCGCTCGACGAACTCGATCCTCGACGCTGCGAACGGCGTCATCTCGAACAACCGCGAGCGCAAGCCGAAGGATCTCTGGTCCGACCTCGGCGACGGCGAGCCCGTTCGCGTGGTCGAGGTCGAGGACGAGCACGCAGAGGCGAGGTTCGTAGCGGCCGGGATCGCGGCGCTTGTAGACGAGGGGCACTCGGGCGACGAGATCGCCGTCTTCTACCGGACGAACGCGCAGTCGCGCGTGCTCGAGGACGTGCTCGTCCGGCAGGGTGTCGCGTACCAGGTGATCGGCGGCCCGCGCTTCTACGAGCGTGCCGAGATCAAGGACGCGATCGCGTACCTGCAGGTGATCGACAATCCGTACGACGCCGTGTCGCTGCTGCGGATCGCAAACAAGCCGCGGCGCGGGATCGGCGACTCGAGCCTTGCCCGCCTCCAGACGTGGGCGGACGCGCAGGGCCGCTCGCTGTGGGAGGCGATGGAGTTCGCCGAGGAAGCGGGTGTCGGTGCGGCGCCGCTCAAGGCGGTCCAGCAGTTCCGCACCCTGATGCAGTCGCTGCAGTCGGGAGCGCTCGAGCTCCCGGTCGCCGAGCTGGTCGAGCGCACACTCGAGCGCAGCGGCTACCTCGAGGCGCTCGAGGCGGAGCGAACGATCGAGGCGCAGGGCCGCCTCGAGAACCTGCAGGAGCTCGTTGGTGTCGCCCGCGAGTACCAGGAGAACGCCGACGAGCCGTCGCTCTCGCACTTTCTGCAGGAGATCTCGCTCTACTCCGACCAGGACGCGATCCGCGGCGAGGAGAGCCTCGTCACGCTGATGACGCTGCACAACGCGAAAGGCCTCGAGTTCCGCGCCGTCTACCTGCTCGGAATGGAGGAGGGCATCTTCCCGCACGCGCGCTCGATCGAGGAGCAGGGCATCGAGGAGGAACGCAGGCTCTGCTACGTGGGCATGACCCGCGCGAAGGAGCTGCTGACGCTCACGCACGCCTCCTCGCGCTCGCTCTGGGGTTCGCGCGGCTACAACCTGCCGTCGCGCTTCCTCGACGAGCTGCCGGGAACTGTTGAACGCGAGCGACTGCGTCCCACCTCGTGGTCTTCCTACGGCGCGCACGCCGGGGTCGCGCCCCGCGACGACGTACCGTCGCTCTCCACCGGTGACTCGGTGCGCCACGGCACGCTCGGCGAGGGCGTCGTGACGCAGATCGAGGCCGGCGGCGTCGTCACCGTACGCTTCGCCGACGGGAGTGAGCGGCGCCTGATGCTCGACTACGCGCCGCTCGAGCGTCTCTCGTAGGGTCGCGCGCGTGGCGATCGAGATCCGGAATCCCTCCGAGGACGAGCTGCGTGCAGCGATGCAGACGGGCGAAGCCGCGTTCGGTGAAGAGCAGAAGGACGAAGACTTCGAGCGGCACAGCAAGATGCTGTCCAGGGAACGCTTCTACGCCGCGTATGACGGGGACATCCCGGTCGGAACGACCGCGGCGTTCCCGTTCAGGCTCACCGTCCCCGGTGGCGAGCTTCCTGCCGGCGGCGTCACGTGGGTCGGCGTCCTGCCGAGCCACCGGCGGCGCGGCATCCTGACGCAGATGATGCGCCGCCAGCTCGACGACCTCCGCGAACTCGGCGAGCCGCTCGCCATCCTCTGGGCCTCCGAGGCCGCGATCTACGGCCGGTACGGCTACGGGATCGCCGCCCCGACCCTGCTGATGGACGCCGACCGCTCGCGGTTCGCCTACCGGGACGATCCCGGCCCGCAGGGCGCCGTGCGCATCGTCGACAAGGACGAGGCGGCTCAGCTTTTGCCGCAGGTGTATGACGCGTATCGCCGCGAGGTGCCCGGCGCCGTCGCCCGCAGCGCGGACTGGTGGCAGGAGTACCGGCTTGCCGACCCGGAGCACTGGCGCCGGGGTGCGGGGCCGAAGTTCAATGCGGTGCTCGAGTTCGACGGCAAGCCCGTGGCCTACGTGCTCTACCGCATCAAGCTCGAGTGGGGGGAAGGCTTCTCGAAAAGCGAGGTCAAGCTGGTGGAGACGTGCGCGACATCTCCGGCCGCCGAGCGCGAGCTCTGGCGGTTCGTGTTCGGCATCGATCTCGTCGCACGCATCCAGGGACGCTACGACCCCGGCTCGCCGCTCTTCCTGATGCTCGTCGACCCGCGGAGCCTCCAGCTCCGGGTCTCCGAAGGGCTCTGGCTTCGCTTCGTCGATCTCGGCGCGGCTCTGGCCGGACGCACGTATGCGACGGACGACTCCGTCGTCCTCGACGTGCGCGACGAGTTCTGCCCCTGGAACGAAGGGCGCTGGCGTGTCGGGCAGACGGTCGAGCGCACCGACGACGAGGCCGAGCTCGAGCTCGACACCGCGGATCTCGCCTCCGCGTACCTGGGAGCGTTCGACTTCAACCAGCTCGCAGCGGCCGAGCGAGTCCGTGAGCTCGAATCGGGAGCGTTGTATCGCGCGACCGCCCTCTTCCGCACGCCGCGGCCGCCGTACTGCCCCGAGGACTTCTAGTGACGGTCGAAGTCCGCCCGGTCGAGGACCTCGACCAGTTCACCGAGGCGATCCTCGCGATCGGCCAGTACTTCGGCATGGTCCCGACCGAGGAGCGCATGCAGCGCTTCGCCGACCTGCTCACCTTCAAGCGAACGCACGGTGCCTGGTCCAACGGGTCGATCGTGGGCGGAGCAGGAGCGTTCACGTTCAGCCTGACGGTTCCCGGCGGCGATCTCCCGACTGCGGGAGTGACCGTCGTCGGGGTGTTCCCGACGCACCGGCGCCGGGGCGTCCTGCGCTCATTGATGCGCGCGCAGCTCGACGACGCGCGCGAGCGCGGCGAGCCGCTGGCCGCGCTGTGGGCCTCCGAGGAGACGATTTACGGGCGGTTCGGTTACGGGCTCGCATCGTTCTGTGGCGAGATAACGCTCGCCCGCGAGTACACGGCCTTCGCCCAGCCCTTCGAGCCCCGAGGAACGGTTCGCCTGGTCACCGCAGAGGAAGCGCAGGGTGCGGTCCCGCCCGTCTTCGAGCGCATCCGGCTGCAATGGCCCGGGATGTTCTCCCGCAGCGATCTGTGGTGGGAGCAACGTGAGTTCGACGATCCGGAGGAGCGCCGCGACGGCGCAGGGCCGAAGCGCTGGGTCGTATACGAGCGCGACGGCGCCGTCGACGGCTACGCGGCATACCGCCACAAGTTCGGCTTCGACGCGGGCTCGACGACCGCTGAGCTACGAGTCGTCGAGGCGCTCGGAGCCACGCCCGACGCGCTGCGGGACATCTGGGGCTACCTGCTGGCGGTGGACTGGATTGCGACCGTCAAGTCGTCCCTCCTCCCGCCCGACCATCCGCTCTTCCTCCTGCTCGCGACCCCACGGCGCATGCGCTACCGCATGGGCGACGCGCTGTGGGTGAGGCTCGTCGACGTCGGCGCTGCGCTGTCCGGCAGGCGCTACTCGAGTGACGGCTCTCTCGTCTTCGAGGTCGCGGACGAGTTCTGCCCGTGGAACGAGGGACGTTGGAAGCTCGAGGGTGGCGCGGCAGAGCGCAGCGACGACGACGCCGAGCTGAGGCTGCCGGTGCAATCGCTGGGCTCGGCGCTGCTGGGCGGCATCTCCTTCGCCGAGCTCTCCCGCGCGGGACGTGTCGAGGAGCTGAAGGAAGGCGCACTCGCCCGCGCGGACGCGCTGTTCCGCTGGGACCGCCATCCCTGGTGTCCCGAGATCTTCTGATCCGTCTTCGCTGGTAGGCTGCCCGGCCCATGAGACGGGGGCTCTGCGCCGCGGTGGCGGCGCTTCTCTTTCCGGCGGCTGCAGCGGCGCATACGGACGCCGGCTGGCAGCTCGCTCTCCACTGGCCGGCGGAAGGCACGGTCACGTCGCCTTTCGGCCAGGACGGCTACCGGCACCACTCCGGCCTCGACATCGGCATCCTGCAGTCGCTGGACGTGCGTGCAGCTTCCGCGGGAGTCGTGACGGAGGTCGGCTACGTCGCCGGATACGAGGGCTACGGCAGCCTCGTCACGGTCACGCACCGATCGGGCTATTCGACGCTGTACGCGCACCTTTCACGGACGCTCGTGCGCGTCGGCCAGCAGGTGTGGCAGGGCGACCGGATCGGCATTGCCGGCTGCACCGGCTGGTGCACGGGCACGCACCTCCACTTCGAGCTGCGCCACCGCAACGTCGCGATCGACCCGTCCCTCTTGATGATGCGTTAGCTCGGAGAGCTCAGTGCGGGAGGGCTGGCGCCGCTGGGCTACAATGCCGCCACCCCGGGGCGGTTAGCTCAGTTGGGAGAGCACCAGCTCGACAAGCTGGGGGTCACTGGTTCGAGCCCAGTACCGCCCATTTTCGGACGTTGTGCAAACCGCGCGTGTGGCGACGCGGCGGGTCCACGGCGAACCCGCCCAAGGCTACTAGGGCGGTCGTATGGTGGTCGGGCGCAGCTCAAGCTCGAGCTCGTCGTGCAACGGAATGCCGAAGTCTCCGACGGTCCCGATCTGAGGTTTCAGGCGGCGGCGCGCCTCGTCGACGGCGCCAGGGCGAAGTGCCGCTAGGACGAAGCCACGCCGCTGATAGAAGCGGAGCGCGTCCAGGTTGTCGTTCGTCGTGACCAGCCAGATCCGGCTACATCCCGCAGTCGCCTCGAGCAGAGCCTTCAAGAGCGCTGTTCCAATGCCCTCGTGCCGCTCGAGCGCCGCGATGAACGCGAGCTCGCACTCGTTGTTCTCGCGTCGGTACGTCACGAGCCCGAGCGGCCTGCCATCCCGCTCCGCGACAAAGCCGGGAAGCGCAAGCACGTCGATCAGCTCGCCGCGTCGGGCTTGGAAAGGACCGCCGAACTCGTCGTGCATGAGCGCCTCGGCCCAGGCGTGGTCGGACTCTCGAAACTCCCGTATCACCACGGTGGACAGGCTAGTACGGCGGTCGTGATGCAGCACCAGACCGTTTCGGCTCTCCTTCGTATCCGGCTTGGAACCGCACCCCGGTCTGCGGTGTAAGAGGAGGAAAGGAGGGACCATGCGCAAAGTTCTCATTGGAGGCGTTCTCCTCGGCGCTCTTGTTTTTGCCGCTCCGGCGAGCGCGGGTTGCTGGGCGACCGTGGAACTCACGTCACCCCCGACAGGGACAGCTGCCGGCGAGGTCTGGATCGCCAAGATCACCGTTCTCCAGCACGGCCGCAACCCACTCCCGGACGCGGCCGAGGCGACGCCGAAGTTGACGATCGTGAGCCGCGCGACCGGCGAGAGACACACGTTTACGGCCAAGCCAAGGCATCCTGCCGCCGGCCTCTATGAGACGCGAGTCGTCTTCCCCTCGGCGGGCGCTTGGCGCTACGAGGTCTTCGACGGCTTCACGAGCTGGTACGGCGAGCACGCACCCTGCGCAAGAACGCACAACTTCCCGGCTGTCCAAATTGTCGGCCGGAGCGCAGGTGGCCCCAACGGCTCCGGCGACAGCTCGCAGGCCAGCGCGAGTGCCTTCCCGTTGTGGCCGCTCGTCGCCGGTCTCGGTGTGGGCACTCTGCTCGTGGCCGCCGTCGGTCTGATCTACCTCCTGCGACGCCACCCACGCGCTGTCGCCCATTTTCGCCGACACGGCGCAGCCCGCGCGCAGCGAAGCTGAGGACGCGGCAGCGGCGCGAGGCTGCATTGCGGAGGCTGACGCTCTATGCTCGCGGCGTGCAGCAGACGCGCACCCGCGCCGCGAGCCAGACCAAATTCCTCCTCGAGGAATCGCAGCTCCCACGACGCTGGTACAACATCCGCTCTGACATGCCCACGGCGCTGCGGCCGGTGCTGCATCCGGGCACGGGCCTGCCGGTCGGGCCGGACGATCTCGCGCCGCTCTTCCCGATGGAGCTGATCGGCCAGGAAGTGAGCGAGGACACTGAGATCCCCATTCCGGAGGAGGTCCTGGAGATCTACAGCCTCTGGCGCCCGACGCCGCTCTTCCGAGCGTTGCGGCTCGAAGAGGCGATAGGGACACGCTCGCGCATCTTCTACAAGTACGAGGGCGTCAGCCCGCCGGGGAGTCACAAGCCGAACACTGCGGTCGCGCAGGCCTTCTACAACAAGAAGGAAGGGCGGACGCGTCTCGCGACCGAGACCGGCGCGGGCCAGTGGGGGAGCGCGCTCTCGTTCGCGTGCAAGCTGATCGGACTCGAGTGCAAGGTGTACATGGTCCGGGTCTCCTACGAGCAGAAGCCTGCCCGTCGTTCGATGATCAAGGCGTGGGGCGCGGAGATCGTGCCGAGCCCTTCCGAGGAGACGCAGTCCGGCCGCGCGATTCTCGCGGAGCACCCGGACTCGCCCGGGAGCCTCGGGATCGCGATCTCGGAGGCTGTCGAGGACGCGGCCGCACGCGAAGACACCGCCTACTCGCTCGGAAGCGTTCTCAACCATGTGCTTCTGCACCAGACCGTGATCGGCCAGGAGGCGCTCGCGCAGATGGAGCTCGCAGGCGCCTTCCCGGACGTCGTCATCGGCTGCGTCGGCGGCGGCTCGAACTTCGCCGGCCTCGCCTTCCCGTTCCTGCGCGAGAAGATCGCGGGCCGCGAGATCGACGTGCTTGCCTGCGAGCCGGCTGCCTGCCCGACCCTGACCCGTGGTCTGTTCGCGTACGACTTCGGCGACACGAGCAAGCTGACGCCGCTCGTCGCGATGCACACGCTCGGCCACGACTTCGTTCCAGCCCCGATCCACGCCGGCGGGCTTCGCTACCACGGCGTCGCGCCGCTGATCTCGCAGCTCGTGCTCGACGAGCTGATTCGCGCCGAGGCCTACCTTCAGAACGACGTCTTCGCGTCGGCTGTCCTGTTCGCGGGGAGCGAGGGCATCCTCCCGGCGCCCGAGGCCGCGCATGCGATTCACGGGACGCTTCGAGTGGCGAAGGCAGCAGACGAGGCGGGCGAGGAGCGCACTATCCTGCTGAACCTCTCCGGCCACGGCCACTTCGACATGGCCGCCTACGACAGCTACTTCGCCGGGAAGCTCGAGGACGTCGCCCTAGACGAGGACGAGATGGAGCGCGCCCTGCGCTCGATCGAAGGCCTGCCGAGTCCGGCTTAGTCACCACGCCCCGGCCGGCCCCAGCGCCCCTCACCCTAAAGGTTGATCTCGCTGGCGATTTCGGCAGCTTCATGGGCTGAGTGGCGTGGATTTCCCTTGACCTGGCCGTGGATCTCGCTGACAGTCCGACAGCCGCAGACGCCGGCGGCTTCGGGTCGGCCGCGAATCACACCAGGACGAGACAGGGCTCGGTCACGAGGAGCTCGAGCACGTTGCGAGAACGGGACACCAGACAATGAAGCAATTTCGCGGCCTTCCGCTCGTCGCCATCGCTGCAGTTGCAGGCCTGGTCGCGACGACCGCATCTGCAGGGGGCGCCCAGGGGCTCGTTCCAGAGATGCCCGCCCCGACGGCGGAGACGGGACAGATGACGGACGAGACGCCGAGGTTCTGGCTCGTGGAGTTTCCGAGCGCGCCGCTCTCCGAAGGTGGCCGGGATGGAGACGTCGACCGCGACAACGCCTCTTTTCGCGGTGAGGCCAGGTCGGAGGGCGTGAGCTACAAGGAGCGACTCAGGTTCAAGGAGCTCTGGAATGGCGTCTCGATCGAGGCGAAGCCGTCCGCGGTGCAAAAGATCCAGAAGCTTGGTTCGGTGAAAGCGGTGTTTCCGGTGCAGATGCATGCGTTGCCGCCTGTTGGGCACGTCTCGCCACAGCTCGCTACGGCGATTCAGATGACCGGCGCCGACGTCGCGCAAGAGGAACTAGGGCTGACCGGCGCGGGTGTCCGAGTGGGCGTCATGGACTCCGGCATCGACGTGCAACATCCTGATCTGGGTCCGGGCTTCGGCCCCGGCACCCGGATCACGAGGGGTTACGACTTCGTGGGAGACGACTACGTGGGCGACAACACCCCGGTGCCCGACCCCCTGCCGGACGACTGCAACGGGCACGGCACCCATGTCGCGGGCATCATCGGCGCGAAGGGTGAGGTTACGGGTGTTGCTCCGGGTGTGACGTTCGGGGCATACCGCGTCTTCGGCTGCGGAGGCTCGACCACTGACGACGTCATGCTCGCCGCCATGGAACGCGTCCTTCGGGATCACATGGACGTGCTCAACATCAGCATCGGTGACGCGTTCAACAACTGGCCTGGAAGTCCGCTCGCCGCCGCAGCCGACCGCCTCGTGAAGAAGGGCGTCGTCGTCGTCGCTTCGATCGGCAATCAGGGCGCCAACGGCCTCTACGCTGCCGGCGCGCCTGGCGTCGGGGCGCGGGTCATCGGGGTCGCCTCGTTCGACAATCTCTTTACGACCCTGCGGACGTTCACCGTTTCACCGGACGGGAAGGTCGTCGGCTACGAGCAAGCGACGGCCTCGGGAATTGCGCCGCTCTCCGGGATCAGTGCGCTTGCCCGCACCGGTACGTCGACGTCGACGGCCGACGCCTGCACTGCCCTTGCCAGCGGCAGCCTCGCGGGTACGTTCGCGCTGATCCGTCGCGGCACCTGCTCGTTCTACGTGAAGGCGCGGAATGCGCAGGCTGCCGGAGCTGCCGGTGTCGTGATCTACAACAATGCTCCTGGCCGGATCGGCGGGATCTCGGTCGATCCGGCGGTAGGTGGGTTTCCAGGCGGGCCGGCCATCACGATTCCCGTCGTGAACATCTCCGGCGCCGACGGCGTCGTGATCAACGATCGGATCGCGGCCGGGCCTACGACGATCTCATGGACGAACGAGACCGTCTCGTTCCCGAATGCCAGCGCGAACCTGATCTCCTCTTTCAGCTCCTACGGTCTCGCGGCCGATCTCAGCCTGAAGCCTGACATCGGCGCTCCCGGCGGCTTCATCTGGTCGACCATCCCGCTCGAGCTGGGCGGCCACGGCACGATTAGCGGGACGTCGATGGCATCCCCGCACGTGGCAGGCGCCGCCGCGCTCCTGTTCGAGTCGCGGGGCAGCCTTCGCCGAGATCACAAGGACGACCGGGACGGTGACTGGCGCGACGGCAAGAACGACGACCGCAACATCGCTCGCGCCTCGCAGGTTCGCGACATCCTGCAGAACAGCGCCGATCCGAGGCCCTGGTGGGGTATCCCGTCGCTTGGCTTGTTGGACAACGTCAACCGTCAGGGCGCCGGCATGCTCGACATCGTGGGCGCCGTTCAGGCCAAGTCGAGCGTGATGCCAGGCAAGCTGTCGCTTGGAGAGAGCGAGGGCAAGTCTGCGATCTCACAGAGAATCACGATCCGAAACAACGGCGATCGGCGTGTCACGTACACGCTTTCACACGCACCGGCGTTGGCGAACGGTCCGCAGATCTTCCTACCGAGCTTCTTCGATGCCTTTGCTTCGGTGGCGTTCAGCCGGCCGAGTTTCACGGTGGACGGAGGTGACGCACGCTCGGTCGAGGTCTCGGTCACACCGCCCGAAGACCTCGAGGACAAGGGGATCTACGGGGGTTACATCGTGGTCACTCCCGAGGCCGGTGCCGGCGAGGTTCTCCGCGTTCCGTACGCCGGCTTCAAAGGCGACTACCAGTCCATTCAGATCCTCGCACCCACGCCCGCCGGGTTCCCGTGGCTCGCGAGACCTGCGGGAACGAGCTTCGCGAAGCTCAACGGTGGCACATTCACGCTCACCGGCCCTGATGTGCCCTATGTCCTCTTCCACATGGACCTGCAGGCCCGTACGGTGGCCCTTAACGTCGTGACTGCGCGAGGGCGTACGCTCGGGCGCGCGATCGAGCTCGAGTACATGCCCAGGAACAGCACTAGCACGAGCTTCTTCGCGCTCACGTGGGACGGCACATACATGCCCGGCCAGAGGGGCAATCGCTTCAGGACCGCACCCGACGGCGAGTACAGGCTGATGCTCTCGGTCGAGAAGCCGCTCGCGGACAGGCGCAACTCGGACCACATCGAGACGTGGTCGTCCCCGACGTTCACGATCGACCGGCGCTAACCTCCGGCAAGAGAAAAGGCCCCGCCGGAGCGGGGCCTTTTCTTCGTTCGCTGCCGCGTCTGAGCTAGCGGCTCTTGCGGCGAATCGTGCGCCGCCGCGTGCTGGTCTTCCGCGTCGCCGTGGAGCGGCGGGCGGTGCTGCGGCGGGCGGTGCTGCGCTTCGCGGTCGAGCGCTTGCGCGAGGTGGTCTTGCGCTTGCGCGTGCCCGTGGACTTCCGGGCCGACGTCTTCCGCTTGCGCGTGCCCGTGGTCTTCCTGCGGGCCGTCGTCTTCCTGCGGGCCGTGGTCTTCCTGCGGGCCGTGGTCTTGCGCTTCCGCGTGCCGGTCGAGCGCTTGCGCGAGGT
>Ga0209874_1000494_pt1 | contig 11640 bp, 12 predicted proteins | sample GWRWN1_20_30_FD_187216 | JGI IMG/M metagenome (GOLD analysis project Ga0209874, IMG submission 187216) | Riverbed sediment microbial communities from areas with no vegetation in Columbia River, Washington, USA - GW-RW N1_20_30 (SPAdes)... | ecosystem: Environmental > Aquatic > Freshwater > River... | reverse complement strand
TCGCGGTAGTGGAACAGGTGATGGCGCGTCACGAGTTCGACAAAGGCGTCATAGACGAGCTCCGTGGCGCGGCGCCCCTCGACGGGGACGCCCAGGCGGGACAGCACCGGCTTGATGTCCGTGTACCAGATGCTGCGCAGGTTGCCGGCAATCGGCACACGCTGCCCGGCGCGGATCGCCGTGTACGCCTGCCAGATCAGATTTTTGATCACGCGCGTGGCGTTGATCTTGCCGGAGCTCGCAAACGCAAAAAGCCGCCGCAGCTCGGCCGCCGAGAGCTGCCGGAGGTCCTGGGGGTAGTCGGCAATGCCCTCTGCAGCTAAGATCTGGGCCACGGTTTCTTCTGCCTGCATGGCTTCACCCCTCATAGCGGTGCGGCGTCTGTGAGACAGCGCCAGGCGGTATATTCTGCTACGGAGCGTGCCAGCCCGCCGTCGCATTCCATGATGGCCGCGCGCTCGTCCCAGGCGTTCCGGAGGTCGGCTGGCAGCTCCAGCCCCTTGGGACCCTCGAGCGCCACCGGTCCCTCACCCAGGGTCAGCGCGCCTGCCATCCACGCTTCGTTCACATCCTTATACCCCCCGTAGGCCATGGGCTCAAGCACCTCCACCCCCTTTCCCCGCAGCGCCGCCTCGCGGGCGAGCTGGCGCCACTGCTGCTGCCCCGCGGCATCGGCGTCGAGGGCAAAGACCAGCGCACGCACCGCCCTGCCCCACTCCCAGCGCCAGCCCTGTACCCCAAAGATCGCTACGACGCGGGACACACCTGCAGCGAACAGTGCCAGCGCATCAAAGGCCCCCTCGCACACCCACAGCGGCTCGGCGTCTCCCTGCAGCGCGGTGGCATTGAAGTAGCCCTTGGCGCCTGGCAGATGGTCATGGTGCTTCGCCTTGGGGACTTGTTCTGCAGTGCCGACAGCGCGCCCATACAGGTTCACGAGGTGACCGTCCGGCGTCGTATGCGGAAACACCACGCGGCCACCGCGCCAATCGCGGGCTGCGTGCGGCCAGGTGCCCGGCGCCGCATAGCCCACGCCGAGCTGCTGCGCCAGCGCCAGGGGAATGCCGCGCTGCTGCAAGTACGCTTCGCCCCGGCTCCCCGGCAGGGCGGCCTGGAACGCGGCGAGCAGCGGCGCCAGATCCGGCCGCGCGGGGGCGGGCTCACGCGGGGCGAGGGGGCGTGGCGCAGGACGCGGGGTGGTGGCAGCCAGCGGCCGGGGCGGCTGGCTGTGCGGGCGCTGCGGGCGCGCTGGAGGCCTCCGCAGCGCGTTGTGTCGCTGCTGCTCTTCGCGCCACCGCTGGCGGGCCTCTTCGAGGTAGCCCCAGGCGCCGCAGGCAAAGCACACGAAGCGGCCGCTGCTCACCTGCACGCGCAGGCTGCGCTGGTGGTCGGAGCCGTGGAAGGGACACAAAGCGCGCAGCACGTGGCCGCCTTCGCCGGCGAGGGGGCGGCAGGCGGCAAGATCCGCATCGGTGAGGGTAAGGTTCTCACGGGTGGTGTCACTGCTGGGAATCATATGCGGGCCTCCTCACGCATGGTACCCAGATCAGGCCGGAAGATCAGCCCGATCTTGCCCGTGTCGCCGTGCCGATTCTTCGCCACCGTCAGCTCGACCGCCCGCGCTGGGGGCGTCGCCATACGCTCCTGGGCTTCCGTCAGGAACAGCACCACATCGGCCGCATACTCCAGATCGCCGCTTTCCTTCAGGCTATCGAGCGCCGCCGTGCCCTTACCGTTGCCGTAGTTGCCGGCGCTACGGTTTTGTGACGCCAGCGCCAGCACCGGGCTGCGCAGCCGCAGGGCGAGCTCGCGCAGCAGGCCCCCGAGCATGTCCACGCGCTCGCGGACGGAGAAATTGCCGCGCAGGTCCTCCGCAACTTTGGCCCACAACTGCAGATAGTCGACGATCACCAGGCAACGCTCCGCCTGGTGCTGCCGCAGGGCGCGGCGGGCCTGTGCCCGCACCTGCGCCACGGTGAGCTGGCTGCTGCCTTCGACCACCGCCAGGCGCTGCGCCACGGGCTGCCAGGCTTCAGCGGCCGCTCGCAGCTTGGCGAGGTCCGCATAGCCGCGCTGCACATCGCGCGGGTTGACGCCGGCGCGGGCGCAGAGCAGCTTCAGCGTCAGGTTCTCGGGCGCGTGCTCGAAGGTGACGACCACCACGGGGACCTCGCGCGTGGCCGCGGCGGCGATCTGGAGGGCGAGGGTAGTCTTGCCCATGCCGGGGGGGCCAGCCAGCAGGTGCAGGCCGTCGTTGAGCCCGCCCAGCAGGCTATCGAGCTGCGCTAGCCCCGTGGGCACGCCGAGCACGGCGCGGCCGGTGGCTTCGCGCTGGAGGCGCCGCGCTTCGGCATCCGCCAGGACCTGGGGCAGCAGGGCGCTCGCCCACTGCAGGCGGCCCGCCGTCGTGTCGCGCAGCGCCGCCTGCACGCGCAGGGTTTCTTCCTCCAGCAGCGTCGCGATGTCCGTCGCCGGCGTCGCGTCATCGAAGAGGGCCTGCGCCAGGCGCTCCTGAGCCTGCGCCAGCAAGCGCCGTTGGTGCAGGTCAAGCAAGCGCTGGGCGGTGGCGTGGGGATCGGACGCGGGGAGCCACGCGGCAGGCACGGCGGAGGACTCACCGGCGTCGAAAGCCTGGACGAGCGCCTGCCAAGTGGCGGCTTCGGTAGGAAAGAGGTCGGCGGTAAGCCCATCCAGCAGCTCCCAGTACCGCGCGGGAGTCGCCGCGAGGCTTGCCAACAGGGCCTGCTCGGCGGGAGCATCGGTGAACTCGTCGGCTAAGTGATACGTCTGCATGCGGGTTGCTCTGCTCAGGTTGGGCAGGGAAGGTAACCGGAACTGGAGGAAACGATAGCACACGCCCGGCCGCCGACAGGCGAGCCAGGGCGTAGTCGATCTGATAGATCTTATTAGCGCTGCATAACGCTCTGAAGAGGCTTTGTAGCCCTTGAAAATATTGGCGTTACGAAAATGGTCCTCAAATTTAGGCGCACGATAACCCCGGTTTAGGCGCACGATAACCCCGGTTTAGGCGCACGATAACCCCGGTTTTCTGCATAACGTTGCCCCCGCCTGCATAGATAGAAGACTGTGTATTACTGAGGGTTAGACGCTGGCCGTTACCTGCAGCTCCCTGCCCTCAGGCGGGGGGCGTATGCAGCGGAAGCGCGGGGTCCTGGTGCCGGACCGGGCTGGTGGTCGGCGGGTCGGGTGCGGGGACCGCTGCGGGAGGCGATGGAGGGGCCAACCACGCGGTCAGGCGTGTAAGTAACGCGGGCGTACACCGCCCCTGGCCGCGTTCGAGGCGGCTCCAGGTGGCCTGGTGCACCGCGAAGTGTTCGGCGGCCTGGATCTGGGACCACCCGAGCGCCAGACGCTGCTGCTTCAAGCGTTCGCCAAGGGCGGCCGCCGCCAAGCGCACTGGCACCTTAGGCGGCGGCGTTTCATGGCGTTCGAGGCGGCGGTAAGCGGTCCGGATGACTTCGGGCGGCTCAATGAGGATGGTGGCCTGCAGCCAGTGCTGGCCCCAGCCGCGGCGGGTGGCCCAGGCTTCGTCCCAGCGCTCATACTGCCAGGCCGTGATGAGCAGGTCCTGCAGCAAGGTCTCCAAAGCCTTTTCTAGGCGGGCACGGGTGCGCGCAGGGTCGCGGCGATCCAGCTCCACCCCCATAGCGGCCAGCAGGGAGGCCACCCGGAACGGCTGCCAGTAGCGGCCCCCCTGAGCTTTACAGCGCCACTGATAACTGAGGTAGCGCGCCAGCCGTTTCTCCCAGGTCTGGCGGTAGGGGTCATAGCGCAGGGCGCGTACAGCCAGGAGCGCGGTCTGACGGCCCGGCCCAAATAAAAAATGGGCGAAGACCGTGCCGGGCCGAAACAAAAACTTGTGGAGGTCGAAGCCGCCATCCAGGCGCGTCTGGCCAAAGAGATCCGTAATCGTCAAGGCCCGACTCTGCACGGCCTGCCGGGTCGGGGTACGCCGGCGTTTGCCAGTGGGAGTGACGTCGTAGACGTCGAGCGCACTCATATCCAACCAGAGGTTTTGCAGGTGGGCCAGGGCCTGCAGCATGGCGGTGCGCTGTTCCGGTTCGTAGCCGCCACGGCGGCCATGCCCGTCTCGCTTGGCATGCAGCCCCCGCAGGGCCAGCAGCTCATCGACCTCCGCCACCGCATCCTCCTGGGGGGTGCGCGCTTGATAGAGCCACAGGGCACAGAGGGCATCGAGGGCGTCGGCATCGAGGTCGGAGAGTTCGGCCCGCTGCTGCCACATGCGGGTGGCCCAGGCGGCGCGCTCCTCGGGGGACAGGTCAGGCTGGGTATCGAGCAAGAGCGGGCGGAGTTGCGCCGCACCGCGAGCCACGGCGGCGCTCAACAGGGCCGTCGGCCAGGCCACCCCATCCAGGCGCTGGAAGGTATTGAGGGCGAGGGCTTCGCGCAGGGCCTGATAGGGGGCGGCACTGAGGACAGTGACGTGCTCGTCCCGCAGCAGAGGCGCCAGGCGGGCGCCGGCAGGGACCGGGTCGCGGAAGCCGAGGAGATGTTCGAGCTCCGCCAACGAGGCGCCCCGGGCCTCGATCGTGGCCGCACGCTCGACCGCGATGTGCCGGGCTAGGCGCGCCAGGCACTGGTAGACGCGGGCGCGGAAGACCTCGGGATCGGCGGCCACGGCCACCGCGAGCACCGTAGCCTCGAAGGCCGCCTCGGGGAGCGCGTGTACGGCGGCCTCACCCTGTTCCTGGGTGAGCGTCTCCAGGGCCTCGGTCGCGAGATCAATCGCGATCCGCCGGGCGATGGTGCGCCAGCCACTGGCGTCGTCACTGGCGGCGAGTTCCTGGGCCAGCGTGGGCTGCACCGTCTCCACGGCGGTGGGCAGCCAGGCGAGTTGGCCGGTCGGCGTGGTGGTGATCGCGAGGAGCGGCCGGGCCGGTGGCGCGCAGGCGTCCAGGCCCTGGGTAGGGAGGAGGTCGGCCACCTGGCGGCGGTAGAGTTCCAGGAGGTGGGGGGCCACCGCGGTGGCGGTGCGGCGCACATACCAGATCTTACACTCGGCATCTAACACCCCTGGGAGCTGCTCCAGGACCAGGCGCTCTTGGACGGACTCCAGGCGGTGGAAGACCGAAGGGGGCATATCCGGCAAGGGCGCACGGCGGCGCATGGCGTCTTTCTCCGCACACGGGGGGGCACGGGCGGGGAGCGGCGGCGCTCTCCCGCGTAGCACACAAAGCCATCAAACCGTTTTAACCAATACAACAGTAATAACCGTTACATGCCTTTGGCGGTGCGTCCGGTTTTCACCTTCTCCAGCCCGCGCAGCGCCTGGGTCAACTTGGCATCGGTGAGCTGGCTCAACACCTGCAGGCCGGCGCGCAGCACTTCGCTCTTCGTAACGCTCAGCCCCGCTTGCAGGCATGCGGCCTGGATCTGGGCGATCAAGGCATAATCGCTCGCCGGCATGGTAAAGCCATCGCGTACCACTTTGGCCCGCGCCGGGCTGGGGGGCGGCATGGACGCGGGCGGTGCGGGCGTAGCAAAATAGGCCTCCGCGCGGGTAAAGCGCGTGTCGGGGGAGGTTGGGAGCGCCTGTAGATCTACCCCCAAGGCCTCTTTCAATGTTTGTTTCGCCATAGCTAGGGCTGTCCTCCGAGCAGCGTCCATACCTCCGTGGTGAGCGCCTCCACTTCCGCGATGGCTGGCGCTGCTTTGTGGCCAAGATTATGCACCGTGCCCCCGACGACGGCCGCCTGGCGATAGCTGGTACGGTGGTGCAGCGCCGCGGTCAGGCGGGGGATACCAAAGGCCGGGAGCAGTTCCAGGACCTCTTTGGCCAGTGTGGTCCGGGGCTCTAGGGCGTTGAGGACCAGGCGGGCCTCGAGGGCCTCATTGATCGTCCGGACGTGCTCCAGCACCTGACGGATGCCCAGGGCGGCCCAGAGATCGAGCGGCGAGGGCAACACCGGCACCAGGGCTAGATCGGCAATGAGCAACGCACTCTGGGGGGCGGCACTGTCGACCGCTGGCGGACAATCCACCAGCACCAGGTCGTAGTCGTTCGTGAACTTACTGACTTCCCGGTGGACTTTCCCCCCCGTGGCGCTGAGGCTGATCACGGCGGCGGGAAAGGGCGTGGCATCTGGCGCCGCGGCGGCCCACCGGGTGGCGGTCCCCTGCGGATCGGCGTCGACCACCAGCACCTTGAGCCCCCGCCGGGCAAAGGCGCCGGCGAGCTGCATGGTCAGGGTGGTTTTGCCCACCCCGCCTTTTTGGTTCACGACCGCCAGGATTTTCGCTGCCATGCGTGTGCCCAGATAACAGTTAGAACGCTAAAAACACTTTAGATAGTTTAAACGATTTGTAGTGACTATGCACGTCCCTCGCGTGCTGTCTCTTCACCCCGCCCTCTGTGCCCCCGCCCTCAATACAACCCATCCGTGAGCCCACCCGCAAGCTCATCGAGCACGTAATGCCGGGCCGTGGTCTCGATGCGCTTGTGGCCCAGGGCTTTCTGGGCCAGGCGGATATCGCGCCGCGCCAGCTCCGTGCCCACGAAGCGGCGAAAGTCGTGCGGTTTGACATGCGCCAGGCCGACGCGCTGGGCGTAGCGCTGCACCGCACGCCAGGCGGCACTGAGGTGCATGGGACGCGCCGTCGGCCGGTGGCCCTTGCCGGCAAAGCTGGTAAAGACGTAGACGCTCTCGACCGGGCGCCGCGCCAGCCAGGCCTGGATGCTGGCGTACGCTTCGTGACTCAGGGGGGTAGTGCGGTGTTCGGTTTGATTCTTGCCCAGGACCGCCAAGAAAAAATTGCCGTCGCGGCTCCGGAGCTGCGTGGTCGTCAGCGTCACGACCTCGGAGACGCGGCACCCGCTGGTGGCCAGGGTGTGGAGTAACGCGCGGTCGCGCCAGCCGATGCCCGTCATCCGGTCGGGGGCCTCGCACAGTAGGCGCATCTGCCCCGGCGTGATACGCGTGCGGGCCGTCGCTTTCAGGCGCGCGCGCAGGGCGGCGACTTGGACGCCCGCCACCCGGCGGAAGGCCTCCGCGGTGGCCACGTCGACATAGCCCTGAGCAGCAGCTTCGTGCACCAGGCGCTTCACGGCCGCCAGGCGGCGGTTGATGGTATGGGGACTCAGACGCGTGGCCTGCGCCAGGTGCGTGCGCCAGCGTGCCAGGCTGGTGGGCTCGAGCGCGGTCTGCAGATCGTCACAGAAGCGTCGATAGGCCGCGATATCGCGCTGGTACCCAGCGATCGACGCCGGCGCGAGCTGGCCGACGAGGATGGCCGGGTCGGGCAGGACCACGGAGATCAACGCTGGCGCGGGCACCGTGAGGGTCATGGCACTGCAGTCCTCCATGGAGCAAAGAAACTCGTTTTTCTGTGCGCTATGGCGCCGGGGCCACCGGGGCCGCGGGCTTGACGCGCGTCACAATCAGAAACCCGAACTGGTCCTCGACCGCCAGGGCGTGGCGCAGGCACACGTCCAGCACGGCCTCCCAATCCAGCTCGGCCGGAATCTGCACTTCGAGGGTAAAATCCTCGTCATCATACGGGGTGAGAGGCCGTAGGGTCGCGGTGGGCACCTCGCGATGGATGGCCTCGATAAACACCGCCACGGCCTCGGCTAAGCGTTTGTCCTGGGGCTGTACGCCACTCATAGGGGTCCTCCTGGGGTGTGCTGGTCGATGGCGGCGAGCGTCTGGGCGACCGTCTGCTGGGCGAGGTCCGCACTCGCGCGGGAAATCGAGAGCCCCGTGTAATCGACCGCGAGGCGTAGATGGTAGAGCCGGCGGAGGCCAAAGCGCAGCGGCTCCAGCAACCCCGGGCCCGTCGCCGGATGGGCGGGGGCGAACCAATAGCCCCGCACAAAGTGCTGGATAATCGCCCCATGGCGCCAGCCCTCGGCCCGTGGCGGGTCGCCGAGGGCCGCCCACATGGCCTGGTAGGCGGCATAATAGGCCCGCGAGACGGCGCTCGCCAGGCGCTCTGCAGCCAGGAGATACTCGGCATCATCGAGGTACTGCCGGGCCAGCCTGAGGCGTTCTGGTAACACAGCGGCTCTCCTCCTCGTCCGTATTTACGCTGGAGACGCCTGCGCCAGCAGGGCGCGAGCTTGCTGTTGCAGCATGGCGAGCACCTCCATGGCCCGAATATAGGCGTCGTACTCGGCGGTTTCGTCCGCCGTCAGGAGCCCCTCGTTACATTTTTCCGCTAAGAGATCCAGGCGGGCTTGCCCCTCCGGGGCGGCCCGCAGGCTGACCACCCGTTGCGCCACCTCGCGGGTAAAACACGCCACGACCGGATCGAGAATCGTCGCCAAGCCCTGGGGCGCGGGGTCCATCGATGGCGCCATCGTCATTTCCTCCTTGGGCTCTTGTGGGCACGCGGTTGCGCCCGGTCGTTGCTGCCGGCGGGCACAGCCGGCGCCGCTGAGCTGGCGCTGCAGCAGACGTCTGGAAGCGTTGCTCCTCGGTGCCAGTGGTCCTGCAGTGCCCGCGTGGCGCTCTCCGCTGGCGCGCTGGCGGGGCGGCCTGCCCCCGGAAGCCGCCCAGTTGCTTGCCGCAGTGTCTTCACACAAGCGGTACGCCTGTCTGCGCCGCTATCGGCTGCGTGTCAGCGCGGCGTAGCGGAGCTTCTGTGGCTCTGGCGGCCGTCCTCGGCGCCGGGTTGCCGCTCCGCCTCTGCGGGGCTGCCAGGCATCATCCAGAGAGTTGGGGGAGCGCCCCCAACACCCCCCGGAAGAAGCGCTGCGCGTAAGGAAGGTCGCCGTGCTCGGGCTTCAGCCGCCCACCCCACGCGGCTTGCGCTCCCTGCGCGCGGCGCCCCATCTCCGGCCTCTGGCCCCCGCCCACCCCGCGCCGTCGCCGTCCTCGCCTTCAGCCGCACAAGGCACGCGGCTTCCGTGCGCTGCGGGCGGCGCCAGCGCTCCCGCTGCCCCAGGGGCGCCCAGGAGCCAACACCCCAGCCCGGCCAGGCGGAATGCAAGTATAGCGGCCAGGCGGGCTCGTGCTGTCAAGGCCAAGCCCTGCGGGTGGCGCGCACAAGGCACGCGCGCCAGCCTTGACAGCGCCCGCCCAGCCGCGGGCGTGGTGGCCGCCGCCTGGCCGGAAAACGGGCTGGGGCTGCGGGCCGGCCGCACCGGTGGCGCTCCCGCTGGTCGCGGCGGCACGCCAGCCACGGCGGAGCGGTGCAGGTCTGCGGCCGCGGCGCCCAGCGGCGCGCTTAGCCGCGGGCGCCAGCAGGCACCGGCGTGGCCTTGCGCGGGCGGCCGCGGCGCGTCTCTGGCACTGGCGCGGCGAGTTCTGGTCCCTCCTTGTCCCAGGTTCCCGCGAGGTGATCAAGGCTCACTGACAGCTCGCGGGCCAGGCGCCAGGCCATTTCCAGCGTGACGCCCTCGCGCTTGCCAGCTTCCAGATCGGAAATCAGCGGTTGGGGCACCCCAGAGCGCTGCGCCAACTCCCGCTGGGTCAGACGCCGCTGCTGTCGGAAGGTCTTCAGCCGCTGCCCAAATAGCTGCATGTTCATCCGAGAAAAACCTCTAAATACTTTATAAAACAATCACTTAGTTGAAAAATTTCCTTGTAAAAAATGATAATATATATTATCATTATAAGCAAGTAAAAAGAAAGGACTTGCAGCGTAACCGTCCAAAGTGCCGCCGCAAGCCCTTCCGAAACCCTCCACAAAGGGAGAGCTTACCATGACCAGTCTACCACACCCCGTCCCCTCCCGCATGGCCCACACCGTCGCGGCGCTGTACGGCCACGAAGATGACACCCTCATTGCCTGGCAGCGCTTCTGTGCGCAGGCCGCCGAGGCACTGCGCCCGCAGCCCGATCCCGAGCGGCTCAGCAAGGCCCTCGCCCTGGCGCAAGGCGGCCACGTCGAGGTGGAAGACGATGGGTTCGCAGTCGTCACCAGCGGTACAAAACTCTACCACGTCCAGGCAGACGGGACGTGCGACTGTCCGGACTACCAGCACCGTGGCAGCACCCCGTGTAAGCACGTGTTGGCGGTGCTCATTCACACGCGCGCCCAGGAGCTGGCCGCGCCCAGCTCCAGCCCTACGCCACCCGCCGCCGCGGCCGGCGCGCCGGCCCCCGCCAAGCCGACCCGCCAGGGGCGTCTGCCCAGCGCCGACCGTTGGGCAGTGACCGAGGCGCCGGCGAGCTGCTGCCTACGGCTGCGTATTGGCGAGCTCGAACTCATGTATACCATGCGGGATGTCAGTGACGCGGAGCTGACCGGCCGCGTGCAGCACCTGGTGCCTTGGGTGCAGGACGTGCTGGACCAGGCGCGGGAGCGGCAGGCCCAACTGGAAACCCTGCGCCAGCAGCGCGCTGCCGCCAAAGTGGCGCCAGATGCCCCAGCGCAGCCGCCTGTACCCACCCCACCACCAGCCAGCGTGCCCGCTGACCTGCAGACGCTGCTCCAGCAGGCCGTGCAGCAGGCGCTGGCTACGCAGGCCAACGGCCAGGCGCCAGGCACGCCACCCCCAGCGCCACCCAGCAACGGCACGGCCCCCAGCGGCGCGGCGCCAGACGACCAGCAGACGGGCTTCTGCTCCATTCACCAGGTCCAAATGGAGCGGAAGCAAAACGACCGTGGCGTGTTTTACGGCCACTGGCTAGCGGACGAAAAGCGCCACTGCAACGGGCGCCGCAACGGCCGCCGCTAGGCGCACCAGGGCAGGGCACCAGCCCTGCCCGCCACCGGGGGAGGGTGCGAGGATGGCACTACGGATTGAGCGCTACGGAAACACCAGGCATTGGGCAATCTACGATGCACAAGAACTGGTGGTCGTGACGTTGTACAAACGCGGTGCGCAGGAGGTGCTACGCCGCTTGGCGGCCCAGCCGCCAGTGGCCATCGAAGCCGCCGCCCAGGCCGCGGCCGTGGAAGCCGCGGCACGGCAGGCTCAAGAGCTGGCCGCGCAGGCGCGCGCCCTGGCGCGGCAGGCCCAGGCCGCCGCCCGAGCGGCGCGTGCCCGCGCCCAGCCGAGCGGCTCGGCGGGCCGCGGCCGCCCGCCGGCCCGCGCCGCCGGCGGTGGGCACCCAGCCCTGCCACTCCGCCCGGCAGCCCCCCCTTAGCGACTGTCTTGGCGCGCGATCACGTGCGGCCAAGACGAGGCACCGTCGTGGACCACCACGGCTGCACGACGCGAGACAGTTGCGACCCGCGCGCCTGCCTTGGACCCGCCTGCCGTGATCACCTCCTGGTGACCGATGCCCGCCTGCCCACGAGGGACGGCAGGCGAGCGGGGGTATGGGGGAAAGGCCCCCATGATCAAGCAATGCCTGGCAACCCGGCTGGCCGCGGGGGCAACCCAGCTCGCTGCCTTGTGTGTTCGCGGGCTGCGTTGACCGGTCTGCGGACTGCCGGGTTGCCAGGCGTGGGGCGAGCGGAGCTGGCTCCACACCTTAAAACTCCCTGGGGGGATGGCGACAGAGCTGAGGGCGGCGCGCCTTTTGCCGCCCTGAGCGGCGGAGCCAGGGGGGACCTGATGGAGCAATGCGACCTTCCGACAGTGGATCCCTCCCGTACATCACCCCACCTGCACCAGGCACGAGCAGGCGCTGTTTTCCTGCCTGCGCAGTGCCTGCCACCGACCTTCACCAGCGCGCCAGCGGTCCACGCGACGCCAGCGCCGGG
>Ga0209874_1000493_pt1 | contig 11646 bp, 13 predicted proteins | sample GWRWN1_20_30_FD_187216 | JGI IMG/M metagenome (GOLD analysis project Ga0209874, IMG submission 187216) | Riverbed sediment microbial communities from areas with no vegetation in Columbia River, Washington, USA - GW-RW N1_20_30 (SPAdes)... | ecosystem: Environmental > Aquatic > Freshwater > River... | reverse complement strand
CGGGGAGACATTATCCGCGATGATCCCGACCTGGTTAAACGGTATCTTTCGGCGGAGGTTGAAGCCATCGCTCTGATGAAAAAAGACCGGGCTTTTACCATAAAGGTCTTGTCGAAGTATCTCCGAACCGACGATATGGATTTGCTTTCGGAGTCCTATGATATCCAAATAACCAAGTACATGATGAAAGTGCCGCTAACGACTACGGACGCAGTAAGGTCGGTTTTGGATGAGCTCGGTGAGAGAAGTCCGAAGGCCAAAGAGCAAGACCCCAGTAAATTTTTCGACGACAGATTCGTACGACAATTACAGGCCAGCGATTTTATCGACCCTCTCTACCGTTAGACTAAGACTAGATCGAGGCGAGGTATGCGATGGCGCGACTATCACCCATAACATTCGTGTGCTTGGAAACTTTGGATACACTGACGGTATCCAAAAGTATTCGTGTCTGCTTTCGAGTAGCGATACATCGAGCCAAAAGTTGCGCCAAATACGCGCGCATTCTCGGCTGGCATTGAGATTGCTGATTGCTGTAACCAAACATCGTCGCTATCCGAGAAATTTCAAATTGATCGATAAAAGAAATCTACATGTTCGCGGAAAAGAAAAGGAGGACTTTAACGATGACTATTGAGAAAGAAGCATTATCGGACGTGGGGGCGGGAGTATGCTGCATCATTCCTCCCTATGTTCTGGATCACCTTGTGCAATCCAGCGATGCCAGGATTCGGCAAATTGCCGTCGACGCTATCGCTAACGCTTCGGCCGTGCGCGCGGTACGCGCCACCCTGGCGATGATGCCGGCTTTCGCTGCCGTACCCTCTCCCGCAGCCAAGCGCCACCGTCTCATCTATGATGCGAAAAACGGCGGATTCAACGAGCTGCCGGGACATCTGATTCGTTCCGAAGGTGATCCTAAGACCGAGGACATTGCCGAGAACGAGGCCTATAACTACGCGGGATCAACTTATAATTTTTACAAAAGTGTCTTTGCCAGAAATTCGCTCGATGACCATGGCATGACGATGATTTCAAGTGTGCATCTCGGGCGTAGACTTAACAACGCTTTCTGGACCGGTGAGCAAATGTGCTATGGCGACGGGGACGGAAGGATCTTTATCCGGTTTACGAAATCGGTGGATGTCGTTGGCCACGAGCTGACCCATGGCGTGATTTCTCATACTTGCAATCTGGTCTATTCCAATGAACCTGGGGCGCTGAACGAACATTTTGCCGATGTGTTTGGCTCCCTCGTCAAGCAGTGGCGCAAGCGACAAACGGCGAAGCGGGCCGACTGGCTTATCGGTGGAGACATCATGGGACCGGATACGACGGCAAAGTCGTTGCGAACGTTTAAGGCGGAAAAAGCCTACGAGAACGACCCTCTCTTGGGGACGGATCCCCAACCCAAACATTTAAGCAACAAGTATAACGGCAGCGGTGACAACGGCGGCGTGCATATCAATTCTGGTATTCCCAATCACGCGTTTTACCTCGCCGCCATGGAAATTGGCGGCAAAGCATGGGAAAAGTCGGGGCAGATTTGGTACAAGACGATGCTCAAGCTGACGAGCACGAGTCAGTTTAATGATATGGTGGTAACCTCCACTGAGAGTGCTGCGACGCTCTATGGTAACAACAGCCGCGAACATAAGGCCGTGACCAAAGCTTGGAAGAGCGTCGGGTTCTAAATGAAAGTTCGTTTTCGCCAAACCGGTGGTTTCGCGGGGCTCGTTTTGGGCTGTGATCTCGATACCAGCACCCTGCCTCCGGCCGAGGCGCAAGAGCTTACGCGACTCGTCAAACAAGCAAACCTGGAAAAAATTCAGACTAGACGAAGCGAGAAAGCCCGGGATCTGCAAAATTATGAAGTTGCCGTCGAGGGTGATGGCATAACTGCGAAGGCGACCTTCGATGATATGAGCGTCGACGCCAACGTGGAACCCTTACTTGATTTTCTGCGTCAGCGCGCGCGGGCAATACCACTGGATAGGTAGCAGAATCGCGGAATCTACCAGTCTTCTTTTTCGAATCGCATGCCGGTGGTTTCCGCGGCATATTTGATATCTTCCATCGACCATGGATTGCCGCATGTAATAACCACACTGGTTGTTGGATCCATTCGATCACGCAGAGTTTCGCGAGTCAGATGCTTTGGTAATGCCGGTTTGATGGTCTTTTCTAGAACCGCTTTCGCCTTTGCAACGTCGCCGCCGTTCGCCGCAATCTGCTGCAAGTCCTGTTCTTCTTTGAGAGGCATCTCCAGCAGATAACGCAGCATGTTATTCGCACGTCCCCTGCCGAGTTTCGGATCGTCCCAGTCGCGTTGGGTCGGCCGGCTCACCGACGGAATGTAGACGAAATCAAAGCGCTGCGCCGCCTCGATGTCCAGCAAGTCTTGGTAGTAATCCAGCTCTTCGTAGGTCCGGTTGGTATGAAGCAGCGTGTACCTGACGGAATTGCTCATGCCTGACTTGGCCTCGAAGTCTAGTTGCTTCGCCATGGAGATAAACGGCGCCAAGCCGGTTCCCGTCCCAACGAAAATCACATTCTTAAAGCCGGCCGCTCGCTTGTCTAGCGTAAAGTCTCCCGCGATCTTTTCGTAATAGACCATCTTGTTGTCTGAGTCGGGATTCATACGGAACATCGACTCGGTAAGTCTTCCCTTCACGCCCTTTTCATCGATCTCCAGAATAACGTAAAACTCCAAGTAGTCTTTCTCCTCGGTCTCAAACGGTGCGGAGGCGATCGAATAGGAGTGAGTAACCGCTCCGCGCCTGGGGATGCCCTGCGTATCGAGAACAGTCGGGTATTCTACTTTGCCTCCATCTCCGACAACTTTCTTCGTCAGCCTGCAGTCACTACGCTGCAAGGCCATGTACTGACCGGCCTTATAACTCGGAAACTTGCTGACGCCCTCCGGCACGAGACGAAAGACCGCCAGGATATCGGAAGAATATCGCCAGTAATTTACGGTTCCGACCTTCTTTTCAGCCATACCACCACCCCTTATCCAAGTGATAACCCGAGGGGAAGACGAACTCCTGTTGTCGATGCTTCCAAGTCAGCGAGCAATTATAGAAATTCAATTCTGATTGGAGACCGGCCGGTTTTGGAGACCCTAAACCTCGCCGGACCACGCGGCAAGAACCTAAGAGGATTCTACTGGAGCTCCCTTTTCCCTTCGTACTCTAACTCTGTACCGCGTGAATCTTTGTGTGTGAAAGAGACTAGCTCCCACGAGCTATCTTCAAGGGGTCCCTTGAGGATATAAGAGTTCTCATCGTCGCCTAAGACGCGGTAGTAGCAAGCCTGCTCACCGTACCAACGATCCACCACTGCCCCTACATTAATAGTTCGAGTCCCTAACAAAAACCGGGATGGAGTTTCCTGCCCCTTAGCGTCGGGAACTGATTCCACCTTGATTTTCATAATTCACTCTCTTTGCTAAATCGCAACAACCTAATATAACGTAAATCTGACAAAATTCAAAGGAGTTCCATGAAATCAGCCAGCCAACTTAAAAAAGACATTATCAGCGCGTGTCGCATCCTCTCTCATGAGAAACTGGTTCAAGGATTCGGTCATGTCAGCGCGCGCATTCTTAATTCGGATCTTTTCCTGATGACGCCGCGGATTAGCCTCGCTTTGGTCACGGAGAACGAACTTCTCACCGTGAATTTCAACGGAGAAGTGGTCGAAGGCAACCATCCGGCCCCTTCCGAAACTTGGCTCCATACGGCCATTATGAAAGCTAAACCCGGAATCAATGCGATCACGCGGATTCACGCACGGGTCGCCAATATGTTTTCGGTCACCGACAGGAAACTCCAGCCGGTGCACAATCATGGGAGTTTTTTCGCCGGCGGCGTCCCTATGTTCCATAAGCCGGATCTCATCACCACCCAGAACCTGGGTGAGGAAGTCGTGCAAGCTCTCCGCGACGGCCCGGCAGTGTTGCTCAGAGGGAATGGCCAGGTAACCGTGGGAAGAACCATTCCCGAGGCGGTCATGATGGCGATCTATCTCGAGGAGGCGGCGGAAATACTTTACGGCGCCCTGCAAATCGGCAAGCCCATCCCGCTTACAGCCGACGAATCGGCGCAGCGACAAGCTGAAGCGCTCACCCCGGTAGATTTGGAGCGCGCGTGGAATTTTTTCAAAAACCGCGCTGAGTCCGATTAACCTGGATGCCCGCTTTCGCGAGCATGACGCTGGGGGCTATCGACTTCTTCTGCGAACTTCTAAAACACAGCACACGCCATGCAGGAACGGACGGAAAGTTTCCGCGACTAGGATATTCCAGAAACTGAGCCAAAAAAAGCACGGCACCCGCCTAGGGTGCCGTGCTTGCTGCGAACTTGCTTTTTATTGCTAAGGTTCTTACTTACCCGCCATTTCAAAATTGACCTTCGCGTCTTCTTTCCCTTTCACGGTAACCTTCTGGCTGGTTTTGCCCAATTTCTCGTGCCACACCTCGACGTTATAGTTTCCGGGCGGAACGTCCGTAAGTTTAAAACTGCCGGAGTTGTCGGTCACGCTGACATACGGGCTTTCCGTGACAACTAGCCAACCCTGCATCCAACCATGAACATCGCACTTTACCTCGATGACTTCCGGCTTGTCGATCTTGACGTCCAGCGTCTTCTTGAACTTCGGCTGCGCCTGGTTAAACGGGCTGTTCACCTTGCTATAGGAGTGAACGTTGTGGAGAATACCGTCCGGATTCAAGATCTCAACCGTAGTTCCAGCAGGAAAGGCCAAAACGTGCGGCTTATATTCGCAGCCATTCTGGTCGAGAGTCACCTTCTTTGTCTCAATCTTCTTGCCCTTTTTGATGTCGGTAATCATAACAACGGCATTCACCAGGTTGCCACCGTTAACAACCAATGACTGATCCACCTTGGGCGTTTTGGCGCACACTTCTTTGTCCTTGCTGACGTCCAGTTTCTTCGGCGCGGGAGCGCTTCCCTTGAATTTGACCGTTCCCGAGATGGTCCCGCCGTCTTTTACATCGCCGCTTTCGTAGGCAGCCATGCCGCTTACCGGTAGAGCGATCAGTACAGCAGACAAAATCATTGAGCTCAGTTTATTCATAGTGCCTCCTTGCAAAATAATAGCTTTTAACTCTTGGACGTTCAACAACGTTTGATATTCACCGGCCGGCAGGCTTCGCTCTGGTGACGGCAGGAGCGGCCGGGGAAGCAGTTCCGCCATTACGCCCGAGGGTCATTATATAATCACGCAGGGCTTCAAGCTGCTGATCTTCTTTACCGCCGAGGATGTCGTCGGGTCCGCCGGGATAAAATGATGGCATTTTCGTGCCGGGCTGAACCTTCTGCGGATCCTTCAGCCACTTGATAATCCAGCTAGGGTTGAGCCGCTGGCGCGCCAAGGTCAGGTCAGGCGCCCAGCCCTCTACTGGCCCTTCGGGCTTTCTGTCGCCTTGCTGATGGCAGCTGAAACAGTTGAAGTAATCCTTCGAAACGAGTTTCTTGGCGGCATCGAGATATTCCGGCGGCACTCTCTTTTCATCAAAATAGGTGAACGGGAACTCGACTTTCGAAAGATCGTTGAAGTAGTCGACCAACTGGCCCGTGTGATCATTCGACAATCCGAAGGTCGGCATCCTGAGTTCCAACCATGGCCGAATCGGGATCGGCGCTTTCAAGAAGCTAAAGAACCATTGGGACTGCACCTTCTCACCCTCGCCATTGAGAATGGGGGGAGCGAGAGTCGGATTCTCTTGATAGTATTTTCGGATAAACCCGCCTCGCCCCTCGATTTCATGACAGCCGATACAATTGTACTGATGCATCAGCCGCCGTCCCTCCACCACCTGAACGACGCGATCGCCTTGATTCGCCTGGTACCGCTGCGCCACTTTGCGTTCGCGGAAGCCGGCGAGAAGAATCCGTAACTCTTTAATATCCTCGTCGGCGAGATCGAACTGTGGCATCAATTGCTCCACCCGTTCGGTGGCGTAGATCCGTGGAGTTTTCAGTTTGTTATAGGTCCAGTCGTCCCAGGTTTGTTTTATGTCCGTTCGATTGCCGAAAAAGAGCTCTTCGAGAGTCTTCGAGCCGAAGGTCGTCAATTCGACACCGACGCGGGATTCCTTTTCCATTCCCTTGATATCATGACAACCGAAACAACCCCATTTTCGAACCAGCGATTCGCCGCGCTTGATATTGTTGGCATCGGCAAGCTTCTCTTGAATGCCGGGCATCGGCTCCGGCTTGCCTCCCAAAGTCATCAAATAGGCGGTAATCGCCGTGGCCTCGTCATCAGCGAGACGAAGGCTTGGCATGTTGGTGTCCGGAGCGAAGCCGCGTGGATTTTTGATCCAATGATAAACCCACTGCGGGCCGACCTTTGACGCGATATCTTTCAGGTTGGGGACCAGATCCTTGGCTTTGCCGAGCACGGTGGTGAATTCGCCTTCGGCAAAACCGTGGCAACCCTTGCAGCCGATCGTCTCCACCAACTTTTTGCCTTTGCCTACTTGATTCGCGTCGCCTTCGCGAAAACCGGCAGGCAGGGGATGCGCCTGCGTCCACTGATCACCTTCCTCTTTGGAAAGCGACCAAAGGTAAGCCGCGATGGCCAGGGCGTCCTCTTGCCGCAGATCAAAATTGGGCATCCGCGTGCGCGGGCGGAACTTGTGCGGATTTTCAATCCAGCGCACCATCCAACTCGGATCGACCTTGGCGCTGATCTTCCTCAAGCTCGGAGCGATCTTGGGGATATTTTCGTAGCCTTTAACCAGGTGACATCCCGTACAGCCGATCTGCTCGAACAGGATCTGTCCCTCGGTCAAAAGAGGAACAGCCTCGAACTTTTGCACGTCGAGGTGACACGTGGTGCAGCTCGACTGGACCTTAGCGCCGCGCAGTAGCGGGTGTTCCCAATAATGCACTTCACCGTGGCCCTGCTTCACGCTGTTAACCGCCACACCCTGACCGTCATGACACGACGTACAGCCAAGCTTATCCGGTGGGTGGGCATTGTCGGCGAGCAGCACCTCGCGTCGCGGATGGGTTTTGAAGGGGTGCTCTTCTTTCTCGAAACCAGGTCGATTGATCGCCATATGGCAAGTCTGACAACGATCCACACGGGCAATCGGCTGATCGAAACGATTGCGGTCGAACTCCTCTAAGGATACCTGCAGGATCTTGGGAATCTTGTAGAACGAGAATGGTCCGATTTTGAAGGTGGCATTTTCCATCACCCGAACCCATTTATCGCGTTCCGCCGTGAGTTTGCCTAACTCGTCCTCCAGATCCTTGACGCTGGCGCGGATCTTTTTGATTTCCTCTTTGATCTGGTCGCGTTTGGCGCGCGCAGCTTCGAGCTCCGGATCGAGCTTCGCTCTTGCCTTTTCTAGCTGCTGGATCTCGTCCTGGTAGGGTTTTGGGTTTCTCTTCTGCTGGATGGCATGGTCGTACTCATAACCCGCTTCTTCCAGCTCGCTCTTGATGAATTTGACTTCCTGATCGATCTCTTGGAAGCGAACCGTCGCCCGAACTTCCTCCGCCTCTAAGGCCTTGAGCTTCCGTCCCTGCTCCCCCTGGGTCACACTCGCTTGCGCTGCCGCAAGCTTCTTGGCCAGCTCTTGATATTTCGCGTCCGCCTGAAGTTTCTTATTTTCCTCGTCGTAGGCCGCCTGCGCTTTTCCGTAGTCGAGGCGATAGAACCGGGATTGGAAAGCTTTCCAAGGACGACGAGTAATGTTGTCGTCCCAGAACGCCCAAAGCGAGAACGCCACCAGCAAGCCGATGCCGATGAGAAAGATACTGCTGTAGGATTTTTTTTCTTCGTTTTGGTCGATACCTCGTTCCGCCATCCCGTCTTACCTCACGCAACTTTGCGCTCAAGCACGCGGCCCAAAGAAAAGACCCCAAGACCAATAAGCGCCAGCACGATTTCTTCCGCCATTGAAAAGTTTTTGGTGATTCCCACAAACAGGGAGTAACCCACGTCGGCGAGCCCCAAGGCCTGGAGAATCTTAGCCACGTAAAACATCAGCCCCGTTCCAAACCTAATCTTCTATTCTCCACCCCGCTGGCCCTTTTTCATCAGTTTTCCATATCTCTCGATCGCTTCGCAACCCATTTTTGGATCGCGGTCAGACATTAATCCAGGGAGTAACCAGGATATATTTGACATTGAAAACGAGTCTGAGAAACATTTTGGCGGGAAGTGAAAGCATCAAGACAAAGAGCAAGGCAGTGATGGTAAATCGGACCATGCCCCACCGCTCGAGAAACTCTCTGCCTTTCACTTTGAGAATCCAAAAATAAAAGGCCGCGAGCCCGAAAACAAAGTAAGCCCCAATGACGACCAATCCAAACGCCGCCGACCACCAATAATCCCTGAAGCCGAAAAGGTACGGCAGGTCGACGTTGGTCAACGCCACGACTTTATGAGGATCCCAGTGCTGCCAGGGCCAAAACAGGTTCCATCCCGGCCCGCGGAAAAACGTCCCAATGATGATCATGGAAACCCACAGCACATGGAAACCCAAAAAAAACGTCAGGATCTCATACTTTCGATCTTTGAAGCAGTAATAGCCGTTACCCTTGGGGTTGATGTCAATGAACGGAATCACCATCAGGCCGACAATGATCAGGCTTGGCAATACGACACCGGCGTGCCAGGGATCGAAGTAAACCAACATTTCCTGCAAACCGAGAAAATACCACGGCGCCTTGGACGGATTCGGAGTGCGGGTGGGGTTCGCCGGCTCTTCCAGCGGGGCATCGATCGTGATCGACCACAGGGTGAGCACTACGGTCACAAAAAGCGCCACCAGGAACTCGCCCCGCACCAGATGCGGCCAAGTGTGGATCTTGTCGTCTACCGGTAAATTTTTTGCTCGAGCTGCCTCTGCCATATTCAATTCTCGATTTTAGATTTTAAATTTTCGATTGAGGACTTCCCTTAAACCTTCAACTCTTGAACGTTTAGCTCGTTTATAATGAGGGACCGGAGAATCCGTCCCTACGGATACGCCAGAAGTGAACCGACATGAGAATACTGGCGACCAGCGGGATAAAAATACAGTGGAGGATGTAAAACCTTAGCAACGTATGGGGCCCGATCTCGCCGCCGCCGAACAAAAAGGCGCGGGCATCGTAGATCGGATTGGCGCCGACGAAGTCGGCGAAGGGCCCTTCGTAACCTAGCAGAGGAGTGGCGCGGGCCATGTTGGAGCCGACGGTGACCGCCCAGATGGAGAGTTGGTCCCACGGCAAGAGATAACCGGTAAAGCTCAACAATAGGGTGAGAACGAGCAGCAATACGCCGACGATCCAGTTGAATTCCCGTGGCGGTTTGTACGAGCCGGTGAGAAAGACGCGGAACATGTGGAGCCAGACGAAAACGATCATGGCGTGAGCCGACCAGCGATGCATGTTGCGCATGAGCATGCCGAAGGGCATGTCGAACTCGAGATACTTCATGTCGGCATAGGCATACTCGGCTACCGGCCGGTAGTAGAACATAAGATAAATGCCGGTTACCACAGTGACCAGGAACATCAGGAAAGTCAGCCCGCCCATACACCAGGTAAAGCGCATGCGCACGGCATGGCGCCTGACCTTGGCAGGGTGGAGGTGCAGGAAAACATTGGCCGTAACCATCATGACGCGGTTCCGCGGTGTGTCTTCATAGCCGTGGCGGAAAATCGCCTTCCAAACGTGGCTTTCGACGATATCGCTTTTGATCTTATCTAAAAGGCTCATGATTCCTATCCGTTAGACTTTCAGGACGCTGTCCGCATACTGTTCATCCGGCTCAGCTCCCGGACCCATTTTGAAGACTTTAGCTTTGTCAACGACGAGCTGACCATCGTCGCCTACGGTGACTCTAAAGCGGTCCAGCGGCCGTGGTGCCGGCCCTTCGAAATTCAAGCCCGACTTAAAGAACCCGCTGCCGTGACAAGGACATTTGAATTTGTTCTCGGCAGCAAGCCAACGCGGTGTGCAACCCAGATGGGTACATTTGGCGAAGATGGCGTAGATGCCGGCTTCTTCCCGAATGATCCAGACGCGCTGATCCTGCTTGTACTTCTCGCTGACTTCACCCATTGCATAATCAGACGGCAAGCCTGCCTTGAAGGTCGACGGGGGCTGAAAAAGAACTCGTGGAAATGCCGACCTAAGAAAGCCCAGGAGAGTTAAACCACCGAAAATGCCGAAGCCCCCCCACCCGAGCCGGGTAAAAAAATCCCGGCGTGACCAGATACCCTTTTTTTTCTTTTCTGCTTCTGCCATGAGCGATTCTACCCCGTACCACGAAACGCCCCGCATGTGATTGCGGGGTTCAACATTCTTGAGCTACCTCGCGCTTCCCCAGCCACGGACAGGAGTCTGTGTTACGGGGCTTATCCTTTAAACCAACTGATAAAGGCACCCCACACAACGAAGATCAGCCCCCCCAACATCAATACCAACCCCACCGGTCCAAAAATAAAAGACAAACCAGCCCCTAAAAAAAATATCAAAATTCCAGTTCCCAGCGGATTGAATGGGGCCGGAGCTGACCCTCCACCGCTTCCTTCACCCTCCACCTTGTGGATCAACTCCTCACGGATAAGGGCAAAAGCTAACTCTTTGAGATCTTCCTGCCGTTCCGGGTTGGCTCCCTGGATGAGACGGCCGATCTCTTGAGCTAATTGCTCGATCTCTTGTTCACGCGCTTCCGGCGCGCCATTGGGAGGATCGGATGTCACCTAAGATTAGAATGGTTGATTATTATAGAAATTATTTGTTGTCAACCATTTCACTGCGTAACACTCATTTACGTACCTAGTAAAACGACCGCGGTGGCGGCCATTCCTTTGCCTTGGCCCACCCATCCAAGCTTCTCGGTAGTCGTCGCCTTAATACTGATCTTGTTTTCCGCCACTCCAAATCGGCCGGCGATATTTTTTTTCATGGCAGCATAGTAAGGCGCCAGCTTGGGCTGCTGTGCCACCAAAGTAACATCCACATTGACCAGTTTAAAGTGCCTGCGCCGCATGATACGCAAGACGGCATCCAGCATTTTTGTGCTGGCGATGCCCCGATATCGAGGATCCGTGTCCGGGAAATGCGCGCCAATATCCCCTTCAGACATTGCCCCGAGAACCGCGTTGATCACGGCATGGCACAGCACATCCGCGTCTGAGTGACCCGCCAGACCCATCCGATAGGGAATCTCCACGCCTCCTAGAATGAGCTTTCGCCCGCGGCGAAATCGATGAACGTCGAAGCCATGTCCTATACGAAATTCTCGAGCCATTTTTTAGAAACCTGGTTGGGGTTAGACCAGATCCCGATGATTGAGCGGAGTCACGGGCAACAGTGACGCTTCCCTAAGTGTTTTCTGGTCCTCGCCAACGACAGTCAGCCCTTGTGTCCGGCACAGCAAACGCATTTAAGTGTTGCTATGGACACGGGTATCTTTCCGTTGTCTTTACAAAATGATTGTGCAACGGTACTCACAGTGGCATCATCACTCGATGCGAAGGAACAATCAATAACGCCGCGGATCACTTTGCAAGTCCCCTATCTGGAGTTGCGCTCATCCGTGGGCTATACTTCCAGCTACTTAGGAGAATCCAGTTGACCCGAATGCTTCTGTTATCTCTGCTCCTTC
>Ga0209874_1000490_pt1 | contig 11674 bp, 10 predicted proteins | sample GWRWN1_20_30_FD_187216 | JGI IMG/M metagenome (GOLD analysis project Ga0209874, IMG submission 187216) | Riverbed sediment microbial communities from areas with no vegetation in Columbia River, Washington, USA - GW-RW N1_20_30 (SPAdes)... | ecosystem: Environmental > Aquatic > Freshwater > River... | reverse complement strand
GCGTCAGAGACCCGGTCAGGAGCGCGCGCGTTGCCGCCGCCACGTCCTCCTGCCGCATCAGGCTTTCGCCCACGAGGAACGCGTGCACGCCTGAGGCGGCGAGCCGGTCAAGGTCGGCATGGGTATTGATGCCGCTCTCGGCGATGACCAGGCGGTCCGACGGCACAAGCGGCGCGAGGCGCATGGTGGTGGCAAGCGTGGTGGCGAAACTCTTGAGGTCGCGATTATTGATGCCGATGAGAGGCGTGTCGAGCTTGAGCGCCCGGTTGAGCTCCGCCTCGTCATGTACTTCGGCAAGAACGTCCATGCCGAGATCGCGCGCGGCCTCCGCCAGGCTTCGTGCCGTCTTATCGTCAACCGCCGCCATGATGATGAGGATGCAATCGGCGCCAAGCGCCCGCGCCTCCAACACCTGATAGGGGTCGATCATAAAGTCCTTGCGCAGCACCGGTAGCTCGGTGGCCGCCCGCGCGGCGGCGAGATGGGCGGGGCGCCCCTGGAAGGAGGGCGCATCGGTCAGCACCGAAAGGCAGGCAGCGCCGCCGTCTTGATAGGCGCGGGCAAGCGCGGGCGGATCGAAATCGGCGCGGATCAGGCCCTTCGACGGGCTCGCTTTTTTGATCTCGGCGATGAGCGCGAATACCCCTTTGGCGAGGCGCGACCGCACAGACTCGGCGAAGGGCCGTACGGGCGAGGCAGCCTCGGCGCGGGCGCGCATGGCGGCTTCGCTCACCGCCGCCTTGGCGGCGTCCACCTCTTTGCGCTTATAGGCGAGGATATTGTCGAGCACCTGTGCCACGGGTCAGACCTTATCATGGCTGAGCTTAACGAGCGCTTCGAGCACGCCCTTGGCTTTGCCGCTGTCGATCGACTCTGCGGCAAGCGCGACACCTTCGCGGAGCGTCTTCGCCTTACCTGCGACCAGCAGGGCCGCTGCCGCGTTCAGAAGGACGATGTCTCGGAACGGCCCTTGGTTTCCTCCCAGCACGGCGCGGATATGGGCCGCATTCTCGGCCGCATCGCCGCCGATCAAATCTTCGGGCTTCGCTTCAGGCAACCCCGCATTCTTCGGCGAGACCTTGAATGTCGAAACCTTGCCGCCGTCCAGCACCGCCACATGACTGATGCCGGTCGTGGTGAGCTCGTCGAGACCGTCGGCGCCGTGCACAACCCAGGCTCTCTCGGCTCCAAGGAGCCCTAGCACGCGCACAATGGGTTCGACCCACTCTTCGCTGAACACGCCGACGACCTGATATTTCGCGCCGGCCGGATTGGCGAGGGGTCCGAGCAGATTGAAGATGGTGCGCGTGCCGAGTTCGGTCCGCACCTTGGCGACATGGCGCATGGCGGCATGATGGGCCGGCGCGAACATGAAGCCGAGCCCGCATTCCTCGATCGAGCGCGAGATCGTCTCCGGCCGGCACTCGATATTGACCCCAAGCGCGGCGAGCACGTCCGCCGAGCCCGAGCGTGAGGAGACCGAGCGGTTGCCGTGCTTGGCCACCGGAACGCCAGCGCCCGCGACCACGAAGGCGGCACAAGTCGAGATATTGTGCGTGCCCTTGGCGTCGCCGCCGGTGCCACACGTGTCGATGGCGCCTTCCGGCGCGCGCACCTTTACCGCGCGCGCGCGCATGGCGCGGGCGGCGCCGGCGATCTCTTCCACCGTCTCGCCGCGGACGCGCATTCCCATCAGCAGCGCCCCGACTTGCGCCTCGGTCGCGGCCCCTGACATGATCAGCGCGAAGATCTCGGCCGCTTCATTCTCGGTGAACGTCTCGCCGGCTGCCATTTTGCGCAGGGCAGGGCGCAGATCCGCAAGCGTCGCCGTGCTCGCGAGACCAGGGCTAGAGGGCACCGGCCGCTTCTCTTTGCGCCGAACCTCGCGCACGCCGCTCGACGCGGGCAAGATCGAGGAAGTTGGCAAGCAGCTGATGGCCATGCTCCGACGCGATGCTCTCGGGATGGAACTGCACCCCATGCACTGGATAGCGCGTATGCTGGAGGCCCATGATCACGCCATCGGCCGTCTCCGCGGTAATTTCGAGCGCTTCCGGCAAGCTCGCGCGCTCGACCACGAGCGAATGGTAGCGCGTGGCGGAGAAGTCTTGCGGGATGCCGGCGAAGACGCCCTTGCCGGTGTGATGCACCTTTGACAGCTTGCCATGCATGAGGGTCGGCGCGCGGACGACGCGGCCGCCATAGACCTGGCCGATGGCCTGGTGCCCGAGGCAGACGCCGAGGATCGGCACCACCGGCCCGGCACGGGCGATCAGTTCGAGGCAGATGCCGGCCCGGTCGGGATCGCAAGGGCCCGGCGACAGCACGATCGCCTCCGGTCCCTCGGCCAAGACCTCATCCACGGTGATCTTGTCGTTGCGGTAGACGCGCGTCGAGGCGCCCAATTCGCCAAGGAAATGAACGAGGTTGTAGGTGAAGCTGTCGTAATTATCGATAAGCGTCAGCATGGGGTGGTGTTACGCTTGAGGCGCACGCCCCGTCAAGGTTTCCGGCGGGTGAAACTAGGCGCGCAGGTCTTTTGGCGAAAGAAACAGGTTCAACGTCCCGCTATTGACCGCAATGCTCTTCCACAGACCGCTCGCGAAATTGATCACGGCCAGGCCGGCCGTGGGATATTTCGCCCCGAGACGGTCCCTGAAATGCTTCGGCCCCGAGCCTACGAGATCGAGCGCGAACGCCTGGAGCTCGGGATTATGGCCGACCAGCATGACGCGGTTCGCGCCCGGCTGAATGGCGTGCAGCATCTCAAGCATCTCCTCGGGGCTGGCATGATAGAGGGCGTCGTCATAGACGACCTGCGGCTCGACGCGAAGCTCAGGCAGAACGAGATCGAGCGTGTCGCGCGTGCGTCGCGCCGAGGAGCAGAGCACAAGCTCGGGATCGATGCCGCGCTCGGCCATAGCCTTGCCCATGAGCGGGGCGTCGGTCACGCCGCGCGTGGCGAGCGGCCGCTCGCGATCGGGCAATGTGGGGTTGCTCCAGCTCGATTTGGCGTGGCGGAGAAGGGAGAGCGTGAGCATCGTGACGTGCGACCGCTCATTGACCGCGTTTGGCGCGCGCGGCAAAGCGCACGGCTTCGTCCGCGGCCTTGAACAGAGCGCGCGCCTTGCTCACGCATTCGGCCTGCTCGCGTTCCGGCACCGAGTCGGCGACGATGCCCGCGCCGGCCCGCACATACATGGTGCCGTCCTTTACCACCGAGGTTCTGAGCACGATGCAGCTATCCATCTCGCCGCCGGCGGAGAAATATCCCACACAGCCTGCATAAGGTCCGCGCGCCTCGTCCTCGAGCTCGTCGATGATCTCCATGGCGCGCACCTTGGGCGCTCCCGACACGGTGCCGGCGGGGAAGCCCGCCATCAGCGCATCGACCGCGTCGAAGTCGGAAGCGAGCGTCCCCTCGACGTTCGAAACGATATGTATGACCTGGCTGTAATATTCGAGGAAGAAGCTATCGGTAACGCGCACGCTGCCCACCTCGGCCACGCGGCCTACGTCGTTGCGGCCGAGATCGAGCAGCATCAGATGCTCGGCGCGCTCCTTGGCATCGGCGAGCAGCTCTTTGGCGAGCGCCTTGTCCTCTTCCGGGCTTGCGCCGCGGGGACGGGTGCCGGCGATCGGCCTGATGGTGACCTTGCCGTCGCGGACCCTCACCAGGATCTCCGGGCTCGACCCCACCACGGCGAAGCCGCCGAAATTGAGGTAATAGAGGAAGGGCGAGGGATTGACCCTTCTCAGCGCCCGATAGAGCGCGAAGGAGGGGAGTGTGAAGGGCGCCTCGAAGCGCTGGCTCAACACCACCTGGAAAATATCGCCCGCGGCGATATAGTCCTTGGCGCGCTTGACCTTCGCCATATAGGCCTGGGGCGCGGTAGCCGCTTTAGGCTCCGGATGCGGCGCGCTCAGGTCGGGCTCGCTGGTATGGGGCAGGGGCTGCTCAAGCCGCTCCAGGACAAGGTTCAGCCGGTCGGCCGCCCGCGCATAGGCCGCCTTGGCGCTGACCCCTGGCGCGGGCCTCACCGGCGTCACCACCGTCATCTCGTCCTTCACGCTGTCGAAGATCACGATCAAGGTCGGCCGCACCAGGATGCTGTCAGGAAGGCCGAGCCGATCAGGCTTCTCGCCCGGCAGGTGCTCGATCAGCCTTACCGTGTCGTAGCCCATATAGCCGAAGATGCCTGCCGCCATGGGCGGCAGCTCAGGCGGCAGGGCGATCGCCGATTCGGCAAGGAGCGCTCTCAGCGAAGCAAGCGTCGGTAATTGCGAGGGTGCAAATGCGTCGGGATCTGACTGTGGCGCCCGATTGATCTCGGCCTTTGCCCCGTCGGCGCGCCAGATGAGATCGGGCTCGCAGCCGATGATGGAGTAGCGGCCGCGGGTGGCACCCCCTTCGACCGATTCCAGGAGGAAGCTGTTCGGCCGCTCGTGGGCGAGTTTCAGCATGGCCGAGACGGGGGTCTCGAGATCGGCGACGAGGCGCGTCCAAGCCACCTGCGGCACGCCCTCGTCGTAGCGGCGCGCGAAGCTCGGAAAGTCGGGCTCGATCTGGTGACCCGAGCCTTGCTGCGCCAGCTTCGTGACGGAGGCTTTGGCAGAACTCATGGCTCTTCGCCGCTGCCGATAAGCTTGGCGAGAGCCGGCCGGTTGACGTTCACCCCGTAGCGGGTTTCCAGCGCACTGAAATATTCCGCAATCGCGTCTTCGCTGATGAGAAGCCCGAGTTGTTTCCTGAGCCGCTCGACCTCGGCTTCATTGAGCGGCTCAGGCGGGGTGACCTTGTCGACCTGAAAGACGATGCGGCCCTCCTCGACGGCGGACGGGGCCGACCCATAGCCCTTCTCGGGCAAGGTGAAGGCCTGCGCCACCGCTACCGGCAGCACGTACACGGTGAAACCGTCGCGCTTCACCGGATCGCTGGTTAGGACCTCGACATTGAGGTCCTTGGCGACATCTTCGAGGGTCTTGCCGCCATTCAAGCCGGTGACCAGGTCTTGCGCATATTTGGCGACGCGGGCTCGCACCTCGTCGGTACGCCAGTCTTTGGCGACCTCGTCCTTGACCTGATCGAACGGCTTGAGCTGCTCGGGCACGACGCCCAGGACCTCATACCAGACGACCCCTTCGTCCTTGGCGTCGATCGGGTCGTTCTCAACCCCGGTATCGGTGGCGAAGACTGCGTTCAACAGCTCTTTCTGCGCCGGCAGCGTGACCGCCGAGCCGTCGGGCTTGCGTCCATCGCGGTCGACCTGGTCGACGACCTCGTAGTTGAGCTTGAGCTTGCCCGCGACCTCCGACAGCGTCGCCCCTGACGCGAGCTGGTCCTCGATCTTGTCGTGCAGATCGAAGATCGCGCCGGACGCGCGCTCTTTGAGGAGCTTCTTCTCGAGATCGGCTTTTGCCTCTTCAAAGGTCGGGGTCTTGCCGGGCTCGATTGCCGTGACGCGCAGCAAGACGACGCTTCCCAGTTTGCCGGTGACCGGCTCGCTCACCTTGTTCACTTCAAGGCTGAAGGCTGCCTCGGCGATGGCGGGGTCGGCAAGCTCGGCGCGGCTCACATTGCCGAGATCGATGTCGGACTCGCTCACGCCCTGCTCCTTGGCGAGCGCCACGAAGTCGGTGCCGGACTGAATCCTTTGATACGCGGCGTTGGCTGCGGCGAGATCGGGGAAAGGGATCTGCTGCAGCTGCCTGCGCTCCGGCTTACCGAGCTGCTCTTTGTTCGCCTCGTAGGCGGCCCTGAGATCGGCCTCGGTGATCTCAACTTGGTCTTTGACCGTCTCGGGCGTGACGGCAAGAACGCCGACTTTGCGGAATTCGGGCTGGGTAAACTTGCTCTGGTGATTGTCGTAATAGCGCTTGAGGTCCTCCTCGGTCGGATCGGGAATCGTTCCAACCACGCTTGACGGCACGAGCACGTAACGGAGTGTGCGGGTCTCGCCGTTGAAGTTGTTGAGCGCGTCGACCAGCATCGCGGGGCTGTTCACCACTTGGCCGACGGTGCTGAGAATCTGCCGGCGCAAATTCCGCTCGCGCAGCGAGATCAAATAGCCCTGCTCGGTCATGCCGATGGAGTGCAGCGCCTGCTGGAAGGCGAGGGGACTGAAATTGCCGGTCGTGTCCTTGAAGGCGGGATCCTTCATGATGTCCTCAAGAAGGGCCGCGTCGCTGATGCCAAGATGCAGGGCTCGCGTATGGTTGTCGACGGCCGCGCCCCCGATCAGCCGTTCCAGCACCCGGCTGTCGAGCCCAAGCGCGCGCGCCTCTTGCAGACTGAGGCTCCGTCCGGCCTGCGCGCTCATGGCCCTGAGCACGTCCTGTTGTGCGCGCAAATAATCTTGGGGGGTGATCTCGGTGTCGCCGACACGGATCAGGGTCTGTTTGCCATAGCCCGTGAAAATATCGGCGATTCCCCAGACCGCAAAGCTGATCACCAGCATGCCGATGAGGATCAAGCCGAACAGCCGTCCAGCCCCTTTGCGCAAAGTGTCGAGTGCCACGCGTCGAACCTTCCATTCGCTATTTGCCAAAGCCGCGCTGGCGTCCGATGCTTGGACATCCCCGCGCGGCGGCGGCATCATAGGTAGCAAGCGCAAGCCCGGCAAGGCAGGGTATTTGGCCAAGGTCTTGGTAAAAGTTCGAAAAGCGCTCCTGACCGGAGCGCGATAGGGAGGGGACGTGGCAGGGAAGAGGCCTCTGGTCGCGGGGAATTGGAAGATGAACGGCCTTGGCACCTCCTTGGCCGAGCTGAAGGCGTTGAAGGACCGCTTGGCGCAAAACCCTGTGCCCGAGGCTGAGGTCATGGTGTGCCCGCCGGCGACGCTGCTGGCCCAGGCGCGCTACGCGCTGACCGGAAGCAAGGTCATGCTCGGAGCCCAGGACTGCCACCCTGTGCCCTCCGGTCCCCATACCGGCGACATCTCGGCCGAGATGCTTGCCGACGCGGGCGCCGCGGCCGTGATCGTCGGTCATTCGGAGCGCCGCACCGATCACGGCGAGACCGACGCGCTCGTAAACGCCAAGGCTAAAGCCGCCTTTCGTGCCGGCCTGACCGCCATCATCTGCATCGGCGAGACCGAGCAAGAGAGGCGCGACGGGGCGACCTTGGAGGTCGTCAGGCGCCAGCTGCAAGGATCGCTGCCGCAAGAGGCGCGCGCCACGAACACCGTTATCGCCTACGAGCCGGTCTGGGCGATAGGTTCAGGTCTCACGCCGACGCCTGCCGATATCGCGGAAGTGCACGGCTTCATTCGCGGAGAGCTCGGCCGCTTGCTGGGGCAGGTGGAAGCGGGTGCCTTACGCATCCTTTATGGAGGCTCGGTCAAACCGGCCAATGCGAGCGAGCTTCTGTTCGTGCCTGACGTGGATGGGGCCCTGGTCGGTGGAGCGAGCCTTAAGGCTAGCGATTTCTATGCAATTCTGTCGGCCTATTCCGGCCATGGCGCCGGCTGACACCGGCGAAACTATTGCGAGCAGGGTTGGCAAACGGGGTAATCTTCGCCATTCTGACAGGGCCGATTTGCGGCAGGGGGGACGATCTTTCCCACGGGGCGTCATGATGCCGGTGCTGCGCTTCATTGCCGTGGCGCTTCTCACCTCGAGCTCCGCGGTGACGCTTGGTGTGCGCGCCATTGCCGAGCCGCTGGAGAAGGAGGCTTGCCTGAATTTGCAGGTTGAGCGGAAGAAGCTGCTCACCCGCGAGATGCAGGCCGCCCTCGACCACGGTCCTGACTGGGTGAAAAACCACCTGGATACCGGAGAGATCGAGAAGGTCAGGCAGTTCTTGGCCATCGAGGAGATGATCGAATTCCGCTGCCGCGGCGGCGGCGTGGCAAAAGCCCCCATAACGCCGCCGGGAGCGACGGTGAGTGCCGACGCGGTTTCGCTGCCCGATCGCAACCCCAACCGCGAGGCCGCGACGACGGCTGATGCCAACCCTAGCCAAACGGTAGCGGATTCGGATAAGACAGCGCCTTCCAAGACGAAGGCGACACGATGAACACTGTTCTCCTGCTTATTCATGTCATGGTCAGCGTGGCGCTTGTGGGCCTCGTGCTGTTGCAGCGTTCCGAAGGGGGCGCGCTCGGCATCGGCGGCGGCGGCGGCGGGTTTATGACCGGGCGCAGCGCCGGCAATGCCCTGACCAAAACCACGGCGGTTCTTGCTGCTTGCTTCTTCGCGACTAGTCTGGCGCTGTCGATCCTGGCAAGCCAGCACGGCCCGGCGCCCTCGATCCTGAACCCAACCGGCCAAGGCGGAGGAGGGGGGCTAGCGCCCCTTCAGATCCCCGGCGCGCCCGCTCCTGCGACCCCTCAAGCGCCGGCAGCCCCTCAGGCTCCTGCCGCTCCCCAGGCGCCGCAGTCGCAATAGCGCCTTCGGGATTCGCGGCTGGTTAATCAATCGGCGTGGGTAACGCGCTGTTTGGGGCTACGACTCAAGCCCGTTTCGGTGTATGGAAGAGGCCCATGGCGCGGTACGTCTTCATTACCGGCGGCGTGGTTTCCTCACTCGGCAAGGGGCTCGCCTCGGCGGCGCTCGGGGCGCTGTTGCAGGCCCGCGGGTTCAGCGTGCGTTTACGCAAGCTCGACCCCTATCTCAATGTCGACCCGGGAACCATGAGCCCCTATCAGCACGGCGAGGTGTTCGTCACCGACGACGGCGCTGAGACCGACCTCGACCTCGGCCATTACGAGCGCTTCACCGGGCGTCCCGCCTGCCAGGCCGACAACATCACCACCGGGCGCATCTATCAGGAGATCATCGGCAAGGAACGGCGCGGCGATTATCTCGGCGCGACGGTGCAGGTCATCCCCCACGTCACCGACGCCATCAAGGCCTTTATCACTAGCGGCAACGAGGGCGTCGATTTCGTGCTGTGCGAGATCGGCGGCACCGTGGGCGACATCGAGGGCTTGCCCTTCTTCGAGGCGATCCGCCAGCTCGGCAACGAGCTGCCGCGCGGGTCGACCGCCTTCATCCATCTCACGCTGGTGCCCTACATTCCGAGCGCCGGCGAGCTCAAGACCAAGCCTACCCAGCATTCGGTGAAGGAGCTCAGATCGATCGGCATCCAGCCCGATGTGCTGCTCTGCCGCACCGACCGGCCGCTGCCGAAGGACGAGCGGCGCAAGATCGCGCTCTTCTGCAATGTACGACCCGAAGCCGTGATCCAGGCACTCGACGTGGCGAGCATATACGACGTGCCGGTCGCCTATCACGCCGAAGGTCTCGACCGCGAGGTGTTGGCCGCCTTCGGCATCACTAATGTGCCGGAGCCGGACCTCGAGCGCTGGCGCCAGATCTCCGAGACCATCGCCAATCCCGACGGCGTGGTGAACGTGGCCGTGGTCGGCAAGTACACAGGCCTCAGGGACGCCTACAAGTCGCTCAACGAGGCGCTCGTCCATGGCGGCATCGCCAACAAGGTGAAGGTCAATCTGCAATGGATCGAATCGCAAACCTTCGAGAGCGAGGACGCCTCCGCCTATTTGGAGGACGTGCACGGCATCCTCGTGCCGGGCGGCTTCGGCGAGCGCGGCTCCGAAGGGAAGATCCAGGCGGCGGGCTATGCGCGGATGCGCCGCGTGCCCTATTTCGGCATCTGCTTCGGCATGCAGATGGCGGTGATCGACGCCGCGCGCGAGGCAGGCATCGAGGGGGCGAGCTCGACCGAGTTCGGCCCGACCGACGAGCCGGTGATCGGACTGATGACCGAATGGATGAAGGGCAACGAGCTGCAACTGCGCCAGGCGAACGGCAATCTCGGCGGCTCGATGCGGCTTGGAGCCTACGAGGCCGTGCTCGCTAAGGGCAGCAAGGTCGCCGAGATCTACGGCACGACCCACATCTCCGAGCGTCACCGCCACCGCTACGAGGTGAACATGCGCTACCGCAACAAGCTCGAAGCGGCGGGCTTGCGCTTCTCGGGGCTCTCGCCCGACGGGCTGTTGCCTGAGATCGTCGAGATCCCCGACCATCCCTGGTTCATCGGCGTGCAGTTCCACCCCGAGCTCAAATCGCGGCCGTTCGAGCCGCATCCGCTCTTCGCCTCTTTCATCGGCGCCGCCGTGGAGCAATCGCGCCTGGTGTAGGCGACCGGTCTTTCGTTCATCCTTCGAAGGCCGCCTATCGTCACCATGGCATTAGCGCGCTATAAGGCCTCGTGAACCAGCATCAGTCTTTGCGTCCCAAGGCACGGGTTGAGATCGGCGGTGCGTCCTTCGCGCAAGACGCGCCGCTGGCGCTGATTGCCGGGCCTTGCGTGCTGGAAAGCCGGGCGCATGCCCTCGAAATGGCGCAGGCGCTAAAGGAGATCGCCGCGCGGCTCAACATCGGCCTCGTCTATAAGAGCTCCTTCGACAAGGCGAACCGCACGAGCGCTCGAAGCGCCCGCGGACTTGGGCTTCGGGAGGCGCTCCCCATCTTCGCCGAGATCAGGGAGGGCGTTGGTCTCCCCGTCATCACCGACGTGCATGAGGCGGAGCAATGCGCGCCCACGGCCGAGGCGGTCGACGTTTTGCAGATCCCGGCCTTCCTCTGCCGCCAGACCGATCTCCTTGTTGCCGCGGCCCGTACGGGCAAGCCCGTCAATGTAAAGAAGGGCCAGTTCTTGGCGCCATGGGACATGACGCATGTGGTGGCGAAGCTTTTGAACGCAGGCAACCCCAACGTGCTCGTCACCGAGCGCGGCGTGTCGTTCGGCTACAACACGCTCGTCTCCGACATGCGTGCCCTGCCCATCCTCGCCGAGACCGGGGCGCCGGTGATCTTCGATGCGACCCATTCGGTGCAGCAGCCGGGAGGGCAGGGGGCGGCAAGCGGCGGGGAGCGGCGCTTCGTACCGGTGCTCGCCCGCGCGGCGGTGGCCGTCGGCGTGGCCGGCATCTTCCTCGAGACCCATCAGGACCCCGACCGCGCCCCCTCCGACGGTCCCAACATGCTGCCACTGAAGGAGCTTGAACCTCTCGTCGCCGAACTCATCGAGATCGACCGGCTGGTCAAAGGAACGCGCATCACCAAAACGTGAAAGACGCCTCTTGCCGCTTCTCAATTTTTTCTGATGAGAAGTTGAAGCCGGAGACGCAGTAGCCTCGTAGCTCGTTGCAGGTACCACTGCGCACGAGGGCTTCCATGTTTTTGCAACGTCTTTCCATCGCTGCCGGTTTGATCGTGTCGGCCCTGAGCTCCGCCGCAGCTCACGAGGAACTGACCTGGCGTCCTTGGTCGGCGGATATCTTTTCGCGCGCCAAGACCGAGAACCGTATCGTCATCCTCGACCTTGAGGCTGTGTGGTGCCACTGGTGCCACGTGATGGAGACAACGACGTACCGCGATCCCAAGGTCGTGGCGCTACTCAAGTCCAACTATCTGACCGTCCGCGTCGACCAGGACGCCAATCCCGACATTTCGAACCGCTACGGCGATTGGGGATGGCCGGCAACGATCGTCTTCGCACCCGACGGCACCGAGATCGTCAAGCGCCGCGGGTATATTCCGCCCGAACAGATGGAGTCATGGCGGCCCCTATCTCGGCGATACGCTCGCCATTGGCCAGCAGCTCTTGATCTGTACGCCGCGACGGGCAAGCGCGAATGGCTCGATGTTGCTGACGCAGCTGGAAATTTCATTGACGCCCATTTTCGCGACGCGGCCGGAG
>Ga0209874_1000489_pt1 | contig 11678 bp, 13 predicted proteins | sample GWRWN1_20_30_FD_187216 | JGI IMG/M metagenome (GOLD analysis project Ga0209874, IMG submission 187216) | Riverbed sediment microbial communities from areas with no vegetation in Columbia River, Washington, USA - GW-RW N1_20_30 (SPAdes)... | ecosystem: Environmental > Aquatic > Freshwater > River... | reverse complement strand
GATCCTGCACGGATGCCTGACTCGTCATGAGCCCTACCGAGAAAACGTCGCTTGGGTCGCGCCTGTTGAGGCCGCCGCTTGACAGTTTTGAACCGTGGGATGTCTAGGACTACCAGGGGAAACGCATCATCGGAGGACTCGTCTCCACCCTGGTACAGGTGCAGACACGGGCATTCAGGACACGCCAAAGCGCAGGTCAAGCACGGTGATCAGGCGGGGCCACTCGTCTCTCGTCCCGCATTCGTCCCGCAGACGACGTCACCACGTCACGGCGCGGGACGAGGATTGAGCCCTCCGGCGGCGCCAAGGAGGCGCCACTCACTCCCGTCGCCGGTCGTGTTCGCCCACATGTTCCTCGCGACAACACGACTAGGACCACTACGACGACGGCGACCGATGTTGCCCCAAGGCATAGCCGCCGAGGACGTCGGTCATCCGATGCGCGCCCAGGTAGATCCGCGAGGCGCCCACGACCACCACAGCGAGCGGCTGCACGAGGAAGATGACCGGGACACCGGCCTTCGGGCCGAGCTCGCGGTAGGCGAGATCCACACCACCAGCGGGGACGGTGCGGGTTGGTGCGTCCTTACGAACTGTCCGCGACCACCGTCTTCTCCTCCCTGGCCGGCTTGCTGGGAACCCCGCCTGCGGTCCTTGAGGGCTGCGGAGCGGACGCGCGAGCGCTCGGATCGGGCAATGTGCCTGGGCGCCGTTCGACGAACGGGCGGTGAGCTGACGATGACACGTGTCCGGGTTGTAGAGGGGCAGCTCCCCGGTGGCGTCTGTGGTCTCCATGTTGGAGGACGGGTTCGAGCGGCTCCTGGCCGGCAAGGACGACGTGAAAGTCCTGGTCAAGGTCAGCGGTTGAGGGCCGCCACCCCCGCCGATACGCACGGAACGGCGAACGTTCCGGCCACGCTCGTCATCGATGCTGGCCTCAAAAGAGAGCCTCTGCGCGGATAGACGGCGAGAGCCCGACGAAGCGGAGAGGGGCTTGAACCCTCCCCGCTTCGTGAGCCCCTCGTCCCTAGCAGCAGCCGGGCGGGCAGCCGTCAGGAGGACAGTTCGGGTCGTCGCAACAACCAACCATCGGAGCACCTCCTTCGCATCGATGGTGGTCGATACGTTGACAGATACATCGACCACCGTCAATATGTGATCGTGAAGCTGGTGCAGGTCATCACCGAGGAGTGCTGCCCCGAAGTGCTGACGGCTCCGCTCGGAGCAGGTGAGGCCGAGGAAGTCGCTGCCGCCCTTCGGGTCGTTGCCGACCCTGCCCGTCTTCGGCTCCTCAGCCTCATCTCGACAGCCGATGGCGGGGAAGCATGCGCTTGCAACCTCACCGGACCGCTGGAGCTCAGCCAGCCAACCGTGAGTCACCACCTCAAGGTCCTCACGGACGCGGGACTGCTGGAGCGGGAGCAGCGCGGACGGTGGGCGTATTACCGGATCCGGTCCGAGCCGATCGAATTGCTGCGGCGCGCGCTCGCGACGCCCGCAGCTGTGCCATAGGAGGACACGATGAGTGAGCTGATGGAGCGCGTGCGCGACCGATACGCGGCCGCGGCGCGATCGGTCCAGGACGGCATGGCTGCAGATGACTGAGCGAGGTGGCTGGCAGCTGCGACCCGAAGCAGGGGCTCGGCGTCCAGCTCTACGACCCACACCAGCGGAGTGAGCTGCCCGACGCAGCTGTTCTCGCGAGCCTCGGCTGCGGCAACCCGATGATGGTCGCCGAGCTACTCGAGGGCGAGACGGTCCTCGACCTTGGCTCGGGCGGGGGAATCGACGTTCTACTGTCCGCGAAGCGCGTCGGCCCCACAGGCCGTGCATACGGTCTCGACATGACCGACGAGATGCTCGACCTCGCGCGCCGGAATGCGGAGGAAGCCGGAGTGGCGAACGTCGAGTTCCTCAAGGGATACATCGAGGACGTGCCGCTTCCGGACGCGTTAGTAGACGTGATCATCTCCTTGATCACACTCGGCTTGTCGGTCGATAAGTTGATCACACAGTTGGAGATGATCACGTGGATACGGAACCGGAAGCAACCGTATGGAGGCGATGATGGCCACGCAGACCCGCGGATACACGGCGACCAAGGACCAGCTGATCGAGCACTTGGCCAACCTCGAGGGCCAGGTCGAGGCGGGCCAAGATGGTCGACGAGGATCTTTACTGCATCGACGTCTTGACCCAGATCAACGCAGCCAGGGCCGCCCTGGACAAGGTGGCGCTGGTCTGTTGGACGGCCACGTTCGCCACTGCCTGATCAGGGGCCACGGGGGGCCAAGCGGCCCGGACGAGCAAGCTCAAGAGCTATCGCGTATTTCCATTCGGAACGTTCTCGAGGTCGGCGACGACCTCGAAGACGTCATGCGACGGCCGTTCGATCGCGATGCTGTTCGAGAACTCCATCCGGTGTTGACACCGTCTGAAGGAACGGAAGTAGAGGTTCTTGATTTGGTGGGTGGAAATTGGCGGCGCCTCCAGGTCGTTCCCTTCGCCTCGAGGGGTCCAGCGGCGCTACGTCAGGCTCATCACGTCCGCGAAGATGTCCGTCTGCCCGAGCGGCTTCCCCGGCGAGTTGCGCCCGTCGGTCCACACCGGATACAGGAGCGAACCGCCCACGGCCATCCCGTTGTAGTCGCCGATGAAGCAGCCGCAGTTGAAGAACGCCGTGTCCGGGTTCCACGCCACGTCGGAGATCAGCTCGTTCGTCCACGAGTCGCCGCCGTCGGTCGAAACGCCGAGGAACGTCTCGATCAGCTGGTTCGCGCGGTCGTTTCGGTTGTCGAACCACACCGCGAACGCATCCCCGGTCGCCTCGTCGATGGCGAGCCACGGGAAGAGCTGATCACCCGGCGCCGCGTCGCCCGACTCCGTGACGCTCACCGTCCCGGTGTCCGACCACGTCGCGCCAAAGTCGTCGGACGTCTGGATCGAGATGTCGGCCTTCGAGATCGTTCGGTCGATGTTGTTCTGGTAGACGAAGAGGAGGCGGTCGCGCGTCGGGTCCCACGCGAGCGAGGGGGAGATCGGCGCCCGCGCCTTCTTGTTCTGCAGCCGATCCTGGATGTTGGGGTTGTCGGCGAACTGACCCGCCTTGTCGACGCGCACGGGTGCCGTGAAGCTCGTGCCCCCGTCCGTCGAGCGAGTGAAGAAGAACGCTCGGTCGAGGCCGGTGTTGCAGTCCTCGAGCGCGTACGCGACGTCGAGCGCACCGGTCTCGTCCACGACCGGCATCGCCCACTGGTTCGCCGAAGCACCGACGCCGTGGGATCCCGGGTCGTCGGGGACCACCGCGGTTTGTGCCCACTCCCAGTCGTCTGGGTCGCCGCTCGGGTCGGTGGTGGCGAGCTGGACCGGGCAGTAGTCGCTGCGCCCGGAGGCGCCCGTCATGTGGAACTTGATGAAGGTCATGTAGAGGCGGCCGTAGTTCGGGCCCGGGTGGTTGTCGACGGCCAGCAGCTCCTTGTCGTAGAAGACGGAGCCGTCAACCGACCCATCGCCGGCGATGTTGGTGATCGCCACGGCCGCGTCCACCGAGTCGGTCCACGTGGCTCCGCCATCGGTCGAGCGCCACACGTGCGCTTCGGAGCTTGGGTTCGAGGGGGAGTAGCAGAGCGTCGAGAGGTAAAAGGCCGCATCTCGATCGCTGTATACGACCGAGGGGTCGGCACCGAAACAACGGCGCTCGTCGATCGAGAGGGTGTCGGGCGAGAGCTTCGGGTCCTTGAACTCACTCGACCAGGTTTCACCCCCGTCGGTGGTGTGGCCGATCCAGAAGCCGTCACCGCAGTAGTCGTTGGCGGCGGAGACCGCGTTGTCCGGATCGGTCGTGTTGACCGCGACCGAGGTCTCGTTCTGCGGCAGCGGCGGGTCACAGTCGTCGTTCATCTGGACGTCGGTCCCCGCGACGAGCTGCTGGGTGGCGAAGTCGGTGCTGGCCTGATCGGTCTGCGCCTCGAGCGCGACCAGTCGCGCTCGCACGCCTCCCGAGATGCCTCCGGGATAGTTCTGCACGTGCTTCACCCACAGTGGAGTGGCGTCCGCGGCCACCGCTGAGGATGAGAGGGCGATCGTCGCCGTCAACAGACCGAGGGCGAGCGCGATCGTGGAGGCTCGGCGCATGGGACTCCTCCTCTCGAGAGGGTTCTCTTCCACCTCATCGCATATCGGCGCCCGCTGTCAACCGCCCTCGGGGGAGGCCTCAGAACTCGGCCGAGGTCGAAACACCCCAGGGACTCTCACGATCGGATCCAGACGTCACACGGCGCCGACTTGACGCATGAGCCCCCACATGTCTTGCACCGCCCAGTGGTGGGTGCCGTTCTGGCAGGCGTGTTGGCGGACCCATTCGGTGCCTCTGCTGCCGTCTGGACGATCGCTGCGCTCACCGCCGGGTCCGGACTCGTCGTCGCCCCGCATGTACGAAACCCATCGGCCGACCACGTTCTCGGGGGTAACAGCTGACCAAAGTCGCGTGCGAACTTGTGGCTAGGTACCGATCGTCGATCACATCATTCTAAGGAACGGGCAGCCAAGAGAGGCCTTCGTCACATCTCGCGTCGCGCGACGACGATACCGGCGTCCCAACCGGGCGCTCGACCGCCCGACGGCGGCTGAATCTGCTCGGTGTCCATCCCAGCACGTACAAGTAGCCACGAGATCAGCGAGTTGGAGTTCCACATGTCGCCGGTGTGCAGCTCGTCTCGGCCCCATACCGGGGTCGGAACGGCTGGCACCAGATCAAGGACCCGCTGCGCGCGACCGAGGTCGTCTGCGACGCGGACCGGGCTCGAGACCGCGTAGTTCGCATCAGGGATGGAGCCTCCGCGCCATCGGCGGATCTCATAGCGAAACAGCCGGAACCGTCCCGCGAATCTCGTCCCGACCGGGCCTTCGACAACGACGCCACGCTCTCGTCCCCGATCGTCCCGGATCGGCGCGGACTCGATGACGAACCGGCCATCGGGGACGACTACCTCCAGCGCGGAATGGTAGAGAGCGCACCGCGGACGATGTTCGATGAGGGCTGTGATCGCCTCATAGACCTTCCCATTCAAACGGACCACGTGACCGCCCGCGCCCAAAGGAATCCAGAAGAGGACGACGGCTCCAGGCGACGGCGTGGATGCCATACCGCAGTTTACGAGCGAGCCCCACTGCGACGGCCACTGGTGGCAATCGCGTTGAGCGCCCACGAAATTCCGAACGGGTGCGCAATGCACGATGGCGCGCAGCGTCTGCGTGTCGAACTGAGCCGCGCTCCTCCCGATCCCAGCGCGATCGCGCTTATGTCCTCGGGATCACTCTCTTCTTGCCGAGCGCGGCCACGATGAGCGACCAGACCCCCTCGAATGCCGCATCGATGTTGGGGTCCGACCACTCAGACATGTGGGCCGGGTTGTGGAAGCGAGCGGTCGCGTCGAAGACGGCACGGCCTGCAGAGGTCGAATCCACCGCGGCGAACTCGCCTCGCTCGACCCCGTCGGCGACGATCGCGGCGAGCTGCTGTGTGAGGTTCCGCACGTGCGCGACGATGACCTCCCGCGACTCCGCCACGAGCCGCACGTAGGTGGCGAACAGCTCCGGGTCCTCGAGCGCCCTGCTCCGCTTGGACGAGATCAGGAGCTCGAGCCAGCGCCGAAGACGCTCGGGCGCAGGGCCCTCCCCCGCCGCCACCTCTCGGAGAGGATCGGAGATCCGCGCGAGCCACCGCTCGGCCACCGCGTCGCGCAAGGCGGCCTTGCTCGGAAAGTGCCGGTACACGCTCCCGTGGCTGACGTCGAGGGCGCGGGCGACGTCGACGACGGTGGCCTTGTCCGGCCCGAAGCGGCGAAGGACGTCCTCGGCGGTCTCGAGGATCCTGTCCGACGTGAGAACGGTCTCAGTCACCCGCTGTCGTCCCGCCGAGCTCGCTGTCGAGCGAGGCCATCTGCGGCGCATGGTAACGGTCGCCGGCGGCCGCACCGCGTGGGATCGTCCGCTCGATCGCCCCGAGGTCCTCGGTCGTGAGCCGGAGCTGCGTCGCGCCCAGCGCCTCGGCGAGCTGGTCCCTCCGACGCGCCCCGACGAGCGGCACGACGTCCTCCCCCCGAGAGAGCACCCAGGCGATCGCGAGGTGGGCGACCGTCGCGCCCTTCGCGTCGGCGATCGAGCGCAACGCCTCGACGAGCGCCAGGTTGCTATCGAGGTTCTCGCCGGTGAAGCGGGGCGCGGTCTGCCGGAAGGGACCAGCCGTCGCGCCGCGCTCCTTCGACCAATGCCCGCTCAGCAGTCCTCGGGAGAGCACGCCGTAGGCGGTCACCCCGATGCCGAGCTCGCGGCAGGTCGGCAGGATCTCGTCTTCGATCCCCCGCGAGAGCAGCGAGTACTCGATCTGCAGGTCCGAGACGGGGTGCTCGGCGTGCGCGCGACGCAGGGTGTCGGCTCCGGTCTCTGACAGGCCGACGTGGCGGACGTAGCCGGCCTGCACCATGTCCCCGATCGCGCCGATGGTCTCCTCGATCGGCACCGCTGGGTCGAGGCGGCCCAAGCGATAGACGTCGACGTGGTCCGTGCCGAGCCGACGGAGCGAGTAGGCGAGGGCGCTCTTCACGGCCGCCGGTCGCCCGTCGACGCCCAGAATGGCTCCATCGGGCGCGCGCAGGAGCCCGAACTTGACGCTGATCGCGATGCCGTCACGATCGCGACCACGGAGCGCCTCGCGGATCAGCAGCTCGTTGTGGCCCGCCGCGTAGTAGTCGCCCGTGTCCAGGAGCGTGATCCCGGCGTCGAGCGCGGCATGGATCGTGGCGATGCTCTCGGCCTCGTCCGCCGGGCCGTAGAAGTCGGACATCCCCATGCAGCCGAGGCCGATCTCCGAGACCCGGAGGCCGGTCGAGCCGAGCGAGCGTTCGTTCATGCGGTTCTCCCTCTGTCGTGACAGAGGGAGTATGGCGATTGACCTGACAGACGTCAATGATTGTCAGTTGACGAGAGGACTGCCTCATCGTCGACCTGAGCGCCGATGAGCGTCCGAGCCGCCTCCGCGGCGCGCGTGCCGTGGTTCCCCGGGCCGAACACCCGGGACGCGCTCCACGCGCCGTCCATCACCAGGAGCAGCTCCTCGGCGAGCTCCTGGGGATCCCTGGCCCCCGCCGCCTCGGCGAGCTCGCTCAGGCGGGCCGCCACGGCCCTCTTGTGCTCGAGCGCGACGCGATGGCCGGGATGCTCGGGCTCAGGGAACTCTGCCGCAGCACCGACGAACGCGCACCCCAGGCACTCGGGGCTCGATGCCAGCTTCGCCACCCCGTCGAATACGGCAATCAGGGCGGCGCGAGGGTCCCCGTGGGGACCGATCAACCCCTCGATCCACTCGAGCAGCTGGCGGTTGGCCCGCTCCAGGTAGGCAGCGATCAGCTCGTCCTTCGAGCGGAAGTGCCGGTACAGCGTCATCTTCGCCACGCCGGATTCGGCGATGATCGTGTCCACGCCCACGGCACGGTAGCCATCCCGGTAGAACAGCCGCTCGGCCGTCTCCAGGATCCGCTCCCTGGCGACTGATTCCGCCCGGAGGCTCGGCTCGCCCCTCTCATCCACGGATTGACACGATACAGACCTGTCTCTACCATCGCCAGCACATTGGGTGAGACAGGTCTGTATAGGAGGAGGCCGTCATGAAGTTCGGAGTTCTCGGAACCGGCACCGTCGGGCGCACGATCGGCGCCAGGCTCGCCGTGCTCGGTCACGACGTCAGGATCGGGACCCGCGACGTGGCGACGACCCTGGCGTCGACCGAGCCCAACCAGATCACCCAGGAGACGTTCGCCGACTGGCACGTCAAGAACGCCGGAGTCGGGCTCGGGACGTTCGCGGAGGCGGCCGAGCACGGCGAGCTCGTAGTGAACGCGGTGATGGGCGCCCACTCGCTCGATGCCCTGCGCGCGGCCGACGAGGCGAACCTCGACGGCAAGGTACTGATCGACATCCCCAACCCGCTGGACTTCTCCGGGGGCATGCCGCCGACCCTGTTCGTCTCGAACACCGACTCGCTGGGCGAACAGATCCAGCGCGAGTTTCCTCGGGTGAAGGTCGTGAAGACGCTGAACACGATGACCGCGTTCGTGATGGCCGACCCGTCGCTCGTCGACGACGGCGACCACACCGTCTTCCTCTGCGGGAACGACGAGGGGGCCAAGGCCCAGGTCATCGAGATCCTTCGGTCGTTCGGCTGGCGCGACGTAATCGACCTCGGCGACATCACGTCGGCGCGCGGAACCGAGAGCTACCTTCCGCTCTGGCTCCGCCTCTGGGGTGCGCTCCAGGTCCCGATGTTCAATATCAAGGTCGTGCGATGACCCGGTCGGCTCGCGGGAGCTGACACAAAGGCGCTTGGTAAGAGACCAGCGCCTGAGGTCATCCGTCTGAAGGCGCAGATTCGTTTGGCGGTGGCGACGAACAAAAGGAGCTGACGAAATCGTACGGCTGGCGATGCACGACCCACGACCGAGCGCATCGTGAGCCTGCTCGGGCCCATCTCTCGTCAGCGGCCGAGCTGCAGACTGCTCAGAAGCAGCTGGCCGCCGACCTTGAAGCACGTCGGCACTACCGGGCGAGGAAGCACATCAGGTGGATGATGCCGTGCGCGATCAAGGTGGCGCCGGCGATCACACGCCACATCTGAAGCGAACCTCTCTTGCCATCGAATCAAGAGCGGCCCTCGAGTCTCTCGAAGCATCTGTTCGTTCTCCGTTCGGTCAGGGCCTGGCTTCATTCCGGAACCAAGTGACCGTCGCGGCGACGGCATCCGGCAGTGGCGTAGCACTCCAGCCGAAGGCGCGCTCGAACTTGCTGCTGTCGACCACCCAGGGCCGCTCGGACTGAAAGAGCTGCTCCCTGACCGCACGCAACGTCGGATTGAACGCGGCAGCCATCGCGATTCCCCAGCGGGGCGCCGCCCGCAAGCGAGGAGGGCGGCCGGCCGACTCGAAGACCATCTGGACGAACCGGCGCATGGTGACCGTCTCTGCGTTGGGGATGTGCCACACCCCCCCGATGGCCTCGTCCCGCTCTCCGAGCGTGACCAACGCCCGGGCGAAGTCCTCGATGTAGGTCACGGTGTGAGGGACGTCGGGGTTGCCCAACAGCTGGGCTGGCATCCCCGCGATCGCTCGGGCGAAGACACGGTCGCCCACCGTCGAGAGGTGCGCATTGGGACCGAAGAAGTCCGACCCCCGCCCGATCGTCGCCTGGATCCGGCCCGTCTCGTGAGCCCGCATCAGGGTCTCGGCGATCCGAGCCCGGGTCCGGCCGTTCGGGCCCCTCGCCAGGGACGGCAGGTCTTCCATGAGCGGTCCGTCCACCGGGCCATAGGCGTAGAGGTTGTCGCCGAACACGAGCCTCGCCCCGGCCCCGGCTGCCCCTTCGATGATCGCGTCCATGAGAGGCGGATGGAGGTCCCCCCATTTCGCGTAAGGGGGGTTGGCACAGTGGTAGACGACGGCAGCTCCATCGCATGCCCGTTTCGCGTCGGCCGCCTCGGCGACGTTCGCGCTCACGACCTCAACGCTGTCAGGGAGGTCGGCTCGACCGCCTCGATTGGCAGCTCGCACCCGGTCACCCCGCGCCGCGAGATGACGGGCCACGGCGAGGCCGAGCGGACCGGTCCCCAGGACCACATGGAGGCTTCCCTCGTTCATCGCTTCTCTCCTCGTTTCCCCGCGCGTAGCCGGCCCGTTCGCCGAGCCGGGTGGCGGGCTCCCTTCATGCGGACGTCACCCAACGCGGCCAAGCCGCCCTTGCCCGCAGGGGCCTTGGCAACGACCCGGTCATCGTCTCGTCCCCGCGACGAGGTGGTAGTCCGTGATCTCGGCCCGGAAGAACTCGCCTTCGTGCCACCGGTCGGTCCCGTAGAACCAGCCGGCGCGACCAGAGCTGGGGATCGTGAGGCCGTCGAAGGTCGCGTGGCCGGTCACCTCGAACCCGAACGGATGGTGGCTCCAGGTGCCGGTGTTGTCCGGGTCGCCCCACCGGTCGAAGAGCACCGACCGGACCCGGGCGTCGTCGTCGAGCGTGCAGTGCAGCTCGATGTCGGCCTCGTCCAGACGGTAGCTCGCCGTGACGTGGTGTGGATCGATGGCGGTCCACGTCACGCCGAACCTCGGGAGCAGCGCCGTCGGCACCCACACGGCCTCGGCACCGACGCGGCCGGCCGCGCTGCGCGAAACGTTGGGCCCGTCCGCGTGCATCACGCGGACCAGGCCGAGAACCCTCCAGTTCATCGCCCCATGCCCCTCCGCATACCCGTCGGAGCCGACGATCACGCCGGCGCGAGCGGACCACACGAAGCCGTGGTGGGGGGCCTCGATCTGCCGGGCACGAAACGGCACCCATCTCTCTCCGAGCTTGATCGAACCGACCATCCGAAAGCGCGCCGACGTGGCCAGCGGCGTGCTGGGCGCCACTGCCGCCTCGAAATAGCGGCGCACCGGGTCGGGCAAGCCCTCTAGCTCGGCTTCGGAGAACGAGCCGGGCGCGGGCGCATCGGCGAGGCGGGTCCTCAACTCGCGCGCCGAAGCGATCCGTGCGCTCATGCTCCCCGTCACTCTAGGCGACTCTCGCGCTGTTCCCAGGTGGAGCGGGCGGCGACCCAGGTTCCCGCGCATAGGATGGCGAGCACGAGCGAGCGGGGGAGATGAACGATGCGAGTGCCCACGGAAGCGAACGCTCCTGATGCGACGGTCGCGGCTGCGGACCGAACGACGCCTTGGTGGCTGTGGCTCTCCGTCCCGATCGCGACGCTGGCAGTCGTAGCAAGCCTCTCCGGCATCTTCGTGGACAGCGTCTACGCAAAGGAGACCGAGAACTTCGCCGCGCAGGGCGTCGGTCAGGACATTGCGAATCTGATTGCGTATCCCGTCCTGCTCCTGCTCGCATGGGCCGCGAGCCGAGGATCGGTGCGCGCCTCCTCGGGTGGGCCGGTGTCCTCGTCTACATTGTCTACAGCTACGCGATCTACGCCTTCGACGTCAGGTTCAACGGCCTGTTCCTCGTCTACGTTGCCGTGCTGGGGCTGTCCATCTACGCACTCATAAGCGGCCTTGCCGCAATCGATCCGGTTCGGGCGAAGGCGGCCTTCGGCCAGAGAGCGCCGGTGCGCTCCACGTGGATCGTTCTCGTCGTCGTCGCGCTCATGTTCTACGTCCAGTGGTTGTCGGAGGACGTGCCCGCGATCCTCGGGGGCAAGACGCCGCAGAGCCTGATCGACGCTGGTCTGCCGACCAGCCCCGTCCACGTTCTGGACATGGCCGTGCTCTTGCCCGGTGCGCTCGTGACCGGCGCGCTGCTCTCGAAACGGCGCCCCTGGGGCTTCTGCCTCGCACCCGTACTGCTCACGGGTCTCGTCCTGCTCGCCGTGGGGATCGTGACGCTGATGGCCGTCCTCGAAGTGCGGGACGTGAGCGGCGGCTCCTGGGCGATCGCAGGGGTGTTCGCCGTGGTCGGGCTGATCCTTCTTGCAGTGGTGTTCCGATTCCTGCGCGCCCTTGATCGTGTGACCCGGCTCGGCGACGTGCTGCGAACCCCGTGAACGCGTAGTCGGCGAGGCCAACCGCGATCATCAACGTCGTTGATTGCCACCCGCTCCGCTGGGCAACGAGATGATGGTTGGTGATCTCGGACCGGAAGAACTC
>Ga0209874_1000485_pt1 | contig 11697 bp, 16 predicted proteins | sample GWRWN1_20_30_FD_187216 | JGI IMG/M metagenome (GOLD analysis project Ga0209874, IMG submission 187216) | Riverbed sediment microbial communities from areas with no vegetation in Columbia River, Washington, USA - GW-RW N1_20_30 (SPAdes)... | ecosystem: Environmental > Aquatic > Freshwater > River... | reverse complement strand
AAGACGGCGTTGGATCGCACGGAGTGCCGTTTCCACTGCCGTCAATCGTGCTTCGAGCTGTGCGTGTGTGGTCATCACTGGGTGTCCTTTCCCTGTCTCTTCTCTCGGCATGCCCTCCTGGGCGTGCTCTGGTGCCGTCCGGTGGCTGCCGCTGAGCTGCCGCTGCAGCGGACGGCCAGGAGCGCGGCGCCTTGGCCGTCCTCCTGGCCGCTAGCCGGCCGCCGCCAGATGAGCACCATACAGCCATTTCTCCTCTGAAACACCGATAGTCTTTCTTGACCTTTGCGTCCCCTCGGCGTTGCGCTGGTCCATCCCGCGTGCGTGCCGTGGCCATCCGCCGCCCGCCAGGGAGCAGGTCAGGCGCTCGGAGGCGGCTCGGACGCCGGGGGTGGGACCAGCGGAATCACCTCAATGAACGCGGCGAACCGCACGAAGTCGTCGGTGTTGTTGGTGAGCAACCGCCGCACCCCGTAGACCAGCATCGTGGCCACAATGTTCGCATCATGGATGCGGCGGCCGCGCGTCGGGACCTCGAGCAGCAACGCCAGCAGGCGCGTGGTCACCTCGGGACCCTCGTTGGCAACGTGAAAGCGTTGTTGAAACTGCTGCACCTGTGCTACGACAGTCGTCAGCTCGGGAGGGATGGGAAACTGCTGCGGACGCGTGAGGCTCACCATATATTCGCGCAAGACCTGCCGACTGATCCACAGCGGCGCGCCAGCAGCCTCGTGGTCCGCAATGGCCTCTTGCGCTTCCTGATGCCAGGGCGCTTCGGCGACGTGGGCGTAGACCAGCACATTGGTATCCACAAAGACGGGCTCAGCGGCCATCGTCGCCATACATGTCCTCGCGGCGCAGGGAGAGATCGGCGGGCCAGGCGCCCACGTGAATGACGGGGAAGTCGTGGAGTTGGCGCGCCTCTGGCATGCCCGGTTGGTCGTCAATGAACACCACAATGTGGTGTGGCCCGGGCGTGATGTCCGGGGGGACCTGCACGGTGAGCGTCCCATCGGCCGTAATCGTCGCGGTCGTTTCAATGGTGCGCATCGGTCTGTCTCCTGGCGGTGTTATGGGTGCCGCCGCTGCGCTGGTGCTGCAGCGGACGGGCAGGAGCGTCGGCCATAGCCTGCCCCACACCCCCTGCCCTACCCCATCCGTGGCGCGCGCCGCAGTGGCTGGTAGCGCGGCAGGCGGCGGCGTATCACGGCACGTCTGATCCCTCGTCGACCTCCACGAAATGCGTGATGGTGACATGGCCATCAGGGAAATGGGCCACGACCTCCAGCGTGCCGCCCAGGGCTTCAATGCAGCGTCGTAGGGTGCTGACATACAGATCCAGGCGGCGCTCCAGTGTGGCGATGACCGGCGGCTGGACCTGCAGGCACTGCGCGAGCTCCGCCTGGGCTTGGGCCCGAGCGTGCTGGAGGGCCTGCCGTGGGAGAGCCGCGAGCAAGGCCTGCGTCTTGGCGGCATTCTGTGCCCGGCGTGCGGGGGTCATCTGGGCGCGGAGCGTGTCAAACGGGTGATGTCCACGCATGCTGTGAACCCTCTGCGTCTGTGGGAGGCGCCCCGCCGCGCCGCGGTCGGTGACGACTCAGCAGGGCCAGCGGGCCTCACTCCCCGAACACAAACACGCTCGGCGACACCTGGAAGTAGCGCGCGAGCTGCCCAATCTGCTCGCGGGTCAGGTGCCGTATCCCGGCCAGGACCGCGGCGAGCGTCGCCATGTCCATCCCTGTCGCCTGTGCCACCTCGCGCGGGGTGACGGACTGCGCCTCCAACAGATGCTGGAGCAGCTCGGCGTCCGAGGCAGGGGGGATGGGATGCGCCTCCGCTTCATACTGCTCGACCAGATCGCTCAACACGGCCAGGTAATCGGCTTCGGCGGCGGACAGGGCGTCCTTGACCACCAAGGCATCCAGGATCGTCATGGCCTCGTCCAGGTCCGCCTCCGAGCGCAGGGGCCGGAGGGGACACGTCCGAATCAACGTCAAATAGGTGTCTTGCGTCTCCCCATAGAGGGTTGCCAGTGACATCGCTGCTGCTCTCCCCTGTGATGGCGCCCCAGGCGCCACCTGCCTAGTCATTTTTCCACGTCCCACGATCGTACTCGGCGTGCGTCAAGACGCGCCGCACGTAGACCCGCCCCGTGTTGAAGTGGATGACGGTGATCAGCCGGTAGGTGTTGCCGGCGATATTAAAGACGGTAAATTTGCCCACCTGGTCCGCGCTGCTATAGCGTGCCCGCACGTCCGTGAATCGCTGCCAGCGGGCCTGCTTGACCACCCGGTACCAGGCGCGTAAGGGGCCTTCGGCATCCAGATGCCTGGCCCAAAACTCCCGGAGTCTCCTGAGCGAGATAATGCGCATGGTCCCTCTGCCTAGCCGCCGTGCCCCCCGCCTTGTGCGGGCATGCCAGCCCCCCGGCGTGGCTCAGCGTCGCGCGGGCAATGGCTCGCGCTCGCTGGGTCGCAGCGGTACGCCAGTCAGCGCAGCGGCCAGCGGAATGACGCCTCCCGGCTGCGTGGGGCTGCCAAAGAGCGCCTGCACCTCACACAGGGCGACCAGCGGATTGTCCGCCAGGGAGAGGATCGCAAACGGCGGCGTAGCGTTGGCGCCCGCATTGAAGCGGCTCGGGATGCCCGCGGTCTGCGCCGTCGCCAGGGACGTCGTCCAGAACTGCGGCTGCATGGCGTGAAACCAGACCCCGGTCTCGGGCCGCCGGGGAAGCGCGCCGCCGGCCGCGAGGTTCACAGGACCATCCCATGCTTGATGGCGCGCAGCAGAGCGCGCAGCCGTTGCTCCTCGGGTGTCCCAAGGAGCGTGATCGGCCGCTCCCCGCCCAGGTGCATATGGGGCGTCTGCAGCCAGACCTCGGGGTCGGCCACGATCCGCGCCACCTCGTGGTGCAGATCGGCGCTCTCGTCCGCAAAGAGTGTCGCAGCTGCCTTGTGCATACACGTCCCTCCTGTTGCGCCTGCGGTGATCGTCATGGCCCCGCCCACCGTGGACGGGTGCGCCGCGGTGGCGCTCCGTCTCGCCGTGCGGACGCGCCCGCGTCCGCGTGCGGGCTCCCAGCCCCGGGCCTCCCGCCGCCGCTGAGGCGGGGGTGTCCCCCAGCTCGCAGGCCTCAGGGGTGCTGCAGCGGATTGTCGACCAGGAAGCCTTCGGCCCTGGCCGCGGCCAGCAGTGTCATATCGGCGGTCACAAACAGGGGTGGCGGCATCCCGCTGGTAAATGCCCTGGAATATGAACAGATTTTGCCCTCAAACATGAGCACTTGCCCTCAAGTATAAGCACTCGTACACACCTTTCTGGTAAAACCGCTCCCCATCTGGCATACGTTTTCCCAAACGTGTAAATTATGTCCTATCGCGCGCGTGACGCACCGTTGGCATGCAGAAGACGGACGCCCTGGGAAGACGAGGAGGCGCATGGTCACACCGGCTGTCGAAGGCATTGATCTGTTCAAAATTGCGGGCCGCTCCATTGCTGGATGGATGCCGAGCCTCAAAACGGGCACCGCTGTCAGGCAGCCGTTCTGTAGCCAGCTCGAAGAACGCCTCCTGCTGTGGCTCGAATACCATCCCCAGGTGCAGAGCTACGTGCGTGGCGACATTGGTCACGCGTTTGCGACGGCCTATCGCCTGCCCGTGCCGAAACACGCGCCCTTTGCGATTGGCTACGCGTTCGAGGACCGACCCCATGACTATCTGCCCGATGTAGTGGGGACGTTGACGAACGGGAAACTGTTCATCGCCGAGGCGGGCATGGAGGATGACAAGCGACGGGATCGCAACCTCGCCAAAGCGGAGGCCGCACGACGGCTCGCACGCCTACAACGGGGCGTCTTCTGGATTGGGACTGAACGGACTCTCACCCGACAGCGCCACTACAACCTGGTCTTCTTGCATGCCAGGCGCAAGACGTTTCCTGTGTTTGCTGACATTGCCGCCGCCGTGCGTGAGGTGTGGCTGTGGGGAGAAGTCGCTGCGGTCTGCGAGGTGGCGAGCCGTCTTGAACACACGTTTCCTGCGCATCTGGTAGAAGCGGCGATCTGGAAGGTCGTGGGCGACAGCGCGGCGCAAGGACACCTGCTGGTCGATCTGGAGCAGTTCACGCTAGATCGCACCCTTCCCCTGGCCCTGCTCCCACCTGATGCGCCGCCTCTGGGGCCTGCTCCCCTCCCAGACACGCTCCTCCCTGCACCAGACGCTGCGCCGAGCGCCGCCATCGCACGCGGTCCGAGCGGGTTGCTGCCGGGTGCGACGTTGGATGCCTCCACGCTGCCTGCGCCACAACGGGAGCACTTTCACCGGAATCTCCGGGCCGTGGAGCGGGTGCTGGGCGGGGCAACCCACACGAGCGTTGCAGCCCAGGAGGGCATCCCACGTTCGACGCTGGGGCGGCTGGTGAGGCGGACCCGACAGTTCGGCCAGATCGCCTGTGTGCCTCATGGCAGCTACGTCCGCAAGACCACCCTGCACCCAGCCTTCCAAGAGTGTATCCGTCGACTGTATCTGCTGCCGACCCGTCTGTCCATGACCGCCATCGGTGAGCATCTCGAGATGCACCGGGTGGCGATGCGCTTAACGGAGGACACCGGCAAGCCGATCACGCTGCCCTCTTACAAACAGGTGCGCACAGCCGTGCAGCGCTTGCAGCAGGAGCCGGACCTGGTGGCCATGCGCGAAGGGGCCCCATCGGTGCCTCGTGCACGCGAGTCCGCTGAGTCCTTTGTGCTCTCCATTCCGGCTCCGGCGCTGCTGACCCAGGTCGATGAGCACACGATGGAACTGTACGTCGTGACCCCCGATGGGACGACAGTGGCCAGCCGTGTCCATGCGGCGGTACTGGTGTGTGTCAAAACGGCGGCCATCCTTGGCGCGGTCCTGGCGTTGGGGCCCCTCAAGGAGGAGGATTATATGCGCCTCGTCAAGCAAGCCCTGGAGCCGAAAGAGCACCTGGTCGGTCTCGCCGGATGCGAGCATGCCTGGCCGTGTTTTGGCAAACCCGCCATCGTCTTGCATGACCGGGGCAAGATCTTCACCTCTGAGCGGGCACGACAGGTGTTAGTGGATCGGTTACAGATCATTACCGAACAAGCGCCGCCGTATTGCCCCTCAGCGAAAGGCACCGTCGAAGCGCTCTTTCGCTGGATGACCCAACGGTTTGAACGGCGCTTGCCCAACACGAGTTATGGCGTGCATGCTGCCCACACGGCGGCCCAAGCCGGCGGGATGACACTGGAAGCCCTCGAGCGCTGTTTCTATCAGGCGGTCGTTGATGATTATCACCAAGCCTGGGATGATCTGCGACGGCAGCGACGCACGGTGCTGTGGGACCAGGCGGTCGCACAGAGCGGCGTGCCACAGTATCTCGGGTCTCCCGATGATCTCAAACTGCTATTAATGAAAGCCGTTAATCGCAAAACCCCGCATCATGGCTATCGCACCTCGTCAGGAAACCGCCTCTCGTTTCATGGGCGTTGGTACGTCTGCCCTGGCCTGCTCTCCCGACTGCACGGCCGCGAGTTTGAAGTGTATTACGACCGAAGGGATGTGGGGGTGCTCTACCTCTTTGTCGAGGGAGCCTATGTGGGGGAAGCCTACTGCCCCAGTCTGATGGGAGGCCGCGTCAGTGAATGGGAAGCCAGAGCGATGCGCAAACATGACGAGAGCGAGGCGCAAGCCTCTCGCGCACAAGGGCGCGAGGTCCGCGCGCGCATTCAGGAAGAAGCCGGCAAAGGGCGCAAACGCCGCAGCGCCGAGGTGCGAGCCAGTGAGCAAAGCCGGCAATGGGATCGCCAACGCCAAGACATTCATCCCGCTGAAGTGCTGGAGCGCTTAGCGCGGGTCGAGGCATCGCTCCCTCCCGTTGTCACCCTCCCGCCTGCTGTCCCGGATGCCGACCCTGATCGGCCAGTCCGCCCGTTACGTATTCGCACGCTGCCAGAGGAGGAGCCCCGGCTATGACCCATCCCCTCTTTCGCCAGGACATGTTTATCGAGACGGCCTTTGAGCGCCGTTTTCAAGCCATGCTGCGTTTGGCCTGGCACCAGCGTTCCTGGCATGTGATTGTGGCTGATCCGGGGAGCGGGAAGACGATGGGCATTCGCGACCTGCTCACAACGGCTGGCTCCAAAGTGGTCCTAGCGATCACGGCGCCGAAAAACAATGCCGATGAGATGGCGCTGGGCAATCAACTCTTCACCGCACTCGGGATGCCCCTGCGAGGACGGTGGAACGACCGCAAGCCCACACTCATGGGACACCTGCACCAGTATGGGACGGAGTGCCTGATTATCGATGATGCGCAGGATCTCTCGCTGGAGCATCTGATGTTCATCAAGGAACTGACGGACCAGGGGCGTTTACAGTACGAGCATCCGCTGGGGTTGTGCCTGGTCACTGCCGGGCGGGGCAACACGATCCCGCTGAAGGAAATCCTCGATCAGCCGGAGACGATGTGGCTCCAATTCCGCCGCCGCCTCGACAAACTCGCACCGTTCTGTCGGGTGGCAGGCCACACCAGCGACGAAGTCCGCGAGATCCTGGCCACCCTGGACACGGTGTACCAGCCACTCGTGCCGCAGCTCAACTTGCGCCAGTGGGCAGGCTCCATCTACACCTGGCTCACGCAGCCGGTCCTCGATCCGACCCACGCAGGCCGCGTGACGATGGATTACCTGATGAAGCTGGTAACCACGGCGCTGGAATGGACCTATGAGGCCGGAGAAACGGATGTGCAGACCGGGACACTCGAGCAAGCCGCTCAACTGCTTGTGCTCCGCCGCGATACGCTGCAGATCATTGATGGAGCTGGGCCCAGCGTGGCAGTCTCTCGACTGGACGGAGCAGCCCCAGGAAGCGCGCATGGGACCGCACAGCCACAGGAAACGGTACGGGTACACGGGCTGCAGAACACGACGAAAACGGTCGCAGCACAGGGGCCACCGAACACAGCACCCAAGTGCACGTTTGCTGGGGTAGTTGCCATCGATCTCACACGGTTTGCTGACAGTGGCGTCGCCTTGGTGGAATGTCCTGCCTGTGCACGCATGCGTTCGCTCTCCCCGCACAAGGGCGTCCTGCGCTTCCCATCGCACGACCGCCGCAAAATGCAGACCCCTGTGACAGGCGTGCGGTGGGCGGCCCAAGGCAAAACGGACTGGGGCGTCGTTGGAGAAGAACACAAGTGAAAGCAGGGTGGCATGGCCATCCGATCGCGCCTTCCCGGGGCGTCCGTCTCAAACCTGACCCAAGGATCCTTGACACCAGCGCGGCAATAACCGACTGGATGCCGCCCTGGAACGACCTTGACCGAGGCCGCATTGCTCGGGCTGTCCAGGGCACCAGGGGCTCGCGCGACCGCAGAGGGCTGCACCACGGGCATAGTCATCGCTCATGGCTGCGGTGGACGACCGCGGAGATACAACGTCTGCGGATCGCGGTGATCGTGGCTCCCAGCAAGGATGGCCGCGCAATCTGCGCGGGTGTCGCGGCGGGCGATGCTGACACCGGCTCGCCCGCTGAAGGCTGCGCTGACGTAAAAGGGCTGCGTGAGATAGCTGCGCAGCAACCGGGCGCGGTGGAGGCGTGCGCTGCGCGTCGTCCGCCATGCCTCTGCTCGGGCACTCGCCTCCGCCAACTCGCTCAGGTGCAGGCGGGCGTTCCTCACGAGCGCGACGTGATCCTCACCGACCACCTCCGCCGTGAGGGCGCGTGAGGTGGAGTGCAGGGGGTCAATGGCGGGATAGAGGCGCGCCTCCGCCAGGGCAGGGCTGAACCCGATGACGGCATCCCACGCGGTCGCCTGCGTGAATGGTGTGGGGTCGTTGCTTGCTGTGAGTATCTGGAACGCGGTGACCTCGCTGCCCACGATCACGGCGTGCGCCCATTCCTGGCGCATCGCACGCCAGGCGTCGGCATCGGCGGCGGCGATGGTGGTAAAGAGGGCGAGGGATTGTGCGTGCCCCTGCAGGCGCTGCGTCAGCTCGCGCATGAAGACAAAGGTGCCGACCTTGAGTGCCCCGCACAGGGCGACCCGCATGCCGGCTTGCAGGGGGCAGAAGACGTCGATCACTTTGATGCCGGTCGCAATCAGCCCGTGAGGCGCGGTCCCACGGGGTGCGAGCTGGTCGAGCGCACGATGGAGTGTCGCGAGGTCAAGCGGGTGATCGAGGCCAGCGTTGGCGAGTGTCGTGACTGCGCTGCCGATGGTGATCGGGGTGTTCGCAGGGGAGCGCAGCGCCCGCACCGTCTCGTGGTCCAGTTGCGCCACCACGCGCAACTGGACGGGTGCGGCCTCCATGTCCCCTGTGCTGATGAGCAGTGATGTGGGCATCGGCAACCACTCCGGCGCGAAGCGGATGTCGACGACGGCATCATGGACAGTGTGCACGGTGCCACGGCGCATGCCGGAGTCCGCATGGTGCATAGGTCGGTCTCCCGATGACGAGAGTCGGGTGGAGTCAAGTGGCTCGGCGTAGGGCGCGGTGTCCAGCCATTGACCCGAAGCGCTCTACCTCACGCCCGTAGAGCTCGAAAGAGCCTCAGAAATTTGCGCGAAGTTGTGATTAAGAAACAATCACCCTATACACAATAGCTTGTGAGCATCTTAGTGCATCTCGCTGCCAAGCCTAGGCCAAGGTCGTTCCAGGGCAGCCTACAGTCGGTTATTGCCGCGCTGGTGTCAAGGATCCTTGGGCCAGGTTTGGTCCGTCTTCTGCATGCCAACGGTGCGTCACGCGCGCGATAGGTTGTAATTTACACGTTTGGGAAAACGTATGCCAGATGGAGAGCGGTTTTACCAGAAAGGTGTGTACGAGTGCTTATGCTTGAGGGCAAGTGCTCATGTTTGAGGGCAAAATCTGCTCATATTCCAGGGCATTTACCACTCTTGTAACTAGATCTTTTAACTTGTGTGTAGGAGCCCGTCGTGTCGAAAAAACACCAAACCACCACCACCGCCCTGGATCTCACCCTCCCGCTGCCCTACGTCGACACACCCGATACCCTCCCCATCTTCCTGGGGAAAGATGAAATGAATCTCGCCGAGTATCCCTTCGCCCTCCTCACGCACCATCGCCCGCGTGCGAGCAAAACCTTCACCCTGACCCAGCAGATCCGCGACACACACGGCAAGGTGATCACGCAAACCTGGAGCGTGCTCGGCTCGGACAAATACGGCCTGCCCACCCCCTACGATGATGACGTGCTGCTCGCCCTCCTCTACTGTTACAAACGTCAACAGGCATCCGACAGGCGCATTGGTTTCACTCTCTACGCACTCTGTCACCTCATGCAGAAGACACGCTCGAAGCAGGAATATGCGCGCCTTCGGGCCTCTCTCAATCGGTTGACGAGTACCACCATTGTCGTTTGACTCAATAAAATTCGTTTTTGCGACTCAATACTTTTCGCTAGATGTCCATTTCGTAAATCCTACGCCAGTACATTTTGGCGTCGACAACGTATAGAATTGGGGCATTGGCGCACCATGTTTGGCCATTTCTCCCTTGTCATAAGGAGCTCGACAATGCCCGTTCCTCTTGCTCCCCACGTGCCCTTGGGTTGCGATGAACAATCCCATTTGGAGTCGATCGTGCGCGCCCATTCCACCCCCCAAGCCTTGGTCTTGCGTTGCCGGTTAATCCTACGGACTGCGGCACCGGACCGCCCGTCTAATCTTCAGGTGGCCCAGGATCTCCACTGTAACCGCCATACCGTTGGCCGTTGGCGCAGTCGCTATCTTGCGCAGGGCCTCAGTGGCCTGCAAGATGCGCCGCGCCCAGGTCGGCCGCGGCGCTTTTCCCCCCTCAGCGCGTCTGGATGTGATGGCGATGGCAACCCGTAAACCTGCGCGGTACCACTGCTCAGCTACGCGCTGGAGTCTCGCCGACCTGGTCGCCGCCCTTGCGCAGGGGCGCACCTGGACGATGAGTCGTTCGAGTATCTGGCGCCTTCTGGATGACGCGGACCTCAAACCCCACCGGAGTGTCTATTGGCTCAACAGCCACGACCCGGACTTCGAGGCCAAAGCGCACAACATTTGTTCCTTATACCTCAACGCCCTACGCTTCTTTGAGCAGGGCCGTATGGTCATTTGCAGCGATGAAAAGACCGGCATGCAGATTCTGCAACGCAAATACCCCACACAGCCCATGGCCCCGGGCAAACCGGAAAAACGCGAGCACGAGTCCATCCGGCATGGGGTGCGTGCCTTGATCGCCTCGTTTGTCGTCGCAACGGGTCAAGTCGTCTGGAATCTGGGCCAGACGCGCACCAGTGAGGACTTCGCCACTCATCTGGCCAACGTCGTCCAGCAACTCCCCGCTATGCAGCGCTACGACTGGGTGGTGGATAATCTCAATACCCACTGGAGCCTCGCGGTCTGCCGTCTGGTCGCCCAGTGGTGCAACGTGCCCTGTGTGGCGAAGGACCTGCACCGCGGTGTGCAGCGGCGTGCCTTCCTGAGCACTCCGACCCATAAGCATGTCTTCCACTTTACCCCCAAACACGGCTCATGGCTCAACCAAGTGGAATTGTGGTTTAGCGTCTTGGCGCGCCGTTTTCTCAAGCGCGGCGATTTCGATTCGGCCCAAGATTTTGAAACGCGCTTGTCTGACTATCTTGAGGTCTACAACACCCATCACGCCCATCCGTATCGGTGGACGTATACGGGACAACCCTTAGTGCGAGCGACACCGTTCAGTCGCACTCGTCGTCAACAACGTCATGGCCGGGCGTGGTTTAGCGCACGACCCAAACGCTTTGAACGTGTCTTTTATCCGCCCAGGCCTTACAAGCGAGCCGCTGCATAACTGGCAGCGAACTTATGAAACGGACATCTAGTGGCCAGATTCCTGGCCGCGTTGGTGTCAGCATGGGTGGTGCGTCCACAACGGAGACAGGAGAATTCGGCTTGCGAGCGGCGGTTCCGCTTATCGACATAGCCACAGGTGGCACAGGTACGACTGGTATTTCTGGGGTCCACGAAGACCACCGGAACACCGGCGCGTTGTGCCTTGTAGCTGAGAAAAGTCCGCAATTGCCGAAAACTCCAGTTGTGCTGCTTCGCCCGCTGCCGCCTGCGAACCGCCATCCGGCCCCTGATGTAGGTCAAGTCTTCCAACCCCAGAGCGGCCTTCGTGTCTTTGGCATACTGGACGAGGCGCTTGGCCAGGCCGTGATTGGCCCACCGTTGAAAGCGGGCTTGCTTCCCGGCCATCTGCTTCAAGCGACGCTTGGCACTTTTGGTGCCGGTCGCCTGAGAGGTTTGCCGTGCGGTGTGGTGTCGCTGCCGGACCGTCTCAATGGCCTCTCCCGTGTAGGAATGGCCATCCGAGTCCGTGGCAATGTTGGCAATCCCCAGGTCTACACCGAGAAAACGCGTGGGCTGCATTGGGGCGTCTTCGGGGATCTCAATCGTCGCATACAGGAAGAACGTGCCATCCCGGTAGACGAGATCGACTTGCCCCTGCAGCCGCTTCAGGAAGCCCGCCTGGTACTCCCCGTAGACCATGGCGACCACCTGGCGACCGTGCAGGGTGAGCAGGCTGACGTGTGCCGGGCCTTTCCAGCCAAGCAAGCGCTCGTCATAGGTCATCGCCCCCTCGGGACGGAACACGGGACACTACTTCTTGTCCCGCTTGAACGTCTCGACGGCCTTGCCAATGGCTCTGACGGCCATCTG
>Ga0209874_1000484_pt1 | contig 11703 bp, 12 predicted proteins | sample GWRWN1_20_30_FD_187216 | JGI IMG/M metagenome (GOLD analysis project Ga0209874, IMG submission 187216) | Riverbed sediment microbial communities from areas with no vegetation in Columbia River, Washington, USA - GW-RW N1_20_30 (SPAdes)... | ecosystem: Environmental > Aquatic > Freshwater > River... | reverse complement strand
GGATGTGCACCGTTCGGCGCTCCAAGGCGACCCGCCCCGTGGCGGACCCTCGCCCCGGCCGGATCTCCGTTTGCTGCCAGAACTGTCTGAACTCGGGGGATGCCCCGTAGTCCGCGACCGTCCGAAAGACCTCGCCGTCGGACCGATAGACGAATCCGGCTTCCGCCCCGCACAGCCGCGTCGCGTTTTTGATGAGCGTCTCCAGGACGGGCTGGAGGTCGAAGGTTGAGCGGCTGATCACCTTGAGCACTTCGCTCGTCGCCGTCTGCTGCTCCAGCGCCTCGGTCAGCTGACGGTTACGTGCCTCCACCTCCGTGAACAGCCGCACGTTCTCGATCGCGATGACGGCCTGAGCGGCGAAGGTCTCGAGGAGCCGGATCTGCGTGTCGGAGAAGGGCTTGACTTCTCTGCGCGTGACGGTGATAGCACCGATCGGGTTGCCGTCTCGCAGCATTGGCACCGACAGGGTAGTGCGGAGGCCCGCTTGCACGCTGATGCCGGAGACGAACTCGGGATCAGTGGCAGGGTCTAGCACGTAGGCGACGGCGCCTGTCAGGATAGTGCGGGCCGTGACGCTGCCCCGGCCCGGCGGTATCGGGAAGAAGTGCCGGATGGCCTCAAGTTCATCGGGCGACCAATTATGGTGGGCCACCAGGTGGATCAAGCTGCCGTCGAACCGAAAGACGCCGCCGTTCAGCGCCTCACACAGCGTGACTGCGCTGGCGGCAATGGCGTCGAAGACCGGCTGGACATCCGTCCGCGAGCTGCTGATCACCCGCAGGATCTGACTCGTCGCCGTCTGCTGCTCCAGCGCCTCCCTGAGAGCATTTTGCTGGTCTGAATATGACGCTACTGGCAGGCCACCCTCGTGGGTACGCCCGAAGGGCGCCCCGCACTCCAGACAGAATTTCGCGTGCGATGGGTTCTCGTGCTGGCACCGAGGACACTGCATGCCAGGGGCCTCCAACTGGGGCAGCCGGGCTGGTTTGCTACGCGGGACGAGTGGGCCGAGCTTAGCCGGAGGCTCTCAGGGGGTCAAGGATCGCCGATCGGGCGATCGGCGATCCGGCCTTGGAACGAGACCGCGGGTTCACGAGTCGTGGCGCAGGACGCCGCCTCCGTCCCTCGGGTCTTGGGTGAGTTGATCCACACTTCCAGGGGACGCGCTGGCGGGTGGGGCAGGCCGGCAGGGAATCGTTCCGGATGCGCGGCATAGGCCGTGGCGAGCTCCTCGACCGTCTCCTCACCCATCGCGCACACGAAAGACCTGATCGTCGCGCCGCACGGGATCCTGCACCTTCATGGCAACCTCGGAACCGCGCATGGCCTGCTGAACTGGTTGGTGCTCGATCTGGAGCGACTCCACGGTCTGCGTGAGCTCGGTCGTCCGGCCGGCGATCCGGACCTGGTCGCCAACGTGCAGCTCTCCGTCGGTCAGTTGGATCACGGCGACGCCGATCCGGTTGAGGTAGTCGGTCACGACTCCGATCTTCCTCTCCGCGGTCGTCACTCTCTCGCCCCGGCGGTTAAAGCCACGGATCACTCGCTCCACGATCATCGAGCCCGCCTCGGCGAGGAACTGGGTGGTGTGAGGCAGGCTCCTGTGCTTCTCGAAGGCGGCCTTGTCGGTATAGATCTCATACAAGAGGAAGCGGCTTGGATCGTTCTTCGTCCTCGCACACATCGAACTGGTGGCAATCGCCTTCCCGGTCGAGCGAATCCTTGGCCTGCCGGACGACGAGGCGCCCGAACGCCTCGGTCTTGTCAGCCCCCACCTGGAATTCGGCCACGATCACGTACACTCGCAGCCCCCTTTCAATTCGCTGACCCTGACCCGTCCCCACCGAACCGAGCCCTTCACATATCCGTGGGCTGGTTTCGTTCGCTGAACGGAAGTTCCCGGTCCGAACACACGAACGCCCCCGCCGGCCATCTGCATGGTCAACGGGGGCGTCGAAGGAGTATCCCGGGACCCGAGCCAGGGGCATCGTTGCCTCCCCCGAGGGTCCGGTGTGTCCCCGCTCCACTGGAAAATGCAGGGGCGCGGCCTCTGGTTTGATCAGCGCGCTCAGTCACTCGATCACGTGGTCCGTCCGCGCAAGCACCGACTGCGGAATCGTGAGCCCGAGCGCCTTCGCGGTCTTGAGGTTCACGACAAGCTCGAACTTCGTGGGCTGCTCCACGGGGAGGTCGGCGGGCTTGGCGCCTTTGAGGATTCTATCGACATAGTAGGCGGCGCGCCGGAACATGTCTGGAAAGCTCGGCGCATAGGACATGAGGCCCCCCGCGTCAACGTGCTCCTTTCCAAAGTAGATGGCCGGGAGCCGGTGCTTGGCGGCGAGGTCAACGAGCCGTTTGCGGTGCTGGATGAACAGCGCATCTGCCAGCACGATGACGGCCCCGGCCCGTTCTCTGACGATGGCTGAGAAGGCGCTGTCGAGGTCGTCTGGACTGCGCACGTCCAGGGCTTGAAGCCGCACCCCCAGCGACCGAGCCGCGACTTCCGTCTCTCTCAATCCGAGCTGGGCGGTCGGGTTGGGTGTCGAGAGGACGGCCACGCGGGAGAGCCCTGGAACGACTTCGCTGATCAACTGCAGCCGTTTCGCGCTCAGTTGCGGCGTGAGGCTGGTCAGCCCTGTCAGGTTCCCGCCTGGCCGCGCGAGGCTGGCGACGAGCCCAGCCGCCACCGGGTCACTCATGGATCCGCTGACGATGGGAATGGTCGCGGTCGCTTGCTTGGCCACTCGCGCCCCGACCACCGTCCACGTAAGGATGACGTCCGGATTGAGGTGGACCAGTTGGGCCGCGAGGTCGGGGAGGAGCGCATCCTTGCCCCCCGCGTATCGGTACTCGATGAGGAGGTTCTGGCCCTCGATGTACCCGAGGCTGCGCAGCCCTTGCCGGAAGGCTTCCAAGGTCGGGTCGTCCGAGACTGGCCAGAGCACCCCAATCCGCGGGACCTTCGTCGGTGGCTGCGCCTCGGCAGCGAGCGGCGCGGCGAGGGGGGCGAGGGTCAGGGCCAGGAGGCCGGCGGCCAGGCGCTTCATGGGCCACCTCCGGATGGCCAGGACTTTATGCTGGAAGGGTGTCCGAGGTCAACCGATGCCCTGGTGGTTGCCGGCAAGATGGCCCGGCTCGCATCCGAGAATCCGATGAAGGCGGGCCAAGGACGAGCGCCTGTGTCCCTGGAACTCCCGCTCCTAGCCTCCCCCTTCCGCCTGAGCGCCTTTCTCCAGCACCGGAAACCAAAAGAGCCGGTCGCCATTGACCGGCCCCTTCACGCCTATATCCTGCTCTGCTCCTTGGGCGGCCGCCCATCCCGCCTCCCTCGAACACCGCCTGTCTCAGGACAAAACGAAAATAGGCGTCCCACCGGACGCCGATCTCTGTTTCGGGACCTTACTTGACTGCCAACAGGTCTTTGAGATCCTTCATCTCCCCTTCCAGGCGCTCGATCCGTCGCTTGTGATCCGCAAGAATCAGTTTCTCGATCCGATCCAGTCGTTCGTCGACCGCATCAAACCGCTTGTCGACCGCATCGAATCCCGCGTCCATATCCGACTGCTTTGCGGTATCCTTGAACCCTGTCTGAACCATGGCCGCCAGATCGTCAATTGTTATCTTCTTCCTTGTCATATTAGCTTCATCATAGCCTTTCCATCCGTCTCGTCAAATACACCTGTGCACAAGACTCGCCGTTCAGTCCAACAACACCTCTAATCAGGCGCGCATCACCGCGTTCTCAGCCGGCCCTAGATCAGTTTCCGGCACTCCCGAAGGTAAAGCAGTCTTTCGACCTACTTCCCCTCCTCCATCGCCTTCCCGTATTTCGCGAGGACATCGGCCATCGCCCGCATCATATCGGCGCGCATCTGGAGCATCCGGCCAGCAACCTTTGGGTCCTGCCCGGCGCCCATCATCGGCATCATTCCCATCTCCATCATCCCCATGCCGCCGCCCATCATCGGGCACATACCGCCTGAGCCCATCATACCGGGCATCATGGGTGCGGCCTGCCCGCTGGTCTGCCCACCCATCGGCATCTGACCGCCGGACTGCGACTGCGCTACCGCAGACCCCACGACAAGAACTGCGAGCATCGAGAGAGTACAGAGCCCGACTGCGATCCGCTTCATCCGTATGCCTCCTTGCTCAAGGAACGGCGGGGAAGGGAGCACCGCTCTCCCTTCCACGCCGCCCCGATCCTAGACCTTCTGCATTTCCGTCCCGCAGCAACAGCGGGGATTCAGGTTCCCGCCTTTTCCCGGTGCGGCACCCTTCGTCACCTCGATTTCGCAGCCACAGTTCTGGTCGGGACGCCGATAACGCTCGCCTTGCTTCAGGGCCATACGGCCACCTTCTCTCGCTTGCAATCTTACAGCTTAGTCAGCTGGCCGGACTGGATCAACTCGATACTCCTGGAGGCTGAAAAGGCGAAAAGGCCTGTCGTCACGACAGGCCTGCGTGTTTCGAAGAGATCAGCTGGCCGCTGGCTCGGCTTGCCTCCGCCCTCGCCCCTTTGCCTTTATCTTCGTCGCTCGGCCCCGGCGCTTCGCCCAGTACGCTTTCATCCGGCGGCTCGCGGCTCTCCGTGCGGCAGTGCTCATGGGCTTCCGTCTCCGGCTGATCCGCCCCGCTTGCTGGCTGCCACGCCTCGCCGACACGCCTCGGTCCATGGCAACCACCTGATAGCCCATCCTGCCGAGCGCTGAGTTGAGCACCGCGACGAGCGTCTTCTCCTTCCCCGCCACCGCCTCCTTCTCCGCGACGAGGCTCTCCACCGCCTTCACTAGCGCGTCACCTTTGAGCGCGGGCATTCGATCCTCCTCGACCCTTCCAGCCGATGAGACGACCTAGAACACCACCGCGAGGCGAATGTACAGCCAGGCCCACGCGTACCCGATCAGCCAGGCGCTGATCACCAACACGATGAAGGTCACGATGAACCCCTCGTATGGAATAACTCGAGGCAAGAGCGACGCGACGTCCGCTCCGAAGAACTGCGCGTTAAACAGAAGCCGAAAGACGTTCGGCGAGATGAGAGCGGCGAGGGAAAACAAGAGATGCATCGCCGCCGCCAAGACGGCAAGCGCGGTGGCGAACGCTACCCTATTCAGCATGGTTCCTGGATACACTCAGCATAACCGAACCCAAAATCCCCCGTCGCCGGGGTCTTCGCCTTCACGCTCAAGACTTCTCATGCGGCATAATCAAAAAGGAAAGCTGCCAACCTTCGCAAGAAGCTTGGCAGCTCTAACCCAAAACTTTTAGGCGGCTCTGTTACTTCTTGTAGCCGACATAGTAAATGCCGATGACGTTGCCCGAGCCGTCCTTCATCGGCTCGTAGCCGGTGATGTACGGCGTACCAAGAATCGTCACCTCGCCATAGAAGGGCTTACCTTGCTTGATCTCAACAATCGCTTTGCCTTGCGGGTCCAGAATGGTTCCAATCGCCCGTCCGCTACCGTCGGGCTTTGGCACACTGGTGGAAACGCGGATGTACTCGTCACCGCTCTTCACGAACAACGTCGCTGTCATCCCTTTCCCGTCTTCCTTGCTGACTGCGTCGACGATCTCGAAATTGTTGTTGGTCTTGGTCGAGCCGAAATACAGAGCAGGAGCATCCTTGCCGCCAACCGCCTCTTCTCCTTCGAGTTTGGGCGCTCCTAATTTCGTGGCCATGGCCTTTAAGGTTTCCATTGATTTCGCAACTCTCGGGTCCGCTTGCGCGTGGCCGATGCTCGGCATCAGCAGGGAAGTTGCGACGAAGCAACCTGCGGCCAGGATACCGACGAGAGAACTCTTCCGATTCATGTGAGTAGACTCCTCCCTTGTGCGGCGTGTGTGATGACGCCAACGATGGACAGCTGTGGTGAAATGTCGCCCGTTTTCAACCGATTTCCGATATGGACCGATTGCCGCCCCCGTGGCGGCGTCCACCGAGTAGACCGTCCTGTCGGTCAGCTCGTTCAACCCTCCCGACAGGTTGATCGCAGTCCTTCTGGTGAACCCTGGGGCCTGTGCGACCCGGTGCCTCCGGGTTTGGTCACTCCCCCTGTGGCTTTCAGAGACACCGCCGCCGGGTCGCCTCCGCTGCTCATTGCCGGTGTTCGGGATCACGTCGGGTGCCACGCGAGTCGCTCGATGCGCCTGAGGATCTGCCCAAACAGGCGCCGCGTCAAGTGGCTCTCGGCCAGTTGGAGGATGTAGTACCTGGCGTGCCGGATCAGGCGCCCGCCGGTCTTGAACAGCCGCTGCTGGAGGCTCGTCAGGGACCAGCTCTGGATGGAGAGGGGCACGGCGAGCCGGCGCAGCAGGTTGCCGAGATTGTAGGCAATGACCCCGAGGAGCAACCGCACCTCGTTGGCCCGGAAACGGTGGCAGGACAGCCGCGTCCAGTGGGTGGCGGCTTTGCCCTCCTTGATCCACTGCTCCGCCGTCCCGCGCTGGTAGAAGTGGACGACCGCCCGGTTCGTCGCGGTCAAGGTGGTTACCCCCGGTTTCGGCAGTCAAAGACCGGGCAGGGGCCCGAGGGCAGTATGAGGGCGAACTGCCACCCGTCGCCTCCGGGGAGCCCGGGAGGGAGTGTCCGCGCGAGCTCGCCCCGCCCAAGCAAGACGGAGGAGTCAGGCGCGGCCGGAGACCCCGGACGACTGCTGACGCTATGCTGACGGTTTTGCCGGGATTTCAGGGGTAATCACGGGATCTGCCGGGAGGCCAAGTCCGGTCAGAAGAGATGATTCGGGAAGGGTTTAGACCGCGCGGGACGGCGGGCCCATCTTCTCCCAAGGCAGGTGCGCTACCTGGCTGCGCTACGCCCCGATGCTGGAGACGATACGAGGCGCGGCGCAGAGCGTCAAGCGGATTGTGCCTGCCGTTGCGCCCAGCGTGCGAGGATCGGCCGCGCGCGGCCCGCCGCAATGGCCCGGTGGCTGAGCCGGCCCTTCTCGGCGGGTGCCAGCTCGGCGAAGGTCCGCCCGCGATCCGGCAGAAGGAAGATCGGGTCGTACCCGAAGCCCTGGGCCCCGCGAGGGCGCTTCGTCAGGAGCCCGTCGACCACACCCTCGACGATCGCCTCCTCGCCCCAGGGCGCGACCAGTGCCAGGACGCAGCGGAAGCGGGCCGCCCGCGACCGAGCGTCGGCCAGCGCCTCCAGGAGCCGGGCGACGCGTTCGGCATCGGTCAGGTCGGGCCCGCCGTAGCGCGCCGAGGCGACCCCCGGGTGTCCCTCCAGGGCGTCGACCTCCAGGCCAGAGTCGTCGGCGAGCGCGATGGCCGCCGTGCCCGCACACGTCACCTGGGCCTTCGCGCGCGCATTCTCGGCGTAGCTCGTCGCCCCCTCGGGAGGGAGCCTCAAGCCGGGATAGTCCCGGACCGTCCGGATGTCGTAGGCCAGGCCGTCGAGGAGGGCGCGCAGCTCGGCGGCCTTGGCGAGGTTCGCCGTGGCCAGCACGAGCTGCGGCATCACGGGAAGCTGAAGAGGGTCGTCGTCCGCTCCGCCAGGGCGCGGCGCTGGAGGGCGAGAAGCCGCTCGATCCCCCGACGCGCGAGGCCGAGCAAGGCCTCCAGCTGAGCCACGTCGAACGGGGTCTGCTCCGCCGTCCCCTGGAGCTCGACGAAGCGGCCCGCGCCCGTCATCACCACGTTCATGTCCACCTCGGCGGCGGCGTCCTCGGCGTAGTCGAGGTCGAGGATCGGGGCGCCCGCAACGAGCCCGACGCTCGTGGCGGCCACCAGGTCGCGAAGCGGGTCTTGGAGCAGGCGGCCGCTCTCCCGGAGATGGTGGAGGCAGTCGGCCAGCGCCACGAAGCCCCCCGTGATCGCGGCGGTGCGCGTCCCCCCATCGGCCTGGATGACGTCACAGTCAACCGTGATCGTACGCTCTCCTAGCTTGCCGAGCTCCATGACCGCGCGCAGCGAGCGGCCGACCAGGCGCTGGATCTCGTGCGTCCGGCCGCCGGTGCGGCCGGTCTCTCGGGCCGTGCGGGTGGCCGTCGCGCGGGGCAGCATCCCGTACTCCGCCGTCACCCAACCCCGGCCCGCCCCCCGGAGGAACGGCGGCACGCGCTCCTCCACTGAGGCCGTGCAGATCACCCGCGTGTCGCCGACCTCGACCAGCACGGCGCCTTCGGCGTGCCGGAGATAGTGGCGCGTGAGCCGCACCAGCCGGAGATCCTCGGGGGCGCGGCCATCGCGCCGGGTCATCGCCGCGCGACCACCCCCAGCCGCTGGTCGTAGCTCCGCTTGTAAGCCGCCACTCCGGCCGCGAGCGCCCGCGCAATCCGATCCCGGTAGCCGTCGTCCCGGAGCCGCTGCTCCTCCTGCGGGTTCGTGATGAACCCGATCTCGACGAGGACCGCCGGCATCGCCGCACCGCCGAGGACGTAGAACGGCGCCTGCTTGACACCGCGGCTCGGGAGCCGTAGCGCGCGATCCAGACCATTCTGGAGCACCTCCGCGAGGCGACTCGATTCCTGCTGGAACTCCGACTGGGTCAGATCCCAGAGAATCGATCGGAGCAGTCCACGCGCCCCGCCGCCGGAGCTCCCTTCGAGGTCGATGACCTTGTTCTCGAACGCGGCCGCGGCGCGCGCGGCGTTGTCCGTCGCCTCCGACGACAGGAAGTACGTCTCGGCCCCCGACGCGGTCACGCCGGGCGCGGCGTTGACGTGAATGGACAGGAAGAGATCCGCCTTCTCGCGATTGGCGAGTCTGGTCCGCTCGCGGAGGGCCAGGAACTGATCGCGGGCCCGCGTCAGCACGACCTTGACGCCCGGATCCTCCTGCAGGAGCGCGGCCATCCGCCGCGCCACGTCGAGGGTCAGCTCTTTCTCCTGCAAGCCCCCAGGGCCCACGGCCCCCGGGTCGTGGCCGCCGTGCCCCGGGTCGATCACGATCGTGCGGAGCCCGACCGGTCCCGCGCGCGCTGCCGCCACGGAGGCGGGTTTGCTCCGGTAGAAGTCCAGGACGAGCCGGGGCGGATCCGCCAGGCGATAGACCTTCCGGGTCGCGGGTGCGCGCTCGAACGCCACGCGGAGCGCCGGCGCGCCTCGCGACTCGGTCAGCTCGAGGGACGCGATCAGGCCGTCGCGCACGGCGCGCACGGGGCGGGGTCCCGAGGCTTTCATCCCGACGAGCGCCACCACCAGCCCGCCGCCCTGCTCCACCAGCCGCGGCTCGAGCGGCGTCTCGCCTTCGAGAACGACGCGCGTGTACGTCGGATATGAGCGGTAGCGCAGCTCGAGTCTCTCGGTCTTGACCGCCGCCTTCCGGCCCCCGTCTCGGGCCGCCGCTGGCGGCCCGGGCTCCCCGTCAGGGGACGGAGCAGCGACCGGCTCGGGGCTCGGAGCCCCGCGAGCCGGGCTCCCGGCGTCGCGAAGGACCGCCGGTGTCGCCGGTGCCGGGGCCTGTGACGGCGCGCTCACGACAGAGACGGATCGCGCGGGCGGGGCGGTGGCGCTCACGGCCACCTGGACGCCCGTCCCGAGAACCGCCGGCAGCGCGCGCACGAGGAGGTCGCCGGGCACGAGCCACGTTCCCTGGCGCAGGCGCGTCGGCGCCGAAAGCGCGAGCACCCGGCCGTCGACACGGACCTGGGACCGGTCGCGCCGCACCTCCACGCTCTTCTGCCGGACGACGAGGCTCGCCCGGTCGCCTCCGGACGCGCGACGGACCTTCCCCCCGACGATGCGGGCGACGTCCTCCAAGGAGAAGTAGGCGACGTGGTCCTCGAGCTGCCCGGTGAGGCGGCCCAGACTCACCCCTCCAGCCGCGCTCACCTCGACGTAGACGGGTCGCGCCTCGGCGCGGGGGACGCCGACTGTCAGGACGAGCGCGAACGAGACGAGGAGGCCGAGCCGGGGGTGCATAGAAGCCCTGTCATTCTAGCGAAGCGCCGCAGGGCCCCCCAAGCTTTTTGGCTCTGGGACCATCCCCATGACGGCTCCTCCCTTTCGCGCTCACGGGCGGCAGGGTCTCCCACCCGCCTGCTCATCATCGCGTTCGGGGTCCCGCACCCCCCTCTACCTCCGCATCCAGTCCCTCTTCGCGATCGGCGCCTTGTTGGTGAGCCGGCTCTTGTACTCTCGCTCGCCGTAGCCGACGTAGATCTGGCGGGGCCGCGCAATCCTCTGCTCCTTGTCGAGCAGCATCTCCTCCCATTGCGCGAGCCACCCGGCCGTGCGCGCCACTGCGAACAGCACCGTGAAGAAGTCGCTTGGGAATGCCATCGACCGGTAGATCAGCCCCGTGTAGAAGTCGACGTTCGGGTAGAGCTTCCGCGAGACGAAGTAGTCGTCCGAGAGCGCGATTCGCTCGAGCTCGAGGGCGATCTCCAGGTCCTTGTCCATCCCCACCTGCTCGAAGACCCGGTGGGCGAGCTGCTTCACGAGCCTCGCGCGCGGGTCGTAGCTCTTGTAGACACGGTGCCCGAACCCCATGAGGCGCCGACCCTTCCCCGACTTCACCTCCCCGATGAACGCCGGGATGTTCTTCGCGTGACCGATCTCCTCGATCATGCGCAGGACCTGCTCGTTCGCGCCCCCGTGCAACGGGCCGAAGAGCGCGGCGATTCCCGCCGCCACCGCCGAGAACGGGTCCACCTGCGACGACCCCACCGCGCGCACCGCGTTCGTCGAGCAGTTCTGCTCGTGGTCAGCGTGCAGGATGAAGAGCACCTCGAGCGCGCGCCCGAAAACGGGATTCGCCTCGTACTTCGGCTCCGACATCCGCGCGATCATCGACAGGAAGTTCTCCGTGTACGACAGGTCGTTGTCCGGATAGACGAACGGCAGCCCCTTCACGTGCCGGTACGCGAATGCCGCCAGCGTCGGCACCTTCGCGAGTAGGCGGATGATCGAGAGGGTACGTTGCTCGGGGTCGAAGATGTCCTTCGCCTTCGGGTAGAACGAGGAGAGCGCCGCGACGGCGCTGCACAGCATCGACATCGGGTGCGCGTCGTAGCGGAACCCATCAAGAAACTTGCGGATGCTCTCGTGCACGTACGTATGGTACGTGATGCCGTGCACCCACTGTGTGTACTCGGGCTGCGTCGGCAGCTCTCCGTTGCGCAGCAACCATGCCACCTCCAGGAACGTCGCGCTCTCGGCCAGTTGCTCGATTGGGTAGCCGCGGTAGCGCAGGATCCCCTTTTCGCCGTCGATGAACGTGATCGCGCTCTTGCACGACGCGGTGTTCATGAACGCGGGGTCGTAGCTCAGCAGACCGAACTCGCCCTCGTCAACCTTGATCTGTCGCAGGTCGGTGCCGCGGATGGCCGTGTCTCCTTCGACGCCCGCCTCCAGAATCGGCACGTTGTAGATCTTGCCAGTGCGCGTGTCCTTGATCTCGAGCGCGCCCACTGCCGTCTGCCCCGCCGCCGCTCTGTCACTCATCGGATATCCTCTCCCTAGCTGTCGCCGCCCCAGGAACCGCAGTTACCCCCCCTGGCTCCCCTTCAGCCTCGTGATACCCCTCGTCGAGAGCGATCCACTCGTGGAGCCGCATGAAGTGGGGAACGATCCTAATCCGCGTCCCCTCGGCTGGCGCCATGGCTCCCTCCTTGCCACTCCATGCAGTGACGCCAATCTTCCGCCATTCTGGGCCGGCGAGCAACCTCCCCCGTCCGGGCCAGGTACCCTCTCTCCCCGGCCATCGTCTGGGGAGTCGCGCCGCCCAGGTCGGCCACCCGTCCCGGTCGGGCTT
>Ga0209874_1000483_pt1 | contig 11710 bp, 10 predicted proteins | sample GWRWN1_20_30_FD_187216 | JGI IMG/M metagenome (GOLD analysis project Ga0209874, IMG submission 187216) | Riverbed sediment microbial communities from areas with no vegetation in Columbia River, Washington, USA - GW-RW N1_20_30 (SPAdes)... | ecosystem: Environmental > Aquatic > Freshwater > River... | reverse complement strand
ACCCGCGAGCCGTGCAGGCCGAGCCGCTCCCGCAACGCCAGCCGAATGACCGCGCGCTGCTCACTCGCCACCATTTCTTCCGCTTCGCTCTTGGAGAGTTTATCAACCGTGAGGGTAGTGGACACAGGAGGCGCCACGATCCGTTTGAACCATCCGCTCAGCTTGCGATACCACACCGGGAACAGGGTTTTCCCCACAAAGGGCAGGCAATAAAACCACCCCAGCGACTCCACTATGACATACGGCGTGATGACATGCTCTTTGAGGTCGAGCAGGAGCGCATGCCCCGCGTGGACGAGCCGCGCGCCCGTGCGATGCCGCGAGAGCATGTCGCCGTGATAGGAACGGGGAATCTCGCGCACGAGGTTGCGTGCTTTCATGATGACGGGATACTGATCGGTGTCATGATGGCTCCCCAACGCGCGGTAGCGGATGAAGCAGATGAAAAATCCGGCGAAGCCGAAGGTTTCGTAATCCCCGATGGGCTCGAGATGGCGACGCAGGGGCTCGGAGCGCACATCGATGCAGAATACCGCCTGCGCCTGGGGCCGCACCTCTATAGGGGCTCGCGTCGCCCCCTCCGTGGGCAGAGCCCACGGAGCCTTCCCTTCTCGCTCGCTTTGCTCGCTGGGTAGATTGGACGGACCCTGATCGGGGGGAGCCTCATAGAGTCTGCCAAGGTTGGGCAGGAGTTTCTCTAGTAGCTGCTGCTGATACCCTGCCTCAAATGCGTCAAGCCACCGCGGTCCGTGCTGAGTCTCCGGGAACGCATCCAGCCAATCCAGCAGCGTCTTCAAGTCTGAGGGGGGGCTGTTGAGCAGCTCTGCCAGGGCGATGCCCAGAGCCTTGGCCAATGACAGCAGGCGCCAGGCCGCGGACCGAAAGGCGGCGCGCCGATGCCAGTCGGCAGAATCAGTCAGGTACCGGCCGCCTAGGGCCTCCCACGCCTCGATGCCGCGCTTGGGCCACCGGTTTCGCAGCCGATCAACCCGCCGAGACCAGTGACCCGGGAGTCCCCCGGCAACCCGTTCCTGTCTGAGATGGTACGCCAAAGGATGGGATTCCATGTAGCTGCGGATCGCTTCGAAGGTTCCTTCAATGCCAAGTTCCTCCCGACAGACCTGCCCCACCAACTCACGCTCGTAGAAGAGCCGAATCGACAGATACTTCACCAGACTCGCCGGATAGGCCTCCTGCCAGGCGTATCCTTGCTGATCCGCACGCCACTTGATAAAGGCCGTCCAGCCCGGCAAAGCTGCCAGATGGAGGGCGAGATACTCGAGCCGAGCCGTCTCGGGAACGCCCAGCGCCGCCAGGGCATCCAGGATCGCATCTTCCGAACGATCGGGCAGGGCTTCAAGCTTACGCCGCCAGTCCCGGATGCCCCAGAGTGAGCCGTTCAGATCTAGCCAGGTCAGGGTCTTCCAGGCACCGGACAATGTCTGCTCGCGCTGAGGCATCGTCCAGGCCGCATGGCCTTCGTCCAGGAAGGCGGCGCACCATCGAATCAGCTCGTCATTGATGCGGGCGACGAGGCCGGTGCCCAGGGCATGGTCACACCAGGCTGCCAGCGTCAGTTTCTGGCCCAGCGCGGCGAGGTCCTCTCGGACAGCTTCTTGGCCCCGCTCCTCGACGCTCGGCGGCCTGAGCGTCTCGTGCAGACGGTCCGTCAGTGCCGTCAGCACATCACGCTCGGGAGCGCGCTCACAGAGCGTTTCCAGGCTCTCCTCAGCCGGAGCGCTGATTCCATGGAGCAGGTGGGCTCGGAGGACATCAGGCTGCGAGACCTGCCGGTCGCCGATCCTTACCGAAACGTCTTGAGCCAGGGGGCGCAGCGCCGCGTCCACATGCTCGGGACGAATCCGGCCTTCCCGGTAATACAGGCGATAGTGTTCATTGGGCAGGTACCCGCGCCCGCCCAGCAAATGCTGCCCTCGCTGGACCGCCTCGTGGAAGGAACGAGACTCCAATTCATGAAGTGGATTGTGGTGAATGAAGGTGCGCATGGGCCAGTAGGGAGCCACGATCTCACTCGCCAGTTTGACCTGCGAGCGCAACGCCATGCGCTGCGTGTCGGAGTAGGTCTGCGTCATGGGGTTCCCTCCGCAACCACGGTCACGTGGGCCTGAGCGGCAGGCTGGAAGAGATGCACCGGGACATGCACGCCGAGCGCCAACAGAGAGAGCACCAGGACCAACGGGAGAAGCTCGGGCAGGGTTAGGTCCTGATACACCATGTCCGGCTTCGGCTGACCACAGAGCAGACGCTGAAGAAGCCTCATAAGCAGCAGCGACGCGATGAGCCAAATCAGAAGCACGATGACGGCGCTCTGCGGCATGGGCGAAGGGGAGGCAATCATCATCGCCATGAAGGTCGAGAAGACCCCGAAGAGCGGCAGGCCCATGGCCGCCATGAGCAAAAGTCCGACGAGCGTGGCAAACCGCGGCGTCGGGCGTGCGAGGCCGCGGAGTTTGTCCAGATCCAGGAAGCCGTACCGCGCCTCCAACTGGTGCCCGGCCAGCAAGAGGCCGCTCGCCGCAAGGCTCACGGTGCTCAGGTACCAGCCCGCCTCGGGGGCCGCCTTGCCGGTCGCGCCCACGTGCCACCAAACGAGGGAGAACAGGATTGTCGTGATGGAGACGATTATTCGGGCCAGATGGAATTGGACCGAGGCCCGCAGAGCTTCATACAGTGCTCCGACCAGCGCCAGTGCAATGACCGTGTGTATGAGAGGTACCGGGACCTCGGACGTGAGCGAGACGATGCCATGCCAACCCAGGCAGGGCAGGACGACAGCCAGAAAGGCCGGAAGAGTGCCCGGCAGGTTGCTCAGTGACCCCACGAAGGCCGCCTGCAGCGGGAAGAGTGGAAGCAGGATGGCACAGGCGACCAGTTGCAAGACGGTGGCGATTGATCCAGACACCACGGCCGATGCCGCAAGGGCCAGTATCCCGACACCCAACCCCGCCACGGCTCCCCAGGCAAGGGCATCCGGCGGTCCGATAGCTCTCCATAATAATAGGAGCGCAATCGTGCCCATGATACAGCCCAGGAACGTGTGTTCCACTGGCTGGCTGCCAGCCAGCGCTGCCAAGCTCAGTCCAAGGATGATCAGCCCCACCACGATCGACAGCGGCGCCTGCCGGGTGAGCTGTTGACCGAGGACGGCCACAAATGCCGTGACGGCGATGAGCGTCATCAGCGCGGTCGCTGTCGGATCGCTGCCCGTCACTGCGCCGCTTGCGAGTCCGATCACTGTCACGCCTGCCACAAGCAAGGCTGCCGCCTTCACGACTCGGGGACGCGACCAGAGAAACAGACTGATTGTGGCGCCTAGGAATGGCAGGATGGTCACAACCAACACCTCGTGCATCATGCTCTCCTCACGGGAGCCATTCCGGTAGAGCGGCATCCACGCGACGGGCCAGACGAGACAGTGCCTGCCCGAGCCTCATGTACACCGTATCAATATACAGGCGATTCCAGAACCACATATACAGACGCGGCATGAGCCCGAGGCCCCATCGCGGAATCAAAATGTGTTCGCCCCTCACGTTGGTATAGACCACCGCCCAACCTCCGATGATGAGGACCGTCACGGTCACCACAAACAAGTCGAAGAGCCATGGGGGGAATGCTGCAGCCTCGAAGTACCGGGCCGCTTCGCCGGGAGCCGGGTACAGGAAATATGTGAAGCTTTCCGCTGCCCAGAGATACGTGCCGATCACGAGGAACATGGTGAAGACCATGACGCCGGCGACCTTCCACGACCCGACGGCTCTCAGCCGATACAGACTCAAGATGGCCTGCGCCGACGTGACCCAGGCGAAAAACAGAAAAATCACCGCGCCCTGGGCGTCCCGCAGGGGCACGCGCAGGACCCCATGCGCAGCCAGCAGGATAATCAGGGGAAGCAGCAACGTCATGACGACTCCGGTGGCCCAGGGGAGGCGCGGTAAGGCCTCAGCCTTTTCGTGGATATGCTCGGGAGGAAATCTCGGTTCCTGGCGGGCCATGTGGATCACGTTGCCACAGTTTAAGAACACAGTGGCCTTAAAAAGTCCGTGCGCGATGAGATGAAAGATCGCCAAGGCGAACGCACCCAGCCCGCACTCCATGATCATGTAGCCCATCTGCCCTATGGTTGAGAAGCCCAACATCGTCTTGATATCCGACTGCGTCAGCATGATGGCTGCTGCGATGATCGCTGTGAGGCCACCGATCACGAAGGCCACGTGCAACGTGTCGGGAGCGAGTCCGTAAAGCGGCGCAAGCCGGTTGATCAGAAACCCGCCCGCATTGATGATTCCTGCATGCAAAAGGGCATGGACCGGTGTGGGAGCGTAGAGGGATGCGGGCAGCCACACATGCATCGGGAACTGGGCCGACTTGCTCATGGCCCCGATGAAGATCAGCAGGGTTATGGCAGTGACAGCGCTGATCTCAAGCCCGCTGCCAGGCCATAGCGAAAAGGTGCTTGGAACCTCGGCGGCCCGGGCGAAGAGCGGCTGGAATTCCAAGGTCCCGTAGAGACGATATGCCAGGACGATTCCTGAAAGGAAAGCCACATCCCCCACCCGCAGCACGGCATACGTTTTGAAGGCGCCCTCGATGGTTGGGGGATGTGAATAATGATAGGAAAGGAGGTATAAGAGCCAGCTCAGGAGTTGCCAGAATATGAAGAGCATCAAGATGTTAGCGCTTGAGACCATGCACAGAAGCACAAACGTGGTGAGGGCCAGAAGAGCATGGAACCTGGCGTAGCCGCGTTCCTGCTGCATGTAGCGCATGGAATAGAGATAGATGATGGTGCTCACACCCGTGATCAGTACCATCATGACAGCACTCAGACGATCAATGTAGAAGCCCAACGAGAGAACGGAAAGGCCCGCCGTGCTCGGTTCGTAGAAACGGACGCTGATCGGACCGTTCAACGTGACCAGAACCAGCGTCGCGACGGCACCTGCGAAGGCCGCGATGACGGCTGGCGCGGCGATCCTGACACTCCGTTCACGCAGCACGCTGCCAGCGATTCCGATCACGATTGCGGCTAGCAGAGGAAGTAGCGGGACGAGGATCACATAGGACATGCTTTGCCTCACATTCATCTCAACAAAGAAGGCGACGCGTGCAATCTCGGCAGGGTGGGCAACCTTCGCATGGAAACTGTGGCGCATGGCCCCGTGATGGGGAAGTCAGGCCTAACCTGGCTGTTGATAAGCGACATCAGGAGTCCGCGGTTTACGGCATGAAAAAAGCCAGCCGGTTCCCCCCTTTCCAAGGGGCGTCCGGCTGGCTCGTACTGTGACTGGCCTCTCATGCCGGAGAGCCAGCTACCCTACACGCCGCCGTGATCAGGATTCTCAATGATGGGTCCGTCTGTCTGTACGGGTCACGGACACAGGCCCCATCGTTTGCAATTCTTCGGCCGCGTCTTATACCATAGCGCGCGACAATTCACAACCTGCAATTAGACCCAAACCAGGTAGGTCTTCTGGGTACCCCCCATGGGAAATATAAGGCTCGCGAAAGAAGGTCGGAGTAAAGGCGAAGTGGAAAGCGCGATTCGCAATGCTGTCATCAAGTTCGAACAGGAATTCATGGGCAGGGGGCCCGAGGACGTGCGAGCCTTCATTATCAAGGACATCGTCTTGGTCCGCCTGAAAGGCGTTCTGACGCAGGCAGAACGGCAACTGGCCAAGACTGCGGAGGGAATCGAGATGGTTCGGCGGTTGAGGCAGACCCTGATCGCGCAGGGGCGGGAGAAGCTCGGTCAGCAGGTAGACGAAATCACCGGCGCCAAGACAACTGGTCTCTTTACCGATATCGATACCCAGATCGGGGAACGGATCATTGTGTTCACCCTGGATCAGGATCTCGAATCGGTCTTCCAATAGCGCAATAATCTCAGCACCGGCCGTCAGATTCCGACAGCGCGTTTTTACCTTGTCTTTTGCCAGCGATGGAAGACATGAAGCCGGAGGGGAACCGTGGAAAAACTAGTCGAGGGATCCAAGAAGTTTCTGTCCGAACTTTTTCGTGGATGCGCGAGCTGTTCACGAGACTATCGCAGAAGCCAGAACCCCGCGCCCTGTTCATTACCTGCTCAGATTCACGCGTTGACCTCAGCCTGCTGACTCAGACCTAACCGGCGAGCTCTTCATTCTGCGGAATGCGGGGAATATCGTCCCCTCGAATGGAGCATTGGTGGGAGGCGGCACCGCCACCATCGAATATGCCGTCTCCTTGCTGGGCGTGAAGCACGTGATCGTCTGCGGCCATACCGATTGCGCGGTCATGAAGGCGATCCTGCACCCTGAAACGGTGGAGGGCCTGCCGGCTGTGAAGAGCTGGGTGGCCCAGGCAGAAACGACGCGGCGCATAATTCGGGAGAACGATTTCGATCTCAAAGGGGACGAGTTGCTGGTCACCATGAATCAGGAAAACTTCCGCGTTCAGCTCGACCACGTCAGGACCCATCCGGGGGTCGCTGCGCGGTTGAGACGCGGCACGCTGGATATCCATGGCTGGGTCTACTACATCCCCACCGGCGATATCTGGACCTTGGACGACGGGAAGGAGACGTTCGTGTCCTCGGCGGCTCGGTGACCTGCCGGCACGCTCTTACGTATAGCCGTGGACGCGGAACCACCGCACGGCCTTCTCCAGCGCAAGTTCGACTGGGGTCTGTGGCAAGCCCAGTTCACGCATGGCTTTGCTGCAGTCGTAATGCATCCGGTACTTGGCCATTCGAACTCCTTCCAGTGGGATCCTCGGCGACTGATGGGTCAGGTAGTCGGCAATCCAGCGGTTGAGATGTGCGAGCGGCAGGATCGCCTGCCACGGCAGTTTGATGCGGGGCGCCGTGACGCCGGTTAATTTGCTCAAGATCTCGAAGATCTCGCGAAGCGACAGGTTCTGATTCCCAAGGATGTACCGCTCACCAATACGGCCCCGTTCCATGGCGCGGAGATGTCCCACAGCCACATCATCCACATCCACGAGGTTCATCCCGGTTTCGATGTAGGCCCACATGCGGCCTTTCATGAAATCCACGATCAACTGACCGGTAGGGGTCGGTTTAATGTCCCCTTGACCCACCGGCGCGCTCGGATTGACGATCACGACGGGGAGACCCGCACGGGCCAGTTTCATCACCTCCTGCTCGGCCAGATATTTGGAACGTTTGTAGTCACCGGCCATGTGAGAAAGCGAGACAGGAGTTTCCTCAGTTCCTAACCCGCCGCCAATTGGCAGCCCGATCGCCCCAATCGTGCTCGTGTACACGATTCGTTCGATGCCGAGGTCGCGCGCGGTTTCCAGGAGTGTGCGGGTACCAGTAACGTTCACCTCGTAGAAAACCGACGGGTCCTTGGCCCAGAGAGCGTAATGGGCCGCCACATGGTAAAGCTGCTGGCAACCTGAGAGCGCGCGGCGGAGGGAGTCCCGGTCCCGCAGGTCGCCATAGGCCTGCTCCACCTTGAGTCCGCCCAGGTTACGGAGATCGCTGTCGCGTCTGATGAGTACGCGCACCTCTGTGCCGGTCGCGTTCAAGGCGCGCGCGACGGCCGCCCCTACAAATCCTGTTGCACCGGTCACCAATGCTTTCATGACGCTATCGCGCAGGCGAGAGGCAAGGGGCTATAGGCGAGGGGACGCCACCTCTTTATGCTTTTTGCCCATAGCCTCTAGCCTCGTGCCGCTTGCCTCGCGCTGTCAGTTTCGGCGTGCCGTGATGTACTCGGCGAGCGCGCGCAAGGGGTCTGCCTTTGCGTCGAACCTTTCCAACCGACTGATCGCTCGCTTCGTGCATTGCTCGGCGAGCCCCCGGGCGCCTTCGACACCATAGAAGGTGGGGTAGGTCTTCTTGCCGCGCTGCACGTCCGTGTTGGGATTCTTGCCCAATTCCTCGCGGGTACCGGTCACATTGAGCACGTCATCGGCGATTTGGAACGCGAGGCCCACGTCTTCGGCGTACCCGGTGAGGTCATCCAGTTGCGCGGGAGTGGCGGACGAGACGATCGCGCCCATGCGCACGGCTGCGCGAATGAGCATGCCGGTCTTGTATTTGTGGATGGTCTGGAGCGTAGCGAGTTCAATATCTTTATTTTCGGCTTGGATGTCGAGCACCTGGCCGCCGACCATTCCTAGATTGCCGGCTCCCACTGCCAGCTCATGAATGAGCTGCACTTGCCGAACGGGGTCGAGGCCCTTCACGAGGTCGGAGTTGCTGCAGAGGTCGAACGCCAGCGTCAGCAAGGCGTCCCCGGCCAGGATCGCCATCGCTTCGCCATAGACCTTATGGTTGGTGAGCTTGCCGCGACGGTAGTCATCGTTGTCCATCGCAGGGAGGTCGTCGTGGATGAGGGAGTAGGTATGGATGAGCTCGAGCGAGGAGGCCACCGGCAGGATCGCCTGCGGCGGGGTTCGCACCGCCTCCGCCGCGGCAATGGCCAGGATCGGGCGGATGCGTTTCCCGCCGGCGAAGAGGCTGTAGCGGATGGCTTCGTGCAGCGTGGTCGGGGCTAACTTTGTGTCGGGCACCACGCTGTCCAGGAACCGGTCCACCTCCTCGCGTTTGCGGTCAAGATAGAGGCGAATGTCCATGCGGGGCGACCTTCTGCTGATTCCAGCAGTCCACGATCGGCGGCGAGAGAGTAGCAAATGGCTTTCAAACGTGTCAAACGGTCGACCATGGCAAGAGGCACGAGACTATAGGCTATAAGTAAGTACTCGAAATCTCTCCCATAGCCTCGCGCCCCTCGCCTATCGCCAACGCCCTGCCCCTTGCCTCGCGCCTGCTGGCTTGGCTATACTGCCGCCCATGAGCATACGGATGGCTGGCGGCGACTGGGAACCGATGCTTCTGGGGATCAAACCCCAGACCTGCAGGGTCTGTGGCAAGGGCCTGTACCGGAACGTCACTCTGTTCCGTGGCGGGTGGTCGCGCTGCACAGTCTGCGACGAGTTTGTGCATTATAGCTGCCTGGCACGCGGCAGGTTCAAATTCCTCAAAGTGCGCCCTCGAGTGTGCAAAGCCTGCCAGGCGGAGCGGGAACGATTGGGGACCACCGAGACGGCCACGCTGGCGGTCGGCGCGTGAGCACTGGTTCTCCCCCGGATCAGGCTCGAGCGGGGAGTGGTCAACCTGCGTGGTTTGCGGAAGCGGTCCGAATCGTGATTGCGCCCCTGGTTCTGCTCTCGAGCGGATTCTTCACCGCCGATTTTCTCCTCAGCGGCGTCTATACCTGGCCACGTACCAGCCGAATCGTGGGACTGACCATCACGCTCGTGGTGCTGTCCTATGAATTCGTATACAAAGAGCAACGGGCACGGCATGCAGGTTTACGCGGTGACCGTCCTCTCAGCGCGCTCCTGTTCTCCTGCGTGATCCCATACACGATCGGCGCCCTTGCGCTCGTGGCCCTTTCGCGGCTGGCACCGTAAGGCCGTCTGGGACCGGGTTCGTGTTTCTGCCGACCCCGAGCGGTATGTGCTGAATTCCGCATTCATCATGGGCATGAAACTATGGACGAGCCGATTCTCTTCACGCCAGACGAACTCAGCCTGATGGCTGACGAGAAATTCTTCCGGGCCAAGGCTAAGGTCATGAAGAAGGTGCGGAGCACGCTGGATGGGCTCCATGCCATGCTCAAGAGCGAACTGGCAGGCCTGGACCTGTTGGCTCCCAAGGACTTCGACCCTTCAAGATTCCAGTTCGTGAAGGGGGAGCATCTGGAGGACTTTCCCTACCAATATCTCGACTTTCCCAAACACTTCATCGACGACAACAAGTTGACCTTCCGGTCGCTGTTCTGGTGGGGCCACCATTTCGTCTTTGCCCTGATCCTGGAAGGGGAGGGGCTCTTGCGTTACAAGCGAAATCTGATCAACCGGTACCATGACGTGGCAGGCCGCCAGCTCAGCCTCTGTTTGGGGCCCTCCCTCTGGGAGTGGAAACGGGGGGAGGGCTATACGTTGCCGCTCACCCATGATCGCAAATCGGAAGTGGCGGCCGTCTTGTCGGACCGTCCGTTCTTCAAGGTAGCGAGATTCGTCGGCCTGGATGATCCTGCCGTCTCGGAAGGCCAGATCGTCGGGATCGGTCGGGAAACATTTCGGGCTGTCTTGCCTATTCTCACACCATAAAACAGGCTTCAGGTAGTGTTTGTAATCCCCCTGCCAAGTTAGATAGACTCCCCACCCAGCAGCGACGCTCAACCAAGGAGGGACTCGTGGAAACCCACACCTTTCGCCTGGCCTTCGGAATAGGGAGCATCATTGGTCTCCTCGCGTTAACAGGGTGTGCAGCCAAGGGGGAGGTCGTCTACCTGGAGATTCAGGCGGTGCCGGCTGCTCCCCTCTCGGCAAAACAGCAAGGGGGACAAAGGGAGGAGATCAAGGTGGCCGTGGAGGTCTTTGAGGATCAACGGCCGGAGAAAAATCATCTGGGTGTCCGCACGCACATATGGGGCGGCGTCACCTACTTCAACGTCATCGGCGGCAAGGAGGGTGACGTCGTCGCGCAAGTGGTCGCTGATCATCTAAAGCAGAAGGGCTGGAGGGTCTGGGTGAGACGGCATGGCAGCCCGACGCCGGAGGGTGATCCGGACGTCATCCTGACAGGGCAGGTCCAGGAATTCTCAGCGCATGCCAAGAGTCGGTTCTTGTCAACCAAGCTGACGGCCAAGTCCAAATTGGCGATCCTGGCGCGAAATGTCGCGGATGGGAGCACGACCAGCATGAATCTGGAGGGGACCAGTACAGAAAGCGTGTTCTGGTTTGAGCCCAAGGATCTACAGGATCTCGTCAACCAGACGCTGAAGGAAAGCCTGGATAAGCTGACGGCTGACACCAAGGTCGAGAAACGAGCCTTGCGGCTGCGGTGAATGAACAGAGCCATGCTGGCCGTGTGGCTGGGGCGGAGCAGCACTGATGCGTGAGCGACGGTGGGAGTCCCAAGCGAAGCTGGAGTTCGGAGACGTGCTGACCTTGGGGGAACGGTTGGCTGGACTTGGGTTGGAACCGGCCGCCCCGGCGAGGGACATCATCTGCTACATTGAAGAATGGATGGTAGAGGCGCCGGAGGATTTCGATCGGCTGGACCCCTGGGCAACGGAGGACGTGACGCTGGTGCACCTCCGGGAGGCCTGGCGCGGAGACTTCTTCCTGCTGGCTGGCGGGTACCACACGGTCTATCAGCGGCACCAGGCGGTCGGGACCTACTGCTCCGTCAGCCATCCCTGGAGAATACGGGAGGTCTTACGCACGCATCATGCACGCGCCATGTTCTGGCTCGGGTTCCGTCATACCCATGGGTTCATCCGGGTGCGGCTCCATACCACCGATGTGCTCACACCGGGTGAGACGCGGGCGGACGACCAGCGCGATCTCTGGATCGAAGAGCGACAGCGCGCATTTCTGGCTGCCATCACCCTGCTCGACTTGCCGATTGAATCGGAAGTTCAGAATGGCAGCGTCCTGTTGCGGACCTCCGACCGGAGTGTCGCTTTCTTTTGCTCCTGGCCGGACGCGTTCGGGCCCTGCCAGTTCGAATACAATTCGTCCGATGCTTTTGAGTTCCTGGTGCCGGCTAGCCGTCTGGCTGCCACATATGGCGGCGAACCGGCCACTGTGCGCGCCTATCTGACGGGGTTCTCCGAATCGGCGCTGGAGGAATTTCAAGCGGTAGAGCCAGGAGCGCGGTCGG
>Ga0209874_1000480_pt1 | contig 11730 bp, 7 predicted proteins | sample GWRWN1_20_30_FD_187216 | JGI IMG/M metagenome (GOLD analysis project Ga0209874, IMG submission 187216) | Riverbed sediment microbial communities from areas with no vegetation in Columbia River, Washington, USA - GW-RW N1_20_30 (SPAdes)... | ecosystem: Environmental > Aquatic > Freshwater > River... | reverse complement strand
TGGCATGCCGCTCTCCGAGATGGCCGCTGGCCCCGGCCACATTGAAGTAGCGCAAACTTGTCGCAGCGAGCCCGTGGGCCAGCGCGAAGGTCCCGATCATGGCGTCCACAGCCAGTTTGGATGCCCCGTAGGCGCTGGTCGGCCTGGTCGGCGCGATCTCCAGGATTGGCACCTGGTCGGGCTCGCCGTACACGGCCGCGGTCGAGGAGAACACCAGCCGCGGAACCGAGGCGGCCACCATTGCCTCCAGCAGCTCGAAGGTACCGATGACGTTGTTGCGCCAGTAGTGCTCGGGGTGTGCCACCGACTCGCCGACCAGCGACTTGGCCGCAAAATGCAACACCCCGTCGACGCCGTCCGCGAACACAGCGGCCAGCCCGGGGGCGTCCAGCAGCGAGGCGTGCACGAACCTGGCGCCCCCTGGCACTGCGTCGGCGTGGCCAGTGCTCAGGTCGTCGAGCACGACGACCTCGTGTCCGCCGGCCAGGAGCTGGGCCGCGACCACGCTGCCGATGTAGCCGGCGCCACCGGTGACCAGCAGCCTCATGCCAGCCGCCTGGCGCCGTGAGCCGGATGGACAGCGAACACGGTCGGTGCCCGGAACCCCCGGCCGGCGAAGGCGGCCGTGACGATCCTGGTGACCGCGCCGGCCTCGACGGCCGGCGCCAGGGCGAGGGCCGAGCCGCCGAACCCGGCCCCGGTCATGCGGGCGCCCAGGCCCCCGGCCCTCAACGCGGCCTCCACGGCGGTGTCCAACTCCGGCGCGCTGACCTCATAGTCGTCGCGCAGGGACACGTGCGAGGCAGTCAGCAGCGGGCCGATGGCGTCCAGTCGGCCGGCACGCAGCCGGTCGACAACCTCCAGCACGCGGGCGTTTTCCGTGACGACGTGCCTGGCCCTGCGGTGGAGCACCTCGCCCAGCAGGTCAGCGGCGGCGGCCACGTCGGCCTCGGTCGCGTCGCGCAGCGCGGGCACCTCGAGGAGACGGGCCGCCGCCTCGCAGGCCCGCCGTCGCTCGGCGTAAGCGCCGTCGGCCAGGGCATGCGAGACGCCGGTATCGATCACCAGCAGCGTCAACCCGGCCGCGTCCAGGTCGAAGGGGACTTGCTCGGCGACCAGGGAGCGGGTGTCCAACAACAGGACATGCCCAGCGATACAGGCCATGGAGGCCATCTGATCCATGATCCCGGACGGGACCCCGACGATCTCGTTCTCTGCCCGCTGCGCGATCAGGGCCAGGCGGCCAGGATCGCCAGGACCTCCGTACAGGTCACGGGTGGCAAGCACGGTCGCGCACTCTAACGCCGCACTTGACGACAGGCCCGAGCCGACCGGGACGTCGCTGGTCAGAGCCAGGTCGAGCCCGCCGACCTCAACGCCCTCGCGGGCCAGCGACCACATGGCCCCGGCGACGTAGCCAGCCCAGCCTTCCACCAGGCCAGGGCCGATGTCGGACAGGGTCAGCTCCCGCTCGCCCTTCTCCAGCGAGAGCAGACGCAGCCGGTCGTCGGCGCGCCTGGCTGCCGCAACCGTGACCCGGTGGTCGATGGCCAGCGGCAGGACGAAGCCGTCGTTGTAGTCGGTGTGCTCGCCGACCAGGTTGGCCCGGCCCGGCGCGGCCCAGATCCCCTCGGGCTCGCGGCCAAAGCGCTCAGCGAAGGCAATCCTGACCTCCTCAGCCGGATCGGTGAGGGCCAGGCGCTCAGTCGACATCGCACGATACCTCCGGGACCACTCGGGCCCGGTGTCGTCGACGAACCGGACCATCGTCGACCCGCCGTCGGCGAAGCACTCGAGCTTGCCTGGTACCTGGCCCACCGAGAACATGAGCAGAACGTCGTCGTACCCTGGGTTCCCCAGCCGGGCCGTGCCGGTCGTGCACCGCGCGGCCGGTGTCGGAGGTCTCATGGAGGTGATGCAGCTGATTCGCCGTCCACCGTGCCGGGACCATCACTTCCACCTCCTCGTGCCTTCCACGCGTTCGCCAGTACGCCCGGGGATGGGCCATCCTAGGCGGCATCGGGGTGCCTTGCGCTTCCTTGGCATAATGAGGTCTACGAAGGACTTCGACAAGAAGTTGCGGCCAGGAAAAGCGGCATACGGGGTCGAAGAGGGGTCGTGGACCTGTGTTGCGACGTAGGCTTGACAAGACTACGAAGGTAATCGCAGAGTACCGACAGGATGCAGCATGAGCGAAGTCGGTCTCCGCGACACCCAGGTTCTCATTCCAGAGGTGCGTCAGGCGCGCATTGCGGAGTCGGTCTGGGAGCTGGGGTTCGCGCGGGTGATGGAGCTTGCCGAGCGCTTTGGTGTCTCGGCCGTTACCGTCCGCAACGACCTCTCGATCCTGGAAGAGAGGGGAGCGGTCCGGCGCGTCCGCGGCGGCGCCGTGAAACCGTCGGCGCAGCTCGGCGAGCGGGCATTCGAGGTGTCGCTTGGCGAATCGGCCAAGGAGAAGGCCGGCATCGGCGCCTTTGCTGCGCAGATGGTCTCGAGCGGCCAGACGGTCATGCTGGACGTGGGGACGACCACCACGGCGGTGGCCCGGGCACTGCTCCACCGGACCGAGCTGGTGGACGTCACCGTGGTCACCAACGCGATCAACATCGCGTTGGAGCTCGAACAGGCAGCGCCACGCATCACCGTCCTTGTTACTGGCGGCACGCTGCGGCCGCTCCAGCACTCGCTGGTCAACCCGCTGGGCACGACCCTGCTGGAGCGCCTGCGTGGCGCGGTGGCCTTCGTCGGCTGCAACGGTGTCGACCCCAAGGTCGGGATCACCAACGTGAACCTGCCCGAGGCCGAGATCAAGCGGGCCATGCTGCTCGCCTGCCGCCGCCGGGTCATCGTGGCGGATGGCTCCAAGGTCGGCGAGGTCGAGCTGGCCAAGGTGTGCGACATCGAGGAGGTGAGCCTTCTGATCACCGACCCTACCGCCGACCCCGAGGTGCTGACCGAGATCGCCGCCGCCGGCTGCCAGGTGGAGCTCGCCGGCTAGCTTGATCGACGCAACTGTCCGCCTGTCCATGTCCACGGCGCTCGAGCGCCAAGCAAGGAGGCGACATGTCCCGTCCCCGGTCGGAGTCCGAGTACCTGGCCCATCTCATCCCACCGTCGGTGGCGGCGGCCGGCCTCAGCCGGCGTGGCTTCCTCAAGGGGACCTTAGGTGCCGGTGCGGCCCTGTCGCTGTCCAGCCTGCTCGCGGCCTGCGGGGGCGGCGACGGCGGCGGCGGCGGCAGCGCGTCCCAGGAGGTGAGCTTCGGCTCCAACCAGTCCGACGCGGTGCCCAAGAAGGCCTACGCCGACATGCTGGCCGCCTCGGGGATGACCGTGAAGGTCAACACCGTCGACCATGAGGGGTTCCAGGAGAACATCAACAACTATCTGCAGGGTAACCCCGACGACGTGTTCACCTGGTTCGCCGGCTACCGGATGCGCTTCTTCGCCGCCCAGGGCCTGGTCGGCGACCTCAGCGACGTCTGGGGCGGGCTGTCCGGCTTCAGCGAGGCGTTCAAGCAGGCCTCCACCGGCGACGACGGCAAGCAGTACTTCGTGCCCCTGACCATCTACCCATGGGCCATCTTCTACCGCAAGTCGGTCTGGGAGGAGAAGGGCTACCAGCCGCCCAAGACCCTGGACGAGCTGGTCACCCTGGCCAAGCAGATGGAGAAGGACGGCCTGGTCCCGATCGCCTTCGCCGACAAGGACGGCTGGCCGGCGATGGGCACCTTCGACCAGCTGAACCTGCGCATCAACGGCTACCAGTTCCACGTCGACCTGATGGCCGGCAAGCAGGCCTGGGACTCGCCCCAGGTCAAGAAGGTCTTCGACACCTGGCGGGGACTGCTGCCCTACCACCAGAAGGACGCCCTGGGGCGCGACTGGCAGGAGGCGGCCCAGTCGCTGCTCAAGAAGGAGTCGGGCATGTACCTGCTGGGCATGTTCGTGGGCCAGCAGTTCCCCAAGGGCAAGGAGCAGGACGACCTCGACTTCTTCGCCTTCCCCGAGATCGACCCGGCCGTCGGCACCGGCGCGATCGAGGCCCCGATCGACGGCTTCATGATGCGCGCCGACCCCAAGAACAAGGAGGGGGCCAAGCAGCTGCTCAAGTACCTGGGCACCGCCAAGGCCGAGAACATCGCCCTCAAAGCCGACCCGACCGTCATCGGGGCCAGCAGCGAGGCCGATACCGCCTCCTACACCAGTCTCCAAAAGAAGGCGGTCGAGTTCATCGGCTCGGCCGAGTCGATCGCCCAGTTCCTGGACCGCGACACCCGGCCCGACTTTGCCTCCACGGTGATGCTGCCCGGCATCCAGAGCTTCCTCAAGAACCCCAACGACGTCGACGGGCTGACCAAGAGCCTGGAGGGCCAGAAGAAGACAATCTTCACCTCCTGAGCCGGGGAGGAGGCGCCGATGACTGACCTGCCAACCGTCCCGGCTGCTCCGGCCGAGGTGGCGGCCCCGCGCCGCCGCGGCGGCCGCGTCCGGGTGACCGGCACCGACCGGATCTTCCTGGCCCTGATGGTGATCATCCCCACGGTGATGGTCATCGGCTGGGTCTGGCTACCTGCGATCGCCTCGGTGGTGCTGTCGTTCGCCCGCTGGAGCGGCATCGGCGGCCTGGACACCATCCAGTGGATCGGGACCGAGAACTACAAGAACGTCTTCACCAACTACCCGCCGTTCGCCCCGGCGCTGCGGCACAACCTCATCTGGCTGGTCTTCCTGTTCGTGCTGCCGACCCTGTTCGGCATCTTCCTGGCCGTGCTGCTGGACCGGGAGCTGCGCGGGACCCGCTTCTACCAGACCGCATTCTTCCTGCCGGTGGTGCTGTCGCTGGCCCTCATCGGGTTCATCTGGCAGCTCATCTACTCGCGCGACCAAGGGGTCCTCAACGCCGTGCTCGGCACCCAGATCGACTGGTACGGCGACTCCAAGTGGAACCTCTGGGCGGTGCTGGTGGCCGCCAGCTGGAGGCATGCCGGCTACATCATGCTGCTCTACCTGGCCGGGCTAAAGGGCGTCGACCCATCGCTGCGCGAGGCCGCCGCCGTCGACGGCGCCAGCCAGGTTAGAACCTTCTTCTCGGTGGTGTTGCCGGTGATGCGCCCGATCAACATCATCGTCATCGTGGTCACCGTAATCGAGTCGCTGCGGGCTTTCGACATCGTCTGGGTCATCAACAAGGGCACCAACGGCCTCGAGCTCATCTCGACCCTGGTCACCGCCAACGTCGTCGGCGAGGCCAGCCGGATCGGCTTCGGGTCGGCCCTGGCCACCATCATGCTGGTCATCTCGCTGGTGTTCATCACCATCTTCCTGTCGACCGTGATGAGGAGGGCGCAGCGATGACCAGCGCCACCACCGTCACGCGCCCCCCCGCCACCGGGGCGGCGACCGCCAAGGCCAGGCGGCGTCGCCTCACCGCGGGGCGGGTCGTGCTGTACGTCTTCGTCACCCTGACCGCCCTGGCCTGGCTGTTCCCGGTGGTCTGGGCGCTGCTCAACTCCTTCCGCGACTACGCCTACACCTCGGTCCACGGCTATGTCTCACTGGGCGGGTTCACCTTCCAGAACTACCTGAACGCCTGGGAGCAGGGCGAGTTCACCCGCCACTTCCTCAACTCGATGATCATCACCGTGCCCGCGGTGCTCCTGACCCTGTTCCTCGCCTCCTGCGTGGCCTTCGTGGTGGCCCGCTTCAGCTTCCGGTTCAACCTGGCCCTGCTGGGACTGTTCACCGCGGCCAACCTGCTGCCCCAGCAGGCCCTGCTGGTCCCGCTGTTCCGGGCCTACCGCTCGATCCCGCTGCCGCTCTGGATGAGCGACTCGGGTCAGCTGCTGGACAGCTACTGGGGGCTGATCCTGGTCAACGTCGCCTTCCAGACGGGCTTCTGCACCTTCGTGCTCAGCAACTACATGAAGGCCCTCCCGCACGAGATGTACGAAGCGGCCCGGGTCGACGGGGCCGGCATCCCCACCCAGTTCTTCCGCATCACCCTGCCCCTGTGCCGCCCGGCCCTGGCCGCCCTGGCCACCCTCCAGGTGACCTGGATCTACAACGAGTTCTTCTGGGCCACGGTGCTGATGCAGTCGGGCGACAAGTTCCCCATCACCAGCTCCCTCAACAACCTGCGAGGCCAGTTCTTCACCGACTACAACCTGCTGTCGGCCGGCTCGATCCTGGTCGCCATCCCCGTCCTGGTCGTGTTCTTCGTGCTCCAGAAGCAGTTCGTGGCTGGCCTGACGCTAGGTGCGACCAAGGGGTGAGCCCGCCTGGCGTGCTCCACCTCCGCGCCGGCGGGGTGTCACTGGTAATGGACGCCGCCGGCGGGACCGGGGAACCGCTGCCGTTCGTGCTCCACTGGGGTCCGGACCTCGGCGAGGCCCTGGACGACGCCCTGGCCGAGGCGCTGGTCCCGCCGGCCGCGCACTCGGCCGTCGACCGGCCGGTGCGGCGGCGGCTGCTGCCCATGCCGGCCGACGGCTGGCGGCTGCGTCCGGGGCTGGCCGGCGCCCGGCCGGACGGCGGCAGCTGGTCGCCGCGATTCCTGGTCCATTCGGTCGAGCTGGCCGAGGACGGGACCTGCGCCGTGGTCGAGGCCTCGGACGCCGAGGCCGGGCTGGGCCTGCGCACGGTGCTGCGGCTGCACCCCTCGGCGGTCCTGGAGGCCGGCCACATCCTCCATAACCTGGGGGACGGGCCGTACCTGGTGTCGCGGCTGGCGGTCAGCCTGCCCCTGCCGGCCAGGGCGGTCGAGGTGCTCGACCTGACCGGGCGGTGGTGCCGCGAGCGCATCCCCCAACGGCACCCGCTGCCCCACGGCGCCTGGGTCCGCGAGGGCCGCCACGGCCGCACCGGCCATGACGCCACCTTGGTGCTGGCCGTGGGCACGCCCGGGTTCGGCTTCCGCTCCGGCGAGGTCTGGGGGGTGCACCTGGCCTGGAGCGGGGATGCGGTCCACTGGGCCGAGCGCAACCCCGACGGCCACGCCGAGGTCGGCGCGGCCGAGCTGCTGGGCCCGTCGGAGGTGGCGCTCGGCCCCGGCGAGGAGTACGCCACTCCACCGGTGCTGGCCACCTACAGCCCCGACGGCCTGGACGGGCTGAGCGCCGCCTACCATCGGTTCGTCCGGGACCGGCCCACCCACCCGCGCACCCCCCGGCCGGTGGTCCTCAACACCTGGGAGGCGGTCTACTTCGACCACCGGCTGGACCGGCTCGCCGAGCTGGCCGAGGTGGCGGCCCGGCTGGGCGTCGAGCGGTTCGTGCTCGACGACGGCTGGTTCGGCAACCGCCGCAACGACACGGCTGGGCTCGGCGACTGGTACGTGGCCGTCGACGTCTGGCCCGACGGCCTGAACCCGCTGATCGGCCACGTCCGCGCGCTAGGCATGGAGTTCGGGCTGTGGGTCGAGCCGGAGATGGTCAACCCCGACTCCGACCTGTTCCGGGCCCATCCCGACTGGGTCCTGTCGGTCCCCGGCCGGCTGCCCGAGGCCTGGCGCCACCAGCAGGTCCTCGACCTGGCCAACCCCGAATGCTGGGCCTTCATCCTGGAGCGGCTGGATGCGCTGCTGGCCGACCACGACATCGCCTTCCTCAAGTGGGACCACAACCGCGACCTGATCGAGGCCGGCCACGGCGGGCGGCCCGGGGTGCACGCCCAGACCCTGGCCGTCTACCGGCTGCTGGACGAGCTGCGCCGCCGCCACCCCGGGGTGGAGATCGAGAGCTGCGCGTCGGGCGGCGGCCGGGTCGACCTGGGGATCCTCGAGCGCACCGACCGGATCTGGGCCAGCGACACCAACGACGCCCTGGAGCGCCAGCACATCCAGCGCTGGACCCATCTGCTGGTACCGCCCGAGCTGGTCGGCAGCCACGTCGGCCCGCCCCGGGCCCACACCACCGGCCGGGTCCACGGCCTCGCCTTCCGGGTCGCCACGGCGCTGTTCGGCCACTTCGGCATCGAGTGGGATATCGCCTCGGCCTCGGCCGAGGAGCAGCAGGCCCTGGCCGAGGCGATCGCCTTCTACAAGCGGATGCGACCGCTGCTCCACAGCGGCCGGGTGGTGCGGGCCGACCATCCCGACCCGGCCGCCTACCTCCATGGGGTGGTGGCCGCCGACGGCTCCCAGGCGCTGTTCGCCTACGTGCAGCTCACCGCGTCGGCGTTCGAGACCCCTGGCCTGGCCCGGCTGCCCGGGCTGGACCCCGACCGCGCCTACCGGGTCACGCCCCTCCAGGCCGCGGGCGGGCCCGAGACCAAGCAGGCCGTGGCCCCACGGTGGCTCGAGGCGGGCGGGGTCACCCTCTCCGGCCGGGCGCTGGCCGAGGTCGGCCTGCCCCTGCCGGTGCTCCTGCCCGAGCAGGCCCTGCTGCTGCACCTGTCCCGGGCGGCGTCATGAGCTCCGGCCTAGAAGACGTCCAACCCACGGCCGGTGCGCGCCCGCCACGGGCGTGGTTCCAGTCCGACGCGCCGGCCCTTGACCTCTCCGGGGTCTGGCGGTTCCGGCTGTCCGGGCGCGCCGACTTCGACACCGGTTTCGTGGCCGGCGACTTCGACGACTCGGCCTGGGCTAGCCTGCCCGTGCCGGCGCACTGGCAGTTGCACGGCTACGGCGCCCCCGCCTACACCAACGTCGTCTACCCCTTCCCGGTCGATCCCCCGCATGTCCCCACCGAGAACCCCACCGGCGACTACCGGTTGGTCTTCCCGCTTCCGGACGGCTGGACGGCCGAGCGGACCGTGCTCCGGTTCGAGGGGGTCGACTCCTGGTTCCGGGTCTGGCTCAACGGTCAGGAGCTGGGCAGCTCCACCGGGAGCCGGCTGCCGGTCGAGCTCGACGCCACAGCGACGCTGCGTCAGGGCGACAACCTCCTGGCGGTCCGCGTGCACCAGTGGTCGGCCGCCAGCTACCTTGAGGACCAGGACATGTGGTGGCTGTCCGGCATCTTCCGCGAGGTCCGGCTTCTCGCCCGCCCCGCCGGGGCGATCGAGGACTTCTTCATCCATGCCGACTACGACCACGTCTCTGGCGCAGGCACGCTACGAGTGGACATCGACGTGCCGGCCCGCCTCACCGTGCCCGAGCTGGGCGTGGACGTCGCGGCCGGCCAGACCGTGCGAGTAGAGGGCGTGCGGCCCTGGTCGGCCGAGTCGCCCCGGCTGTACGACGGCCAGCTGGCCTCGACCGGGGAGGGGGTACCGCTACGCATTGGCTTCCGTACCGTGCGGGTCGAGGACGGCGTACTCACCCTCAACGGCCGGCGCATCCTGTTCCGCGGGGTCAACCGCCACGAGTTCCACCCCGACCTCGGCCGCGCCCTGCCCAAGGAGGTCATGCTCCAGGACGTCCTGCTCATGAAGCGGCACAACATCAACGCCGTCCGCACCAGCCACTACCCGCCGCACCCGCGGTTCCTGGAGCTGTGCGACGAGTACGGGGTCTACGTCATCGACGAGTGCGACTACGAGAGCCATGGCTTCGAACCCATCGGCTGGCGGGGCAACCCGTCGGACGACCCGGCCTGGTGCGATGCGCTGGTCGACCGCATGCGGCGCACGGTCGAGCGGGACAAGAACCGGCCAAGCGTCCTTCTCTGGTCGCTCGGCAACGAGGCCGGGACAGGGCGCAACCTGACCGCCATGGCTGAGTGGGCCCACCAGCGCGACCCGTCCAGGCCGCTGCACTACGAGGGCGATCGGACCTGCCGCGACGTCGACGTCTACAGCCGCATGTACCCCACCCACGCCGAGGTCGACGCCATCGGCCGGCGTGAGGAGGAGCCGCTCCCCGATCCCGAGGTGGACGCCAGGCGCCGAGCGATGCCGTTCATGCTGTGCGAGTACGCCCACGCCATGGGCAACGGGCCGGGCGGCCTGTGGGAGTACCAGGAGCTGTTCGAGCGCCACCCCCGCTGCCAGGGCGGGTTCGTCTGGGAGTGGATCGACCACGGGATCCGCAAGCGGACCGGGGACGGCCGCGAGTACTTCGCCTACGGCGGCGACTTCGGCGAGCCGCTGCATGACGGCAACTTCGTGGCCGACGGGCTTGTCTTTCCCGACCGCACCCCATCCCCGAGCCTCCACGAGCTCAAGAAGGTCATCGAGCCGGTCCGCATCGAAGCCGGGCCCCACGGCGGCATCCGCATCGCCAACCTCCACCAGTTCAAGGATCTCTCCCACCTCGCGTTCCAATGGACGCTGGAGGTCGACGGCGAGCTCGTCGTCTCCGGCCGGCTCCAGGCGCCTGAGCTGCCGGAGCTTCCTCCCGGGGAGAAGGTCACCGTCGCCCTTCCATCCCTGCCCGAGACCGGGTCCGGGTTGGCGGCCAACGAGGAGTCGTGGCTCACCGTACGGGCCGTCCTGGCCAAGGACGAGCCGTGGGCCGACGCGGGGCACGAGGTCGCCTGGGGCCAAATCCAGGTAGGGGCCGGTGGCTCGGGTGGCGCCCCGGCCGGCGGCTCCTGGGCTCCTGAAGCCGCCCAGGGGCCGGTGGGCGGTGGCCGGGTCGTTGTCGCAAGCCCGGTGGCCCGGGGTGACCGAATCGAGCTTGGTCCAGGTGTCTTCGATGCGGCGGACGGCCGGCTGGTGCGCCTGGGCGATGTGGACCCGTTGGCGGTCGATGGGCCGCGCCTGGACGTCTGGCGGGCGCCGACCGACAACGACCGGGCCCCGCACGGGGAAGCCGTCGAACCCCTCTGGCGGGCGGTAGGACTGGACCGGGTCCAGCACCGCATCGACGGTGTCGACATCCACGACGGACAGCTGGTGGTGCGCACGCGGGTCGCTCCAGCCGCCACTGACCTCGGGCTACTTACGACCTACCGGTGGTCGGCGGCGGCCGGCGGGCTCCGGCTCGTCGTCGAGGTCGTCCCTGAGGGTGAATGGTTCTGCCCGCTGCCCCGGCTAGGCCTGCGTATGGCCGTCCCGGCCAACCTGGACAACGTGGAATGGTTCGGCCGGGGCCCGGGTGAGGCGTACGCCGATACCGGCAGGGCAGCCCGGATCGGCCACTTCACGGCCTCAGCGGCGTCGCTCCAGACCCCCTACCTGTACCCCCAGGAGAACGGCAACCGCGCCGACGTGCGCTGGGCGACCATCACCGACGACCAGGGGCGCGGCCTGCGCGTTCGAGGCGAACCCACCATCGACGTCACCGTGCGGCCGTGGACCAGCGAGCAGCTCGACGAGGCCCGCCACCCCATCGACCTCGCCCAGGGCGACCGCCTCTGGATCAACCTGGACAGAGCCCAGCAGGGCATCGGCTCCGCGTCCTGCGGGCCGGGCGTCCTGCCTGCCTACCGCCTCGATCCCGCCCCGGCGACCTTCTCAGTCCTTCTGGACCCGCTGCCGGGAGGTCGGTGAATCACGTCACCAGGAATCGGCACGTGATCACTCGGCTGAGCAGTTGCCACTCTCCAACGGGCGGTGGGATGCCGGTGCGTCGTTGGCAGCCACGCATCTCGGCGTTCCATGTTGTCGTGGGTGGGTTATCTGTCTCCCTCGCTGCTCCGGGTCAGGGCCGCCGAGCAGTAACGTAGGCACGTGGAGATCGACCGCCGAGCGCTGCTGAAGCGCGCCGGGCTGCTGGCCGGGACCGGCGCGCTCGCCGGCCTGACCGGGTGCGAGCCCGCCCGCGACGCGGCGCCCGCCGGCGGCCCGGCGGCCACCGCCCTGAGCGGCTGGGCGGCGGTGCGGGCTCGGTTCGACCTGGACCAGGGC
>Ga0209874_1000479_pt1 | contig 11738 bp, 11 predicted proteins | sample GWRWN1_20_30_FD_187216 | JGI IMG/M metagenome (GOLD analysis project Ga0209874, IMG submission 187216) | Riverbed sediment microbial communities from areas with no vegetation in Columbia River, Washington, USA - GW-RW N1_20_30 (SPAdes)... | ecosystem: Environmental > Aquatic > Freshwater > River... | reverse complement strand
GTCGTCTCGGTGATAAACGTCGGGGCTGCAGCCATGGGTCAGCCTCGGGAGTGGTCCGACGAGCACTTTCGCCAAGCAGCGCGCACCGCGTTCAAGCCGTCGGACCCTCCGAGGATATTGGTCACCCGCAGTTCCACCAAGCTTCCTAAAACATGCCGGCCTCGCGCCGCAGCACTTCTCATTGCGAATTTCTTCACTGCCTTTAACCGCGGCGATCGCAGCCGGCTAAATCGGGTTTTCCGCGCACCGCGCGGCATTCCCGAGCTAGAGACGTTCAAGTGGTATAGCGTGTCTGACACCGTTGACGACTTCGTTGCTGGGGACTTCCGTCGGCTCTTCGCGTACTTTGGACGTCGCCACGGCCACAACGAGCGCCTGCGGCTCCGCCTCCTCGATGTCGCGGGCGGGTCCCGCGGACGTGGCGCGGCAGGATTCGGATTCGTCATCATTCGTCGCGCAGACGATCTTCCGGCCGGACTCGGAGGCGAAGCGGGCATCGCGGAAGGAAAAGGGGAGATGAACTGCCGCGCCCGAACCATCTATGTTTGGAGCATGAGCATGGAGATGGCTCCGGGGGAGCGCTTCCCGCATGGCCTCTTCCAGGCGCCGGGCCCGTGTCCGCTGCCTAGGCAATGGGACCCCGTCAAGGGTCCGATCATTGCCTGTGTGCGCGCCTCACGCCCCTAACGCTATCCAGCAGTAAGGTGTTGTGCTCGAGTCATGCGACGAGATCCGCGCCATCCTGCGCGCGCCTCGCAGTAGACGAAAGAAGCAGTGCGAGCAGACGGCACCGTCCAGCGAACGAACCGGCTGCTGCGCGATGCTCCGGAGCGCGCGGTCTTGAGTGTTCCTGGTCGGGGGTGCTTGAACCGTCGGCTTCGCGCGAGGCGGCCCGATCGGAGATCCTCGTCGATGAGCGCGACCTGGCGGCAGCGCGGGAGCTACTCCCCCGCCGCTAAAGCGCGCACCCGGACGCGGCATCGCGTTCTGTCCTGCTGGTCGATGCGAATGGCAGCTTTGCGCCTGGCACGATTGTGACCCGGCCGCCCAGCTGGTAAAGACGCGAACCGCGACCTGGTGTTGTCAGAACTGACGCGAAATTTGCACCCAGTTTGCACCCATCTGAGCTGATCGACCATGATCGGGCGTGCTCGGAGATGGCTTGGACAAGCCGATCTCACTTCAGATTACCTGGATCGACGCGTCTCATAACCCGGAGGTCGCAGGTTTTCACCTTCAGAAGACGTTGACCGGCTGTGCCTCGATGATGCGGTCGAGAACGCGAAGCGCGTCGCGGTGGCCACGCTCAAGGTCGTCCCTGCGGACCACGTCACTTGCCTCCTCGCGGCGCGCCGACGACCTGGTCCAAGCCCTAAGCGCTACCACCGCAGCGGAACTCAAAGTCCGGTCGCGATCGCAGACCTAACGCGCCACCGGCGCGGTGAACATGTCGGCTCCAGGGTCCTGTGCCATTCGAGCGTTCCACGCCCGCTCGAGCTGTTGCATGAGCGCTGGGTAAACAACCCAATGCCGGAACGGCGCGATGAGCGCCATGTATCCCTTCCCGAGCGGACCGCGCGGCTTGACGTAGACGGCCATCTGTCCTTGGTAGCGGCCTTCGCCCTGATCGACCCAAGCCAGGTGCATCACGCCGTGCACGGTCTGGTTGGACACCTCCGCGGCAAATTCGACGTCGGTGCGATAGAGGGGCGCGAAAGGCAGGGAGACGAAATGCAGATCCGCCGCGGTGTTGCGCAGATCGTCTGGCAGTCGGTCGGTCAGTGAGGTTTCGTTCGTACCCGGAATCGGCAGTTTGCCTCCGGCATCATCTCGACCGCTGTCGATCGGGGCGGAAATCCTGCCGAGGCCGAACCAACTGCCGATGCGATCACGGACACGCCACAGGACGCGAGTCGCGAGGGACTTCGCGTTGGCCGGATCGGAGGAAACCATTAGCTCGAGCAGCGTTTGGAAGTCCTCGGCGCCACCGTGCACGGGAAGTGCCCAGACATCCTCCAGGGTGAAGTCTGGCGCGATTTCGCGGATCCGCCAAGGGCGGGATTCGTGTGCTGCGTTCGGAAGCCTCATGCTGATCCTCGATCCATGCGACATCGTATGGACGTTGGGTGCCACGCAACGCGCGAAAATGGGCGAATCATGGCGAACTACGGCGAGTTTCGGATTGCCGTTGAGGCGGACGCGGGCACCCTCAACCATCCAGAAATGAGTGATGTGAAACGAGGTCCAGCAATCTTTCTTCTAGCGGCACTCCTGATCGTGGCTGTGTCCTGCGGCTCAGGAGACGCTTCGAACACAGGCGCCGAGCAAAAGTCGATGACCCGCACGAAGGAAAAGCCTGTAACACGCACGGAGCTTCTCGAGTCGTTCAGGAATTATTCAGTGCCCCTCGTGCTTACGTTGGACTACACGGCATTCGAGCGCTTTCCAGAGTCGGCATCTTTGCTGCAAGGAGCACGAGAATCGGAAGACGCCTCGAAGTCTTGCTCTGCTACGACATAGCCGCTGGCAGGTTAGTCTCGCGGCAGCTTTCAAGGACGTACTCGAGGCTCAAGGATCGAGAGGTCTCGCGGGGTCTAAATGTCGTCCTCTTGCTCGATCCGAAGCTGGGCCCGTCGATCCGGGCTCGCGTCAGGGCAGCGACGTTGGGTCTGAAGTAAGCAGTTAGGCGCCGCCCGATGAAATGTCCGCCGACAAGACTTCGGTCTACAACATCGAGTTCTAGCCGGACAGCATTCTCGGCACGTGCGTACTCGATCGGTGTGAAACTCCACGAGGATCTGCGCTAGCGGCGGCTCACCGCTGCCCTTCGTTGGGAGTCGCTGGGCCCGCGGAGCCGCCGCTGTCAGTTCTGAGTAGCAGCGGGCGCCCGACCGGCGGGTCCGAGACGGCGCTCGAAGTCGTCCATGAGGGAGAAAAGGCCGACGCATTCGAAGGCGCGGTTGCGTCGGCCGATCGTGGTCTGGCGCAGTACGCCGGCCTGCTCGAGCCGCCCGAACGCTCGGAGTACAGCCGGCTCAGAGGCTCCTGTAATCTCGACGGCCGCGCGCAGATTGACGACGGGGTGCGACGGCAGCGCGTCGATCAGCGCTGCCGCTGCTGAGCCACGCCGAGGGTTGCCTGCCTGCTCGCGCCAGCGATCTTGCAGCTCGGCGACACGTTCGCCAAACGCGACCGACTCGACGGCGGCGCTATGAAGGGCGTCGGTGAACAGCTCGTACCAGTCGCTCTCGTCGCCGTAGCGGTAGCTGGTTAGGCCTTTGACGTAAGAGTCGGCGTTCGCCGCCAGCACGAGGCTGACCGGCGGCAGGAAACGCTTCACGAGCCCCCGGCGGCGAAGGATGACGTGGATCAGGGCACGACCGACGCGGCCGTTGCCGTCCCAGAAGGGGTGGATGGTCTCGAACTGGGCGTGGGCGATCGCCGCCTGCAAGACCGGCGATAGGTCGGTTCGGTTGCAGAAGGCAGCGAGGTCGGTCAGCAGGGCGTCGAGCTCGCTGGCCGGTGGCGGGATGAAGTCGGCGTTGGCCGGAGCCGAGGCCTCGCCGCCGATCCAGTTCTGGCGGTCGCGGATGACGCCCGCGTAGCGATCGTCTCGCGTGCCTTCGAACATCGCGCGGTGGATGTCGGCGAAGCTGTCCTTGTTCAGGCTCGACGCTTCGACGGCGAGCCGCAGCGCGTATTCCATTCCCTCGATGTTCTGCAGCACCGACTGGGCCGCAAAGTTCCCGTTCGGCCCGGCGAAGTCCGCCTTGGCCAGCTGGCGGTGGGACACGACGAGGCCCTCGATGCGAGATGAGGCGACTGACTCGGCGCGCAAGAGCTGGCGGGCCAGCGTCTCCAGGTTCGGCGCACGCTCGACGGTGGCCCGATCGAGCTTGTGGCAGGACTCCTCGGTCTCGACGAGCGAGTTGAGCAGTGAGGCCGGTAGAGCCGGATCCGCGTCGGCGATAGGGTCCGGGACGTACGCGCGATACGTCAAGCCGGCGCGGGCCCGGCGGCCGCCGAGGGTGTCCGGGTTAGGGTCCCAGTGGAGCTCGACTTCGTGGTGTGGGATGGCCATAAGCGAGTGCCAGTTCAACTGTACCCTCACTTAGTACGTTAGGGAGATAGTAAGTGAGGGTTACCTGGTCAGTGTTCTCACTTAGCGTCAGCGTTCCTTCCGTAAGGGCTTTCCTTCGGCTAGCCAAGGCTAGGAAGGCGGTCCGTTCCTCGTCATCGGCGGCGTGGCGGCGCCGCTAGCGCTTCGCTTCAACGGCTTTCGAGCGACCGAGCGGAGCACCGTTCGCATCGACGGCCTGGACCGAGTAGAACTCCGCGTCGTTCTGGATCGTGATTGGCGTCTCGAAGCCTTGCTTCGGCCACGTGCCGACCCGCTGTAGCTCGTCCGGGTCAGAGCCCGCGAACACCGTCCAGCGGGCGACCTCCGTCGCGCCGTTCCAGCTCGCGTACAGCGTCGTGACCGCCTCCCGCTGCTTCACGGCGAGCGCCGGTTTGTTGGCCGGGTGACCCGTCCACGGGAAGCGGTAGCCGCGGTATGAGTCAGCGTCCTGCCCCGCCTTCTTGCCGTGGCCGAAGTAGACGTCGAAGAGCACGCGTCCGTTCGCGTCGAACTCCGTCAGATACGGCCACCCGCCCCAGCCGACGAAGATGTTTCCGTTGGGGAGGAACTGCGCGTTCGCTTCGAACGGAGAGAGCAGCTTCTTGGGATGCGTGTAGGTGCGCAGAAGCGTCGCCTTCTTGGTCTTCGTATTGAGGTCCAGGACGAGGACGCGGCTGAGCTTGTGCACGGGCGGTGCGGCCCCGTTGTCGAAAATCGAGATCGTCCCGTCCGTGTGACGCTGTGCATCGTGCTGCCAGGCGAAGCGCACGCCCGGCCCGAGCGCGAAGTCGCTCTGCTTGCCCCCAAGGCGCCACATCACCTTGCCGGTCCGCCGGTTGACCTTGTACAACGCGTGCGTGTTACGGGCTGACAAGAGCAGGTTTCCGTCGGGTTCCTCGTTAATCGAGTTGAGGTGGAAGTAGTCGTAGGGGAACGGCTTCGTCCCCAGTTGCTTGCGAGGCGGCTTCGAGTACGACTCCTCGATCCCGATCGCCGGATAGCTGTGCCACTCGAAGATGGCGCGACCGGTCCGGATGTCGATCTCCTGCACGATGTTGTCCCAGATCAGCCCATTTTTCGGTCCACCGATGGACGTCAGGTCGACTCTCCTTCTGTAGTAGATCGGGATCAGGGCTGTGTCCCGCTTCGTGATCAGGAACTCGTGGACATCGCCGGCATAGCCCTTCGTCGGCCGCACTTCGGCAACCGGGCGGTACGACGCGTCGTAGATCACGAACCAGCCGTCGCCGACACCGACGTTCGAGAGCTTCCCTCGCCACCAGGTGAGCACCGGCTTGCCGCGGTACTGCTGCACGCGAAAGTCCGTGATTCCCTTCGTGAACTTCAGCGGGTGGAACCACACCACCTCGCCCTTGTTGTCGATGATCATCGGCCCTGCCTGCTTCACGGCCAGCTTCGGCCCGAAGAAGACGTAACCCGGTGCGGTTGTTCCCTTGGCCGGCGTCTCGATCTTCACGATCGGCGGCTTCAGGTCGGGGCGCGACTCGAATCGCTGGGTGGGGCCGGGCAGTGGGCCTTTTGGCTTGGCCGGCGCCGCCTGCTTCTTCTTCTCGTCGTCGCAGCCGGCGACAAGCAGGGCGAGAACCGCAAGGAAGGGCGCCGCGCGTTTCACGGTGGTCAGCATAAATGGGTCAGTCGCGGCCAACGACGCTCGACCGTGCGAGGGAGCGGCCGCGCTTGTCGAGAGCCCTCACCGCAATCCACGCAGCGTTGCTCGGCAGCGGAATAGCAGTCTCGAAGCCGCCCTTCGGCTGGACGCGGACCGGGCGGAGCTTCTTCTTGTCGGTGCCTGCCAGGAGCTGCCAGCTCACCACCTCGGTAGCTCCGTTCCAGCTGACGTAGATCGTGTTGCCGACGACTGCTACCGCCGGCGGGCGAGTGGGCCGGCCGATCCATGGGAAGCGATAGGCACGGTACGAGTCCGCGCCGCGCCTGCCGAAGCGGGCGTCGAAGACGATGCCCCCTCGGGGGCCGAACTCGGTGAAGTACGGCTCGTGGCCCCAGCCGATGAGGTAGTTCCCGTTTGGGAGCTTCTGCATGTTCGCCTGGTCGATCGAGGTGATCGGCGGCGTGTGCACGAACGACCGGATGACCTCTGCCTGCATCCGTCTCTCGTCGAGGCGGAGCACGAGACCGCGTGACTGTTTGCGGAGCCGCGGCGCCGCGGAGTTGTCGAACAGCGTGAGCGTCCCGTTTCGCTGGCGTCGCGCGTCGTGCTGCCAGCCGAAGCGCAGGCTGCGCCCGAGGGCGAAATCGCTGCGCTTGCCGCCGAGCCGCCAGATGATCTTGCCCGTGCGGCGATGGAGCTTGTAGATCGTGTGCGTGTTCCGCGCGGACACGAGCCAGTTACCGTCACGGTCGATCTCGATCGAGTTGATGTGGAAGTAGTCGAACGTCTTCCCGGGATTCTTGGGCAGCCGGTAGTACGACTCGACGAGCGCGACGTGGTGGATGCTGTGCCACTCGAACAGGACGCGACCGGTCTTGATCTCGATCTCCTGGAACGCACCCTCGAGCACCTTCCTGTGCTTGACGCGAACGGTGTGCGAGAGCGTGATGAGCGCCGTGTTCCGCTTGGTGATCGAGAACTCGTGCATGTCGCCGGCGATCCCGTTCCCCGGCCGCACGTGCGTTACGAGCCTGTAGTGGTTGTCGTAAATCGAGTACCGACCCTTGCGCTTGCGGTCCTCGGAGCGCCCTCGCCACCACGTCAGGACGGGCTTCCCGAGGTAGGTCTGGACCCGGAAGTCGGTGACGCCGCGCGCATCGACGGGCAGGAACCAGACGACCTGGCCGCGGTTGTCGAGGATCAGCGGCCCGGCTTGCTCGACCTTCTTCTTCGGCGCGATGAAGACGTAGCCGGGAGACACGCGGCGCGTGCGCTTGAAGATCTTCACCGGCGGCGGCTTCAACTCGGGTCGAGATGGGTAGGTTCGAAAACGCGGCTGTGCTGCGCTAGACGAGCCGGCGCAGAGGCACAGAGTGAGTACCAGCGCGACCCCTGTCGTGACCCCGCGGTGGGACATCGCCGCTAGGACGCTTCCTGCACGCGTGCGGTTGGGCGGGCGAGGAGGATGAGGATGGGGGCAGCGACGATCACCGTCGCGCCGATCGCCAGCGCTGCGACGCCGATCGCGTCGAGTGCGTAGCCGCCCAGGAGTGCGAGGCCCGCGCCGAGCAGCGCCGCGAGCAGATCGTTGAAGCCGAGCAGCTTGCCGCGCTCCGCCGGGCTCGTCTGGTCGGCCAGCCGCGCGGTCGCCGCGACGAACGAGATGTTCCAGCCGACGCCGAGCCCGAGCAGCAGGACCGCGGTGGCGAAGACGCTCTCCGCCCAGAGCAGACCCGTGGTGGACAGCGCCATCACGACCAGCCCCACCTCGAGCGCGGTCGTGCGTCCGGCGCGGTCGATGGCCGCGCCGATCACCAGGACGAGCGCGTACATGCCGAAGACGTGCGCACCTATGATCGGGAAGATCGAGTCCTGGCTGTGGTGATGGTGCTCGACGACGACATAGCCCGTCAGGTTCATCACCGAGACCATCACTGCGATGACGAACCCGGTCGCCAGGGCCACCCCGAGGAGGCCGCTCCCGTAGGGGCCGGCCACGATCACGGAACCGGCGCCGACGAATACGAACCCGAACGAGCCGATGAACTCGGCCAGGGCGGCTTTCCAGGTGGTTTCCACCGCTTCTCCTCACCGGGGCCCGCCGGACGATATCCGACGAGTTGGAAGAGGGCAAAGGGCACAAGAGCCCTTGGTAGGATGCCGCCCGTGAAGGTCCTGCTCGTGTCCCCGGATCCTGATTCGAGAACCCTGACACGCCTTGCGATTGCAAACATCGAACGGCGCCTGGGTGAGCAGCTTGAGTTCATCGAGGCGGCGGATGGCGAAGACGGGCGAAGGAAGGCCTGGCGGGAACGCCCAGACGCCGTGGTGGCGGACGAGATCGCTTCCCGGATGGGCGCGTTCGCTCTTGCACGGGACCTTCGGGGCGCGAACGAGCCGTATCCCGGGGCCATCGTGATCCTGCTGGAGCGCCGCCAGGACGAATGGCTGGCCAACTGGTCGGGGGCCGACGCTTGGTTCGTCAGGCCCGTCGACCCGTTCGAGCTCGCCGACCGCGTGCTCGAGCTCCTGATGGCGAAGGAGCGCGCGTGAAGATCAAGGGGACCTGCCGCCGCTGCGGGCGCGAGTTCCTCGTGGAGCAGGTCATCGGAAACGGCGGCCGTTGCCCTTGGGACGGGAAGCCCTTCCAGGCCGACTACGCGGTCGTTCTGGTGGATTCCCTCAGAGACACCGAGACCGCCGGGAACACCCTGGAGAACGCGCTGGAGAAGGTGGCCGACATCGAACCCGAATTCGTGCTGGACATCGACTCGGTCATCGGCCGGATCCGGGAGCACCTGGAGCGGCTGGAGCGCAGCCACGGAACGTAGCGGCACTGCGGATGCACGGGAGTCAAACGGGTACCGCGTCGACGTCCGCCGGGAGGAAGCGGGCCTGGTCGTCGTGATCCTGGATCCTTCCGGCCGCGAGGTCTCGACCCGCGCATGCAGCGACGAGACGGAGGCCCGGGCGTACGCCTCGACGGTCCGCCAACACGCGTACTGGCTGTCGGAGGCGAAGTTCCGGGAGTACTACCGGCTCTCGGGTCCTGCCGAGGGAGGCTGAGGTGGGCTTCAACGCCATGCGGCCCGGGAAGGTGAAGGCGGCCGACCTGGTCATGCTGGTGGCGGCCATCGTCGTGATCGTCGCGTTGGTGATCTGGGCCATCCGGTAGCCGTGGAGGAAGCACAGCTCTCCAAGCTCGACTTCTGCTACGTGACCACCACGGGGAGATCCTCCGGCCGTCCCCACACGATCGAGATCTGGTTCGCCCTCCACGACGCCAGGGTCTACATGCTGTCGGGTGGCGGGGATGCCAGCGACTGGGTGAAGAACATCCGGGTCAATCCGACGGTTGGCCTTCGGATCGGCGACCGCGACATGATCTGCCGGGCCTACGTGGTCGAGGACACGGACGAGGACGCACTGGCCCGTCGGCTCCTGGTGGAGAAGTACCGGCCGCGCTACACCGGCGACCTGGACGAGTGGCGGGAGGCTTCCCTGCCGGTCGCCATCGAGCTTCCCGAGGGCTAGGACTCGTCGAAGCCGATCGAGAACAGGCGCTCGAGGTCGTGCTTGGAGTAGACCTGGAAGGCGATGAGGGTCTCGGTTCGCACGATCCCCTCGACCTTCGCGATGCCCTGCGGGATCACGTTCGCCAGGTCGTCGTGATTCACCACGCGCACCACGGCGACGAGGTCGAACTCCCCGGCCACGGAATAGACCTCGCTGACGCCGTCGATACCGGCGATGGCCTGGGCGGCCTCCTGGATCTGGTCGATCTCGCATTGGATGAGGACGACCGCGTGGACCATCAGGCTCGCTCCAGTACGACGGCCAGTCCCTGGCCGCCCGAGATGCACAGTGTGGCCAGGCCGAGCGCGTGGCCCATCTCGCGCATCTCGTACGCGAGGGTCAGGAGGAGGCGCGCCCCACTCATCCCGATGGGATGTCCGAGGGAGATGCCGCCGCCTCTTGGGTTCAGCCTGTCGCGGTCGAACTTGAGGTCCCGCTCGCACGCGATGACCTGCGCGGCGAACGCCTCGTTGATCTCGATCACGTCCATGTCGGCAAGCGATAGCCCCGTCTTCTCCAGCACCTTCTTGGTTGCCGGGACCGGACCGATGCCCATGACGGCCGGGTCCACGCCGGCCCAGGACATCCCGGCGATCCGCGCGATCGGCTGACGGCCTTCGGCACCGGCTCGCGACGCGGACATCAGCACCAGGGCGGCCGCGCCGTCCGTGATCCCGGAGGAGTTGCCCGCGGTCACGCTCCCGTTCTCCCGGAAGACCGGCCGCAACGCGGCCAGTCGCTCGAGCGTGGTGTCTGGGCGAGGATGCTCGTCCTCGCTCACCGTGATCGTGCCCGTGCGCTTGGGGTCGGGGGCCTCGACGGGGAAGGTCTCGGCTGCCCGGCGACCCTTCGCCGCCTCAGCCTTCTGCTGCGATTCCACGGCGAACTCGTCCTGTTCCGCCCGCGAGATGTCGTACAGGCCGACGAGGTTCTCGGCGGTCTCGCCCATGATGAGTCCGCACAGCGGGTCCAGGAGGCCGTCCCGGTACATCGCGTCGTAGGCGGTCGCATCCCCGGCTCGGTAACCGGTCCGCATCCGGTCGAGGAGGTACGGCACGCGGGTCATGTTCTCCATGCCGCCGGCCAGGACCACCTCCGCATCGCCCAGCGCGATCTGCTGCGCAGCGAGCTGGACGGCCTTCATCCCCGAGCCACAGGCGATGTTGACGTTGTAGGCGGAGACCTCCTTCGGCACACCGGCTCGGATCGAGACCTGGCGTCCGGTGTTCGGCCCGTTCCCGGCCTGGCGGGCGTGGCCCATGATCGTCTGGTCGACCTGCTCGGGCTCGATCCCGGCCCGGCGCATCGCCTCCTGGGCGGCGAGCGTGCCGAGCTCGACGGCCGGGACCTCCGAGAACGCGCCGAGGAAGGTGCCGATCGGCGTTCGCGCCCCCTCCAGGATCACCGCGGTCTCCACGAGCACAGTCTAGTGGGCGCCCTCGCGACTCCTGTCCGCGGAGCGCAGTCGGGTGAGGAGCCGGTGGAGGGCGGCGCCCCCTTCCACCGGCTCCGCGGGCGGACGGTCGGCCCGCTCCACCCGGGCAGGGTTGTGAAGCAACCACGACCGGACCGCCGCGAGCTCGTCGGCCCGTTCCCTGGGGCACGGCCGCGAGATGGGCAGCTCGTCGCCCCCCCGCACCAGCGCGCCGCCCGCCAGCGGGAGCCGGTTGGCGTCGGCGTCGCGCAGCTCGAGCCGGCCCGGCCGGAGCAGCCACTCGTCCACGCGAGCCCGCGCCAGCGCGTCGGCGAGCGCATGCAGCCGGTCGCGGGCCAGTGCCGCCTCCTCGAACCGTTCCTGCCCCGCGAGATCGTCCATCCGCACCTCGAGCGCCGCGAGGAGCTCGCCCGGAGACGAAAGGGAGGAGAGGAGGCTCCGGACGAGCTCTCCGTAGCGTTCGAGGCTCGCGCGGCCGTCGCAGGGGGCCACGCAGCGACCCATCTCGCCGAGTGCGCACGGCGAGAACCTGGTGGAGGCCCGCATCGCCTTCGTGCACCGGCGGATGGGGTACGCCTCCTCCAGCGCCTCCTTGGCCAGCCGGGCCAGCTCGGTCGTGCCGAAGGGCCCGAGGAACGCGCCCTCCCCCTTCGGCTCGCGGACCACCTTGATGCGAGGGAACGCCTCTGCCGTGTCGACCTTCAGGTACGCGTACCGACACCACCGCTTGCCTCTCCGGTTGTGCTTGGGCCGGTGCGACCGGATCAGCCGGGCTTCGAGCACCAGTGCCTCGAGCTCGGACGTGCACCGGATCCCCTCCACCGCAGCGGTCTCGGTGAGGAGGTCCTGGATCTGCTTGCGGGAGTCGCCGTAGAAGTAGCTCTTGACCCGGCCCCGGATGTCCTTGGACTTGCCCACGTAGAGCACTCGGCCGTTGCAGCCTTTGAACAGGTAGACGCCGGGCCCCCGGGGAAGGT
>Ga0209874_1000477_pt1 | contig 11762 bp, 12 predicted proteins | sample GWRWN1_20_30_FD_187216 | JGI IMG/M metagenome (GOLD analysis project Ga0209874, IMG submission 187216) | Riverbed sediment microbial communities from areas with no vegetation in Columbia River, Washington, USA - GW-RW N1_20_30 (SPAdes)... | ecosystem: Environmental > Aquatic > Freshwater > River... | reverse complement strand
CGGTCGCGAGCGTACCGGTTGAGCCCTTCCGTAGAATCCTTCCCGGAGACGTGGCTGAGTGGCCGAAAGCAGCCGCCTGCTAAGCGGTTAGGGGGGTAATACTCCCTCGCAGGTTCGAATCCTGCCGTCTCCGCAGGTAGGCGGTCTGGAGGCGATGAATCGAGGGCCCCAAGCTGGGGGACCGAGGCAGCGTTTAGGCAGCAGGCCCGATCCATTCTCAAGTCCGCGGGGGAATGAGCCGTCAGTCGCAAGCATCCGCGTAAAACTCGCGGACCGTTACGTAGCCGGTATGGCCGGGCCGGTAGATCAACCCTTCACGGAGGTCGCCGAGAGAGAAGAAGTACTGATCGTTTCTGTAGGTGGTCGTGTCGATGACCACTCCAAGCGCGCCCGCAGTAGGCAGCGGCCGCTCCAGTGGCACTTCCTCTTCGAACCCGGGAGGCGTGACTCCCACCTGGAACTTGGTTCGCCGGGCGTGACTCGTCCCGACTCGCCAGATAATGACCCGTTCGTACCCACTCCATGGTGGCTCGCCCAGCGGTCGCGCCAGCGCAATCCGAGTCAACGTAGCGCCCGGACGGCAAGCCGCATATCGCAGAACGATCCTGCCGGACTCATATGAGATACCGAGGTTCTCGGGGATGTTTACGCAGCTCGGAGTGATGAGCGCGAGGAGTACGCACAACCCGGCAACTCGGCGCTTCATGGTAGGACACAGTATCGGCAGCAGGAGCTAGGAATTCGAGTCCCGCCGGCCGCTCATGTCGGTCAGATCGTCCCAGGAGCGGCTCGAGTTCTTCGGCTGATGGGTGTCCTCGGCGGCGACAAAGGCGAGCTGAGCGGGACGGTCTCAGGTGAGCTGGAACGATCGCACGATCAGGCCTCCGTCCACCAGGTATCTCTTGTACGTCTTGGGGGCGGATGAGTAGATCGCCGAGTAGGCCGTCGTGCCCACGAGCGTGGTGATCTGCAGCGCCGCAAACTGTATGCCCTTCGGTGACATCGAGTAAGCGATGGAGAATGCGGGGAAGTCCGCGAAGGTCTCCCGCTGGGTTGACTCCAGGCGAAATCCTGGGATGCAGATCGGGATCCGGCCGCTCCTGATGTCGTCGCGGCTCACGGACACCGAACAGAAGATCATGTGGGGCGACGAGCACTGGGCGCGGCTCTCCCGCTCTCTGGGGCGATCAAAGAGGTCGTCGACGGCAACATCTACCTCGCGATGTCGGTCCGCAACTCCGGTTCGGGCGTCGCGGTGATCCACGGATGGCACCTGGTGCTGCAGGACCTGCACGAGGATCACGCGCACGCCGAGCCCGACGAGTTCCGCCGGCAGCTGCGAGACCTGTACGTCGCCGGCGACGACGTCGGATTCTGGCAGGCCGCGATCCGCGATCGCGACGATCGCGAGTATGCCGCCCTAATCGAGGCCATTCGTGCGCCCCGCGTCTTCGCGATCGAGCTGCTCTACAGCGACCACGAGGGTGGTCAGCGCGCGATCGGGAGGTTCGCGGTTGCGCCGGTGAGGGAGTCGGTGTGGCTCTGCTCCGTGGGCCGGCACTGGAACCTGGATCGCCCCGACCACCGCTGACGGGCCTCGTGTGTCGGCTCAGCGATCGACGCCTAGCGATGCCTACGGAACAAGCGCGACCACAGGGACGGTCGCGGGTGGTGGCTCCGCAAGCCCTCGTCCTCCCGACTGCGTCCCGCGGCGATCCGGTCGATGTCGTGCTCGGTGTGTTCGGGTGGCGGACCCGCCGGTCCCGCCCTCGACCCGTGGCGGAAGTCCGGGTAGTCGGGACTCGTTCCCCGTCGTTCCGGGCTCATGCGACGACCCTACACGCGCCATCAACCCTGGGGAGCCGGGCCTCATGGAGCGCTGGACCCCGCCGGTATGCTGATACGGAGCGCCGGTAGCTCAATGGATAGAGCATCTGACTACGGATCAGAAGGTTGGGGGTTCGACTCCCTCCCGGCGCGCAGGTCAGAGGCCCTTTCCCCACAGCCCAGCAGATGAAAATAGGGCCGGATGCTAACGGATTGCTAACAAGAGGGTTCGGATTGCCCTCTGGGGCAGGGGTGGATCAAATGCTCCGAGTGATGCTGGACACGAACATCTTCGATCGGATCATCGAGGTCCCGGGCCTTGCCGGTCATCTGCGATCCCTCACGTCTAGTGGCCGTCTCGACATCGTCGTTACTCACGTTCAGGAGGACGAGTTGGCCAGGATTCGGGACACTGAGAAACGATGGGCCATCCAGCAAGTGCCGCGGCGATCGGTCCCGACGGCGGTCTTCGTTCTCGATGTTTCACGACTTGGACAGGCGCGCCTCGGCGAAGGTCATGAGGGAGGACTGGAGTACGACACATTGCGTGGCGAGAATCCAAAGCGTGTCCGGGATGCGGTCATTGCCCTGACAGCGGCAGCGGAAGCGGAGGAAGTAGAGGTATTCGTGACGGAGGATGATGGCTTGGCCCGAAGGGTGAGGGCGAAGGCGAAGACGCTCAAGGTGTGGAACTTCCCTGAGTTTCAGCTCCGCGTGTCCTCGGACGAACCGAGCGCCGACAGACCCGAGGGTTAGCGTCACCCTGCGCCGGTCGGATCACCCCCGCCAGTTGGGTCCCCTCTTAGGACCGCCCTTGCCTTGCCCTTGCCTTTGCCCTTCTTCCCACCCGACGGCCCGGTCGCGATCTGTCCAACCCCGCCTGCCCAGGTTGCTGCCCTCCGTTTGCACTGCGCACGCCACGGCGCTCCTGGGGGCGGGCGTGGGCCTCAAGCTGGCCAGCTCCAGGCTGGGGCACAGCTCGGTGAGGATCACGGCCGACACCTACCAGCACGTCGAGCGGGCGATGGATGAGGAGGCTGCCGCCAGGGCTGCTGCGCTGGTCTTGGGATGATGGGGCAGCTACCGGAACTGAAGCCAAGCGATGATCGCGGAGATAATGGCCGCGGCCCCCACCACGAATGACCAGATGGCGACGGTTGTTCGCCACCACGGTCGGTTCCGCTCTGCGGGTGGAAGGATCTGAGCTGGGCCGCTTCCAGACGCTTGAGCGGCATTGATGGTTACTCGGCCACGCTTGTGTATCACTACGTTGATGGCATTCCCCACTTCTCCTGGCGACGGGTTGTCCGGGTCGTCGCTCCCTGCTCGGAGTTCCGCTACAAGCTCAACGAGTGTTGTCCGAACTCGGTCGACTACTCCGGCGAGGGCCGTCGTTGAGACGTGCCAGTAGACACTGTGAACGGACGTGACTTGGGGCTTGCCAATCTCGTAGGTCATCATCTTGGCGATGAGGTCGCCTCGCACGACGCCGAACTTGACGGCCTCACCCGATCCGCGGCTCGCTCCTTCCTCCAGCTCCCCAATGCCCGGGCGAAGTTCCAGCGTCTCCGAAACCTTGCCTTGAACCTCATCAGGGAGATCGGTCGAGCTAATAGGCTGCCCTTTGATGAGGGTGTAGCCAGCGACACCGTCTATGGCCAAGGGAGCATTGATCACCCTGTACTCAGGCACTTCTACATCCATCGGATAACCGTGCAGTTCTCGACTAGCCCAATCGCGTAGCTCTGCACTGCCAGCTCGCCCTCCGAAGGCGACACACTTGCGCAGTGCCTCCGCCACCCTGGTATTCGGGTCCAAGGCGTCGTCCTCGATTCGGCCAAGTAACCCCTTATCCGTCATGGCCGTCAGCGTAGCGCGCGGCAGGACTGCTAACGCGAGTGCTAACGGACTGTATGGCTCGGAGTGTCATCCAGCAGCACAGGTCAGTACCCGAGGGTGTACCACTGGGCACGGCATCGGACTCACCAACACCCTTCGACATGTGTCTATTGAGACTACGGATCAGAAGGTTGGGGGTTCGACTCCCTCCCGGCGCGCAGGTCAGAGGCGCGCAGGTCAGAGGGTTTTCCGAGCAACCAGGCCGCGGAGATGTGCTGAGCGCTTAGGGATTGCAAGCAGACCAGGTCCCGTACTGCCTCCGTATTGCCTGCCTCGTATAGACGGTGTCGTTACGGCTACATCGGGAAGGGAGTGACTACATCGAATAGGGGTCGGTCAATCCGCTGATTCTGTAGGGAGACCAACCCCCATACGATTGTGGCTGGACCTCCTCTTGCTGAGTCGGGTCCGAGGGAGCCCCGCTGCGGCAGACCGATGCGGGGCTTCCCCAATCCCCACGGGGCTCAGCCGATGTGAGACCCACCCTTGCCGGATCTCCAGATGCTGCCGCCGTGACGGTGATCGCGATCCCTCTCCGCAGCGGCGCGTTGCCGTGCCTGCTTCCGGCGGATCTCGCGCTTCGATCGGGCCTTGCCGAGGAAGCGCCTGAGGATGCCCATGCGTTGGCCAATTGTGCCCTGGGCGAGAGGACGCGGAACAGACCCTAGGGATTCGGCTCGCCGTGCGGCACAGGCCCCCGGTGCGCCAGAGCCCCGTTAGGTCTTGCCGCCTTTCCGGCGAAGAGGCTTGCCGACGTGGGTGGGAACATCTTCGGCCCGCTGACGCGGGACGGGTAGAGCTGCCGACGCTGCGAGGGGATGCGGGGGTGGATCGGGCCGTGTAGCACGACTCAACTTGACAAGGATGATCTGTACATGCTGCCGGACCGCGTCGTCTGAGAGGTTCAGCTCGGTAGCGATTTCCCTCGTTGAGTGACCGCGTGCGAGAAGACGGATGACTTGCTGCTCATCCCGCGACAATCCAACGATCTCTTCCCGCTCGGTGTCGGTCAGCTGACGAGGATGCCGCCTCTTCGAGTCGAGGTCGCGGGTCCCTTGCTCTCCCACGTCTGGAACCGTACAACGGCGTCCCAGGCCACGATCATGACTCGGGCGCCTAGGCGATGCCTGGAGGCTGATCAGGCTCAGCTGGGCCGCAGCGACGGCTCGCAGGTGAAGTCTTCCTCCGCGTCGTCGACCCGCCGCGAACGAGTTCCAACCGAGGCCTGGCCGTCCCGTCGCACATCGAAGCGGTCCTCGCCGGTCCGTATGCTCGGGCGATGGGTCGCTTAAGCGGGCTCGTGGATCGCGTCGGCATCCTGCGGCCGCTGCGGGTGCGGGACTTCGCCTTCTTGTGGATCGGGCTGACCGTCTCGTTCATCGGCGACGGCGTCTACATCATCGCGATCGCCTGGCAGACGTACGACCTGTCGAACTCGCCCTCGGCCCTCGCCGCCGTCGGGATCGCGTGGAGCCTGCCTCAGGTGGTCCTGCTGCTGATCACCGGCGTCCTGTCCGACCGGATCGATCGACGGCTCCTGATGATCGCGGGGGACGTGATCCGCGGGGTCGCGATCGCGACGATCGGGCTCATGTCGATCGCCGACACGCTCACCATGACGTCGCTCGTCGCGCTCGTGGTCGTCTTCGGGGTGGGTCAGGCCCTGTTCGGGCCGGCGTTCTCCTCGATCGTGCCCCAGGTGGTGCCCGAGGATCTGCTGGTGGAGGCGAATGCGCTGGATCAGTTCGTCAGACCAGTGTCCTGGACCCTGATCGGGCCGCTCGTCGGCGGGGCGCTCGTCGCGAGCTTCGGCACCGGATGGGCGTTCGTCCTCGACGCGGCCACCTTCGCGGTCTCCGCGGTGATGGTCGGGCTGATGCGGACGCGGCCGCGGGTCCGAGCCGAGGAGGAACGTACGTCGCCCTGGTCCGACCTCAAGGAGGGGCTTCGCTACGTGCGGAGCAAGACCTGGCTCTGGGTGGGGATGCTCACCGGATTGGTCAGCCTCCTGGCCGTGTGGGGCCCGTGGGAGGTCCTCCTGCCGTACGTCGTGCGCAACGACCTGGGTGGTTCGGCGGCGGACCTCGGCCTGGTGTTCGGCGCGGGCGGCGTGGGGTCGGTGACGGTTGCGCTCGCGCTGGGCCAGCGTGGGCGGCTCCCCCGGCGAGCGGTGACCGTCCTCTACCTCACGTGGGCCGTGGGGATGCTGATGACGGCGGGGTTCGGCCTGGTCTCCGCCGTGTGGCAGGCGATGTGCGTCGCCTTCGTCTCCGAGAGCTGCATCACCGCGCTCGTCGTGATCTGGTTCACGCTGCTGCAGCGGCTGGTTCCCGGCCACCTCCTCGGGCGCGTCTCGAGCCTGGACTGGCTGATCTCGATCGGAGGCGTGCCGCTCAGCTTCGCGGTGGTGGGTCCGCTCGCGTCGGCGTTCGGCGCGGACGCGACCCTGATCGGCGCGGGCCTGATCGGCGCGGCGGTGACGATCGCGTTCATGTTCTTCCCCGGGGCGCGCGACCCCGAGCGCGACGGCTCGCTGGATGCCGCGCGCGACGCAGAGATTTCCGCTGCGCCCGGCTAGACTCGACGAGGATGAAGTACCGGCACCTGGGTCGTCTCGGGTTGAAGGTGAGCCCACTGTGCCTGGGCACGATGAACTTCGGGCCGCAGACGAGCGAGACCGACAGCCACGCGATCATGGACCGGGCGCTCGAGCTCGGGATCAACTTCTTCGATACCGCGAACGTCTACGGACAGCGCACGGGCGTCGGGACGACCGAGACGATCGTCGGGAACTGGTTCGCCAAGGGCGGCGGTCGCCGCGACAAGGTCGTGCTCGCCACCAAGGTCTACAGCGAGATGGGCTCGTGGCCGAACGAGTCACGCCTGTCGGCGCTCCACATCCGCCAGGCGTGTGAGGACAGCCTGCGGCGGCTGCAGACCGACCACCTCGACATCTATCAGATGCACCACGTGTACCGCGGGGCGACGTGGGACGAGATCTGGCAGGCGTTCGAGACGCTCGTGCAGCAGGGCAAGGTCGTCTACGTGGGGTCGAGCAACTTCGCCGGCTGGCACATCGCGAAGGCGAACGAGGCCGCGAGGGCTCGCCACTTCCTCGGGCTGGTGTCCGAGCAGTGCATCTACAACCTCGCCGAGCGCACCGTCGAGCTCGAGGTGCTCCCTGCGTGCGAGGACTACGGGATGGGCGTGATCCCCTGGAGCCCGCTGTGGCGCGGGCTGCTCGCGGGCGTCCTCGACGGCGGGAGCGCGAAGGGGACGCGACGAGCGTCGAGCATGGTGCAGGACAAGCTCGAGGAGCACCGTCCCCAGGTCGAGGCCTACGAGAAGTTCTGCGCCGAGATCGGCCAGCCACCGGCGGAGGTCGCGCTCGCGTGGCTCCTCGCCAACCCGGTGGTCACCGCGCCGATCATCGGCCCGCGGGTCCCCGGGCAGCTCGAGGGCGCCATGCGGGCGGTGGACCTGAAGCTCGACGCGGGCGCGATGAAACGACTCGACGAGATCTGGCCGGGTCCGGGCGGGCCCGCGCCTGAAGCGTTCGCCTGGTAGCACGAGCGCGGAGCCCCTCCCGCCCGAACCTTGGCTCCCGCCGCCCCGCGTGCGATACCGTCGGCGTCATGGAGGCCAAGGACGGCAACCCGGTCGAGGACCCGGACGACCTCACGGACGAGGAGCGCGAGCTGTTGCTCCGCGTCGTCGAGGTGCTCCGACGGATCGAGTTCGGCACGATCCTGCTCGTGGTGCAGGACGGGAAGGTCGTCCAGATCGAGATGGCCGAGAAGTTCCGCCTCCGCTGATCCGTTCCGCCGAGGCCTAGGCGGGGCCCGGCGTGTCCGGTCCCTCGTCGTCCCCCGGAGAGTTGGTGGCAGGCCCGTCCGTCGTCTTGGATCGCTTGCTCACCGCCCTCCGGACCTGCTCGCCCGCCTCGGTGACGGTGACGGCGAGCGCCTCGCCCAGCGCTTTCGCCGCAAGCTTCAGGTCCTCCTTGGCGTGCTCGTCACGGATCGTGTCGCCGAGCGCGGTGAAGGCCCGGTCCAGGACGTCCGTCACGTCACGGACCGCGTCGTCCAACTTGCGTTGCGATTCCTGCGCGGCCTCTCGTGTGGTCTCGCTCGCCCCCCGGTACCGTTCGGCGACGAGCTTGCCCCACGATGTGAACCGCTCGCCGACCTCGCTCCATGCGTCCTGCGTGCCCGACATCGCCCACCTCCGTCTCCTCCGGTCGCGTTCTCCAGTGTAAGAGCGATGGTCGTTGACACGCTCGGAAGGCGGCGGTTAGCCTGCCCCTCGTTCGGCTGACCAGACGACTGGAGGCCGCGGCACATCCGTGTCGCGGCCTTTTCGCGTTCCTGAGGGGGATCCGCATGCGGAAGCTGATGATCGGTCTCGCGGTGGTCGCGCTGCTCGGCGCGTCGTGCGCGAGCTCGGAGCAGAAGGCGCAGGGCAGCGACGACGTGCTCCGGCTCGGCATCTTCCCGAACCTGACACACGCGCCCGGCTACGTCGCGCTCGAGGAGGGGATGTTCGAGCAGACGCTCCCCGGCGTCGACGTGCAGGTGACGTACTTCAACTCCGGATCCGATGCCGGTACCGCCATCCTGTCCGGGTCGATCGACGCGACCTACATCGGCCCCGGTCCTGCGACCGCGCTCTACCTCCAGTCCGGTGGCGGCGTCGCCGTCGTCTCGGGCGTGACCTCCGGCGGTGCCTCGTTCGTGGTCCGCAAGGGGGCCGGCATCACCTCGCCGGCAGACCTGCCCGGCAAGAAGATCGCGGTCCCGGGCATCGGCAATACCCAGGATGTGGCACTTCGGACCTGGCTGCACGAACAGGGGCTCGAGCCGAACGACGAGGGAGGCGACGTGTCCGTCGCCGCGGTAGACAACCCGGAGCTCCTCAGCCTGTTCTCCTCGGGGCATGTGGACGGCGCCTGGGAACCCGAGCCGTGGCCGAGCTACCTCGTGGCAGAAGGCGTCGCCGAACCGTTCGTCGATGAGGCGGAACTGTGGCCCGACGGCCGGTTCGCGACCACCGTCCTGCTGGCCAACACCACCTTCCTCGCCGCGCACCCCGAGCTCGTGAAGGGTCTCGTCCAGGCCAACGTGGAGGCGATCCAGCTGATCGAGAACGATCCCGCGAAGGCCAAGGCGGATGCACAGGCGGGGCTCGTCCAGGCGGGCGCGCCGTCCCTGGACCAGTCCGTCATCGATGAGGCCTGGGGCAAGCTGACGTTCACGTTCGACCCGATCCCCGCCAGCATCACGCAAGGTGCGGCGAACGCCTTCGCGCTCGGGTACCTCGAGCAACAGCCGGGCGATCTGACGCCGTTGTTGCAGCTGGATCAGTTGAACGAGCTGCTGAGCGGCCTCCAGATCCCCGTGATCCAGGTGGTCCCATGAGGAGCGAGCGCGCGCTCATCGCCGTACCCGATCCCGGCCCTGCGGTGCCGAAGCTGTCCGCGAGGGGCGTCTCCAAGACGTTCCGCAACGCCCGGGGTGGGATCGTGAGCGCGCTCGGGGAGGTGAACCTCGATATCGCCGAGGGCGAGTTCATCTGCCTGATCGGGCCGAGCGGATGCGGCAAGACGACGCTGTTGAACCTGTTCGCCGGGTTGGATCGTCCCGACACGGGCGAGGTGCTGATGGACGGTCGGCTGGTCACCCAACCGGGTCCGGATCGGGCCGTCCTGTTCCAGGAGCCCACGCTGTTCCCGTGGCTGAGCGTCAGCGCCAACGTCGAGTTCGCGTTGAAGCTGATCGGCGTGCCGAAGGACGAACGCCCCGACCGCGCGATGCACTGGTTGCGGCGGGTGCACCTGGGGCGGTTCGCAAACGCCCAACCGCACGAGCTCTCGGGCGGGATGCGTTCGCGCGCGGCGATCGCACGCGCACTCGCATGCCAACCCGAGGTCCTGCTCGCCGACGAACCGTTCGCGGCCCTGGACGCGCAGACACGCGAGATCCTCCAGGCCGAGCTCCAGGAGGTCTGGGGTGAGACCCGGAATACGTTCGTGTTCGTCACCCACAACGTGCGCGAGGCGGTGTTCCTCGCCGACCGGGTGGTCCTGATGTCGGCGCCGCCCGGCTCGTTCGTCGCCGAGCACACGATCTCGACGGCACGACCGCGCGAGTTCGAGGATGTCCTGCTCTCCAAGGTCGTCGTGGATATCCACGATCACCTCTTGAAGGAGGTGGAGAAGGTTGTCGAACGGGAACGCGAGATGGCGTAGCGCCGCCGGCCAGATCGTCCCCCGTGTCGCGGCGATCGGTCTGTTGCTCTTCGCGTGGTGGGCGACGACCGCCTCCGGTGTGCTCAGCGAGGACCAGCTGCCGTCGCCCTGGGCGGTCTTGCAGGCGTTCGGATCGAGTCTCGTGACGCCGGACCCGCCGCGCGAGTCGATCCTCCAGGCGGCGGAGGCGAGCTTGATCCGACTCGTCGTCGGTCTGTCGATCGGGATCGTCGTGGGCACGCTCATCGGGCTCTCGATGGCGGCCTCGACGGTCGTGCAGCGCAGCATCGGGAGCCTGATGTCCGGGCTCCAGGCACTCCCGTCGATCGCGTGGCTCCCGCTCGCGATCGTCTGGTTCGGCCTGTCCGAGCGCGCCATCCTCTTCGTGGTCATCATCGCGGCCGTCCCGGCGGTCGCGATCGGATCGGCATCCAGCATCCGGCTCGTTCCCCCCTTGCTGGTGAGAGCGGGGAGGACCTTGGGAGCGCGATCGTGGATCCTGCAGCGGCAGGTCGTCCTCCCGGCCGCGATCCCCGGCTACGTGTCCGGTCTGCAGGCGGCGTGGGCCCTGTCGTGGCGTGCGCTGATGGCGGGCGAGCTGATCTCGACCGGTGGGCGCGGCCTCGGCCATCTGCTCGACGCGAACCGGCAGCTCATCCTGGTGTCGAGGATCTTCGCGGTGATGCTGATGATCATCATCGTCGGGATGCTCGTCGAGGCGCTGTTCGGCATCCTCGATCGGCGGATCCGCAGCAAGCGCGGGTTGCTCGTTCCCGCGTAGCGCTACGGGATGCCGGCGCGCCTGAGCGCGTCGGCCTTCGCGTCGTCGGTGAACCGGTCGAGCGCCTCGGACGTTCGCGGCGTCGAAGCGACCGGGTCCTCGATCCTCGCGGCCTCGGCCGGGACGTGTTCGAGATCGGCCCGGAAAAGCGTCCGCGCGGTCTCGAGTGTTCGGGGAGGGCCGGTCCTACGACCGCCGCTCATCACCGGGACGAGCAGCGGTTCGTGGTCATCGGGCAGCGGCTCGTCGCGCAGGCCGATGACGTCGCCCGGCTTCCCCCGGAACACCTGCTTGCGGCCCGGCTCGGTCGCCTTGTGCTCCGAGAGCTTGAGCATCGGTCGGCCGTCGTACTCGACGAGCTTGTAAGCCGAGTCGAGCGAGGGCGCGTCGGCCGAGACCCCCATCCGGGTCCCGACGCCGAATGCGTCGATCGGCGCCCCGCCTCGGACGAGGCGGTCGAGCTGGTACTCGTCGAGACCCCCGCTCGCGAAGATCCGGACGCGGTGCAGGCCTGCCTCGTCCAGCAGCGCACGCGCCCCCCGGGAGAGCTCGTCGAGGTCGCCGCTGTCCAGGCGGATCGCCAGGTTGTCCGTGAGCCCGAGCTCCTCGATCACCTCGATCGCGGTGCGGACGCCGTTCAGCGTGTCGTAGGTGTCGACGAGGAACGTCGTCCGGTCCGGGAAGTCGCGCGCGAACGTGCGGAACGCCTCCTTCTCGCTCGCGAACGACTCGATGTACGAGTGGGCCATGGTTCCGGTGGGGCGCAGCTCGTACCGACGCGCCGCCTCGACGTTGCTCGTCGCCGAGAACCCCACCATCGCCGAGCAGCGCGCCACGGCGAGCGCGGCGTCGAGCCCCTGCGTCCGGCGGAGGGCGAAGTCCACGACGTCGCGGCCGTCCGCCGCGAGCACGCACCGAGCGGCCTTGGACGCGATCGTCGTCTGGAACGTGATCTGGTTCAGCAGGTAGGGCTCGACGAGCTGGGCGACGGCGATCGGCGCCGTGATC
>Ga0209874_1000476_pt1 | contig 11771 bp, 14 predicted proteins | sample GWRWN1_20_30_FD_187216 | JGI IMG/M metagenome (GOLD analysis project Ga0209874, IMG submission 187216) | Riverbed sediment microbial communities from areas with no vegetation in Columbia River, Washington, USA - GW-RW N1_20_30 (SPAdes)... | ecosystem: Environmental > Aquatic > Freshwater > River... | reverse complement strand
GCGGGCATTCTCAGCGTCCTGTACGAGCGGGGTCGGGTCCTGAGCCGCGACGACCGCCCGGACGGCATCTGGCTGGACGTCCAGCTACCTCGCGCACTGGCCGGGCTCGTGGCGGCGTACCGTGTCGAGCACGTCGCACCGACCAACGGCTTCCGGGGCGGCCGCCTCCCTGCCGGTATCGGAGAAGACACCTCGTCGAAGGAGGCCGTGCGATGAAAGGGTCCCGAGCAGTCGTTGCCGCGTTGGTTGGCGTCGGCACGTTGTCTGGATCGCTGGGTGTCGCGCAGGCGCAGCTCTTCGGACCGAAAGCGACGGTGACGAGCCCAGAGGGAAAGTCCATCGAGGAGGCTCAGCAGGAGGCCTACGACGGACCAAAGGCGCGCGTGGCCGTCGCGCGGTTCACCGACAAGACCGGAAAGGGCTGGTGGACCGGGGCCATCGGCGACGGGATGGCCGAGATGCTGACGACGGCCCTTTTCCATACGAACCGATACATCGTCCTGGAACGCCAGACCGTCAGTGACGTTCTCCGCGAGCAGGATCTCGGCGCAGCCGGCCGCATCAAGAAGGGCACGGAAGCGCCGATTGGGGAGATCGAGGGCGCCGAGCTTCTGATCACCGGGGCTGTCACCGAGTTCGAGGGTGCCCAGTCGGGTGTCGGCGGCGGGATCGGTGGCATCGGGGGGACCGCCGGTCGGATCCTCGGTGGCATCGCGGGCGGTATCAAGAACGCGCACATGGCAATCGACGTCCGGGTCATCGACACGAAGACGTCGCGGATCGTCGCCGCCACGAGCGTCGAGGGCAAGGCGACGGACTTCGCCCTGGGTGGAGCCCTGGCAGGCGCGGGCGGCGGCGGAGCTCTGGGCGGCGCGCTCGGCGGGTGGTCGAAGACCCCCACGGAAAAGGCGCTCCGGATCTGTATCCAGGAGGCGGTGAAGTTCGTGGCCTCGAAGACGCCGGTAACCTACTACCGGCACAAACCGGGCGGAGGCACCGTCACGCCCGCGGCCGCGATCGCCGCGCCCGCCGTGGGCGCCCGTCCCGATCCGGTCCCAGGAGGGCCCGCCGGTGGCCCCACGGTGGCAGTCGCACCTCCGCCGGACGCGGCCGGCACTCCGCAAGGCCTGAAGGTACTGAAGAGCATCCGGACAGATCTCGACAAGCAGGTGGTCGCGGATCTCAACGAGGTCAAGCTACGGGGCCAGGTTCTGTCGGTCGTCCTCTCGCTCCGTTCGGTCGCGAAACAGCAGTCCGAGTATCTCCACGTCAATACGGGCAAGAGTGCCGTCCTGAACTACGATACGGGGGAGACGGCGCCGGTCATCAATGTCGATGGGTTCACCTCCGGACGCCTCCAACCGGGAGAGGTCAAGACGTTGCGCGCCACTTTCAAGGCTCCGAAGGGCGCCAAGAGCGTGGGCATCACGGTTTCCGGCATCGGCACGTTCGATGACGTGGAGCTCGGGCAATAGCCACGGGGAGGGCAGCCGAGGGGCAGATCCCGCGCGGAGAGCCGATCAGCCCGCCGTAGTCTCACGCCGTCGGTGTCGCGCACCGAAGCCCGAAGGCTCCTGGGGGATTGTCAGGACCTCCGGCGGTTCTCGCGCATAGCGAGTGAGCACGATCCATGGGCCTGGCCAACTGGCTGACGATCGCCCGGATCCTGCTGATCCCGGTGCTGGTGACCTGCCTCGTGTACAAGTGGCTTGTTTCGGCTCTCGTCACCTTCGCGGTCGCGGCCATCACGGACACGATGGATGGCTACATCGCGCGGACGCGGGGCACCAAGACCCGCTTGGGAGCGTTCCTGGACCCACTCGCCGATAAGCTCCTGCTGACGGCGTCGTTCGTCACGCTGACGTACAAGTTCCCGCGCGTGCTCCCGTTCTGGCTCACCGCGGTCGTGCTGAGCCGCGACCTCGTGCTGATCCTCGTGGCGGTGCTGATCATGTTGACGGGCGGCCAGATCCATCCTGCGCCGACCATGCTCGGCAAGGTGAGCACCGTCTTCCAGATGGTGACCGTCGGCTTCGCGCTGCTCCTTGCCGCCGGCGCGCAGGACCCTTGGCCCATGCGCCCTGTCCTGATCGGCCTGACGGCCGGGCTCACGATTGCCTCGGGAGTCCAGTATCTCCTCATGGCACCTCGCTACGTGGACTGGGAGCCTCGCTGATGCCGAAGCGCGTGCCGGATGCGGGCGTGCGCGTGCTGGCCGTGCAGCCGGGGGGGCTGGCGGCAAGGGCTGGGCTTCGGCCTGGCGACCGGCTGCTCCGCATCAACGGTCACCCGCTCCGTGACCAGATCGACTTTCACCTGCATGCCGGAGAAGAGACGCTCGGGATCGACCTCGAGCGAGGGGGACGGCCGTGTTCGGTCGTGCTCGCCCGTCAATGGAATCGCGAGCTCGGGATCGAGTGCGAGCCACCGGCGCCGGGAGAGATCTCCACTTGCGCAAACAAGTGCGTCTTCTGCTTCATCCACCAGCTGCCGAGGGGGCTCCGGAAGAGCCTCTATGTAAAGGACGACGATTACCGATTGTCGTTCCTCCACGGCAATTACATCACGCTGACCGACCTGCCCGAGACGGAGATCCAGCGGATCATCGATAACCACCTGTCCCCGCTGTACATCTCGGTGCACGCGACTGATCCCTCGCTTCGTCACTTTCTGCTCGGGAACCCGAGGACCATCCGCGCCGAGCTGATGGAACGCATGCGCCGTCTCGCCGAGGGCGGCATTCGCATGCATGCGCAGATCGTTCTCTGCCCCGGACTCAATGACGGGACGCACCTCGAGAAGAGCGTCCGGGATCTGGCCTGTCTTCATCCGGCAGTCGCGACGGTGGCGGTCGTCCCCGTCGGGCTGACCCGCCACCGCGACGGTCTCTACCCTCTCCGGTCGATCAGTCGTGGGGAGGCACGGACACTCCTGGAGGCCCTTCACGGGTGGCAGATCGAGTTTCTCCGAGGACTCGGGACGCGGCTCGTCTTCGCCGCGGACGAGCTCTACCTCAGGGCCGAAGAGCCGATTCCTCCGGCGGCTGCGTACGAGGGCTTCCCCGTGGCGGAGGATGGAATCGGGCTCGTGCGGCGCTTCGAGGACGGGCTCGTGCGCGGCCTGCGGCGTCCCGCGAAGCCGCGAAAAGGAAGCTGCCGCACGGTGACGGTGGTCACGGGCGAGATGTTCGCTCCTGTGCTGAGCAGGCTCCTCGAGAGGCTGGTGGTGCCCGGCCTGAACGCCGAGGTCGTGGCCGTGGCGAACGACTTCTTCGGCCGGGCCATCGCGGTCGCTGGGTTGCTCACCGGCGAAGACATCGCGAAGGCGCTCACCAGTCGAGAAGTGGGGGATGTCGTGCTCGTCCCCGGCGTGGCCCTGCAGGAGGCAAGTGGGGTGTTTCTAGACGACGTGTCCCCGCAGGACCTCAGCCGGCATCTCAATGTGTCGGTCGAGACTCCCGACGTGAGCGCCCGAGGCCTCCTGGACGCCCTCCTCGGCCGACGCGCCGTCGCGCGAACGTGAAGGCTCCATGCGGACCCCCACGATCGCGATCGTTGGCCGGCCCAACGTCGGGAAGTCAACCCTCTTCAACCGCCTGATCGGCAACCGAAAGGCGATCGTCCGGGACACACCGGGCGTCACTCGGGATCGCATCCACGGAAGCTGCGAGTTCGGCGGCTGGCGGGCGACGGTGATCGACACCGGCGGCCTCGACCCGACGTCGGCGGAGAGCCTCACCGCGCAGGTCCGCGGTCAGGTCCTCGCGGCTATCGCTGAGGCCGACGCCCTCCTGTTCGTTGTCGACGGGCGAGACGGGATCACCGCGCTCGACCAGGAGGTGGCGCGCCTTCTCCGGAAGGTCTCGAAACCCGTGATCCTCGTCGCGAACAAGGTGGAGAGCGGACGACAGGAGGCCGGGTTGGCCGAGGTGTACCGTCTCGGCATGGAGCCGGTCCTCCCCGTTTCGGCGGAGCACGGACGGGGGGTGGCGGAGCTGCTAGAGACCGTGGCGATGCTCCTACCGGCCCCGTCCGGCTCGCAGGATGAGGCCAAGCCGATCCGGATCGCGGTCGTCGGGCGGCCCAACGTCGGCAAGTCCTCTTTGGTCAACGCGATTGCCGGCCAGGAGCGGGTAGTCGTGCACCCCGAGCCCGGGACGACGCGTGACGCGGTGGACGCGGTGGTGACGGTACGGGACCGGCCGTACCTGCTCGTCGACACCGCCGGGATGCGGCGGAAAGGCCGCACCGTCGACGCCCTCGACAAGCTGGCGGCGGTCATGGCGCGTCGGAGTCTCGAGCGATGCGACCTCGCGCTCGTCGTGCTCGACGCCGGAGAGGGCGTTACGACACAAGATGCGCGGATCGCCGGGTACGCCGAGACGGCCGGCCGGGCGGTCGTGCTCTTGGTGAACAAGTGGGACCTGGTCGAGACCCCCGACCACGCGCCGGGAATCGTCCGGACGCTGCGAGAGCGCTTGCCGTTCCTGGCCCACGCCCCCGTGGTCTTCACCTCGGCACAACTCGGCACGGGACTCGAGGCGCTGTTCGAGACCGTCGAGCGCGTGGCGGCCGAGTACGCGAAGGAGGTCCCAACCGGGGAGCTCAATCGCGTCCTGAGCGCCGCCGTCGCTCGGCGGCCGCCCGCAGGGGTCCGCGGCAAGACGTTGAAGCTCTTCTATGCGACGCAGATCGGGACTCGACCTCCGACCTTCCTGCTCTTCGTCAACGACCCGAGCGCGCTCCACTTTTCGTACGAGCGGTACCTCATCAACGCCCTGAGGGAGGCGTTCGGGTTCTCCGGCTGCGCCCTGCGGCTTCGACTGCGGCGCCGACGTGCCCCACGGGCACGAATCCTTCCGTGAGCGTAGGCAGAGCCGTATCGTGGCGCCTCGTAGCGGATCACTGGGGGACCTGCCGAGCTGCGCCGGTGAAGCTGCGGGACATCGCGACTCTTCTAGCCGGGTTGCTTCTGGTCGCCGGGTGTGGGCTCGCACGGGCGCGACCGTCCGATCCTCTCACGGCCGACGAGCACAACGACCTCGGGGTCGCCTACCATGCGCGCGGCGAGTACAGTCTTGCCGCCCGGGAGTTTCGGCGGGCGGCGACGCTCCGCCCCGGCTGGACGCGAGCCCTGGCGAACCTCGGGGATGCCCACCTCGCCCTCGGCGAACTGGACGAGGCGATTGACGCTTACGAGACGGCGCTGAAGGCGAGCCCGGACGATGCGGCGACGGCCAACAATCTCGCGTGGACCCTTCTTCAGCATCCTGGTCGATGGCAGGAGGCTGAGTCGGTCATCCGGGGCGCGCTCGCGCGCGAGCCCGAGCCGCGTGGGTACTATCTGGACACGCTCGGGCTGCTGCTACTCAAGAAGGGCGAGGTGCGTGACGCGCTCACGGCGTTCCGGGCCGCCCTCGCCGACGCCGGGCTCCGGGACCGGGCGACGCGCGCCCTTGTCCTTCGGCACGCGGGTGAAGCCCACGCGCGGCTGGGTGACCCGAGCGCCGCCGAGCGTTGCGATCGCGTGGCTCGTAACCTGGAAGCGCGGCCCGGCGGCGAGGTTGGTGGGAGCGACACCGTGTGCTAAGATCTCTGTCGCTAACACCCGACAGTCATTAGGGAATTCGAAGATGAGACGCCTTAAGACCGATGTCTCTCACCGTATCCGTCCCAGGCGACCGAGCATCTTCGCTGCCGGCTGGTTCCGGTTCCTGCTCGGGAGTGGCGTCGCCGTTATCCTGGGACTGGCGGTTGGTCCCTCCATCGCGGGCTGGTTCGGGGTAGAGCTCCCACGGGCCGTCCGGCTGCTATCGCCGTGGAGTAGTTCCGGGATCGCGGAGGCTCCGCCCCTCACTCCCACCGTCGGGATGCCTCCGGGATCGCAGCCGGAGCCTGAACCTCCAGCAACACGTGCCCCGGACGTGACGGCCTCGGCACCGTCCGCCACGGAGCCTCCAACCGTATCGGCCAAATCCCAGGCGGCCGCACCCGGGCTGACTGAGCCGCCACCGGTGTTCCGGATCCAGGTTGGCGCGTTTCAGGAGCCTCGCAACGCGGATCGTCTCGTTGAGCGACTTCGGAGTGAGGGCCTCGGAACCGCCACTAGCGTGTTTGAGCAGAGCCGCGTACTCTATCGGGTCGTGGCGGTTCCGCCCGAGGGTGCCACCGGGGGGGCACCTGGAGGGACGGCCGACGGATCGGACACGTTTCTCGAGCGGCTTCGGGCGCTTGGCTTTGCCCCGGAGACGACGGACGAGGGACCGGCGGTGACGCGGCTCGTGCCCCTGAGCGTGGCTGTGGAGGCGTCGCACCGCTTGCGCCAGCAGGGCATTCGGGTGCGGCTCAGGCAGGAGGTGGGCTCCGCGACCTACCGCGTCGTCCGGGTCGGATCGTACGCGACCAGCGAGGAGGCCGACCGAGCCCTGGCCGGCCTGGTCGCGCGGGGTTTCGAAGGGTTCGTGGTGCGGGAGCGCTGAGTCGTGGAGGCCGAGGACGTTGTTGTTGTGCTCATCACGGTGCCTCCCGGTGACATCGGGGAGCGAATCGCGGCCGAACTCGTGGAGCAGCGCCTCGCCGCGTGCGTGAACATCATCCCGGGGCTTCGCTCGATCTTCGCCTGGGAAGGGCGCATTCAGGAAGAGCGCGAACTGCTCCTGCTTGTCAAGACCCGGGTTGGGCGATTGAGCAACCTGGAGGCTCGAGTGCGGGCAATGCACCCATACTCGGTTCCGGAGATCCTTGCGCTGCCGGCCGTGGCCGGGCACGAGCCCTATCTCGCGTGGGTCGCGGACAGCGTGACAACGAAGGGGGGTGACGCATCTGACCAAGAATGACCTCATCAACTCGGTTGCCGCACATGGACTGTCGAAGCGTCAGTCGGCGGCCGTCGTCGAAGGGGTGTTCGACACGATGCTCAAGGCGTTTCAGCAAGGAAGCGACGTAAAGGTCGTTGGATTCGGCCACTTCAGGCTTCGAAAGAAATCGTCCCGAAGAGGCCGGAATCCACAGACCGGGGACGAGATCGAGATTACGGCGCGGCGCGTGCTGACCTTCAAGCCGTCGAAGGGGCTCAAGGCCCAGGTGAACCAGAAGTAAACAACCAGACGAACAGGCGGGGGCCCAGGTGGGACCGGGGATTCCCGACAAGCTGTTCTTCCGCATCGGCGAAGTCGCGGAGGTGACGGGCGTGCCGCCGTATGTCCTCCGCTACTGGGAGTCGGAGTTCAAGCTCCTCCGCCCGCGCAAGAACCACGCAGGGCAGCGGGTCTACCGCAAGCACGAGCTTCATCTGGTGCTGCGCATCAAGGCCCTCCTGTATGAGGACCGACTCACGCTCGAGGGCGCCAAGAAACGGCTGCAACAGGAAGGGCGTGGCCGCACCCAGCAGCTGGAGCTCCAGGTCGCGGATGAGCACACGATGTTACTGCTTCGCGACATTCGCGCTCGGCTCGAAGGAATGCGGCAACTCTTGCGTCATCAGGACGAAGTTTCGCTTGAACACCGGCGAAGGACGACGTAGAATCGGTTCTCGGTTCGGGGCGTGGCGCAGCCTGGTAGCGCACTAGCATGGGGGGCTAGGGGTCGCTGGTTCAAATCCAGTCGCCCCGACCATCTCTTCCCAGTTCAGACGACTAGGGCGCCGTGTGCGCGCGGTGCGGCTTTGTCGCCCGGGGACCAGTACGCTGCGTGACGGCCCGCAAGCGTCCAAACATCCTGGTCTCGAACGACGATGGCGTACACGCGGCTGGATTGACGGCGCTCGCCGCGGCCCTCGACGCGGTCGGGGAGGTGTATGTGGTGGCGCCCGACCGCGAGCGGAGTGCGGTCGGACACGCCGTCACGCTTCACCGGCCGCTGCGGGTCGACAGCCTGGGACCCCGCCGCTTCGCCGTGAACGGGACGCCCTCGGACTGCGTGAACCTCGCGATTCTCGGCATGCTGCCGGTCCGGCCTGATGTGGTCGTCGCGGGGATCAACGCGGGGTCGAACCTGGGCGACGACGTGACCTACTCGGGAACGGTGTCGGCAGCGATGGAGGGGACCCTGCTCGGCGTCCCGGCGCTCGCCGTGTCGCTCGTCGAAGGCACGCGGGCTGCGGACTACGCGCCGGCGGCCCGGGCGGCGGCGCGCCTCACGCGCTTGCTGCTCGGCGACCGAAACCGTAGGGTAAGCCTGCTCAACGTCAACGTGCCTCGGGGTCGCCCGCGCGGACTCCGGGTGACCCGGCTCGGACGCCGAGTGTACAGCGAGAAGGTGATCGAGCAGCGGGATCCTCGGGGCAAGCTGTACTACTGGATCGGCGCAGGACCTCCGGCGTGGGAGGCGGGTGAGGATACCGACTTTGCCGCAGTTCACGCGGGGTACATCTCGGTGACGCCACTGCGCCTCGACCTCACGAGCTACGAGGGGGTGAGAGCACTCAAGGGGTGGGAGAGCGGCTTTCGCCGGGACGGGGCCGATCCGAGCGGTCGCCCACGGCGCGGCTAGTCCAAGATGTTCAGCAAAGTGCTCGGCACGGGCAATGGCTGGCAGGAAGCCCGCGCCGCTCGCGAGCGGGAGCGCATGGTCGAGGAACAGCTCGTGCGGCGCGGGATTACGGACGCGCGCGTGCTTAGCGTGATGCGTAGGCTCCCGCGGCACCGGTTCGTGGAGGAGGCGCTGCGTGATCGGGCGTACGGTGACCACCCACTGCCAATCGGTGAGAGCCAGACAATCTCGCAGCCGTACATCGTCGCGGCGATGACGCAGCTTCTCCAGTTGCAGGGCCACGAGAAGGTACTCGAGATCGGCACGGGGTCGGGGTACCAGACGGCGGTGCTGGCCGAGCTTGTGCGACGAGTCTGCTCGATCGAACGGCTGCCTGCCCTGGCGACGCGGGCTCGACAGATCTTGGAAGAGCTCGGATACACGAACGCCGTCGTGAAGACAGCGGACGGAACCTACGGCTGGCCGGACGAGGCGCCATTTGACCGCATCCTCGTGACGGCTGGCGCGCCGGCAGTACCGGCGCCGCTCTTCCAACAACTCGCGGAAGGAGGCCGCCTGGTCCTCCCGATCGGCGAGCCGCAGTCTCAGACGCTCCACCTTGTGGAGAAGGTGGATGGGCAGATGCGCACCTCCACCGACTGTGGGTGCGTGTTCGTGAAGCTGGTTGGGAAGTACGGATGGGAGAACTGAGAGATCAAGCGGAGGGTGAACGCGGCGGCATGGCCCGTGCCGGTCGTGCCGGACGCGGATCGGGGCGTAGCGCAGCTTGGTAGCGCGCCTGCTTCGGGAGCAGGAGGTCGCTGGTTCAAATCCAGTCGCCCCGACCACTTCCCCCGTTCGTCTGGCGGCGTCGTTGGCACCGGCAGCGGCCTTGCCACCGCTCTGAGTGCCGACACCAGCCCATCCGTCGGTGTCGTCGTCGCCGTGACGGGAGTTGCAAACACTCGCGAGGGACTGGCCACTCGATCCACGTGGGCGTCCGGGCAACCTGCCGGAGTCCTGGCATGAGGCTCGGAGCCGCTGAGGTGATCATCGAGGGTCGCGTGCAGGGGGTGGGGTATCGGAACTTTGCCCAGCGTCGGGCGCAGGACTGGGGATTGACCGGCTATGCGGTCAACCTCCGGAACGGCCACGTGAAGGTCCGTGTCGAGGGGAGCCGCCATTCAATCGAAAGGTATGTGCGCGATCTGGAGAGGGGCCCACCCCTCGCGCGCGTAGAGCGGGTGTCGATCAGGCCCGTTCCATACACCGGCCAATACCGGGATTTCGGCGTCCGCTTCTCAGAGGCCCCGTGAGGGGGCGTCGTCAGGGACCCGCGAGATGGTGGGCCTGGTGGCGTGTCGGCGTGCCCGTCCTGATCGCGCTCTCCTTCTGCGATGCCGCGCTCGCCGAGCCGGTCGGGCCGCGAGGTGGCAAGACGGTGGCATCGCCGAAGCGACCGCGCTCACGTCCAGTGCCGGCGCTTGGGCACACAGTCCACGCCGGGGACTCCCTCTGGATCATCGCCCGACGATACGGTGTGAGTCTCGAGGCGCTCAGCCGAGCCAACGGGATCCAGCCAGGGCAGCAGCTGTACGTGGGGCAGCAGCTCACGATCCCCGGGGCGCCCGTCGAGGAATCCCGCCAGGAGCCTCCGTCACTTTCGCCAATCGTGCTGGCTGCGCCGCCGGAATCGCATCGTGTCGCGTTCATGTGGCCTCTCGCTGCACAGGTGGCCTCGCCGTTCGGGCCCCGTGGCGCGACCTGGCACGGGGGCATCGACCTCCGCGCGGAGCGCGGGACCCCCATCCGGGCGGCGGCACCCGGGATGGTCATCACGAGCGGGTGGGAGCGGGCGTACGGGAACGTCATCAAGATCTGGCACGTGATGGATCTCATGACCGTCTACGCCCACAACCACGAGAATTCCGTTCGAGTGGGAGACTGGGTCGAGCGCGGCCAGGTCATCGGCACGGTCGGTAGCACGGGCCGGGCCACAGCCCCCCATCTCCATTTCGAGATCCGTCTCGACGGTCGCAAGTACGACCCACTCTTCTGGCTGCCCGCGCCCCGCGCACTCGACGTGGCGACGTCCGGCCCAGGGAGGCCCGCCGCGGTCCGATGGGCCCCGTGACCGATGCCGAGCTCCCGCCGGGGGAGGAACCCGAGCCCCCGCCCGACGATCATCCCGGGCTAGAAGCGGCCGACATGTTGGACGACGAGAGCGACGCGTCGATAGAGCTCGAGCCGCCCGTCGTAGAGGCCGAAGCATCAGCCGTTCCGTCAGGCCGACCCGCGCTGACCATATACCTCCGCGAGATCTCCCGCATCCCGCTCCTGAGCCGTGACGAAGAGCTGGAGATTGCCAAGCGCGTCGCGGCGGGTGACCAGGACGCCGTGCGGCGGATGGTGGAGGCCAACCTCCGCCTGGTTGTCATGATCGCACGGCGGTATATGAACCGGGGGCTCTCACTGCCTGACCTTATCGAGGAGGGGAATCTCGGGCTGCTTCGGGCGGTCCAGAAGTACCGGTGGGAGCGCGGGACACGCTTCTCGACGTACGCGACCTGGTGGATCCGCCAGGCGATCGTCCGGGCTCTTGCCAACCAGGCTCGGCTCATTCGACTTCCGGTTCACGTGGAAGCGCTCTTCGCGAAGTATCGGCGCGAGAAGGAGCGACTCACCCAAGAACTCGATCGGCCGCCCGAGCTGGCTGAGATCGCTCGGGAGCTGAAGGTGCCGGTCGAACATCTCGAGGGACTGGAGGAGGTCGCGGCGACGCCGCTCTCGCTCGAGGCTCCTGTCGGGGAAGGGAAGGGCGTCCTGAGCGACGTCATGCCAGACCGGGGGGAGCCCGACGCGGCGGCCGCTGCGGCGTTCCTGCGCGAGCAGGCGGACCTAAGGGACATCCTGCAGGCGCTGCCACCCACCGAGCGGACAGTCATCGCCGACCGGTTCGGTCTGGAGGATGAGCCTCCCATGACGCTGGAGGCAATCGGCCGGCGCATGGGGGTGACCCGCGAGCGCATCCGCCAGATCGAGGTGTCCGCGCTCCGAAAGCTACGGGCTCGCCTCGAGGCTCGCGGCGTCGGCTTGCCCGACCTTTGAGGACCAGCAGGTCCCGGGCGCTGGCAGACGGGCGACCAGGAGAGAGACTCTGCTCCCCTGCCGGCTCACCGCCGCGACGCGGCCCTTTCGACACGAAGGCCAGGAACGCAGGGGCCGGCCCGCTGCTTGGGTGTGGCCCGTCCGCAGTGACTGGCTCACAGCGCCTGGGAGGCGGTCCGCGGCGCTAGCCCGCAT
>Ga0209874_1000475_pt1 | contig 11776 bp, 11 predicted proteins | sample GWRWN1_20_30_FD_187216 | JGI IMG/M metagenome (GOLD analysis project Ga0209874, IMG submission 187216) | Riverbed sediment microbial communities from areas with no vegetation in Columbia River, Washington, USA - GW-RW N1_20_30 (SPAdes)... | ecosystem: Environmental > Aquatic > Freshwater > River... | reverse complement strand
GAGATGAGCTGGGCGCTGCGTGACATCCCGGGGGTGGGAGACCTGCTTACCTACGAGGCGAGGGTCAACCAGGTGCTGGCCGCCAACCCCGAGGCGGCGGCGATCAGCCTGTGCCTGTACGACGTGGAACGCTTCGACGCCGAGCTCATCGTCGGGGTGCTGCGCACCCATCCCAAGGTGGTCATGGGCGGGACCGTCATCGACAACCCGTTCTACATCCAGCCGGAGGAGTTCCTGCTCCAGCGCAACTGACGGCCTCCCGTGACCGACGACCTCCGGCGCCTCCGCGCGCAGCTCTCCAGCCTGCAGAGCCTGCTCACGCTGTCCAAGCTGATGGCCGACAGTGGCGACCAGCAGCGGATCGCCGAGCTGGCTGGCACCGCCGTCCCCTCGCTGTCGTGCTGTCAACTGGTCGGCGTCGAGCTGAGCGGCGCCGGCTGGGGGCTGGTCGGGCCGGCCGCCGGGTCGGCCGCCGCGCTGCGCGAGGTCGCCGGCGTGCTCGAGCGGCTCGGCCGGCACGGCGGCGAGGTCGCATGGCCGGCGACGGCGTCGCGCTGGGTCTGGGCGTACCCGATGCAGAGCTCGGCCGGTCACGCCGGCTTCCTGGTGGTGGCCGCGGCGGCCGAGCCGCCGGCCGAGGAACGGTTCGTCCTGCAGGCGCTCGCCCAGCAGACCGGCGTGGCGGTGATCAACGCGCGGCTGCAGGCCGACGAGCGCGCGGCCGCCGCGGCGGCGATGGACGCCAAGCGGGAGGCCGACCGGGCCAACACGGCCAAGAGCGAGTTCCTGTCCCGCATGAGCCACGAGCTGCGAACCCCGCTCAACGCGATCCTCGGCTTCGGCCAGCTGCTGCAGCTCGACGACCTCACCGAGGAGCAGGACGAGAGCGTCGACCACATCCTGCGGGCGGGTCGGCACCTGATCGGCCTCATCAACGAGGTGCTGGACCTCGCCCGCATCGAGAGCGGCAACCTGGCGTTGTCGCCGGAGGCGGTGGACGTCTACCAGGTCCTCAAGGACACCATCGACCTCATCGGGCCGCTGGCCGCCGAACGCGCCATCAGCCTCCAGGCTCCCTCCCCGCAGGACTGCGCCTGGACCGTCCAGGCCGACCCGCAGCGGCTCAAGCAGGTGCTGCTGAACCTGGCCTCCAACGCGGTCAAGTACAACCGCCACGGCGGCAGCATCAGCCTCACCTGCCACGCCGGCGACGGCCGTCTCCGCATCGCGGTCGCCGACACCGGTCCGGGCATTCCCGCCGACAAGCTGCCGCGGCTGTTCACCCAGTTCGACCGCCTCGGCGCCGAGCACACCAGCGTCCAGGGCACCGGCATGGGCCTGGTGCTGTCCAAGCGGCTGGCAGAGGCGATGGGCGGCGCCCTCACCGTCGACAGCGTCGAGGGCCAGGGAACCACCTTCACCCTGGAGCTCGCCCTGGCCCTGGAACCCGCCTAACTGGGCAACGATACCTGGCCTGTTGCAGGATTCGGTGACGTCGATCCCACTCATGAGTCCGCTTGAGGACCGATCACGAAGCCCGTCCCAGCCCGACCGGCTGGTCGGGCCTGACAGCAGGGAGGCAGGATCGCATGACCGGGATGGGAACGCTCGAGGTCGGTGGTGCGCCGGTGCGGCTGTACGTGGCGGAGGCGGCCGGCCAGGATGCCCCGGGCGTCGCGCTGTACCACGCGTGGTGGGGCCTGAACGACGACGTCATCGCCTTCGCCGACCGTCTGGCGGCGGCGGGGTTCCACGTGCTGGCGCCGGACCTGTATCGCGGCGAGGTCACCGCGTCGATCGACGAGGCCGACCGCCTCTCGTCATCGATCGACCAGGACGCCGTGAACGCGATCGCCTTGGCGGCGATCGACCGGCTCGCCGAGCGCGAGGGTGCGGGGACCCGGATCGGAACGGTCGGCTTCTCGTTCGGGGCCGCCTGGGCGGTCTGGACCGCAGGCCGCCGCGACCAGGTCGGCGCGTCCGTCGTGTACTACGGCTCCGTCACCGGCCCGACCCTGGCCGCGGCGCGCTCGGCGGTCGTCGGGCACTTCGCCGAGGAGGATCCGTACGAGACGGCCGAGAATGTCGCGGCGTTCGAGCAGGGGCTCCGGGACGCCGGTCGCGAGGTCACGATCCACCGCTACCCGGGCACCGGCCACTGGTTCGCGGAGCCGTCCCGTGACGCCTTCCGACCCGAGGCCGCCGAGCTGGCCTTCGACCGGACGGTCGAGTTCCTGCGCCGGGAGCTCACCGCCGGCGGCTGACGCCTTGGGCCAAGCTGGACGCCGACTATCGAAGCGCCACACAGCGTGAGTCCTCGATCTACCCGGGCGCTCATGCACGGGGCTTCAGTCGTCGGGGGGCTGCTGGACCACGCAGAACTGGTTGCCGTCGGGGTCGGCCATGGTGGTCCAGGTGGTGGTGCCCGACTGGGCGGCGTCGATCGTCCACAGCCTGGTGGCGCCGAGGCCGACCAGGCGGTCGACCTCCGCGGCCATGTCGGCGGCGGTGAGGTCCAGGTGGACCCGGCCGGGAACGCCAGGCGGCGTGGCGGCCTGCTGGAAGTTGAAGCGCGGGAAGCTCCAGTCGGCCGGTGCCAGCAGCACCTCCTCGGCGCTGTCGCGCCGCCGGGGATAGCCGGTGGCGGTCGCCCAGAAGTCGGCCAGCCGCCCGGGGTCGGCGCTGGCGAAGGTGACGTTGCGGACGGCCAGTGGCACGGTGAGCTTCCTCCTGCCGGCGAGGGTGTCGGGGAGGATCATGTCAGGGCGCTCTGGCACACTCCGCTGCGGACCCGAGCCGACCGCCCTGAGGAGCCAGCGAGATGACCGGACAGGCTGAGAAGGCCGCACGGTTCCTTGACCTGCACCAAGCCGGGCAGCCGCTGCTGCTGCCAAACCCGTGGGACCAGGGTTCCGCCAAGCTGCTGGCGTCCCTTGGCTTCCAGGCGCTGGCCACCACCAGCAGCGGCTTCGCCGCCACCCTCGGCCGGCTGGACGGCTCGGTGACCCGCGAGGAGGCGATCGGGCACGCCGCCTCGATCGTCGCCGCGACCGAGCTGCCGGTCTCCGCCGACCTGGAGAACGCCTTCGCCGACGACCCCGCCGGGGTGGCGGCCACGCTGCGGCTCGCCCTCGACGCCGGGCTGGCAGGGTGCTCGGTGGAGGACTCCACCGGCCGCACGGACACGCCGATCTACGACGCCGGCCTGGCCGCCGAGCGGGTCGCGGCCGCCGCCGAGGTCGCCCACGGCGGGCCGGTGCGGCTGGTGCTCACCGCACGCGCCGAGAACTTCCTGCACGGCCGGCCGGACCTGGCCGACACGATCGGCCGGCTGCAGGCCTTCCAGGCGGCCGGCGCCGACGTGCTCTACGCGCCCGGCCTCAGCCGCCTCGAGGACATCCGCCAGATGGTGGCGTCGGTGGACCGGCCCGTCAACGTCCTGGCGCTCCCCAACGCCCCGACGGTGGCGGAGCTGGCGGCCGCCGGCGTCGCCAGGATCTCGGTCGGCGGCGCGTTCGCCTTCGCCGCGCTCGGGGCCGTGGTCGAGGCGGCGCGGGAGCTGCGCGAGCAGGGCACCTACGGGTTCTGGAAGTGGGCCGGCGCCGGCGCCAGCGGCGCCCGCTCCGCCTTCGGGAGCTGATGCGCCCAGAAACGCCGCGCATGTTCCACACGGTGAGGAATCCGGCGGCCGATCTCCGCATCGGGTGGCCCTTCCGGAGCGCCCGGTTCGTACGATTGCGGGACACTCCCCCGCACCCCGGAGGTGGGCGCCCATGAAGGCTCTCGTCTATCACGGACCCAACCAGAAGGAGTGGGAGTCCAAGCCGGACCCCAAGCTGGAACGGCCGAGCGACGCCATCGTCCAGATCGACACCGCCACCATCTGCGGCACCGACCTGCACATCCTCAAGGGCGACGTGCCGACCTGCGAGCCGGGGCGCACGCTCGGCCACGAGGCGGTCGGGACCGTGGTGGAGACCGGCGACGCGGTCGAGAGCTTCCGGCAGGGCGACCGCGTGCTGGTGTCCTGCATCTCCGCCTGCGGGCGCTGCCGGTACTGCCGGCAGGGCATGTACGGCCAGTGCCAGAGCGGCGGCGGCTGGATCCTCGGGCACCTGATCGACGGCACCCAGGCCGAGCTGACACGCATCCCGTTCGCCGACAACAGCCTCTACAAGCTGCCGGAGGGGCTCAGCGACGAGCAGGTGCTGTTCCTGTCCGACATCCTGCCGACCGGGTTCGAGGTCGGCGTCCTGAACGGCAACGTCCGTCCCGGCGACGTGGTCGCGGTGGTCGGCGCCGGGCCGGTGGGCCTGGCGGCGATGATGACCGCCCGCCTGTACGGGCCCAGCAGGATCGTGGCGATCGACAAGGCCGACTCCCGCCTGGAGAAGGCCCGCAGCCAGTTCGGCGCGGACGTGACCGTCAACAGCGACGCCGAGGACCCGCTCGAGGTCGTCAAGGGGCTCAGCGACGGGCTCGGCGCCGACGTGGCCATCGAGGCGGTGGGGATCCCCGAGACCTTCGAGCTGTGCGCCGACCTGGTGCGGCCGGGCGGCCGGGTCGCCAACATCGGCGTCCACGGCCATCCCGCCACCCTGCACCTGGAGCGGCTGTGGATCCGCAACGTGACCATCACCACCGGGCTGGTGGACACCCACTCGACGCCGACGCTGCTGCGGCTGGTCGCCGAGGAACGCCTCGACCCGCGGCCGTTCGCCACCCACCACTTCTCCGCCGGCGACATCCTGGAGGCCTACGGGGTGTTCGCCGACGCCGCCAAGACCAACGCCCTCAAGATGGTGCTGACCAGGTCCTGACCCGGCGGTCAGCGGCGCGAGAGGCCGTCGATCCGTGCGACCTCCTGGCCGCTGAGCGAGAACCCGAACAGGTCGAGGTTGGCGGCGATCCGCTCGCGGGTCGCCGACTTCGGGATGACCGGGATGCCGTGCTCGACGTGCCAGCGCAGCACGACCTGCGCGGGCGTCACGCCGTGCCCGGCCGCGACCTCGGCGAGGACCCGGTCGCGGAGGTTGGCGCCCTTGAGCGGGCTGTAGCCCTCCAGGACCACGCCGCGGTCGCGGTGCTCGGCCAGCCGCCGCGGGTCGTGCCGTGGCGGGCTCCAGGGGATCTGGTTGACGGCCGGCGCCTCGCCGGTCTCGCCGATCAGCTCGTCGAGCTGCCCGGTGCTGTAGTTGCTCACGCCGACCGCCCTGGCGAGGCCCTGGTCGCGGATCGCCAGGAACTCCCGCCAGAGCTGCGGCCGCGCCCCGCCACCTGGGGGCCAGTGCACCAGCCACAGGTCGACGTCGTCGGTGCCGAGCGCCCGCAGGCTGGCGGCGATCGTCTCGCGTTCGCGGCCCGCGCGGCCGGGCGGCAGCTTGGTGGTGACGAACACGTCCCGGCGTTGCAGCCCGCTGTCGCGCAGGGCGCGTCCCACCTCGGCCTCGTTGCCGTAGGCGGTCGCCGTGTCGATATGGCGGTAGCCGACCTCCAGCGCGAAGCGGATGGCGTCGTAGCCGCGCCGGCCTCGCAGTCCCCACGTGCCGAACCCCACCAGCGGCATCGCCGTCCCGCCGGGCAGCGCCACCGTGGGGATTCTCCGCGCCTGCGTCATCGTCGCACCGACATCCTACCCGCGGCGGCCGCGCGTCTGGTCTAGGGGCTTGCTCTGTGGCAGAGTGCCGCAAGGCCGACACATCGACAGGAGGCGGCCATCGTCGCAGGACGGTCGCTGTAACGCAGCCTGGCCGACACCTACGCGGACACGGCCGGCTGGAGGGGGGAGTGTGGGATGAGCGAGAAGGTCCGGCAGGCCGTGGTGGTGATCCACGGCATGGGCGAACAGCGCCCACTCGACACGCTGAACGGGTTCATCGACGCCGCGTTGCCGCCGACCAGTCGCGGCAAGCCGTTCTTCTATTCTCGGCCCGACCGGATCACGGACTCCTACGAGTCGCGTCGATATCTGGCGCCCCGAGAGCCCTTGGGAAGCGGCCCGGAGCTCTACGCACAGACCGAGTTCTTCGAATACCACTGGGCGCATCTGATGAAGGGCAACCGGTTGGACGACCTGTGGCCGACGTTGCGGAGAATGCTGCTGCAGCTCCCCAGGGCCGTCCCCGCCAACCTCCGGCTGGTCTGGGCGTCGTTCTGGCTCCTGGTGCTCTGGGGGGTGTGGGCATGGCTGTGGGGTCCCCTTTCGGAGGTGGACGTCGGGGATCTGTCGGTCAGCAAGGTCGTGGGCGTGCTGGTGGGAGGAGGTGTGACGATCGGCGTCCTGACCTACGTCGTCGCCCGAGTGCTTCCCAGCTGGATCACCGGCAGCTTCGTTGACGTCGTCCGCTACCTGGACACGTCGCCGCGCTCCTACGAAGTGCGGCGGGAGATTCGAAAGGGCATCCTCGAGCTCCTGCGCGGCCTCCACGACAGCGGCAGGTATCAGCGGATCGTGATCGTCGCGCACAGCCTCGGTTCCTACATCGCCTACGACGCCATCAGCTACCTCTGGGGCCAGATGAACCGGTCGCGCACCGAAGCAGGGACCTCGACCGGCGACGACCCTGGGCGGTCCCCCCGGGGGCTGCGGGAGCTCGAGCAGGCCGCGTCCGACCTGAACGGCGGCGGGGATGTCGAAGCCTTCCGCGCCGCGCAACGCGAGCTGTGGCTCGGCCTGCACGAGCGGGGGGATCCGTGGCTGATCACCGACTTCGTCAGCCTCGGCAGTCCGATGTACTTCGCGGACCAGCTGTACACGAAGAACCGAAGGCAATTCGACGAGCGTGTGGAAAAGCGCGAGCTTCCCACCTGTCCACCACGATCGGAGCTCGCGGTCGGCAACAACATCAACAAGACCAGCCTCTGGTACTCGTGGAACAACGGCGGCGTGCGCGACCTCTACCACGGGGCGCCGTTCGCCGTGGTCCGCTGGACGAACATCTGGTTTCCCTCACGGTTCGGCTTCTTCGGTGACTGGTTCGGAGGCTCACTCGCCCCCCTGTTCGGTCGGGGCATCAAGGACGTGGCCGTGGTGGGGAACCGGCCAGGGCGGTTGATCCCCGCCTACGCGCACGCGCTGTACTTCCGGCTCGACGGGTCGAAGGAGGCCGACACGGTCCGGTACGGCTTGCGCGACGCGATCGACCTGGCGTCGACGTCGTGGCTGACCGCGACGCCGAAGCTCGCGCATGCCGAGGCGGAGCCATCGTGAACAAGTGGGCGGCGTTCCCCGCGGCTTCCATCTTCGAGAACTCCACCGGCCGCGCGACCGTCGGCCAGGCCCTGATCTCCAGCGCAAGCAACGTCCTGCAGAGCGACTTCGCGAAGGCCTGCCACCCTGGCAGCGCCGACTTCTCCGGCACGTTCCTCGCCGCTGTCAACCCGATCGCGACCGTCGTCTCCAGCGGCGACGAGGAGTCCTTTGCGCACCCGCGGCCCGACGCGCTCGGCGCCTACGGCCGGGCCGGTCGAGGCGAGCGCCCGCTGATCTTCAGCACCGAGCTCTCCCGCTCCTCGGCGGAGCGGATCAAGTTCCCGAACCGCTTCCGTGCGGAGGTATTCCGCATCGTCGATCGGATCGTGGCCGCCGAGGACGAGGTGGCCAGGAGCAAGGCGCGAACGCAGTTGCAGACACGCCTGGGCGGCCTGGACCGCAGCGTCGCCGTGTACGGGGCGATCAACCTCCGCACGGACGGACGTCGCGCGGTGGTGGCCTACCGGATCGAGAAGCCGCCGCGTCCGAACCGGAAGTGGGATCTCTACGTCTTCGAACCCGGCCCAGATGGCAAGCTGCGCTACACCGGCAGACAGGAGGTCCGACCTCGGGGGGTTCCCGGATGAGCTCGCCGAGGGAGCAGCGCCTGTCGTACCCGGCTCATCGCCGGCTCAGCGGCGACCCCGAGGTCACCGACGTCACCCTGCGGGTGATTCCCCAGCATCCGCGGCAGACCCCTGAGCCGGTCGAGGTGCGGGTCAAGGGCCCGCTGCTGCCCGGTCCGGTGGGCGCCCACCTGGCCGTGTTCGACTACAACCGGGACGTGGACCGGGTGGCCGCCGCCGCCGCTCCGCGCCGCGACGGGTCCTTCCCGGACTACGGCCTCGACGACTTCCGGTTCCACCAGCTGAATGCGTACGCGGTCGCCTCCCGCGCGGTGGAGCTGGTGGAGCTGGAGCTCGGCCGCGGGCTCGGCTGGGGGTTCGAGGCCAGCCGGCTGATCGTGCTGCCGCACGCCGGGTACATGGCCAACGCCTTCTACAGCGAGGAGACCCACAGCCTGCAGTTCTACTCGTTCCGGCAGCAGGACGGGGAGATCTACCACACCGCGCTGGTCCACGACATCGTCGCGCACGAGACCGGCCATGCCCTGCTGGATGCGGTGCGTGACCACTACACCGAAGCCAACGAGCCGGAGACGGCGGCGCTGCACGAGGCGATCGGCGACCTGACGGCGGTGTTCGCCGCCTTGAGCCATGCCGAGGTCCGCTCGGACTTCCTGCGGCAGGCGGGCCCCGAGCTGCGAGGCTCCAACCCCGTGGCCAGCATCGCCGACGACTTCGGCGGGTCGGGCCCGGCGGGCAGGCTCAGCCTCAGGGACCTGACCAGCAGTCGGCCGCCGGCGGCGTATGCGGGCGTGGTCGAGCCCCACGACCTGTCGTTGAAGCTGACCACGGCCGTGTGGCAGGCGCTGGTGCGGCTGTTCCAGGCCAACCGGACCGGTGGCGACGACCCGGACGAGGCGCTGCGGTTGGCGCGACGCGCCGTGCAGCGGATGGTGGTGCGGGCGCTGGACTACCTGCCGCCGGCGGACGCCACCTTCGAGGATTTCGCGGTGGCCATGCTCCGCGCGGACTCCTTCGCCAACCCCGACGACCGGCGCGGCTTCCGGTCCCTGGTGGCGCAGGCGCTGGCCCAGGGCGGGGTGCTGCCGGACCCGCAGGGAGCGCAGGAGGTGCTGGAGCGGTCCGCCGAGCCGGCCTGGCGCGACCTGCCGCCGGCGTGGCCGCGGCTGACGCCGCTGGAGGCCTACGTGCTGCTGGACGCGCACCGCCGCGACCTTGCCCTCGGCCGGTCCCCCGGCTACCGGGACTTCGTCGTGCGCGGCTTCGACATGACCAGCAAGCCACCCGACCACACCACCATCGACGAGGTGATCCTGGTCTACGAGTATCCGGTCGAGGTCGAGCTGCCGCGCCGGTTCGGGTCGCTGGCCGGGCGGTGGATCACGATCTGGGGCGGCGGCACCCTGGTGTTCGACAGCGACGGCGGGCTGCGCCATCACGCCCGCAAGCCCGTGACCGCCGCGCGGATCAGGCGGACCCTGGAGTTCCTGGCGTCGATCGTCGGGACGGCGCTCACCGAGGTCCACCGCACCGACGACGACCAGTTGCGGCTGGCGGCCGCCCGCCGGCCCTACCTGGCGGAGGTCGGCCCGGAGGGCGTGGCGATCAGAACCAACCCAGCGGCCCGCTGCGGCGCCCGCCCGCCGGCGCCTGAGGAGTACCTGTGAGCCTGACCGTCCGCGCCTACAACGTGCTGTTCGGCGACTGCATCCTGCTGTCGTGGGACGAGGACGACGGACGACACCACGCCTGGGTCGACTTCGGCAACCTGCTCGACAACCCCAACCTGCTGTTCGACACCGTCTACGACGACGTGCTGGCCCGCACCGGCGGTCGCCTGGACCTGGCGCTGGTGACCCACCGCCACCTCGACCACCTGGAAGGCTTCTACGCGTGCCGGCAGCGATTCGCGCGGGACTTCCAGGTGGATCGGCTCTGGCATGCGCACGTCACCCCGGCGCTGGACAACGTCTTCCGGCTCGCCGACCAGGCGATGACCGCGCTGCTGCCCCGAGCCACCGTCAGCGGCGAGGGGGAGCTCGGCCGCCTGTACCGCAACAACCACGACCTGACCACCAGGGACCGGATGGCCGAGATCCTGCGGTCCTTCCCGGCCGCCAGCGCCCACGCCATCCACCGCCGGCTCGACCTGCGGGCCGCGCGGGCCCTGCCGCCCGGCATGCGTCGCATGCGCATCCAGGTGCTGGCTCCCGAGGAGGACAGCGGCCTCTACCTGCGCCAGCTCGAGGAGGGTCTGGCGTCCCGGCAGGCGCTGCAGCGCGGCTTCGACGCGCTCCCCGCCGGCGCCAGCCGGCCCGCGATCCAGCCGAGGCAGGCCTACCCGCAGGATCCCGGGTACCTGTTCCTGCCGGAGCTGGCGGACTTCGAGCGGCTGCGTCGCAGGCTCCGGACCGGCGGGCTGGAGACCCTCGCGGCGGTGGACAAGACCAGGAACAACACCTCCGTGGTGACCAGGTGGACCTACGACCAGACGATCAGCCTGCTGCTCACCGGGGACGCCGAGCTGATGAGCTGGTCGATCATGGACGGCAACGGCGTGGACTTCTCCGCCGACCTGCTGAAGGTCGGCCACCACGGCAGCATCAACGCCTCCCCCACCTGGTCGTTCGAGCGGGTCTTCCCGCAGGTGCGCGGGTCCAACGCCGTGCTGCTGTCCACCGACTCCACCAGGTTCACCGGCGAGCACGAGGTCCCCAAGGGTTCGGTGGTGGACGGCTGGAGGGCGCGGGTGACCCGGACCAGCCGGTTCCGGAGAACCGACGCGCCTGGCCTGGCTCCGGGCCTCTCGGTGGCGTTCCGGTTCGGCTCCTGACGTCCGCGCAGGCTTGACTGACTGACGACCAGTCACTACGTTACTGACTGACGGTCAGTCATCCCTGAAGGAGAGGAACATGGCGCCCGCGCCACGCCCCCGGCTTCTACAGCGGCTTCCTCGCCACCGCCGGATGGATGGCCTGGCTGGTGGGGCGCAACCTGCGGCGTGGCAGCCAGGGGCTGGCGGCCGTCCCGGTCGGCTACGGCCTCGGGCTCGCCGGGGTCGGGGTCTTCGCGGTCGGCGGCGTCGGCGACGCCATCTGGCACTCCGTCTTCGGCGTCGAAGCCGACCTGGCCGCGCTGCTCAGCCCCACCCACCTGCTGCTGTTCACCGGCATCCTGCTCATCCTGACCAGCCCCCTGCGCGCCGCCTGGACCTCAGACGGCGCGACCGCCCCCGGCTTCCGGGCGTTCCTGCCGGTGACCCTGGCGCTGACCCTGACCACCGCGCTGGTCGGCTTCTTCTTCCAGTACCTGTCGCCGTTCCTGCAGCCAGCCGCCGTCCCCCACGCGCGGTTCGCCTCCTTCTGGGCCGAGCACGGCCTGGTCGAGTCGGCCGCCCAGCCGGGCCTTGCCCAGGAGCTGGAGGTCCGCGGGATCGCCGCGCTGCTGCTCACCAGCCTGTTGTTCGTCGCCCCGGTGCTGCTGCTGCTGCGCCGCTGGCAGCCGCCGCCCGGCACCGTCACCGTGCTGTTCGGTGGCGTCGCGGCGCTGCTCGGCGCCCAGCACAACTTCCAGCTGTGGCCAGCGGTGGTCGCGGCGGTGGCCGCCGGGCTGGCAGGCGACCTGCTCATCCGGGCGTGGCGGCCCTCGCCGGACCGCCTCGGCGCCTACCGCGCGGTCGCGGCGCTGCTCCCGGCCGCCCTGCTCGGCACCTACGTCGCGGCCGTCGCGGTGGTCTTCACCCTTGCCTGGCCGCCCGAGCTGTGGGCCGGGACGATCCTCTACGGCGCCCTGGCCGGGCTGGCGCTCAGCGTCCTGGTGCTCCCCCCCGCCGGGCCGGAACAGGCGCCGCTCGACGGCGCGCCGCCGGGCGCTGGCTGACGCTCAGCCCCGGCCGATGCGCGCCTCGAAGGTCTGGTGGCGGCCGAGGTCGCGCAGC
>Ga0209874_1000473_pt1 | contig 11793 bp, 12 predicted proteins | sample GWRWN1_20_30_FD_187216 | JGI IMG/M metagenome (GOLD analysis project Ga0209874, IMG submission 187216) | Riverbed sediment microbial communities from areas with no vegetation in Columbia River, Washington, USA - GW-RW N1_20_30 (SPAdes)... | ecosystem: Environmental > Aquatic > Freshwater > River... | reverse complement strand
GACGCCGGGATAGGCGCCCGGAATGTCGACGAGGGTGACCAGAGGAAAGCGGTGGCGATCGGCGAGCTCCATCAGACGCATCGCCTTGCGGTATCCCTCCGGGTAGGCCATGCCGAAGTTGCGGTGCGTTCGCTCCTTGATGTCACGCCCCTTCTGGTTGCCGATCAGCGCGACGGTGCGGTCACCGAAGCGGCCGATGCCGATGACGAGAGCCGCGTCGTCTGCGCGCCCCCGATCACCGTGGAGCTCGACCCAGTCGTCGAAGAGACGCTCGACGTAGTCGAGCGTGTACGGGCGGTCCTGATGGCGCGCAAGCTCGACGGAGCGCCAGATCTCCTCGTCGGTCGGCGCGGCCTGAATGCGCTCGAGCTGGCGCTGGAGCTTCTCCAGCTCCCCGGACAGTTTCGCGCCTCCGAGCAGGTTGAGGTTACGCAGACGCGTCAGGCGCTCGCGCAACCGCAGCTCGTGGTCAGTCGCCATCGTTGGAGAAGAGCCGAAGCAGCCGCGCGACGTAAGGCTTGAGCTGGGGTCGCGGCACGATCGCGTCGATGTGACCGAAGCGCAGGTTCTGCTCGGCGAGCCCGAAGTCCTCCGGCAGCTTCTCACGTGTCGTCTGCTGAACGACACGGGGGCCGGTGAATGCCAGCAGGGCGCCAGGCTCGGCAACGATCACATCCCCGAGACTTGCGAAGCTCGCCAGGACGCCGGCGGTGGTGGGATGCGTCATGACCGTGATCATTGCCTGCCCCGCGTCGTGGAGATCCTCCACGGCACAGACGGTCTTCGGCAGTTGCATCAGCGAGAGGATCCCTTCCTGCATGCGCGCGCCACCCGAGGCCGTGATCGAGACGAGTGGCACACCACGCTGAGCGGCGCTGTCACATGCACGGGAGAGCTTCTCGCCGACGACGCTCCCCATCGAGCCGCCCATGAAGGAGAAGTCCATCACCGCGAGCTCGCACGCCGTCCCGTCGACGGCGGCCTGGCCGATCACCATCGCTTCGCCAAGGCCCGTCTTCATCTCGGCCTCGGCGAGCCGTTCGGTGTACGGACGTAGGTCGAAGAACTCGAGCGGATCCTCCGAGCGAAGGTCTGCCGCTTCCTCAACGAACGTGCCGTCGTCAGCCAGCGACGCGATCCGGGAGCGCGCCCCGATCGGGAAGTGGTGGCCGCAGTGCGGACAGACCCAGAGCGCCGCCTCGAGCTCGTCGTCCCGGTAGTGAGAGTCGCAGGCCGGGCACGTGTTCGGATGCTTCTTTCCCGGCGGCTCTGGGACGTTCCGATGCTCGATGGAGACGTCGATCCGGGAGGACATGAACCGTCGAGTTTAGACAGCGCAACCTGTCAAGCCGGTTGCAGCGTGAGGTTACAGCCCTAGTGCAGCGGAAAAGCGGGCCAGTGGCTCGACATTGCTAGGCTCGAAGCTCAGGCCGCTGAAGCCGGCGCCCACTACCGTAGTCCGCCCGGCCAGGTCGCGGAGGATCCGCTCGACGTCCGAGCTCGACAAACCGTCCGGCTCCGGCATGAAGACCGAGACTTCACTCGGATCGAGCACGTCGCAGTCGAGCGCAACGTAAGTGAAGGTCGCACCCTCCAGCGCCCCGGGAATCCCGTCCTCCCCGAGATGCACGCCCTTTGCACGAATGAACTCCTCCTCGGGAGGATCGAGATTGCGCGCACCCACGAGCGCGACGTCGCCCGCGTCCACGGCGCCCGAGTCGATCAGCATCCGTAGCGGGGTGGCCCAGAGGTCGCCGGACGGTGAGCTTTCAACCGTGTTGAGGTCGCCGTGCGCATCGAACCAGATCAGCGAGAGGCGTCCTTGCCGCGCAGCGAGCCCCTCGACCGCGCCCATGTGCGCGCAGCAGCACCCGCCGAGCACGAGCGGCCGCTCAGGGAGGTCCGCCGCGAGCGCGAGGTTCTGTTCCTCGAGCGATTCCGCCTCGACCACTGCAGTCTCCGGGTGTGGCAGCTCGAGCCAGGCCGCTTCTGCCATCGCCTCACCGTCGACGCCCCAGGCCTGTGGCACGCGGACGAGGCCGGAACGAAACGTGCGGCCGCACGCATGGCACTCGTATTCGGGACCGAGCGCAACCGCGGTGTACGTCTTGCAGTCCGGGCACTTCGCTCGTAGCCGGCTCACGCGAGCACCTTTTCGAAGGCGATCGCCTCGTACGCGACGTGCATGCCCGCGCGCTCGTAGAGCCGCGTCGCACCGGTCGGGTTCTGCGCATCGACGCCCAGCGCGACTCTCGGCTGTCCCCGCCGATAGAACTCGCCGAAGGCGTGGTGCAACAGCGCGAGCCCGAGCCCGCGCTTGCGCCACGGCTTGCGTACTCCGATCGCTCCCACCCAGCCCGCGCCGAACCGATGGGCGTCTCCGCGCAGCACGGCGGCGATCTGGTTCCCTTCGCGGACGATGAACCAGAGCGACGGCTCTGCATCCGGTGCGTTGACTCGAAGCTCCAGCCAGCGCTCGAACGGCATCGGGACCCAGTTCCACTCCTCGGCGAACGCTTCCGTCAAGGCCGCGTGAAACGCCCTCGCGTCCTCGCGCTTGAACGTGTCGACGTGAAAGCCTTCAGGCCACTCCGCCGGCTGCGGCGGACCGTCGAGCTCGATCAGCATGCGGTAGTACCGCCGCACCTCGCGAAAGCCACGGAGCTCGAACAGGCGGCGCGCATCGTGATCGGGCGCGAGCGCCCACGCGTGGGCCTTCTGCAGGCCGCGCTCCCGTGCGCGTGCCTCCCCACCTGCGAGGAGCCAGCTCCCGAGCCCCACCCCTTTTTGGCTCGGATGCACGTAACAGTCGAGGTCCGCGGTCTCTCTGTGCGGGTACAGCACCCCACAGGCGGCGATCGCGTCGTCCTCGACCACCCACGAGTCGCATTCGAGATCCACCTCGCGCCACCAGTCGACGAGGTCGGCCTCCGTGGAGTCGGACCAGCCCATCACGGCCTCGTCGGCCGCAACCACGAGCTCGTTGACCGCCGGGGCGTCGTCCGGCGTGACGGATCGCGAGCTGTGGCCCTTAGGCAGGGACGAGCTCATCGAGCGTTTCGGGTAGTCGTGCCAGGTCGCGAAGCTCTCGAGTCGGCGGCGGATCGTCACACTCCGCGTACCGGTTGATCCAGATCGACCGGAGAGCGAGCTCGTTTGCGGGAACCACATCGTGGAAGTGGCTTTGCGCCACGTGGACGTGCCTCTCACGCAGGGCACGGGCCTCCTCGAAGAACCGCAGCCAGTGGCGATGGCCAGGCTTGTAGGAGCCGATCTCGGAGGCGACGATCGCCAGCTCGAAGGGGACAGCGATCTGCGCCATCGATGCCTCGATGAAGTCGCGGTCGGTGTTGGACAGGATCGCAAGCTTCCAGCCGCGTGCGCGCGCCTCCTCGAGCGCAGGGCGCACCTCGGGGAACGGTTGCCACGAAGGAAGGGCGACGGCGAGGCCGTCTTCCTCGCCTTCAGGTGCCCCCAGCTCCCGCATCGCCTCACGCATCACCTCGCGGTAGGAACGCTCCCCGCCGGCCTGCAGCGCCGGCTCGACGTCGTGGTAGCGCTCGAGCTGCGAGTCGGCGCGTTCGTCGCCGAAGACGCGCGCGAGCTCGCGGCGAATCCCGCCGTTCCAGTCGATCAGCGTCCCGTAGCAGTCGAACGTCGCCCAGCGATCGCCTGCCATCGAACGAGCTTAACCGCCACGGGCTCCTAGACTTCAAACGTGGCGGCTTGGATCGTCGTCGGGGTTGCCGTCGTCGCACTCGGTGGCTTCGTGTACGCGGTCGGACGGCTGGCGCCGAGGCGTGAGCGCTACGAGGGCTCCTGCGCGACCGGGATCTCGCCCGTCGGCGTCCTCGACCATGTCGAGGCGGCGATCCGGGGCCTCGACGGCTACGCGGTGGCACGGGACGACGGCGAGGTGACGATCACTCGCAGCCTGGCCGTCGAACCGGCGACCCCGCTCGCCGATGCGCTCGAGGACGTCCTGCGCGTGAAGGCGAGGCGTGCGGAGGTCGGAACGATCGTCGAGATCTCGGGCTACGCGGAACCGGAAGTGATCGCAGCCGTCCGAAACGCCCTCGCACGAACCCCGCCCTGGACACGGTCACTCTAGCCTCTAATCCCAATCTTCCAGAGCGAAGCGAATGGAGAAACTCCGACCCGCGAAAACTGCGCAGCAGTTTTCGCGGCTATTCGAAGCGCTTCAGGACGATCGAGGCGTTGTGACCCCCGAAGCCGAACGAGTTCGATACCGACACCCGCACGTCGGCGTCGCGTGACTCGTTCGGGACATAGTCGAGGTCGCACTCCGGATCCTCGACCTCGTAGTTGATCGTCGGAGGCAGCTTGCCGTCGCGGATCGCCAACGTCGAGAAGATCGCCTCCAACGCGCCGGCAGCGCCGAGGCAGTGCCCCGTCGCACCCTTCGTCGACGACACTGGGGTCTTGCGGGCGTTCTCCTCGCCGAGCGCCTTCTTGATCACGCGCGTCTCCGCGGCGTCGCCGAGCGGCGTCGAGGTGCCGTGCGCGTTGATGTAGTCGATCTCCGCGGTATCGATGCCGGCGTCCGCAAACGCGTTCTTCATTGCGCGCGCCGGGTTTTCCCCCGTGGGGTCCGGCTCGGTAACGTGCTTCGCGTCGGAGGAGAGCCCGTAACCCGCAACCTCCGCGTAGATCTTGGCGCCACGCGCCTTCGCACGCTCCAGCTCCTCCAGGACGAGGACCGCGCCCGCCTCGCCCATGACGAAGCCGTCACGCTCGGCGTCGAACGGCCTGCTCGCACGAGCGGGATCGTCGTTCCGCCGCGACAAGGCCCGCATCGCGCCGAACCCCGCGATCCCGACCTGGTTGATCGCGGATTCCGTGCCACCGCAGAACATGACGTCGGCGCGGCCGAGTCGGATGTCGTCCCGACCCTGCCCGATCGCCATGTTCGAGGCGGCGCAGGCAGTGCACTCGGACGACAGCGGGCCGCGCGTGCCGAGCTCCATCGACACCCACCCCGCGCCCATGTTCGGGATGATGCACGGAATCGCAAACGGGTTGACGCGGTCGGGGCCACGCGCGATCAGGGTGTCGTAGCAGTCCTGGAACGACTTGATCCCACCGATGCCGGTCGCGATCGACGCGCCGATGCGATCGGCCTCGGCAGCAACATCGACTCCTGAGTCCGCCTCCGCCTGACGCGCCGCGGCGAGGACGATCTGCGCGAAGCGATCCATGCGACGCGCCTGCTTGCGTTCGATCCAGTTGGAAGGGTCGAACTCTTTGAGCTCGCAGGCGAAGTGCACCGCGTACTCGCTCGAGTCGAAGTACGTGATCGGGCCCGCCCCCGACTCCCCGGCGAGCAGGTTCTGCCAGGAGGTCTCGGCGTCGTTCCCGAGCGGCGAGACCGCGCCGATACCCGTGATGACTACTCGTCTCTGTCCGTTCAAGGACATCTACATCCCCAATCCACCGTCGACGAGCAGCACCTCGCCCGTGATGAACGCAGCCTCGTCGGAACAGAGAAACCGTACCGCCCCGGCAATGTCTTCCGGCTGGCCAAACCTGCCCAGCGGCGTGTTGGCGAGCATCAGCTCCTTCATGTCGTCGGCGATCACCTGGGTCAGCCGCGTATCGACATAACCGGGTGCCACTACGTTGGCTCGTACCCCGCGGGTGCCGAGCTCACGCGCCAGGGCCTTCGTGAACCCGATGATCCCGGCCTTCGAAGCCGAGTAGTTCGTCTGCCCGGGGTTCCCGTGTAGCCCGACGATGCTGGACACGTTCACGATCGACCCGGAGCGCCGCTTCATCATCCCTCGGGCCGCGGCGCGGCACGTGTGGAAGGTGCCACCGAGGTTTGTGTCGATGACGTCCCCCCAGTCCTGGTCGGACATGCGGGCGATGAGGCCGTCACGCGTCACGCCGGCATTGTTCACGAGGATGTCGAGCTCGCCGGCTTCGTCGACGAGCCTCTTCGCCTGTTCCGCGTCGGAGACGTCAGCCTGCACGGCGCTCCCACCGGCCTCACGCGCGACCTCCTCCGCCTCGTCCTTGCCGGAGCGGTAGCTGAGCGTGACGCCGGCACCGGCGCGAGCGAGCTCGAGCGCGATCGCGCGGCCGATCCCACGAGAGCCCCCCGTCACGAGCGCGGTCTTCCCCTCCAGTGAAGCGAAGGGGTCAGGCAGAGGTGAGTGTCTCCTCGAGCTTCTCGAGGCTCTCGGGCGACGAGACGGAGATCGTCTTCGCATTGCGGTCGATCCGCTTGACGAGGCCGGAGAGGACGTTGCCGGGGCCGACCTCGACGAAGGTCTGCACGCCTTCCCGCACCAGCGACTGCGCCGCCTGCGTGAACCGCACGGGCGCCGTCAGCTGATCCACGAGCAGCGGGCCCATGCGTTTCGCCGTCTCGATGCGCGCGGTGACGGTGGACATGAACGGGGCCGAAGGCTCGGCGAACTTGACCCGGTCGAGCGCGGGCCGGAACCGGTCTGCAGCTCGCGCGACGAGCGGGCTGTGGAAGGCGCCCGAGACGCGCAGCTTCACCGCCCGGCGCGCGCCTTCCTCCTCGGCTGTCTCGCAGGCCTCGTCCACGGCAGGGTTTTCGCCCGAGACCACGATCTGACCCGGACAGTTGTAGTTCGCAGGCCACACGTTCAGGATCCGGCGGCAAATCCGCTCCACGGCCTCGTCTTCGAGGCCGAGAATCGCGGCCATCGAGCCGGGGTTCCTTCGGGCGGCTTCCGCCATCGCCAGGCCGCGCTCGCGCACGAGCCCGATCGCCTCCTCGACCTTCAGCGCACCGGCCGCGGCCAGGGCCGCGAACTCTCCGACCGAGTGCCCGACGACGAAGTCGGGCTTGATCCCCCGGGCACGGATCGCAGCAAGCACGGCGAGGCTCGTCGCGACGAGTGCCGGCTGTTGCACTTCGGTCTCCACCAGCTCCTCTTCTGAAGCTTCGAAGCACAGCCGCCGCAGATCCAGTCCGGCCGCCTCGCTCCCGCGGTCGAAGACCTCCATGACCTCCGGCACGGCCACCGCGAGCTCGCGGCCCATCCCGACCTCCAGTGACCCCTGGCCGGGGAAGCAGAAAGCTACGAGGCCGCGCCTCATCCGGTCCACTCCATCAAGGCGGAGCCCCAGGTGAGCCCTGCGCCCATACCAGTCATCAACACCAGGTCTCCCTCCTTGAGCCGCCCTTCCTCCTGAGCGTCCGCCAGGGCCAGCGGGATCGAACCGGAGGAAGTATTGCCGTAACGGTCAACGTTAACGACCATTCGCTCGGGCGGGATACCGAGCTTCTGGGCGGCGTGATTCATGATCCGCATGTTCGCCTGGTGTGGGATGTAGACGTCGACGTCGGCGACGGAGACTCCGCAACGGTCAAGCACGTCCTGAGCGGACGTGACCAGGACCCGCGTGGCGAACTTGTAGACCTCCCGGCCGTTCATGTGGACGTAGCCGTTGCCGGCCGCGTCCTCCATCCGCCGGGAACCACTCCCGGGCAGTGACAGATGAATACCGCCGCCACCGTCCGCGCCGAGTTCGAAGCCCAGGAAACCGGGCTTCTCGACCTTCTCGAGCACGACCGCGCCGGCGCCGTCGCCGAAGAGGATGAGCGTCGAGCGATCGGTCCAGTCGAGGATTCGCGACAGCACATCGCCGCCGACGACGAGCGAACGTTCGGCCAACCCCGCGGCCATCATGCCGTACGCCTGCGCGAGTGCGTACATGAACCCCGTGCAGCCGGCAAGTAAGTCGTACGCGGCTGCCTTCTCCGCGCCGAGCGTGTCCGCCAGCAGCGCGCTCGACGTCGGGAACATCATGTCCGGCGTCACCGTCGCGCACAGAAGGAGATCGATGTCGCGCGCCTCGACTCCGGCCTGCGCGAGCGCCGCGTTCGCGGCGGGGAGCGCCAGATCGGTGAGCGCTTCCTCGGGCGCGGCGATCCGCCGTTCGCGGATGCCCGTGCGCTCCATGATCCACTCGTTGGACGTATCGACGATCGTCGACAGCTCGGCGTTCGTCAGCACACGCTCGGGGACATACGCACCGAGGCCGGTGATCGAGATCGGCGGGCCCTGCGCCTTCCCGATCATCTTTCTACCGCAAATGTGAGCGTTGCCCTGCACGCCAGCTCGCCGTCCACCCGCGCTTCCGCCTTGCCGCGCCCGATCGGTCCGCGCACGCGCTCGAGCTCGCACTTGAGCTCCAGAACGTCGCCCGGCTCGACGATGCGCTTGAAGCGACAATCGTCGATGCCGGCGAAGAGCGCGAGCTTGCCTCGATTCTCTTCCTCGCTCAGCACCGCGACGGCTCCGGTCTGTGCGAGCGCCTCGACGATCAGCACACCCGGCATCACCGGCCGGCCCGGAAAGTGTCCGCTGAGGTACCACTCGTCCGCCCGAACGGTCTTGCGCGCGAGTGCGCCTTCACCGGGGGTGAGCTCGATCACCTCGTCGAGGAGCAGAAAGGGCTCACGGTGGGGAAGGATCTCCTCGATCGCCTCCCGGCCGAACGGCGTGGCGACCTTCACGCCACGTCCGAAAGCTTGGCACGCAGCCGGTTACGTCCTCGATGGGCGTAGCACTTCGCCGTCCCGACCGGCATCCCCGAGGCGGCGGAGATCTCCTCGAAAGAGAGCCCGATTGCGTCCTTCAACACGACGACGCGTGCCTGCTCCGGGGCGATCTCGGCCAGGCAGCGGTTCAGCTCGCCGCGCAGCTCGGCCCGATCCGCCTCACGGACGGGGTCGGCATCGGTCGCGGCGCGGCGGTCTTCGAGCAAGGGCTCGCACGCGCGCGCCCGGCGGCGATTCGCGACGTCGCTGCAAGCGTTGACGGTCAACCGGTGCAGCCAAGTGGAGAACTGCGACTCGCCGCGAAACTGCTTGATCCTCACGCACAGCTTGGCCAGGGCCTCCTGGGCGGCGTCCCTCGCGTCCTCGGGATCGCGGAGCAGGTGCCCGGCCAGCTTCTCCACGCGCGGCGCATGGCGTTCGCACAGCGCCTCCAGCGCCTTTGCGTCGCCGTCCTTCGCCCGTGTCACCAAGATCGGATCGCTCAGTCGCGCATAGGCCAGTGGCCCTTCCGGACGGAAGGACTGCTGAATTGGACGGCGGCGGCCTCGAGGCAGTTGCATCTGTCCGCTCTAGTGTAGGAGCGTGGCTGATTCGCTCGCCCCGGACGACGTCCGGCCGCTACTTCGAGGCCGTTTCGGGCGTGTCTACCACTACGCCGAGTCCTGTCCTTCCACCCAGCGCCTGCTCGAAGCAGAGGACGAAGAGGGCGCCGTCGCTGTGGCCGAGGAGCAGAGCGAGGGCCGGGGCCGGCTCGGCCGCAGCTGGCATGCCCCGGCCGGGACGAGCGTGCTCGTGTCGGTGCTCCTGCGCCCTCCGATCGATGCGGCGCGCCTGCCGGAGCTGTCACTCGTGGCCGGGGGTGCCGTCGCCGAAGCGATCTCGGACGTGACCGGGATCGAGCCCACCGTCAAGTTTCCGAACGACGTCCTCGTCGGAGGACGAAAGGTGGCGGGGATCCTGGCCGAGTCGAGCGAGGGTCGTGTCGTCCTCGGAATCGGCGTGAATGCCAACCAGTCGGAAGAGCAGCTCCCCGCCGACGCCCAGATGAAGCCCACCTCGCTCCGGATCGAGCTGGGCGAGCCCGTCGACCGCGCCCGGCTTCTCGGCGCGATCCTCGCGCGGCTCGAACGCGCCTACGACGCCTGGGTCCGCGGCGCCGCTTGACGGCGCCGCCTACGGGTAGCGCAAGACGCGGCTGACGTTCCCGGCCGCATCTCGCGCAGAGATGCGGACGGTGCGAGCGCCCTTGACGCGGAACGAGAACGCTCCGGCGCGAACAGTGCGAGTAATGCGCTTGCCGTTCACCGTCAGGCGAACGGTCGCCGGCTCACTCACGGTGAAACGGAGAGCCCGGAAGGAGATCGCCCGCAGTCGCGGCGGCGCCGTGTCGATGCGGAACGGCGCGGTATGCGTAACGGTGCCGATGTCGTTCGTCGCCGTCAGCACGCCCGCGTACTTCCCATCCCTGCTACCGGCGCCGTTCCACCCCACCGTCTGAGCGCCGGGGCTCAGGTCGGCTGCGTAGACAGACGCGATCGTCCGTCCCGCCTGTGCGATCTCGAGGCGGACGCTCGCTGCGCGCGTGAGCTCGAAGTTGAAGGTCAGATCATCGGACACGCCGTCGCCGTTCGGCGAGGCTGCCGCGGGAGCCGCAACGAAGCGGCGTACCGTGCGGTCGACCAGCACCGGCACGGTCGCGGCCACCGTCGTCTTGCCGTCGGTCGCGCTCAGCACGATCTCGTAGCGACCGTCCGGAATGCCCGCGGCGGTGAAGCGGAACGACTGCTTCCCGGGCTGGCGCTGCTGCGTGAACAGGACGGCAAGCTGCCTGCCGTCAGGCGCGCGCAGAACGGCGGTCACCGTCGCCGGCGCGCTCAACGTGTACGAGATCAGGCTCGCGTCGGTCTGACCGTCGCCGTTTGGCGTGATCGTCCGCGGCGCAGCTGCCGCAGACCTGAGCGTGAGCGGCACCGGTTTTGCCCCGACGGTTCCCGTAGCCGGCCGGACCGTCTCGCCCGCTGCGATCGTCCAGCTGTACTGCCCCTGGGGCGCAGTGGCGGCATCCCACGTCCAGTCGACCACCTGACTCGTTCCGGCGCCGCTCGCGACGACGTTGCCCGTTCCATCCGTGACGGTCACCGTCCACGGCAGCTCCTGCGTGAGCTGGGCCTGGAACCGCACCTGTCCGCCCAGCGCGCCGCGCACCGCCGGCGCATAGAGCTTCGGCTGGCCAAGCGACGACGCTTGCCGGGCTAGCGCGCCAAGCTGTGCGTAGAGCGCAGCGCCCGGACACGTCGTCAAACCGGTGTCGCGATGACCCGAAACAGCACGGAGCGTGACCGGCACCCCCAACGCGTACCGCTCGTTGCCTCCGGAAGACCAGGTCAGCAACGACAGCGGATCGACATGTGCGACGTCCAGTCGCCACGCCAACACATTCGCAAGCGCGGTGCGAGCCGCAGCCGGCGGCGCGGTCGAGCCGTACGTGCCCAGAACCGCGACGCCGGTCGAGCCCGTGTTGAACCCTGCCGCGTGCGCACCGATTACGTTCCTGTCGACGCCGCCGTAGCGACCTTCGAAGACCTGACCGAAGCGATCGACGAGAAAGTTGTAGCCGATGTCGTTCCAGCCGTTGCCGCGTGCGTGGTACACGTAGATGCCCCGGACGATCGCAGCGGACTGCGCGGCGGAGTACGAGTTCGAGCCCGCAGTATGGTGAACGACTGCGAACTGCACGCTCGTCGCATAGCGCGGCGGGCCCTTGCGAACCGACTCGTTGGCTCCCCAGGCAAGGCGTGTCAGGACCGGCGGCGAGCCGGCGATCGAGAGACGCCGGAGCGGGATCCGTTCCTCGGGACTGCGAATGAAGTACGCACGCAACCGCTCGACACGGCCCCGCAGCCGGTACGCGATCCTGTTCGACGGTCCGGTCCAGTAGGGGTTCCCGAGTCGCCAGCCGCGCGTCGCGCGGGCCTCCGCGGTGAACGCATCGGGAAGATCTTCCGCCTCGGGCGCCGCCCGCTGCCAGGCGCTCCATCGTCCCGCCAGCGACCGGGTCCGAAACTCGACCGACCCCGACCCGCGCCAGTGCAGCCCGACGAGGTCGAACTGAACCGGAGCCGCAGCGGCAAACGTCCGCTCTCCGTGCACGGGAACCTCACGCATGGTCATCGACACTCCCGCCGACACCGCTGCGGGGAAGGCGAGAAACGCGAAAGCTGCGGCTAGAA